>Ga0070741_10011500_pt1 | contig 16335 bp, 14 predicted proteins | sample Coa_R1_4_FD_66440 | JGI IMG/M metagenome (GOLD analysis project Ga0070741, IMG submission 66440) | Surface soil microbial communities from Centralia Pennsylvania, which are recovering from an underground coalmine fire - Coalmine... | ecosystem: Environmental > Terrestrial > Soil > Unclassified ...
GCGCCGGCCAGCACGAACTGCCCGGCCCGCAGCGGCCGTCCCAGCTGGCAGGCGCGACCGGCCAGCCAGGCCAGCGCCTCGTAGGGGTCGCCCATCAGCGCGGCGCCGGCGGCGGTCGACTCCACCGCGCCGTTCTTGGAGAACACCATCCCGACCAGCCGCGCGTCGATCTCGTCCGGTCGCAGGCGGATGTTGCCGAAGGCCACCCGCGCCGCCGACGTGTTGTCGGCGATGACGTCGGTCAGTCCGAAGCGGAAGTCGCGGAAGCGGCTATCGATGATCTCGATGCCAGGCAGCACTGACTCGACGGCCTCCCTGGCGCCGACTGCGTTCACTGGCGCCTCGATATCGCGGCCCAGGACGAACGCCAGCTCCGGTTCGGCGCGCGGGTGGATGAGGCCGGCTACGCTCACCGGCTCCCCCTCCTGCACCAGCGAGGAGGCCAGGAGGTGGCCCAGTACGGGCTGCGCCACGCCCATCGCCTGTTGCTTGGCGACGCTGGTCAGGCCGGTCTTCAGTCCGATTACGCTATCGCCCTGGCGCAGCTTCGCCTCGACGAGCGCGAACTGTACCTGGTAGGCCTCGTCCTCGCTCAGCCGGGCGTCGGGGTCGATGCGGTCGATCGCCGTGCCGTTGGCTTGCGCTGCCAGCAGCCGCTCGGCCAGCTCAGCGGGCGACATTGGGTCGCGCCGTCGCACCCGCCACCTGCGCCAGGAACGGCTCCACCTCGGTCAGAAAGCCCTCAAGGTTGTCGTCCTGGACGAAGTGCGTGGTGCCCGGGATCTCCAGCCAGCGGCTTTGCGGACCGTTCTGCACCATCTGCTCGCAGAGCTCCGGCGTCAGCTGGTTGGTGTCCTGGCCCTTGATCAGCAGCATTGGACATCGGATGGCGGCAAGCTCCTGCCAGAGATGCGTCCTGGCGCGCGGCGGCAGGTCCTGCCCTTGCCACTCCTCCCGCACCAGCGGGTCGTACTTCCAGGCGATCTTGCCCGAGGGCAGGTAGCGGAAGATGTATGCCGCGCGCTCCTCTACCAGCTCACGCGGCCGCATGCGGCTGGCGAAGGCGAGGGCGTCCTCCCAGCTGTCGAACTCGGCTGGAGTGTTGTCCATGCCGCGCTTGATACCCCAGGCGCCCTCATCGGTCATGCCGGGCGCAATATCGACGACGACGATCGCTTTCGTGCGCTCCGGGTGAGCCGCCGCGTAAGCGATGGCCACGCGCCCGCCGAGCGAGTGCCCAACGATCGGCAGCTCGCCGATGCCCAGCTCGCCGAGCAGCTTCTGGACGTCGGTTACGTGCAGCGGAAAGCTGTACTCGCGCTCCGGCGAGGGGCCGCTATCGCCGTGGCCGCGCAGGTTCATCGCGATGCAGCGATAGTGGTCGCTCAGGCGCTCGGCGACGGCTCGCCAGGAGTAGGCGAAGCCGGTCAGGCCGTGGATGAGAAGCAGTGGCGGCAGCGATTCGTCGCCCCACTCCAGGTAGTTGAGCATGTTGTCCCCGTGCCGGACATAGCCTGACTTGACTGCATTCGCCATGATTACCCTCCTGGTTTATGAGCTAGCGTGGAGCCCGTCGAGCCAGCGCACTTCCCGCGGCTCTTCGACTGCCTTCAGTTCCAGATTGACAACAATGGGCTCCTGGTCGCTGCGCACCACGACGCAGACCAGCTCCTCGCTCTCGCTGGCGTTGATCTCTTGATGCGGCACGAACGGCGGCACGAAGATGAAGTCGCCGGGGCCGGCGTCCGCCACGAACTCCAGCTCCTCACCCCAGCGCATGCGAGCGCGGCCGCTGAGGACGTAAATCACGCTCTCCAGGGAACCGTGATGGTGTGGGCCGGTCCTGGCGCCGGGGTAGATGACGGCATTGCCCGCCCAGAGCTTCTCGCTGCCGGCACGGGCACGATCGATCGCTGCGGCGCGGTTCATGCCGGGCGTTTGCGGCGTGTTGGAGTCCAGCTGGTCCGCACGAACGATGCGAACGCCGCTCTGCTCCCAGTCGGGATGTTGTGGGTCAGCCATCGTGCAAGCAGTATACGGCATCGCGGGCCGCGCTGGCGCCAGGTCGAAGTTCGTTGAGGGGAGCTAGACAGCCAGGCCGTCGCCGCGCTTGGCCATCTTCAGGCTCAAGTCGGCGGCGCTGAGGAGGGCCTGGTCTTCTGTGCCGTCGTGGGGGAAGACGGCGGTGCCAATGCCGACACTTACAGCGCGATCCGTCCCTTGAATGCGCGTCCGGGCGACGGCCTCGGCGACGCGCTTGCCGGCCGCCACGGCGGCGGAGCGGTCACTGCCGGGCAAGACGGCCACGAAGTGGTTGCCGGAATAGCGGGCGACCATGTCGGTGGTGCGTAGGGTGTCCAGCAACGCTTGTGCGACCTGCTTCAGCACGTTATCGCCGATCAGGACGCCGAACTCATCGTTGATCGCCTTCAACCGGTCGATATCGACCATCAGGATGCCCAGCGGCTGCGCGGCCCGTTCCGCCTTGCGCAGCTCCAGGACCAGCTCCTGCTCAAAGTAGCGGCGGTTGTAGACGCCGGTCAGCGGGTCGGTGATGGCGGACTCCACCAGCTGATGGCGGAAGGCCACGATCATCTCGGCGGTCTTGTTGAAGCGATCGAGCGTCCTGACCAGGTCATCGCGGCTGTTCTGGCTCCAGGAGCCGAGGATGATCGGCGCCGCTGTCGCGGAAGACAGGCTAGAGCCGGCCTCCTGCAGCATCTTGAGGCGCCGGGTCACCAGGAAGTAGAGGGAGATCCAGAGAATGAAGTTGGTAACGACGATAATCGAGAGACCCAATCCCAGCTGCCAGGGCCAGGAATCTCTGCCCACTGTGTGCTGGACGATCCCCAGCAGTGCGCCATAAATGCCCAGGCCAACGGTGACCGGGATTCCGACCTTCACGAATAGCGGCAGGGCGTGGTCCAGCTTGACCAGGAAGTGCGGCACCTTGTCTCGCAACATGAATATTAGTCCTCCGCATAGCGCTGGCGGGCAGCTTTTCCCAACAACCGTTCATTAACTGTTGCCTCTATAAGGGAAAGACCGCGACGCTAGAGGTTTGTTACAGCCGGAGAGGCCTTTTTGTAGCTAGCGCGAGCGCAGCCGCATCATCCGAAAGCGCGCTAGATTGGCCAGGTTATAGCCTTTGCGCAGGGCGCGGCGGACCGGGCGCGGCAAGCGACGCCTTCCCAGGTTCTCGGCGCGCTTGATGAGGTTGCGCAGCCCGCGAACATACTTCGACAGCAGCTTGCGTGCCGCCGAGCGTTGTATCTCCGAGAGCGAGAACGCAAGTTGCGCCCGCACCAGGTAGACGCGGCCGCGCAGGTCGCCATCCAGCGCATAGATCAGCTCTGGCCGCTTCTTGCGCGCCAGCAGCAGGTTGTGCGCCAGCATCTCGCTGTTGAGGAAGCGCAGCTTGGCGAAGTCATCTTTGCTCTCGAGGTGCAGGTCCAGCGGCTCCGCTTGGCCCTGCACCTGAAGGCTGAGGCGCAGCCAGTCGATCTGCACCAGTGCCGGATGGGTCGCCGGCTCGATGCGGATGGCTTCGATCCCTTCGGCCGCGATCGTCTCGTCGAAGAAGCAGCGGCCTTCGTGATGCGGCTCGACACTGGTGACCAGGCGCTTGCCCTTCTCAAAGCCGCTGCCGGTATCGACCGCTAGCGCGACGGCCTCGGACTGCGTGGGCAGAAGCTGCTCCGGCGGCGTCTTCTCGGCGATGGCAGCCGCCTCTTCTGCCAACGCCTCGTCGTGCAGCGTCGCCAGCCCGAAGGGCCAGTATATCTTCTGCATCGGCAGCCGCAGGAACTGGACCGGCGTCATGTATTTGAGCGCCGGCACCAGTTCCGCCGGCGCGATGTGTTCGGCGCTGTCCGAGCCGAAGTTCTCGTCGTGTGACCAGGCGGCGAACATGCGGGCCTCCGGCAGGGTGGGCCGGATGACGGCGCGGGCGAGAATGGAGAGCAGGAGCGCCCGAGCGTGATAGTCCAACGGGGCAAACGCCGCCGGAAACGCCTGCCGGTAGCGTAGCCACTCCCCCTGGAAGCTAAACACTCCCTTGCGCAACGCCTCGCGCTGGGCACACTCGCTCTCGGAGTAGCCGGGGGCGGCCAGCACCGGCTGGCCGCGCTCGTCGAAGTCCACCAGCGAGCCCAGGTTCGGCATGCAGGTCTGCTCCAGGATTTCCGGGCTGCGCAGCACCCAGCTCGCCAGCGGGTCCGTGGGGGCGCCGTCGTTAAGGAAGCCCTCGGTCTCGACGCCCTGGGAGGCGCGTGTGTGTGCGGCACTATTGGTCATGAGGTAGAGGCCAAGTGGTCGCAGGCGCAGGGGCCCGGCCTTGAGGGCCCGCGTCAGGAAGGTCTGGATGGTGGCGCCCCAGCCAATGTCCACGAGCACCACGCGCCCGTTGGCGGCGGGTTTGACCTGCCGCTCCAGGTACGTTAGCAGCCGCTGGCGTAGCTCTGTCGCCCGCTCCAGGATGCCGTCTCGCAGCGGCCCTTTGGCGCAGAGGCTGTCCAGCACGGCCTCCACCAGGTGCTGTTCTTGCAGCACCGTGTCGGGGTCGATGTCCAGGCTCGCCAGGTCCGCAGGGTCCACCCGGAGGGCGCTGCAGATGTCGCGCAGTGTCGGCGGACGGCGCCGTCGGAAGAAGGCTTGGAACTCCTCGCGGCTACCGTCGATGATAGCGGCACGGGTACAGACATCCCGCGAGAGCCAGAGCGGCTCCGCCCTGACTGGCGATTCGAACTCGGGACCGGCAGCGTTGATCAGCTCCGAGAGGAACTTGCCCTCCCTCATGATGCAGTAGACGGTAGCGACGCCTTCCTCCCCCGCGCGGCGGTGCACCCATTCCACGAAACCGTTGAAGACCGGGCCGAAGACGCCGGCGCCGAACTCCCAGAACGGCCGCTCTTCCGGCGAAAGACCGTCCCCGTCCAGGCGGCGCAGCGCCCGGCAACGCAGCGCCGTCACCCCTAGGTCGCCGTGCTGTGGATGGATCGCCGCTTCCTCACGGTTGGGGTTGCTACGCGCCTCTTCTTCACGGCGCAGGATGCCTTCAAACGCCTCGTTGTGCCGCGGCAGGTAAAAGGCCTGTATCCCAGACGCCCTGGCGCCCTCGATGTCGGCGTTGTAGTTGTCGCCGATGTGCAGCACCTGGGTCGGCCTCAGGTCAAGCTGCTCCAGGATCAGCGGGAAGAGCGCTTGCGATTTGCCTGTGCGGTGCGTGGAAGACGTGTAGATCGCCTTGATCGGCACACGGGCCGAAGCGTGCCGATCCAAGAAGCGCTGGATGTGCTGCGGCGAGAAGTAGGTGTCCGACGCGAGCACGGTCTCCACGCCAAACTGCCGGCCGACGGCCTGGGACAGCGCCACGATATCGAGATCCGGCACCAGCAGCGACTCCTCGACCGTCAGCTCGTTCTCGATCAGCCGGTCGAAATCGAAGGCGTTAACGAGCTTACGGGGCAGCTGTTCGTAGACCTCGCGCAGTGTGACCTCGGTGCCCTGACCCGCCGCCGAGAGCTTCTGCCGCGCCCTCACCTCGGCCAGCCGGCGTTCTTCGGCAAAAATGTCGGCGCTGGCTCTGCCGCTGAGGATGCCAGCCTCCTTCAGACGATGGCCCATGAGGATGAAGGCATCGATCGGTTCCGGCACCTGGCGCCAGACCAACGTATCGAAGACGTCCAGCGAGAGCACTTTGATGGAGTCGCGCTCGATCTGGCGAAAGACGTCGCGCAGGCGCAGGTCTTCGAAGGGAGGGGCGTTCACGTCAGTAAGAACGCCTTTGAGCGTGGGCTCGGTTCGGTCTGCAAATCTCCAGCAATTGTAGGCCGCGACGGCCTGGAGTTGAAGGGCAACCTCGTTGACAGCTTTGGAGCGGCGGGGCTACCATGACGCCACTTAGCGTACTGTCGGACATTGGAAGCAGGGATAGTACATGGCCACGCAAACCGACCTCAACCTTGACGACCTGGTTCAGGAAACCCCGACCCACTTCCGCGTCAACCGCCGCATCTACGCCGATCCCGCCATCTTCCAACTGGAGATGGAGCGCATCTATCACCGCGGCTGGGTCTACGTGTCCCACGAGACGGAAATCCCGGACGGCGGCGACTACAAGCTGACCTATATCGGCAAGCACCCCGTGATCGTCGCACGCAGCTCTGACGATGGGCTGGTGCGGGTCTTCTTCAACCGCTGCCGCCATCGCGGCGCCACGGTCTGCCAGCTGGAATACGGCAATAGCAACTACTTCCGCTGCGCCTACCACGGCTGGGTCTACAACAACACCGGCGGCCTTGTCGGCGTGCCGTTCGAAGAGGGGTACGGTGAGGGCTTCGACAAAGACAAGCTGGGCCTGGTGCAGGTGCCGCGAGTCGATAGCTACAAGGGCTTCGTCTTCGCCAGCCTGAGCGCTGATGGCATCAGCCTGGACCAGCACCTGGGCAACGCCAAGCGCGGCATCGATTTCATCGTCGGCGATGGCAACATCTGGGTAAGCAAGGGCAACAACAAGTTCGGCTTCGACGGCAACTGGAAGCTGCAGTACGAGAATACCGTCGATGCCTACCATTTCCCCTTCGTCCACGAGACCCAGGTGGCAATCCGCATCAAGCACATGCCCCCGGGCACCAAATTGGACGCGACGGCGCTCAACAACCAGGGCTCCCGCACACGGGACCTGGGCAACGGACATAACACGCTGGTGGAGGACCCCTACGACCTGGACTACGAGGTGCCGGCCGCCGGCATGAACTTTAACATCGGCGTCTTTCCAAACCTCGACGTGCTGGCGCTGGAGCAGGTCCAGCCGACACACATCCGCCACATCCGGCCGATAGCCCACAACCGCACGGAGGTGACAATCCACCCGCTGATCCGCGGCAAGGACTCCCCGGAAGTGACCTTCAAACGGCTGCGACAGCACGAGGAGTTCTACGGGCCAGCCGGCTTTGGCGCTCCCGACGACTGGGCGATGTTCGATCGCGTGCAGCGCGGCATGGCGGCGGAGGACGTGGAGTGGATCCTCTTCAGCCGCGGGCTACAAGCGGAGGAAGTGGACGAGGCGCGGGGCATCCGCACCAATCGCGGCAATTGGGGCGAGGCTTCGCAGCGCGCCCTCTACCGGCAGTGGAAGCGGGTCATGGCGGAATAGCCCCCATGCCGGTAAGCAAGGACGACTTCCGCAAGATACTCGGCAGCTTCGCCAGCGGAGTCACCGTCATCACGACAAATACGGACGGCAAGCTGCACGGGATGACCGCCAGCGCCTTCGCCTCGCTCTCACTGGAGCCGGAGCTGGTGCTGATCTGCGTCGACAAGGCAGCCGCGTCGCACGACCTGATCGCGCGCAGCGGCAGCTTCGCCGTCAACATCCTCAAGCGTGAGCAGGAAGAGATCTCGACGAACTTCGCGCGCAAGGATCAAGACCGCAGCTTCGAGGTCAAGGACGTATCGCACCGGCTGGGCGCCACCGGGTCGCCGATCTTCACGGACGCGCTGGCCTACCTGGAGTGCCGGGTCGCCAACGCCTACGAAGGTGGCGACCACACGATCTACATCGGCGCCGTTGAAGACGGTGGAATCCAGGAAGGCGCGCCTCTACTCTTCTTTCGCGGCCGCTACATGGGCGGCGACGGCGCCTAGATCGCCGCTACCAGCGGCTTAATCTGCCCATCGACAGCCAGGCAAATGAAGTCGATCCCGGCGTAGACCGCCGGATCATAGCCTCGCAGCGCCAGGGAGGCCGTCTCGAACTCGGCGTAGGGGAAGATGCCCAGCACCACGAGGGCCCGCCGCTCAGCCTGTGCCGAGCGTAGGGCTGGCGCCGCCTCCGCCAGCAGGCGCCGGAAGTTGCGGCGCAGCGCCGATCCTATGTCCCGAAGCTGCGACTGCGGCCGGCCGATGACCGCGAACTCGTTGGCATCTGCATCAGCGAGCCGCTGCAGGGTCCAGGCATCGATCGTTTCGATCTCGGCCCACTCGCCAGCGGCCTTCACCTGATTCGCCGTCTCGCGGATGCGCTGGAAGAGCAGCTGGCGGTGGTCCTCGCCGACGGGCAACCGCTTGAGGCGCGTCGAATCGAGGTCGAAGCTGCCGCTAACGCCCTCGCTGATCGTCGTCCAGTAACGGTCCAGCGAGCCGATGACCGAGACGACTCCGCCCTCGTCGCGCAGCTTGCGCAGGTAAAGCGTGACCGGCAGGTCCAGGGTGGAACGCTGGTCCGGCCGCAGGGTCCGGGCAGCCCCGGTGGCCGCCGCCAGGAAGGCAGGCGCATCGCCCGCGGCAGGCAGGTCAGCGCCCGGCGGCAGCCAGAGCGCGAAGCGCCCCTCTAGCTGCTCCGCTAACCGTTCTTCCAGCTCGCGGCGCCGCGCCGCCCAGTCGGCCTCCGGCGCCGGCAGCAGTGAGCGCACTTCAATAGCCAGCGAGCGGCCTTCCGCGGTGGCGAGCGCGCTCAGGGTCGATTCGTCGCTGCCTTTGGCCTGCGAGACTTCGATAGTCTGGCCTCGCGCCTCGCGCAGCCAGTCCCGGAACAGCTCCAGGCAGACGCCGGCCTCCGTCAGCGGCACGTCAGGTGACCAGCGCGAAGACGAAGAGCGCTATCGCCACCATGGCGGCCGTGCGGATGCGGCTGGCCACCGGATAGCGCCGCATGCCCACCAGCACCACGCCCGCGCCAATAAGCGGCGTCAGGAAGATGCGGAGTGGGCTATCGGAATCGGCGCCTGCGGCCTTGAGGATAATCTGGCCGAACAGCGCCACCAGGAACGCCAGCAACGGCAGCACCAGCATCGAGCGGTAGACCGGCAGCCGGCGCGTCGTCGCGGGCGCCCTCTGCGTCTGCGACTCCTCAGCCTGGCGCCGGGCCCTCTGTCTGCGAGCCGAGCTGCTGGCCATTGCCTGCCTAGGGGGTGAAGCCGCCGCTGATGTGGATCTGGGCGCCGGTAATGTAGTCGGCTTCCGAAACCAGGAAGCGGCAGAGCTTCGCGACTTCTTCGGGCCGGCCGAAGCGGCCCAGCGGGATGTGCTCCAGAGCCGACTCTCGCGCATCCTCGGACATCTCGCTGACCATGTCGGTCTCGATGTAACCGGGACAGATCGCGTTGACCGTGATATTGTGTCGCGCGAACTCCATGGCAGCGCTGCGCGTGAAGCCGACGATGCCCGCCTTGGCCGCCGCATAGTTTGACTGGCCGATATTGCCGATCTGGCCGATCACCGAGGCGATATTGACAATGTGGCCGCCGCCCTGCTTGATCATGTAGCCGACAGCCAGCTGGGTGCAGAAAAAGACGCTGTTGAGGTTGGTTAGCAGCACGTCCTGCCAGTCCTCCGGCTTCATACGGCGGATCAGGCGGTCGCGGTTGATGCCGGCGTTATTCACCAGGATATCGATGGTGCCGAACGCCTCAGCCGCGGCCTCGATTAGCTGCCTGGCCTGCGCCTGGTCTGAGACGTCGGCTTGTACGCAGATGGCGTGGCCGCCTTTATCAGCGATCTCCGCCTGCACCTGCTCGGCCTGCTCCCGGCTCTCGCGGTAGTTGATCGCAACGGAGCAGCCGTGGGCGGCCAGCTCAAGCGCGATCGCCCTACCCAAGCCACGGGAACTGCCGGTGATAACAGCGGCCCGGCCGCTGTTCATACAACTCAAGTTTTTCTCCTCACACCCTCCCCAGTATAGGAGATGTACGGCCTAAGGTCAGGAAGACCCCGTCGCGGCCCTGGCGTAGAAGTCTTGCATCTGCACCAGGCCCAACTGGCCGCCGTAGACCTGCGTCACGCGGCCCTGCGGATCGATGAAGATGCTGAGGGGCGGCGCCGCCCGCGGGAACGGGTTGTAGGCCTTGTAGAGAGCGCCGCTGGGGTCCATGGCCGGCACCACGTAGCGAAAGCCCTTGCTGCCGTCCTTCAGATCGATGCCAGCGAGGAAGCCCTGAGCACGAGCGAGCGGCTCCTCCAGGTTAGCGCCGATGACCACCAGGTCGGGGTGATCCCGCTGCAGCTGCGCGATGTCCGGGATCTCGGCAGCGCAGGGGATGCACCAGCTAGCCCAGAAGTTAAGGTAGACCGGGTGACCGCGGAACTCGCTGAGGCGAACGCGCTCGCCGTTGTCCATGCGGGAGACCTCGAACTCCGGGGCGAACTTGCCGGCCACGGCGCCGACCTGGAAGTCGCCGACGCCGGGCGGGCGCGGCGTCTCCAACATTTGGGCGTCGCGGATCTTAACGCCGCTGCTGGTGGTGCCACCGCCCTGGCTGCCGATGAGTCCCGCCGCCATCAGGCCACCGATTACGGCCCCCACGATGACCAGCAGCCCGGCCAGGCTGAGGAGCCGCAGGCGCAGGGGACGGCCGCGTCCGTCAGTCACGCGGATTAGTCACGCGGCCATTCGCTAGACGTTGCCGGAGACGTCGCCCAGGAAGCCGAAGTTGAAGAAGCTGTTGAAGTTAACCAGGCTATCGGTGAAGACAAGGATGCCGACGATAATCAGCAGGGCACCGCTGATGTAATTGAGGAGGCCCATGTGGCGCTTGAGCTTGCCGTAGAGCGGCTGGATGCCATTGAAAGCGACACCCATCGCCACGAACGGTACTCCCAGCCCCAGGGAGTACGCCGTCAGGAGGACGCCGGCCTGAGCGACCGTGCCGCTGCCGATCGCCAACGCCATGATGGCGCCGAGCGTGGGGCCAATGCAGGGGCTCCAGCCCGCCGAGAAGGCCGAGCCGACGAAGAACGATCGCATGTAGCCCACCCGGGCGCCGTTCCCAACATCGAAGCGCTTTTCCTGCTCCAGGAAGGGGATGGTGATGACCTGCGACAGGTGCAACCCCATTACGATCAGCAAGCCGCCGGAGACCTTGAGGATGATGTCCTGCTGGTCCCGCAGGAAGAAGCCGATCACCCCCAGCGAGATGCCGAAGAGGATGAACACCAGCGAGAAGCCGCCAACGAAGCTTAACGCGTGCAGCACCGGCGACTGCTGCCGCACCCCCGGCACCGCGGCAACGGCGATGCTGCCTTCGCCACCCACTGTCGCTGTCGAGCCGCCCATGGCGCTGCCGGTGAGGTAGCCCATGTAGGCGGGCAGCAGCGGCAGGACGCAGGGCGAGGCGCAGGACAGGAGCCCCGCCAGGAAGGCCGTGAAGATGCTGATTCCCGCTACTTCAAGGGACATATCATTCAGACGTAATAGGCGCTTCTAATTGTATACGCTGCGGTGCTAATGATAGATGGCGGCGGAAACCACAGGCAATGCCGCGTTACTCCGTGAGGCGACGGTAGAGCGTCGTAATGCGGCTGGGCAGCGACTCGATGTCCGGGACCACGGCATAGCCAATGTCCTCGCACATTTCCTTCAGGTAGTCGTGGCCGTAGCGGTCCACCGTCATCGCGAACGGCACGATGCCCTTGTGCCGCGCCTCCAGCAGCGCCATGTGGGTATCGTGGATGGCGTACTCCTTCTCCGTGCGGTCGCGGCCGTAGCCGTGGTCCTGCGGCCGGCCGTCTGACACCAGGAAGAGGATGCGCACGCGGCACTCTGCCTTCTCCAGCTTGGTGGTAGCGTGGCGGATCGCTGGCCCCATGCGCGTCGAACGCACCGGCGCGATCTTGTCGATGCGCCGCTTGATGCGCTCGCTGAACGGCTCGGCCAGGTCCTTCACCACGTAGAACTCCACGTTCTCGCGCCCGTAGCCGGAGAAGCCGTAGATGCCATAGGTATCGCCGATCGTCTCCAGGGCGTTGATCAGCAGGACGATGCTCTCCTTCTCGATGTCGATGATGCGCTTGGGCTGGGCGAGCAGGTCCTGGGCGCGGCGGTCCATCCACCAGGTGAAGTAGCGCTTGGGGTCGCCCATGTCCTTGAGGTGGCTGGTGGTGTGCAGCCTGTCCTGCCGCGATATCTCCTCGTCGGTGGAGGCGCTCATGTCCAGCAGGAAGGCCACGGCCACGTCGCGCTCTACCTTGTTGCGGCGCCAGTAGACCTTGCCCTGCGGCAACTGCCCGGCGCGACGCTCCACCAGGTGCTCGATAACCGCATCAAGGTCGAACTCCTCACCGTCCAGGAGCGGCTTGATCTTGCGGAACAGCTCCGGCTTGAGGATCTCGAACTGACGGCGCGTTTGCGTGGCGAGCGCGGCGTAGCGCCGCAGCGTCGTATCGAAAGACTGCGCCGAGCCCTCCGCCAGCGGCGACTCGATGACGCGACACCAGTGCGGCTTGTAGTCGCCGGCGCGGAAGTCCCACTCGTCGTAGTAGGAGTAGGTCGGCTGGATGGCCAGCTGCTCGTCGTCGCCGGGACCGCTGTCGCCGGTCGTCTGCTGGTCGCTGCCGGGGCTGTTGTCGGCGTTCTGCTGCTGCCCGTCGCCCTCCTGGGCAGCGGCCAGCTCCTTCAGGAGGTTGGCCAGCAGGTCGTCCGGCAGCTTGAAGGCGCCGGCGCTATCGACGCTATCGTCCGGCTTGATCTCGGCGCTCTTCTGCAGGGCGGACTGGATGTCCTGGATGGAGACCGCCGTCTCGGAGTCCTCTTGCGGCTTCGACTTGTCCTTGCGCAGCTTGGAGAGCAGCTGCACCAGCTCCGGCTTGAAGTCGCCCCGCGATTCGACGGGCTGAGGGCTCTCGTAGTCCAGCTCCTCGCCCTCCATCTCCAGGTCCTCCTCGCCCTCGCCAGCCTGTCCCGTGCCCTTGCCCTCGCCGGACTGGTCGTCGACGTTGTACCAGTCCTCGTCCGGGAGAGACAGCGCGATGTTGGGCAGGCGATCGACTATGCGATAGAGGCGGATCGTGGCCTCGGCGGCGTCCTCTACGGTGGCGCCCGGAGCGCGCAGACTGCGCACGATGGCCAGCGCCTCATTGAGGGCCGGCAGGATGTTCTCCAGGCCGGGGTGCCAGTTGATGTACTGGAAACCGCCCAATGAGGCGCGCACCAGGTCCTCCATGAATGCCTGCTGCAGGGGCATGCGCTCCAGGGGCGGCCGCTTCTGCAGCTCGCGGTCCTGCGTGGCGCGGTAGGCGCTGCGAATGCCTCGGTACTCGCGGTCGATCAGCGCATCGATGCGGCTGTCCTCACAGATCATAAAGAGATCGGAGGCCAGCCGGCGGTTCTCGAAGAGGTCGAAGAAGTGCTCCATTTCGGTCAGCGGCGCGCGGGCCTCCTCTTCGGCCTCGCCCTCTTGCGCCGTCTTCGCCGCCATTCCCGGCCGCAGGTCGTCGAACAGCGTGGACGGCCGCTCGAACTCGAAGTCGAAGCTGTCGAACTCCAGGTGGCCGGCCTGGTGGGTCACCAGCACCTTGTAGACCGCGAAGTTGCTCGATTTGTCCTCGTAGTCCTCCACTTTGAGTGGCAGGTAGACGCCGGTGCCTTCCGTGGACGGCGCCTCAGCGTTGACCCAGCCGATGTTCTTGTCGGTGAGGACGTCCGCGGAGTGGATCGCGACGTCAGTGCCGGTGAGAGCCTTGGAGTACATCGAAAGAATGTCCCGCACCCGATGCAGCTCAACGCGATGCGAGAGTGATTCCAGCACCTCCAGGGCGTGACTGGTCTCCAAACGGAAGTAGGCCTCGCCGCGGTCCGGGCTGGCCGCCAGCAGGTGCAGCCCCTCCTCGAAGTAGCCGTCGATGTCCTCGATGCGGATGCGCTCCAGCACGTCCGGTATCTGCTTCAGCAATTCCATGGCCGCGACCGGTGATAGCGGCAGCAGGTCCTCCGCCAGGGAGAGCAGCTGGCCGTGCGAATCGACATCGACGCGGGCCAGCGAGCGCGCCGCCTCTGAGAAGTAACTGTAGGACTGGCGGCCGTCCCGTTTCGCCACCTCGGCGGCCAGCTCCAGGAAACGCACGCGCTGTTCCGAGTTGACGTGTCCCAGCAGTGCCGGGCCCTTCTCCAGATAGGATCGCGCGTCCGCCCAGCCGGTGCCGGCCATCGTCTCGGCAAACGCCAGGAAGGCTTTGCGGTCCTCTGGCTCCAGCGGGCTCAGCGTATCCGGCGCCACGCTCAGGCAGTAGGAAGCGAGGTCGTAGGAGCGGTCGCAGAGGATATCAACGAAGCGCACCAACATCGACGCCTCTTCCAGGGAGAGGCGACTGAAAAGCGTGGGGCTGGCGTCGAAGAACTGCATCGCCAGGGAAGCGGAACGCCAGGTGCCCTTATAAAGCTGCCGGCCCAGGTCCACCCAGCGGTCGAGCATGGCGGGGGTCACGGACGGCAGCGTCTCCGGGCTGGCGCGGAGGTACGAGGAGGCCAGCGCGGAGGAGAGTTCCGTCAGCTCGCGGCCGTACTGCGTCCACTCCTGCAAGCCCTCGAAGGTGAGCGCCGGCAGCACCTTGGGGCTGGCCCGGAAGTATTCCGTGGCCGCTTCCCAGGAGCGCCAGGACTGGCTGGCCAGCGCCAGCCCAGCCTCTGACCACTCCGCGAATTCAGCGGGAGAGAGGGAAGGCTCGATCTCCTCCGCGATGCGCCGGAAGTCCGCGGCGAGAGTAGAGGAGTAGGTCGCGAGCTCTTTTTCCATCCTCGCGACGACCTTTTTGCCGTTAGGTGTGCTCAAGCGCCTGCGCTCACTCGAATATCGAAGAGACGACCTCTTCGATGCTGCGCTGCACCTCCATGTCGTCCGTGAGGGCCCAGACCACGGCCGCCTGGCAGGCACGCCGCGGCGTGATGCCACGATGGATGAGCTGGCCAGCGTAGATCAGCAGGCGAGTGCTGACGCCCTCGCTGAGGCCGTGCTCTTTGAGATGGCGCACCTTCTCGCCCAGCTTGGCCAGCTCGCCAGCCATCTCCGGCGTGACGCCGGCCTCCCGCTGCACAATCTTGGCCTCGATTTCGCGCGGCGGATAGCCGAACTCGATCGAGATGAAACGCTGGCGGGTGCTGTGCTTGAGGTCTTTGAGGGCGCTCTGGTAGCCGGGGTTGTAAGAGAGGACCAGCAGGAAGCCGGAGCGCGCCTCCACCACCTGGCCCAGCTTCTCGATTGGCAGGATACGCCGATGGTCGGTCAGCGGGTGGATGAGCACCGTTGTATCTTTGCGCGCCTCGACTACCTCATCCAGATAACAGATGGCCCCGGCCTTGACAGCGCGGGTGAGAGGGCCATCGCTCCAGCGGGTAGCCTCGCCGTCCAGCAGGAAGCGGCCCACCAGGTCGCTGGCGGTCAGGTCCTCGTGACAGGCGACCGTCACCAGCGGCAGCCCGGTGCGATTACCGTTTTCGCGGTCGGTCACGTCCTTGACCACGGTCAACGGACGACCCAGCTTGAACGCCATGTGCTCCACGAAGCGGGTCTTGCCGCAGCCGGTCGGGCCCTTGAGAATGACCGGGATCTTGTTCTCGTAGGCGGCAGTGAACAGCTCCACCTCGTCGCCGATGGGGATGTAAAAGGGCTCCTGCTTCAGGACATACTCTTCGATTGCGTACTGGCGGTAGTTGGCGTCAGGTTCCATGCTCAAGATGACTCTTCCCCTGCTTTACGTTGGTTTACGAATATCATTCTAAGCCTTTGCGGCGCTGTCTGCCTCTAAGCCTTTGCGGCGCTGTCCGCGCCTAGCCGCTCCTGAAGACGCTCCCACTCCCCGTCGGCGGCCTCCTGCGTCTGCAGCAAGCTGCCGGAGGTATCGATGATGACGTCCGCCCTGGCAATCCGCGACTCGTCCGGCAGCTGCCGCTCGATACGCGCCATCGCTTCCTCACGGCTGATGCCCAGGTGTTCGGCGGCGCGCTCCGCACAGACGGCGAGCGGCGCCATCGTCACCCAGACCTCGTCCGCCAGGTCGTCCCAGCTGGCCTCGAAGAGCAGGGCCGCCTCCAGTACAGCGACCTCGACTCCTTGCGTTGCCAGCTCCTGGAGGCGCTGCTCGATTAGCTGGCGCGTCCGGTCGTGGGTGATGACGTTGAGGCGCGCCAGCGCATGCGCGTCGTCGAAGACGATGGCGGCCAAGCGGCGCCGGTCGATTGTCCCGTCCGGAGCTATGACCTCCTGCCCGTAAGCGTCGACAACCTCCCGCCAGCCGTCAGTGCCGGGGGCGTAGGTCTGGTGTGCCAGGAGGTCGGCCTCCAGGACGGCGGCGCCCTTCTCTTCCAGGACCCGCACGACAGTACTCTTGCCGCTGCCGGTACGGCCGGACACGCCGATAACGTAGGGTTTGCCGCTGCGTGGGCGCTTTTTGGGCATTTACGGAAAGAAAAGCCCCGGCTCGCGGTCGGGGCTTTTTGTTTTACCTCACCTGCAATTTTAGGGATCAGCGGTGTAAGGCGTCAAGGAATCGCCGGATTGGCGCGACCGGCGGTGATAGAATTTGCTGGCGAGCGGAAAGAGGTGAAGCGAATTGCCACTCTACGTC
>Ga0070741_10011501_pt1 | contig 16335 bp, 15 predicted proteins | sample Coa_R1_4_FD_66440 | JGI IMG/M metagenome (GOLD analysis project Ga0070741, IMG submission 66440) | Surface soil microbial communities from Centralia Pennsylvania, which are recovering from an underground coalmine fire - Coalmine... | ecosystem: Environmental > Terrestrial > Soil > Unclassified ...
GACCCGAACGGGCGCGAGCGCCTCTCGTTGACGACGGCGCGGCTTTTACACATACTATCCGGACAGTATATTTGTTAGCGAAAGGGTTAAGTCCATGGCCAATACAGCCGCCACTCAACCGCGGATATGGAAGCGCAACGATCCCGCGATGCCGGAGGAGTTTCGGCAAATGCTCATCAAGCTGTTGCTGAACGAGCATCTCGAAAACAACGGCAACCCCGAGTACCGCAAGATTCTCGCGAACATCGCCAACGCCGGGCTGCGCTTCGCACCGCACGGACGCGCCATGGAAATCGAAGCGGAGATCGTGCGGCAGGAGGTCGCCCACGGCCAGATCGTCGCGGATCTGCTCGAGGGGCTCGGCGTCGATCCGTACCAGACGATGCCGATCAAGCAGTACGCCTTTCACATGCCGCTCGAGGACTGGATCGATCTCGCCTGGTTCCATGCGCTGATCGACCGCGTCGGGCTGTATGTCGGGATCGAATGGACCGGGAGCCCTTACGAGCCGCTCGCGCTGGTGTCGCCGCAGCTCGAGGCCGACGAGGAGTTCCACACGAAAGCCGGCTTCTTGCACCTGCGGGAAATCTGCGCCATGCCGGAGCGCAAGATCGAGGTGCAGGAGCGGCTGAAGAAGTGGTGGCCTGCGGCCCTCGATATGTTCGGGCGCTCGAGTTCGGTCAACTCCCCGGTGTACGTGAAGTGGGGCATTAAGATGCATACGAACGAGCAACTGCGCCAGCAGTACATCGCCGAGGCGGTGCCGGAAATCGAGAAGCTCGGACTCGAAGCGCCGGACAATCTTGCCAATCGACGCTTTCTGTAAAAACGGCGTTCCCCAGGAAGAAGAGAAACCTCATGGCCATCGACTACACCGTAGAAGACGGCATCGCGCTGATATCGCTCAATCGAGCGCCGGCGAACGCCTACGACATGGACATGTTGCGCGAGCTGATGGACGCCATTCATCGCGTGCGCAGCGACAACGCCGTAAGGCTTGCGCTCGTCCGCAGCGCACTGCCGAAGTTTTTCTGCGCCGGTGCGGATATTTCAACGCTGCAGGACGTCGACCGCGCCGGCTTCGCGAATTTTCTCACCGTCGCCCACGAATCGGTGGATATGATCGCGCGCACGCCCAAGCTCTTCATTGCGGCGATCGCCGGTCACTGCATCGGCGGCGGGCTCGAAATCGCGCTCGCCTGCGATTTCCGTTTCGCCGCCGCCGGGAAGTATCGCCTCGGCCTCGGCGAAGTGAACCTCGGGTTGTCCCCGGGCATGGGCGGCACGCAGCGGCTGCCGCGGTTGATCCCCAAGAGCCGTGCGCTGCATCTCATGGTGACCGGAGAGACGCTCGCGCCCGAGGAAGCGCTGCAAGCGGGCATCGTCGACCAAGTGTTTCCGGAAGATAAGTTCTGGGACGAGGTAATGACGCGCGCACGCAAGCTCGCCGCCGGCCCAACCATGGCGCAAGGTTATATCAAGCTTTCGGTGAATTTCGGGCTCGAAGCAAGTCTGGCCGAGGGGCTCGCCATCGAGCGCACGCACCAGAGCCAACTGTTCGCGTCCGAAGACGTGGCCGAAGGCCTGAAGGCGTTCCAGGAGAAACGGCCGGCTAAATTCGCCGGCAAGTAAGCGCGGCGGCGCCGCGCGCACGAGGGCTTACTCATGTCGTACGAGTTCCTGAAGCTTCAGAAGGATGGCGCAATCGCCGTCCTCACGCTCAACCGTCCGGACACACTCAATTCGTGGAATCAGAAGATGCGCGACGAGCTGCGCGACGCCGTGCGCGGTCTCGTCGGCGACGATGCGTTGCGCGTGCTGGTGATCACCGGCGAAGGCCGCGCGTTTTCCGCGGGCGAAGACGTGCGCGGCATGCAAGGGCTGGCGGACATCGGCACGCGCGGTTTTCGGCGCGTGGTGCGCGATATCCATAACGTGTTCGACGAAATCGAGGCGATGGAGGTGCCGGTGATCGCCGCGATCAACGGCGTCGCCGCGGGCGGCGGGCTCGAGCTCGCGCTGTCGTGCGATTTCCGCCTCGCTGCGGAGACGGCGAAGCTCGGCTTTCCGGAATCCAATGTCGGCTTGATTCCCGGCTCCGGCGGCTGCTCGCGCCTGGTCAAGATTGTCGGCATTGCCAAGGCGAAGCGCCTGGTGATGACGGGCGAAATGATTCCGGCGCCGCAGGCGCTCGCGTTCGGTCTCGTCGAAGAAGTAGTGCCCGCGGACAAGCTCGTGCCGCGCGCGATGGAGCTCGCCAAGCAACTCGCCGGCAAGGCGCCGCTTGCGCTCGGCCTCGCCAAGATCGTGCTGAACGCGTGCGTCAACGTCGATCCCGATACCGGGCGGAACATCGAGCGGCTCGGACAAAGCATTCTCAAGAAGACGGAAGACCACCTGGAAGGCGCGAAAGCCTTCGTCGAGAAACGGCGGCCCGAATTCAAAGGCCGCTGACGCCGCCGCGCCGAGAGAATGACGCATGGCCGATTGGCGACCCGTTGCGAAGGCGGCGGAGGTTTTCGAAAACACCATCAACAAAGCCGGCGCGGCCGGCCTCGACCTGATTCTCCTCAAGGTCGGCGGCGAAGTGCTCGCCTACGAGGACCGGTGCCCGCACGAAGGGCATCCGCTGAGCCTCGGCGCGCTCGAGGCGGATGTCCTGGTCTGCGCGAAGCACCTGTGGGAATTCGAGGTCAAGACCGGGAGACATATCAGTCGCGTCAACCGGCCGCACTGCAACCTCAAGGCGCGGCGGCTGCGTATCGTCGGCGGCGTGATCGAAGTGGATGTCTCCGGTACCGGCGAGGGGAGGGATGCCGGCCATGAAGAAGAAGGCTGAACAGCGCCAGATCAGCGTCGAGAAACTTCTCGCGGTGGCCCTGCGGTTGTTCGTGTCGCGCGGATACGGCTCGACGACGCTGGAACAAATCGCCGCTGCCGCGCGCTTGAGCAAGGGCGCCGTCTACTTTTATTTCGGAAGCAAGGAGTCGGTGCTGCTCGAACTGTTACAGCGCGTGCAGACCGTGGTGGTCGACGACGCGATCAGGGCCGCCACGGCAGCGGGTCCGTCGGCCATCGACCGGCTGGTCGCCTTCCTGCATAACCAGGCGAAGCTCGGCATAAGCCGGCGCGACGACGTGCTTCTGCTCATCCTGATGTCGCTCGAATTCAGCCACCGACGCGACAAAGTCACGCGCTGCATCGCCGATGTCTATCGGCGGCTGCACAAGCACGTCGAAGCGCTGATCCGTTCCGGACAGAAATCCGGCGAGTTCCGCACCGACGTCCCCGTCCGCGAGCTCGCGGCGATCGTCATGGCCAACCACGACGGCACGTTTCTGGAGTGGTATCGCCGGGCCGATGCGCTGAGCGGTCCCAATCTCGTGCGCGCGCTGCGCTCGGTCGTGCTCTATGGCGTGGCCCGCCCCGGCACGGGACGCACCGAGGGAAGAAAATTGTGATCCACGCGCTCGGCTTTTCATCGGGTCGGTTGTTGACAGCGACGTATGCGATAAATACTATCCGGATAGTCAGCGACGACGTCCTGCGTCGCGAAGACGGTGCGGAAACATTCGGCGGATCGATCCCGGATGCGGATCGAACATCGAGGCCGCAGAAGTACTGTTCCTTATTCAGTACAGACATCTAAACACGAGCGGGATCAAAGAGGGGGGAGCCGCAATGGCGTCCGTTCAGTTGTCCGTGCTTGGGCCGAAGGCGCGCGCGAGCCGGTTCTGGAACAAAGCCACCGAAACGATGCCGCGCAAACGGCTCGACGCGCTGCACCTGCAGCGGTTGCGCGCGCTCGTTCAGTACGCCTACGACTACAGCCCCTTTTACCGCAAGAAATTCGACGCGGCCGGCGTCAAGCCGCGGGACATCCGCTCACTTGAGGACTACAAACGCAGAGTCCCGCTCGTCGACAAGAGCGAGTTCATCCATCTCCAGCAGGAACAGCCGCCGTATGGGCCGACGCTGGCGTTGCCGTTGGAATTCATCGCGCATCACAGCGAAACGTCGGGCACGACCGGCGTGCCGCTGTCGATTCCGTTCTCGATGTACGACACCGTGCGCTACGGCGAATCCTGGGTGTACGGCTATTGGGGGCTCGGCATCCGTCCGAGCGACAGTTTTTACTTCGCCTTCGGCTGGGGAAACTTCGCCGGCTTCTGGAGTGCCTACTGGGGCGCGCGGCGGCTCGGGTGCCGCGTCATTTCCGGGGGCGGCCTCGATACCAAGGGACATATCCAGGCGATCCAGCGGCTAAAACCGACCGTGCTGGTCTCCACGCCGACGTTCGCGCTGCGCATGGCGGCCGTCGCCGCGGAGATGGGCGTCGACCTCGCCAAATCGTCGATCAAGTTCACTTACCACGCGGGCGAACCCGGGCCGACGGCGCTGCCCACGATGCGCGCGCAGATCGAAAAAGCGTGGGGCGCGAAAGCGGGAGAGCTGCTCGGCATCGCCGAAATCGACGCGATGGCGCCCGGGTGTCCGAACGGCGACGGCGTGCATTTGAACGAGATGAACGTGTACGCGTGGCAATTCGACCCGATCACCGGCAAGGAAGTAGGCGAGGGTGAAATCGGCGAGAATATCGTCACCAGCTACTCCAATACGGCCCAGCCGCTCCTCAATTACCGCACGCACGACCTCGTACGCCGCCGCGCCAAGTGCTCGTGCGGGCGCACCTGGGCGAAGTTCGAGGGCGCCGTCCTCGGTCGCACCGATTTCATGGTGACCGTGCGCGGCACCAACGTGTACCAGACGGCGGTGGAAAATCTGCTCGCCGGAGTTCCCGGCGTCAGCATGCATTACGAGCTCGTGCTCACGCGCGAGGCGGACAACGATATCATGACGGTCCGCTTCGAACCGGACCAGGCGATCGCCGACAAGCCCGAGTTGTGGGACAAGGCGGCGAAAGACGCGGCCGACCGCATTCATAAGGGACTGCACGTGCGCCTCGAGGTCAAGCCCGTCGCGCCGAACAGCCTGCCGCGCTACGAGCTCAAAACCAAGCGCATCGTGGACCAGCGGCCGAAAGAGTTCCGCCGCGCCCTGGAGCGATAGGAGCCGAGCATGACGAATAAAGAACGCATCGCACGCATCAAGAAGGCGCGCAAGTTGATTCTCTCCGCGATGAGCGGATGCGACGCGCCGCAGATCGAAGCCATGCTGCGCGGCGCCGACATGGAGCTGCATTGGGCGCTGTGGAATCTCGGAGAGGTGGTTTCGCTGCGCCCCGAGTTGGATTACGGCAAGCGCGCCTGACGAGGCGTCGCGCGCGCGGCGAGCCACAAAATGAGCGCACCAGAAGAGGAGTCCGGACGATCAAGCGCTTCGGCGGAATCGTCGTCGCGCGTCGCCGCTCAGAATACACGCCGCCTATCGCCGGGCTCGCCCATGCGATTCGCGAACCGGCGCTACTTCGGCCCGGATTCCACCAGTCCCTGCGCCACCGTTTCGTCGTACTCGGGCCGCACGCGCACGTCGACGACGCAGGTCGCACCCGCCTTTACACGCGCGATCGCGTCGGGCAGGACGGCTTGCAGCTCGCGCGCGTTCTTGATCGGCCCGAGCCCGAGCGCGCCTTGGGCGCGCGCGATCGCCGCGATGTCGATATCGGGATCGCCGATATGCTGGCCGATCCATTTGTTCTCGACCGGCCGGCCGCGCCGGCGCGCCACGCGTTCCTGATGGATCTCGTCGTTGTAGAAGGAACGGTTGTTGGAGACGAGGATCAGCAGCGGGAGGCGGTAGTGGGCCGCGGTCCATACCGCGCTCACTCCCATCATGAAGTCGCCGTCCCCGAGCACCGCGATCGGCACGCGGCCGCTTCCCTGCAATGCGAGCGCCGCGCCGACCGCCATGCCGGGCCCGGCGCCAATGCCGCCGCCGCCGTCGGAGCCGAGGTAATCGAGCGGATGTCGAAAGCGGCAGGCGTCGCCGGCCCAGCCGAGCGGCAGGCGAATGAGCGTGACGTCTTCCTGCGCCGTCGCCTCGTCGAGCAACAGGCCGAACGTGCGAATGCCGATCTCCGCGGCATCGACGGCTGACGTTGTTGGCGTCGTTCGCGCAGGAGGAACCGGCGCGCCGGTTCGCGGCACGCCGATCTCGGCGAGCAGCAACGGGACGAGCACGTCGGGCTCGCACAGTAACTGCAAATCCATGGGCGGCAATCCCTGGTAATCCATGCTCCAGCCTTTGTGGATATAGGAATCGACGGAGCATTGAATAACTTGCGCCGGAACAGGCATGTCGGGCCACGCGGTCTTGAGCGTGCCGGCGACATCAACCCAATCGAGGCTCAATACCACGTCCGCTCCACGCAAGGCTTGCAATCCGGCCTCGGATAATCGCAAGCCCGGCGGCGCCGCATGCAACGGGTGCTCCGTCGGGAACGCCGCGCCGAGCTTCAGGTCCGTCAGAACTTTCGCATTCAGCGCTTCCGCAAGCGCAACGCGCTCCCCCCATGCCTGCGGAGCGCGCGAGACGCGTCCGGCCAGGATCAGCGGGCGCTTGGCGTTGCGCAGCCACGCGGCGGCCTGCCGCACCGCGTCGGCCGCCGGCCGGGCCGGCGGCGGTACGCGAAAACGCGACGTATCCGGGAGCGCCGGATTCTCCGTGATCGGGGTCTCCTGCAAGGTGACGTCGAAGCACACGTACACCGGCGCGCGCGGCGCGGTCCGCGCCAGCATCGCGGCGCGCAGCATCGACTCCGCGGCGGCGGGCAGCGACGCCGGCTGGTCGTCCCACTTGGTGAAATCGCGTATGAGCGCGCCCTGGTCCTTGGCGGTATGAATCCATTCGATCCACGGCCGGCGCCGCGCGGCATCCACCGCGCCCGTCGCGCCGAAGATCAGCACCGGCACGCGGTCGCACCAGGCGTTGAACACCGCCATCGTCGCGTGCATCAGTCCGACGTTGCTGTGCAGGATCACGCCCATCGGCTCGCCGGTCACCTTGGCATAGCCGTGGGCGAGCGCGACCGCGTTCTCCTCGTGCAGACAGAGCAGCATCCGCGGGTCGCGGTTGCCGAGGTGATTCACCAGGCTGTCGTGCAGTCCGCGAAAGCTCGCGCCCGGCGTCAAGGCGACATACTTGAGGTCGAGCGCGCGCAGCATCTCCGCGAGATAGTCGCTTCCCCACGCGGGCACGCCGTGCTCGACGGCGATGGGTTTTTCCATATTCGAATCCGTCATGTCATCGTCGGGGCGACAGTCGCCCGATCAGAACGTTGGCCCCGATGGCCAATATAAAGATAAAAAGCAGCAGCGCATACATGTCCGGGATGCGGAACTGGTTGTAGTGATCGATCGCGAGAAAACCCAGGCCGCGGTCGGCCAATTTAATCTCCGCGAGCAGCACCCCGATGATGGCAACGCCCAATCCCAATCGCATGCTCACGATGATGGAGCCGCGCAGCGCCGGTAGGTAGATCATGCGCACCATTTGGGCGCGGCTCAACCGAAAGCTCCGGCCCACGCGGATCAAAACCGGACTGATGCCATGCATGCCGGCGGCGGTGTTCAGTGTGACCGGGAAGAACGCGGAGAGGGCGCCGAGAGCGATCTTCGAAGTGATACCAACCCCGAACAGCAGCATCACGATCGGCAGGAAAATAATCTTGGGAGCGGTGGCGAGACCGTCCACGTAAGGAGCCATCGCTCGCCCGAAAAACGGGCGCGCGCCCATTAAAATACCGAAGGCGATGCCGGCCACGAGGCCGATGCCGAACCCGGCCGCGACTTCCCACGCCGTGACCGCGAGGTGGTGGTACGTATCGCCGGTGACAAGTAGCACGACGAACGCGCGCGCCACCGCCGTGAGCGGCGGCACGACGCCTTCGTACAGCCAGCCCGAGCGGGCGACGCCTTCCCATACCAATGCCGCGGCCAGGAGCGTCAATGCCCGCACGCGCGTAACCGGCGCGAACCAATGGAGGGGCGCCCGATTGAAATTCGTCAACGTGGTCGCCACCACGTCTCCAGACGCTGTAACAGCGACAAAAACACCAAACTCACGATCACGATCAGGACGATCGCCGCGTACATCGCCGGTATCTGATATTGGAAATACATCTGCGACACGACGCGACCGAGCCCGCCGAAGTCGATCAGAAACTCGATGCCGATGATATTCACGAGCGCATAAATCAGCGCGAGGCGCAGGCCCGTGAAGATCGCCGGCGCGGCGGCCGGAAAAATGATTTTCCACAACAGCCGCGGTTCCGAGAGATGGAAGCTGCGGCCGACGTTGATCAGCACCGGCGGCACGCCGAGCAAACCCGCGCGCGTCTGCAGCACGATCGGGATGAACGCCGCAAGCGCGCCGACGACCACCGTCGTCGCATAACCGCGACCGAAGATCACGAGGAATAAGGGATAAAGCAGAATCAACGGCGCCGCGAACGCCGCGCCGAGCCAGGGTTCATACGCCCGGCCGAGCAGCGGCCGCCGCCAAAGAATGAACCCGAGCGGCACGCCGACAGCGGCGGCGAGTGCCGTCGCCGCGAACGCCTGTGCCATGGTTATCAAGAACGGAGCTACCAGATAACCTTCGCGCGCCAGCAGCGCGAATGCCTGCGGCAGGCTCGAAGGCGGAGCGACGATCAGCGGCGAGACCAGGCCCGCGCGGATAACGAATTCCAGCAACGCCGCCACCGCGGCGAGGCCGACGAGCCCGGCCGCGACGGCTCGCCCGTGGCGTTCCGCCGTCATTTACCCGGCTGGTAAACGATGTCGATCGCGCCTTGCGCTTCCTTGAGCGACATGGGTTTGTCGAGATTCTTGTACTCGAGCGCCTGATCGAGGCTCTGCTGCAGCCCGGCGATCGGCGCGAGCGCGAGCGATTGCTTCGAATAAAACGTCGCCGACTGCTTGGCGACGTCGGCCGACAACTGATTGAATTTCGCGAAGAAGGCGGTGGCCCCGGCCGGTTCGCGGTACATCCAATCGATCGTATCGGCGTACGCTTTCATGAAGCGCCGCGCCACGTCGCGCTTCTCCTTGAGGAACTTGAGATTCGCGACGTTCACGCGCACCGTCTGCGCGTTGAGGGACGGCACGTCGCTGCCGCGCGCGAGGATGCGGATCTTCCCTTCGGTCACCAGCTCCAGGTTATTCGGCGGCGCCGACCAGCCGGCGTCGATCTGTCCCGACATCACCTGCACGCGCGTGCCGGGCGCGTCGCCGCTCGAGACCAGCGTCGGCTTCACGCCCGCCGCCTGCGCGAGCGCGAGCGCCACCAGATGGGTGGACGATCCCGGGCGCGAATAGCCCATGGTCTTGCCGTTCATGTCCTTCATGTTGCGTATCGGACTATCGGCCTTCACGTACCAGAAGAGATCGCCCGCGCCGGTCATCTGCGCGCTGACGATACGCACCGGCGCGCCCTTGGCATAAGCGCCGAGGACGCCGGTGATGCCGTTCGCAAAGGCGAAGTCGGCGCTCCCGGTGATCACCGCCTGCAACGTCTCCGCGCCGCCGCGCGTCCACGTCGCCTCCACCTCGAGACCCGCCTTTTGAAAGATGCCTTGCTCTAAACCCTGGTGCACGACCAGCGTATCCCATAGCCCTTTCTGGCCGATCGCGACCCGCACTTTGTCGGCCGCGGCGACGTTAAACGACAAAATCAGCATCGCGCCCAACGCTAGTACCGCACCCACACCTTTGCCTTTGACCATGATCGTGTTCCTCGTGAACTTTTTTAGTGCGACACGCCCTGCGGTTCCGTCTGCGCCAGTCCGCGCAACGCTTCCTCACGCAAGTCGTGCCAAATCGTTCCCACCAGCCGGCCGAATGCCGCGCTTTCGACAATCTCCGAGCTGCGTGGTCGCGGCAGATCGATGGGGATTACGCGCTTAATGCGCCCCGGCCGGTAAGTCATCACGACGACCTCGTCGCTCAGCTGCACCGCCTCGGTGATGCTGTGCGTGATGAGAAGCGTCGTCTGGGCGAGCTCGCGCCAGATCTGCAACAGCTTGTCCCCGAGCAGCAGGCGCGTCTGTTCGTCGAGCGCCGCGAACGGCTCATCCATCAACAGGATTTTCGGCTCGGCCGCGAGCGTGCGCGCGATAGCCGTGCGCTGGCGCATGCCGCCGGACAGTTCGGCCGGGTAGCTATTGCCGAAACCGTCCAGACCGACGAGATGAACGAGGCGCTCGGCGCGCTCGCGACATTCGTTGCGCGCCATGCCGCGCGCGTCGAGGGGGAACATGATGTTTTCCAGCACCGTCAGCCAGGGGAACGTCGATTCCTCCTGGAACACCATGCCGATGTCGTCGTGAGTGCCGTGCACGGGAGCGCCGTCGATGAGAACGCGTCCCTCGTAATCCGGCACCAGCCCCCCGACCACGCCGAACAATGTGGACTTGCCGCAGCCGCTCGGGCCGATGATGGAGACGAACCGCCCCTGCGGGACCGCGAGCGATACGCCTTCGAGCGCCGCCAATGCGCCGGCGGACGTCGCGAAGCGCTTGCTGATATTCTCGACGACCAGCGCGCCGGGCACGTTCAGACCGCGAAGTTCACGTTGACGTTCTTGATCTGCGTGCAGTCGAGCAGCTCCTGCAGGCACTCTTCGCGTCCCAGTCCCGATTGCTTGTAGCCGCCGAACGGCACGCCGAGGAAGTGGCTGCTCGATCCGTTGATCCATACATAGCCCGCCTCGACGCGCGCCGCCGCCCGGTGCGCGCGCGCAAGATCGCGCGTCCAAATCGCGGCGGTGAGGCCGTACTCGACGCCGTTGACGGCGCGGAACATGTCGTCTTCATCGGACCAGCGCAACACCGACAGCACCGGCCCGAAGATCTCCTCGCGCGCGATGCGCATCGTCGGCTTCACGTCGGCGAACAGCGTCGGCAGTATAAAAGTGCCGTTCTTCAGGCGCGCGTCGTCCGGCGCGACGCCGCCGCATACGAGGCGCGCGCCTTCCTCCTTGCCGATGCGGATGTACCCCATGATCTTCTCGTATTGCTCGCGGCTGGTGATGCACCCGACCTCGCAGTCGGGATCCGTCGGCAGCCCGCAGCGCAGGGCGCGCATCTCCTCGGCGATGTCATTCACCACTTGATCGTGAATCGCCTCGTGCAGGAACGCGCGCGAGGTCGAGCCGCACGACTGGCCCGCGGTCCACTTGAGGTTCATGCCGTGCACCGCGGCGGCGGCGACCTTCCTGGGATCAGTGTCGGGGTAGGCGATGAGCGCGTTCTTGCCGCCCAATTCGAGCGTCAATTTCTTCACCGTATCGGCGGCGGCTCGCATGACCGCGCGGCCGGTCGGAATACTGCCGATCAGCGATACTTTCGCGACCAGCGGGTGACTCGCCAACGCCGCTCCCGCCTCGCGCCGGCCGGTGACCACGTTGAACACGCCGGCGGGAAACAAGTCCGCCCAAAGCGCCGCCAGCGCCAGCGCCGATAACGGCGTCTGATCCGCGGCTTTCACGACGACGGTGTTGCCCGCGGCGAGCGGCGCGGCGACCTTCTGAGCCGCGAACATGAACGGGTGGTTGAACGGATTGATGCGCGCGACGACGCCGAGCGGCTCGCGCACCGTGTAGTTCAGCACGCCTTCGCCCAATGGAATCGTTTCGCCTTTCATTTCGGTGACGAGGCCGGCGAAGAACTCGAGCGCCACCGCCGACGCCTCGACGTCGCCGAGCATCGCGCGCCGCGGATTGCCGCAATCGGCGGCGTCGAGCAGCGCGAGATCGTCGGCCGCGCCGCGCAGCCGCCGTGCCGCCTCGCGCAGCAGCGCGCCGCGCTGCGACGGCTTCGTCGCGCGCCACGCGGGGAACGCTTCCTGCGCGGCGCGCACCGCACGGTCGATGTCCTCCGCGCCCGCGTCCGCCACGGGACCGAGATCATCGCCGGTCGCCGGATTGACGCTGCGGTAGTAGCGGTCGGCCGACGGCTTATGCCATGTGCCCGCGTAAAACAATTCGCGCTGCCGCGGCAAGACGGCGGCATAGTCGGACGTGGTGCGGCGCGTTGTCGATGCGGTGGGAGCGTCAGTGTTCGGCGAGCGCATGGCCTATCCCCGAGTTGAGGAACTTATCTTGAGCAAATTTCCTAAAATCATCAATTCGGACGCGAGCCGTTTCCCGCCGGTCACGACGAAGGGTTGTCCACGTAGCGGACGGACGGGAAAGTAGAACCGGCATTACTCACGTCATAAGAAGGGGACACCGGCGCACGACGGAGGCCTTCGCGCTGCGAAGGCCGCCGTCGGTGGTCAGCTCGGCTCGAAACGATATTGGCGGCAACAACCGCGCGGCCGGTTCTCTTCGAACAGTCTCGTTACCCTACAAGGCGGCGCAGGAAATTTTTCCTTTCGGTTGTCCCGCTCCGCCGATCTCGCCCGCCGTGCTGGGAGAGTTATCGCGCCGGTTACCGTCGGAGTTCGCGGTGCAGATTCTACCGGCAATGAGAAATGGGCTGGTCGGCGTTTCCAGCGGCCCGGTATTGCGCAAGAGCGTGCCGGAATCGGGCGGGTTACGGAACACTTCGATCACGTTACCGTTGCGGGTGACGACGGCAACGGCATTACGCTCGTTCGCATCCACCCAGATGTTGCCTTCCCGATCCAGGACGATTCCATCCGCGCCTTCTATATAAGGATGCGCGACGAAAACATTGTCGAGACACAGGGTATTGGCGGCGAACGTGGCGTCGCACCCGACGGGGCTTTCCAAGTTTCCGTGGCGATCGAACCTCGCGCGCCAGATGGCGCCGCGGGCGGTATCCGCGATGAAAAGGTCGCCACGGCGATTGAATTGCAGCCCGTTCGCGACCAGCGCCTGCGAGCCGGCGGTGTTGGCCGCGTTGCGGCTGGTCGGCGTTACGGTGATGGTTCCGGGCGGCAGGGTGCGGATGTCGCGTCCCACGCCGCCGACGCCGGCCACCAGATTGACTTCGTTCGACATCGGCTGCACGCGGAAGACCTCGGTGACCACGCCACCCGGCGCGATCTTCCACACGCGCCCCTGGCCCGTCGTGCCGTCGCCGGTCCAAAGATTTCCGTCGCGATCGAAGGCAACGCCGTTGGTGCCCGGGACACCCGAAGCGTATACCGTCGCGAGCGGCGGGCTGCCCACATCCGGCGTGAAGGTGAAAATCTTGTCGCCGTCGGCGACAAACAAGCTACCCGCGTCGTTGAATGTCAGGCCCGAAGGACTGCATTGCGTAGTGGCGCTCGGAGCGGGTATGAAACCGACCACCACGAGAGCGGGGAGCGCGACGTTGACGCGCCACACCGGACACGACACACCATTTCCAGGTTGGCGGCCTACTGTATAGAGATTTCCCGATTCATCCCCCGTCAGCCCCTCGATCACCAGCGGGGTCGTAATCAGCGTCGAAAACGTCAGGTCCCGCGGAATGTTTTGGCTTTCCGATGCCAGAGCGGAAAACGCCAACGGCAGGGCCAAGCCGAGCGTAGTTATCAATTTTGACAGCGCCGTTAATTGTGATTTCATTATTCGCCTCCTCGTGCGTTACGTTACGGCGCGATCATGATGCGCTCGCCGGCCGCACAAAAGCAATTAAACGATCGTTAAGTTCGATAAGCGAACGGTTTGCAAAAAATACTTTCCGTTAAACCGAAACGACGGACAACTAGAAGCGATCGCGTATACCGGGGCAGGGATTGGGTGATCCGGGAGGAGGGGACGGGTACATCTTGGCACCACGCCCGCATGTCTAGCCCCTCGCCGGCGTCGACGACGCGTACCCACGATCGTCGATTACGATTTCCGACACCGCATGGTTGGCTTGCCGGCGTATCAACAGGTTGTCTTGTTCTTTCAGTCTCTCTAACGACGTGACCCTCCGCACACCATAATAAGCGCTCACGAGCGCTTCTTCGTACCAAAGACGTTCCGCTTTAAATAGAAGTTGAACGGGCGCAGAATACCGCTCGCTTAGTCGCGTTCGGTATGGCCGGTATTTCCAAGGATCGGGTTACGGACATGCGTAGACCATCGATAATCGTCGTGCCTCTGGTAGTCCTGATTGCCGTCGCGGTCTGGTGGATGACCGACAGGCAATCACCGGCACCCATTCCTCCGCCCGCGCCCATTGCGGCGCCGGATCTGGGCGCCACGGCGTCCACGCAGGGCGCGGCTCGTCCGATCCGGCCGGGAGAAAACGACGCAGCCGGTCCTGATCGGAGCGCACGCGCCGCCGAGCCGCCCATAAAAGCGCAAGCGCCGGAAGCGGCCCAGACCGTCGCCGCGATCGCGCCGGGGGACGCGGTGGCTGCGCGGTCGGCACAAATCCGCTGGGACGGACCGACAATCACCCGGGCAGGAGTACCGTTCACGGTGGCGCTGCGCATGACGTCCGATGAGCAGGTCGGCGTGGTACGCATGGAGCTTCAGTTCGATCCCAAACTTCTCGAGGTCGTGTCGGTACGCGCCGGCGACCTTTTGAGTAGCGCCAATTTCGGATACCGCGTGTTGCCGAACGGCTCTATCCGCATCGGCGCAACGAACCAGACGCCGGCGGCGGCGGCCGACGCCGCGATGATCCTCGTCACATTGAAACCGACCGCCAATGCCAGGACAGCGGAGCTAAACATATCGTCATTGGCCCCTGAGGGACCGGCGGGCTCCATCCTTTACGACAACGTGATGCCTTTCACGACGACCGTCACCCCCTGACCGCGCTCGTGCTTTAAAAACGTCCCGCCGCCGCGCCGACTCGCGCGCGCACCGTCGCCACCGCCGCACGGACTTCCCTGCCGAGCTTATCCCTGATCGGGCGAGCACCGCTGCGCTCGTATTCGGGAGAGCGAACGTTTCGACCTCTGATGCGCGTCAATAAATTCGAGCGCTGCGGTGGATGGGCGTATAGCGCCGCGAACGGTTCCCCCGCTACTGTCATTTTTGACAGCTGCAGCTTTGTAACTTTTGACAGCTGGCAAAGGAAATTTACGTCGATACACTTTGTCGTCCAAGAAACCGTCGTACGAACGACGCGCGATTTTTGAATTAAACAAAACGAGAGAAAGCAGCAAAGGGAACAATCAGAAAACCAACCAACGCAATCCGTTTCCGGGCTCGCATTATCCAGGAGTTCTGAGGTACCGCGTCGCTGTAACTTCGATGCGGAACACTAACGAATGAACAAGGAGGAAGTATGCGTCTGTTGAAATACCGTTTCACCAAGCGTCAACTCGACGTCTTGAGAAATCGGCAAGAGCTCATCAAAGGAGGGATCAGCCGGCGGGATTTGCTCAAGCTCGGCCTCATGTCAACCGCGGGACTGCTCGTTGACGGCTTGAGCGTAAGCAAGGCCTTTGCGGCCACATCACCGACGGGCGGTTCGAATGTCACTCGCCCGATTACTCCGTTCCTCGACCTGCTGCCGACACCGCGCGACGGCACGTGGCGCCTGCAAACCCCGCGCGCTCCGGGAACGTTCGGGCCGGCTCCCACCATCGCACCGAACACCGCGGCGGGCGAGGGCCGCACGATTCCGCATCAGGCTTTCACTCAGTTCCCACCGCAGAAGTACTACGCCATCACGCAGCGGCAGAGCACACTTCGCATTACATCCGATACCAACATGGGTCCGCTGAACTTCTGGGGCTTCCAAATCGGCACGCCCGACGAATTCGATCCGGTCACCAATAACATCAACGTGCCGGGGCCGCTTTACGTCGCGCGCTACAACGAACCGATCCTCGTGCGCAACTTCAACCAGTTGCCGGCCAACAACGGCGGGTTCGGCAAAAACTCGGTGACGACGCACCTGCACAACGGCCACACACCCTCGGAAAGCGACGGCGGCCCGTGCATGTTCTTCGAGAACGGTCAGTTCTACGACCAGCACTACCCGAACGTGTATGCCGGCGTGAACTCGACCCATATCGCTGAAGGCGGCGATATCCGCGAGGCGTTGCACACGCTGTGGTACCACGATCACCGCGTCGACTTCACCGCGCAAAACGTCTACAAGGGCCTGTTCGGGCAATACCTGCTTTTCAACGAGTTCGACACCGGCGACGAGACGACCGGCTTCCGGCTGCCGAGCTTCCCGAACTACGACATTCCGATGATGTTCAACGACTGGGTGATCGATCCACAAAGCGGCCAGATCTTCTTCGACCTCTTCAACCTGGACGGCTTCATCGGCGACACTTTCGGCGTGAACGGCAAGGTGCAGCCGGTGCTGCACGTGAGCCCACGGCGCTATCGCTTCCGCTGGACGAACCCCGGCCCGTCGCGCTTCTATCAGATGTTCCTCACCAATCCGGCGAGCCCGAGCACGGTGAACTCGTTCTGGCAGATCTCGACCGACGGCAACCTGCTCGACAAGCCTTATCAGGT
>Ga0070741_10011502_pt1 | contig 16334 bp, 19 predicted proteins | sample Coa_R1_4_FD_66440 | JGI IMG/M metagenome (GOLD analysis project Ga0070741, IMG submission 66440) | Surface soil microbial communities from Centralia Pennsylvania, which are recovering from an underground coalmine fire - Coalmine... | ecosystem: Environmental > Terrestrial > Soil > Unclassified ...
TGAACGATGGTTTTGAAGCGGGGGGCGAAACGCGCCAGATCGGACGGTCGGATTCAGACTTTTTAAGTGATAGCGGCGGCAAATGGCGGAGGGGCGCGAGAACGGTTCTGCCCGACGCTTGAGCCTTTTTGGCGCGCAGATGAGCGATTTCGAGACCCACAACAGTGTCCACGCCGCCGCGGCCATCGCATCGGCGCCGAGCTCGGGTCCGCAAATGCCTACGCGGCCGCGCAGTCTCTCGCCGGAGGCGCTGGCGATCGCGTCGCAACACGCGCCGCCTTCCTACTCGGCGGTCGTGGTCACAGGCCTTGTACGGATCGTCGAATTCCTGCTGATCGCCGCCGTCGGCAGCGCCGTCTATGCCGCTTACGTGCTGCCGGCCAACCCTTTCGGCTGGCATTATCCGTTCGCCATCGGCGCCATCGCCGGGCTCTGCATCCTCGGTTTCCAAACCGTGGGAATCTACCGGCTGCAATCGTTCCGCAGCCGCGCTCTGCAATTCGCGCGCTTGCTTTCCACCTGGTCGCTCGTTTTTCTGCTGTTCAGCGCCGTTATCTTCTTCGGCAAATGGCAAGATCTGTACTCGCGCGTCTGGCTGCTCTCCTTCTATCTGACCGGAGCGGCGGCGCTGGTCGGCTTTCGCATTCTGCTGCTGACCACCATTCGCAATTGGACGCGCGAGGGGCGGCTCAACCGCCGCACCGTGGTGGTCGGGGGCGGCGAGCTCGCCGAAACCTTACTCGATCAATTCGCCCGGCAACGCGATTCCGATCTGCGCATCCTTGGCCTATTCGACGACCGCAACGACGAGCGTTCGCCGCACACCATCGGCGGCCAACGCAAACTCGGCACCGTCGACGACCTCGTCGAATTTGCCCGCCGCACGCCGCTCGATCTCGTTATTTTCGCGCTGCCGATCACCGCGGAGACGCGCATCCTGCAAATGCTGCGCAAGTTATGGGTACTGCCGGTCGATATCCGTCTGGCGGCACACATGAACAAGCTGAAATTCCGGCCGCATTCCTATTCCTATCTCGGCGACGTGCCGGTGCTCGACGTGTTCGACCGCCCGATTGCCGGCTGGGACGTCGTCGTCAAATGGCTGTTCGACAAATTCATCGGCGGGCTGCTGCTGCTCGCTTGCCTGCCGCTCATGGCCGTCGTCGCGCTCGCGGTGAAGCTGGAGAGCCGCGGGCCGGTGCTCTTCAAGCAGAAACGCTACGGCTTCAACAACGAACTGATCGAAATCTACAAATTCCGCTCGATGTATGCCGATCAGGCCGACGCCACCGCGGCGCGATTGGTCACCAAGGACGATCCGCGCGTCACCCGCGTCGGCCGTATTCTGCGCAAAACCAGCCTCGACGAGCTGCCGCAGCTGTTCAACGTGGTCATCAAGGGCAATCTCTCGCTGGTCGGACCGCGTCCCCATGCCGTCAATGCCAAGGCCGAGCAACGCCGTTACGACGAAGCCGTGGATGGCTATTTCGCCCGCCACCGCGTTAAGCCCGGCATCACCGGCTGGGCGCAGATCAACGGCTGGCGCGGCGAGACCGATACCGCGGAAAAGATCCAGGCCCGCGTCGAGCACGATCTCTACTACATCGAGAACTGGTCGCTGCTGTTCGATTTCTACATCCTGGCGCGCACGCCTTTCGCGCTGCTGAAGACCGAGAACGCCTATTGATCCGCGCGACGGACCTCGACGCCTCCTTCGCTGCGGCGGATCGCGCTCCACGCGCATCGCCGCTGGCGATCAAGCTGCTGCACGGCTGCTTGTTCCTGACGATCCTCGTCAGCCCCCTGGTGTTCATCGAGCCGTCGCCGTATGAGGCGGCGGCGGGGCTGCTACTTGTGGCCTGCGTCGCCGCCGGCGTGAAAGTCGACCGCAAAATCCTGCCGCTCGCGCTGCTGCTCCTCTTGTTCAATGTCGGCGCGGTGATGACGCTGCCGCATCTCGCCGAGGATCGCGAGGCGCTGACTTACGTCGCGATCTCGTTTTATCTGTGCGTCACCGCTTTTGCTTATGCCTGCCTTTTCACCGAAGACAGCGTCCGGCGGCTGGAGATCATGCGCCGCGCCTATCTGATCGCGGCCACCATCGCCAGCATCGCCGGAATTGCCGGCTATTTCGGCATTTGGCCCGACGGCGCGCTTTACGGCCGCGCCCGTGCGACGTTCAAGGATCCAAACGTATTCGGACCGTTTCTTGTTCTGCCCCTGCTGTTCTTGATGCAGTCGCTCTTCTTTCGCGGCCTCAGGCTGCGCTATCTCGTGCTGTTCGGCCTGTTCACCTTCGCTTTGCTGCTGAGCTTCTCGCGCGGCGCGTGGGGACACTTCGTGTTCTCAGCAGCGGTTCTGTTCGTTCTCACTTTCGTCACGGCGCGCGAAGCGCACACGCGCTTTCGGCTGGTCGTGCTGAGCGCGGCGGCCATCATCGCCTTGACTGCATTTATCGCCGCCACGCTTTCATTCCGCACCGTGGACAGCCTGTTCATGCAACGCGCGCAGTTGACGCAATCCTACGACGTGGAAAGCGGCGGCCGCTTCGATCTGCAAAAGCGCGCGGTCGGAGAAGTGCTGGAACGGCCGGGCGGGATGGGGCCGCACGAATTCGAGCGCGTTTACGGCCTGCAGCAACACAACGTCTATCTGCAAGCCTTCCTGGTCTATGGCTGGCTTGGCGGATTCGCCTATGTCACGCTGCTGATCCTGACCTTGCTTGTCGGCATTCGTCTCAGCTTCGCGATCACGCCCTGGCAGCCCTATCTGATAGCGGCGCTGGCGGCGTTCTGCGGCGAGATCGGCGAAAGCTTCATCATCGACAGCGACCACTGGCGCCACTTTTTCCTGCTGCTCGGAATCATCTGGGGCCTGATCGCGGCGACCCTCAACGCCAGAAGGAGCCTTGCGCTTTCCGGGCGGTCGCAGGTTGCGCCCATTCCGGTGCCTCCTTATAGTCCGCGCCGTTTCGGAGCGTAGCGCAGCCCGGTTAGCGCACCAGTCTGGGGGACTGGGGGTCGGGAGTTCAAATCTCCCCGCTCCGACCAATTCAGCCGATGAAAACGATAGCGTTGTTACCGCAACTCCCCGGAACGAACGCGACCCATCGACGTTTCAGATGACGACAAGCGCCCGGTGGGCCGCAGACGTCACGCGCCTTCGCGCGAGGGCGCCGCATTTCATTCGATCGGGAGACGACACATGAGCACTCTGAAGAAGTATGGCGTCGTGGCGGCCATCCTCGCCGTCATGGGCATGACCGCAACCTCGGCCCAGGCGCGAAACGATACATGGGTCGCGGCCGGTGCCGGCTTTGCCGCCGGCGCGCTCGTCGGTGCGGCAGCGGCCAATGCCAACGCGCGTTATTACGATCCCGCATATGCGTATTACGGACCGGCCTATGCCTATGAACCGGCACCGTCGGGTTACGTCTATAGTGCCCCCTATGGCTACGGCTACGCCTATGAGCCCGGCTATGCCACTTACGCGGCGGTGCCGGGATACGTCCGGTCCACGCGCGGGTTGAACGGTAGCGTCGGCATCGACGTCTATGCCAATGGCGACTACATTGGCTCCGATCCGGATCCAAACGTGCGCGGACAAATGCTCCACGAGGAGAGGATTGACGACCGCTGACGCTCCAGTGTGAGCTGTGCGACAAGCCCCGGTCCAAGACCGGGGCTTGTGTTTTGGCGGCCGAAATTTGGCAAGCCGGTGGGAAGCTACCCGACCCGCCCGGTGTTTACGTCACAAGCCTATGAAGGAGGAAGAACCATGAGACTTTTTGCCATCAGCTTGGCGGCCGTGGCGTTGATCGCTCTGCCGGCCCATGCTCAGAATTCCACCGATCAGCCGAAACCAAAGGCCGCGGTGACCAAGAAGAAAACCACCGTTCCGGGCCCTTCGAGCAATCCCGAATACGACGTTTATTTGAACGGCCGTTACATCGGTTCGGATCCCGATCCGCGCGTCCGATATCACATGATCCAAGAAGAGCGAGGACGCCACGACGACGGCGGCCGCGAACGGCCACGCTGAGCACAAGCGTTTCCGGCGGTGCCGTCAGCCAAGCACGCTTTGCAGCAGACGGCGGCACTCGTCGAGCTCGTGCAGAACGCCTTGAAGCTTATGCCGGTCTTCCGCCGCGATTGCCGGATTTGAGGCGCGGGCGCCCGCGGCCGGTTGCAGCAGGCGTTCGCCCCCGTCGGCCGATGGCCGTTCAAGCCGCGGCTCGCGGCGCCTGGTGGCATCGACATTGGATTCCGTAGCCGAAATCGAGGCCACGTCATTGTCGTCGTTTGCTTCGGCCATGGCCGAGCCGTTCGCGCGCCACGCCTGCTGCACAAAAGCGGCGCCTTGCTCCTTGAGAATGCGCTGCACGCCGCGAATGGTATAGCCCTCGCCATAAAGCAAGTGGCGGATGCCGCGCAGCAGTTCGACGTCGTCGATCCGGTAGTAACGGCGCCCGCCGGCGCGCTTCATGGGCCGGATTTGGCTGAAGCGGCTTTCCCAGAAGCGCAGCACATGTTGCGGCACGTCGAGGTCGTCTGCGACTTCGCTAATAGTGCGAAAAGCATCGGGCGCCTTATCCAAGGCCGCTGCTCCTATTTTGCGGGCGCCTGAGTGCCATCATGGCCATGGCCATTGATGCGCTGCTTAAGAATGGCGGAGGGCTTGAAAACCATGACCCGGCGCGGGGAGATCGGAACCTCCTTGCCGGTCTTGGGATTGCGGCCAATTCGCTGGCCTTTCTTGCGAACGACGAAGGACCCGAAGGACGAAAGCTTCACCGTTTCGCCGCGCTCCAGGCAATCGGTGATTTCCTTAAGCACCAATTCCACGAGGCTCGACGACTCTGTGCGCGAGAGACCGACCTTTTGATAGACGGCCTCGCATAGATCCGCGCGCGTCACTGTTTTGCCGGTCATCGCCTCCCCCACTGTCGGCGACCATAGGATACTGATTTATCGAGGATATTAAGATTAACCAAGCGGGTCAACGACAACTTACCAGCGCAACAGCACCGAACCCCAGGTGAAACCTCCGCCCATAGCCTCGAGCAGGACGAGATCGCCCTGCTTTATGCGGCCGTCGGCGACCGCGACGCACAAGGCCAAAGGGATCGAGGCCGCTGAGGTATTGCCGTGGCGGTCGACCGTGACCACGACCTTTTCCGGGCTAATGCCCAGCTTATGGGCGGAATCGTCGATAATCCGCTTGTTGGCCTGGTGCGGTACAAACCAGTCCACATCCGCCGCGCTAAAGCCGGTCGCCTTGAAGGCGTCCTCGATCACATCGGTGATCATGGCGACCGCGTGTTTGAAGACGGCGCGGCCCTCCATGCGCACCACGCCGGCGGTGCCGGTCGTCGACACCCCGCCGTCGGTATAGAGCTTGCTCTTGTGCCGGCCGTCGGAGCGCAGATGCGCCGTCAGAATGCCGCGGTCCTCGCGCCCACCAGGCTGCGCCTGCGCCTCCAACACCAAGGCGCCCGCGCCATCGCCGAACAAAACGCAGGTGCTCCGGTCCTTCCAATCAACGATACGCGAAAAAGTTTCGGCGCCGACCACCAGCGCCCGCTTGAACATGCCGGTTCTGAGCATGGAATCGGCGGTGGCGAGGCTAAAGACGAAGCCCGAGCAGACCGCCTGCAGATCGAAAGCCGCACCGTGAGTCACGCCCAACGCCGCTTGAACCTGCACGGCCGTCGCCGGAAAGCTATGGTCCGGCGTCGAGGTTCCCATAATGATGAGATCGATCGACTGCGGGTCCACGCCGGCATCGCCGAGCGCGGTGCGCGCGGCATGAATGGCAAGGTCGGACGTGAATTCACCCGCCGCCGCCACCCGGCGTTCGCGAATGCCGGTGCGTTGCACGATCCACTCGTCGGAGGTATCGACCGTCTTGGCGAGATCGGCGTTGCTGACGACATGCGAAGGCAGATAACAGCCGCAGCCGAGAACGACGGAACGCGTCACTGTCACGAAACAGCTCCTCCAACCAGCGGAGCTGCGGCCGGGCTCCGGACTTCGTGTGCGAGCGCTTGACCGATCTTGGTAAGCAGTTCGTAGCGCACCATGTCGTAGCCCATGTCTACGGCCGCCGCGAAACCCTCGGCATCGGCGCCGCCGTGGCTCTTGATCACAATGCCTTTCAGACCAAGAAATACTCCGCCATTCGCCTTGCGCGGATCCATCTTTTCCCGCACGGCGCGGAACGCCTCGCGGGCAAACAGATAACCGAGCTTGGCGCGCCAGGTCCGCATCAAGGCGCTGCGCATATATTCGCCAACCTGCCGCGCGGTGCCTTCGGCGGCCTTGAGCGCGATGTTCCCGGCGAAACCTTCCGTCACTACCACGTCTACTGCGCCCTTGCCGATATCGTCGGCCTCCACGAAGCCGCAGTATTCCAGATGTGGCCACGGCTCCTCGCGCAGCATGCGTCCCGCCTCGCGCACCGGTTCCAGCCCTTTGACTTCCTCTACCCCGATATTGAGCAGACCCACCGTGGGCCGCTCGAGATCGAACAGCACCCGCGCCATGGCACTGCCCATCGCGGCAAGATGGACGAGATGCTCGGCGTCAGCGCCAATGGAAGCGCCGACGTCAAGAACGATCGATTCACCTTTCAGCGTTGGCCAGAGCGCGGCAATAGCCGGCCGGTCGATTCCGGCGATCATTCGAAGATTGAACTTGGCCATCGCCATCAGCGCGCCGGTGTTTCCCGCCGATACCGCAACATCGGCTTCGCCTTTGCGAACCGCATCGAGCGCAAGCCACATGGAGGATTTCCAGCGGCCGCGGCGCAGCGCTTGGCTCGGCTTGTCGTCCATGCGCACGGCGACATCGGTGTGAACAATGCGACAGGCCGCCTTCAGCCGCGGATGATCAACCAGCGCCGCCTCGATCGCCGCGGCGTCGCCGAACAGGACCATCTCGCTGTCGGGATGACGGATGAGCGAAATCTCCGCCCCCGGAATCACGACGCTTGGCCCGTGATCCCCTCCCATGGCGTCGAGCGCGATGCGCACTTTATGCGGCATGCAGGAACCTGAGGGATTGAGGGCGCGCGAAGACCGTCCTGCCCGTCTCGTGGGCGATTTTCGACCATAACCCGGCGGCGGAAGGACACAAAGGGTTCGCCGCAAGGGACGCAATTCTAAACATCGTTGCGCCCTTGCCCCTTTTTCAAAGCCGCCAATGCGGCAAATGGATTCGCCTTGCCGTCTTCGGCGGCCGGCGGCTCGAAAGTCGCGCCCGCCTTTCGAGGATAGGGATCGACGCCGAGGATGAGAAACTCGGTCGCAATAGCGCCGAGGTCGATCGTTTCACCGATCAGCGGCTCCGGCGCGTCCTCCTCCCCTGACCCACCGGGGTCAGCTTGCGCACTTGTGGGAGGCAGATCGTTTGGCGGTGCGAAGGAAAGATCGAGACTTTCGCTTACGTTGTTCTCGATCGGATCCAGAGTCACAACGCATGTCTGACCGACGGTGGCGCTCACGCTGCCGTTGACGTGCAAGCCATGCGCGCCACGTCGCATCACGTGGAAGTTTGCTTCCAACCGCGGCAGCGCGCGCAGTCCAATAAGCCCGGCAACGCGCTCGCGCGCCGCCTCATCCGCGGCAAGGTCGTAGCGGCGGCCTTCTTCCGGAATGTCTGCGAGCCTCACCGGAACGCTCCAGGGAAGATCAAGCGTATTCATGTGTGCTGCATCGCCGGTGCTTCGGTCGCGGGAAAATCGATGCGACCCGCCATGAGCGTGGAATCCTGTTCTCGCGCGAGCGCACCGGCCGTCTCGAGGACGTAAGCGGTCAGCCAGCGCACGTGCCCGGATTGTTGGGAAGCGCCGGAGAAAACATTGCGCGCCAGCGCATCCGCCAATGCGCCTTCATCGGCAGACGCCAGCGCCCGATCATACGCGGCGGCGCGGCCATAGAAGGCCTCACCGATGCGCCGCATGTGGCGCGGCACCGCCAAGTCGCCGATGCCCATTTCCCTCAGGTTGTTGTCCATGTCTCGGCAGAAAAAATCGAATACCTGCTGTCCGAGCTTTTGCAGCTCGCGCGGACCGCGGCCCAGCCGGCGGCACAGCAACCAAGTATGCAGCAGAATCATCTCCAGGCGGCCCGCCGGGGTATCGGGAATTCCGTGATCCCGATAGAAGGCGGGCGACCTCGCCTGCGCCACGATCGCGCCATACAAAGCGGCGATGTTGCCGGTCTCGGGGCCAAGGCGAAAAACGTCGAATTTCATAGGGATAGCCCGTTCAGCCTCCGCCAGGTGACGCCGCTGGTCGGCGGAGCCAACGTTGCAATTTGCCGTGTCGGCGGTTACGTCAACCGGCCTTCGGATGCAAGGGGTGAAATGCGAATGCCGTGTTACCGACCCAAAACGAGACACCGCGTCCGGACTTTTGGTCGCACCGCCGCCGGTCTTCTGATGGTCGGCTTCTTGCTCGGCGGCTGCCTGACGCAGGTTTATCAGCGCGGCTACGTGTTGCCCGAGGGCGCCCTGCAGCAGGTGCCGCTCGGCGCCTCACAGGAACAAGTCCTCATCGTTCTCGGCACGCCGTCTACGGTGGCCACGCTGAACGGAGACGTGTTCTATTACATTTCGCAACGAACCGAGAAGGCAGCCGCCTTTATTCCCGACAAGCCTGTGGACCAGCGCGTGATCGCTATCTACTTCGACAAGGACCGCCGCGTGCAGCGCATCGCCGACTACGGACTGCGCGACGGCAAGCTTTTCGATTACGTCAGCCGCACCACGCCGACGGGCGGCCAGGAATTCAGCTACCTCAATCTCATCTTCAAGAACTTTTTCGGCAAGCCCGGCGGCTCCTAGCCCTTCGGCATCGGATCATAAAAAAGCCCGCCTCGCCGGCGGGCTTTTCTATTATATGCGCCGCTCGTCAGTGCGCCAGCACCGCCAGCAGCAGCAGCGCCACGATGTTGGTGATCTTGATCATCGGGTTGACCGCGGGACCCGCCGTGTCCTTGTAGGGGTCGCCGACGGTGTCGCCGGTCACTGCGGCTTTATGCGCATCGGAACCCTTGCCCCCATAGTGACCGTCCTCAATGTATTTCTTGGCATTGTCCCAGGCGCCGCCGCCCGAAGTCATCGAGATCGCGACGAACAATCCGGTGACGATGACGCCGAGCAGCATGGCGCCGACCGCGGCGAAGCCCGCCGATTTGCCCGCCGCCCCGCCGCCGGCGACCAGATAGACGACAAAATACACGACAATCGGAGAAAGCACCGGCAATAGCGACGGCACGATCATCTCTTTGATCGCCGCTTTGGTCAGCATGTCGACCGCGCGCCCGTAGTTGGGCTTGTCCTGGTGCGTCATGATGCCGGGCTTTTCGCGGAATTGCCGGCGCACTTCCTCGACAATAGCGCCCGCCGCACGGCCGACGGCGGTCATGCCCATGGCGCCGAACAGATAAGGCAGCAATCCGCCGAACAGCAGCCCGACCACGACGTAGGGATTGGTCAGCGAGAAATCGAGCTTGATCCCGGCAAAATAGGGGTGCGCCGACGCATTCGCGATAAAGAACCGAAGGTCTTCGTTATAGGCGGCGAACAGCACCAGCGCGCCGAGTCCGGCCGAGCCGATGGCATAGCCTTTGGTGATCGCCTTGGTGGTATTGCCCACCGCATCCAGCGCGTCGGTGGATTTCCGCACCTCCTTCGGCAGACCGGCCATTTCCGCGATGCCGCCGGCATTGTCGGTCACCGGGCCGAAGGCATCGAGCGCCACCACCATGCCGGCGAGCGCGAGCATCGTCGTCACCGCGACGGCGATGCCGAACAAGCCGGCCAGTCCGTAGGCGACGAGAATTCCGGCGATGATGACAAGGGCGGGCAGCGCCGTGGCCTCCATGGAAATGGCGAGGCCTTGAATGATGTTGGTGCCGTGGCCAGTCACGGAAGATGCCGCGATCGACTTCACCGGACGGAAGTTGGTGCCGGTGTAGTATTCGGTGATCCAGATGATCAGCCCGGTGACGGCAAGCCCGACGATGCCGCAAAGATAAAGAGATATGCCGCCATAGCCGACCCCGGCAAGCGGTCCGAAACCGGCCAGCGCATAGATGACGGCGGCGATGGCGGCAAGCGACAGCACCGCGGAGGCGATGAAGCCCTTGTACAGCGCGCCCATGATCGATTGGGTGGCGCCGAGCTTGACGAAAAAGGTGCCGATGATCGAGGTGATGATGCAGGCGCCGCCGATGGCGAGCGGCAACGTCATCATGTTGGCGAGCGCCGGGCTCTTGGCAAAGAAGATCGAGGCCAGCACCATCGTGGCGACAATGGTCACTGCGTAGGTTTCAAACAGATCCGCCGCCATGCCGGCGCAGTCCCCGACATTGTCACCGACGTTGTCGGCGATGGTGGCAGGATTGCGCGGATCGTCTTCCGGAATGCCGGCTTCGACTTTGCCGACCAGATCGCCGCCGACATCGGCGCCCTTGGTGAAGATGCCGCCGCCGAGACGGGCGAAGATCGAGATCAGCGAGGCGCCGAAGCCGAGCGCCACCAAGGCATCGATCACCTCGCGGTCGTTGACGGTAAATCCGAAGCTCTGCGTGAGAACGGTGAAATAGACGGTGACGCCGAGCAGCGCCAAGCCGGCGACCAGCAGTCCGGTGATCGCGCCGGCCTTAAATGCAATGCCGAGCCCATCGCCGAGCGAAGCGATGGCGGCCTGGGCGGTGCGCACATTGGCGCGCACCGATACGTTCATGCCGATGAAGCCGGCGGTGCCGGAAAGGACCGCGCCGATGGCGAAGCCGGCGGCGACCAGCCAGCCGAGGAAATAGCCGACGATCAAAAAGATGATGATGCCGACGGCGCCGATGGTGGTGTATTGCCGCTTCAGGTAAGCCTGCGCGCCCTCGCGCACCGCCGCCGAGATTTCCTGCATCTTCGGGCTGCCGGCATCCGCCTGCATGACTGAATAGGTGGCCCAGATGCCGTAGACGATGGCGAGCAGGCCGCAGGCAATGATCACGCTCAGAGCTGACATGGATTTGAAACCTCGATTTTAGGATTGCGCCGGGCGATCCGCACGCCCGGCCGGGGCGAATTGGCGCGGACATTGCCAAAAACGCAAGTCCGACGCAACGCCGGAAGCGGCGCTCATGCCGCGGCGCGGTGGTCCCGCAATTGGCGCCAGAGCAGCAGCGCTGCCGCGGCGATCGTCGCCGGAATAACCACCTCGTTCACGGCGGCCCAACCCGAAACGGCAAGGAGTTGGCCGGAGGAAAATGAGCCGAGCGCCATGCCGCCGAAGACCAAAAAGTCGTTGAACGCCTGCACCTTATTGCGTTCCTCCGGCCGGTGGCACTGCGTGACCATCGTGGTGGCGCCGATGAATGCCAGGTTCCAGCCGAGACCGAGTAGCACGAGCAGAGTCCAGAAATGCACCAAGCTGGTGCCGGTCAGCGCCACGCCGGCGGCGGCGCAAATCAGCATTAGGCCGGAGACGGCAACACGCTCGACACCGAAACGATTAATCAGGCTGCCGGTGAAAAAGCTCGGCAGAAACATCGACAATACGTGCCATTGCAATCCCAATGTCGCATCGGTGACGGAATGATCGCAGGCCAGCATGGCAAGCGGCGCCGAGGTCATGACCAGATTCATCATGGCGTAGCTCACCGCGCCGCAGGCCGCCGCAGTGATGAAACGCGGAGTCGCCACGATCTCCCCAAGCGGACGGCCGCCGCCAGCGCCTTTCGGCGGTGGGGCCGGCATGCGGACGGCGGTGAGGATGCCCGCAGCGAGCAGCGCCAGGCCGGCTTGGCCGAGATAGCTGGCGGCAAACAAGAATGGCGGCAGCAGATCCTTTGTGACGATGATGAGCTGCGGCCCGATGACGGCGGCGGCGATGCCGCCGGTCAAAACCCAAGAGACCGCCTTGGCCCGGAACTTGGCGCTCGCCGTGTCGGCGGCGGCAAAGCGGTAGGATTGCACGGCAGCGGCATAGAGACCCGCGCAAAAGGCGCCGGCCAGGAACAGCGCAAAGCCGCCGCGCATCACCGCGAGATAGTCGATCACGCCGGCGAGCACGCCCAAGGCCGAGCCGATTTGCAGCGCGATGCGCCGGCCAAATCGCCGGGCCAAAGCGCCGAGCGGAAGGGTGCCGGCCCACATGCCGAGCACCATCACGGTTATCGGAAGCGTGGCCAGACCTTTGTCCGGCGCCAGCATGGCGCCGACGATGCCGCCGGTCGTGACGACGATGATGGTATTGGCGCCGCCGAGCGCCTGCGCTACGGCCAGCACCAGCGCGTTGCGGCGGGCCAAGCGATCGCCGTCAAGCGCCCCGCCCGGCAGCGTTTCCGCAGCGTACATAGAGACTCCCGTTATCGTTTTAGTTTTAGCCTCCGCGTCGGGGGCTGGCTAGCGCTTCAAGCGGCTCAGAACACCAGAACAGATGGGCTGCGGCGAGCGCCAAGGCCATGCCGGCCAATTCCGCGGCGACAAAGCCCGCGATCCCGTTCCAGGCGATGCCGGCAAAGGTGTCGGTGAGCGCGCGCGCCACCGTCACGGCCGGGTTGGCGAAGGACGTAGACGCGGTGAACCAATAGGCGGCGGTGATGTAAAGACCAACCGCGTAGGAAGTCGCCGCCGGCGCGCAGCGCCGACAGCCCAGGATGGTAACAACCAGGCCGAAGGTGGCAACCGCTTCCGAGACCCATTGGCCCTTGTCGCCGCGCATCTGGCGGGAAAGCTCGATCACCGGCAAGTTGAACATGATATGCGCGATCCAGACGCCGAGAATCGCGCCAGCAAGCTGGCACGGCATGTAGAACGCCGCCTCTCGCCAAGGCAATTCCCGGCGCAGCGCAAAGGCGAGACTGACAACGGGATTGAATTGCGCTCCCGACACTGACGCAAAAATCAATATCAGAACGACAAGCATGGCGCCGGTGGCGAGGCTATTGGCAAGCAGCGCGATGGCGAGATTTCCGTTCGCCAGCCGCTCGCCCATGATGCCGGAGCCGACCACGGTCGCCAGCAAGAGAGCGGTGCCGAGCGCTTCGGCCAGACAGCGTCGTGGGAGCGAACCCGTCACGATGCGCCGCGGCCTTTCGCGGTGGCGTCTTCGAAACGGCCGATTTCGCGCAGCTTCGTTTGCAGTGACAAGGCGTCGAGACTTGCGAAAGGCAATGCGGCGAAGACCTTGATGCGGCGCGAGAGCATGCGGTAGGTCTCGCTGAAGGCGGCGCTGATTTCCGCTTCAGTTCCCTTTATCGCCGCCGGATCGGGAATGCCCCAATGCGCAGTGGTCGGATTGCCCGGAAAGACCGGACATGGCTCGTTGGCGGCGTTGTCGCAAACTGTGAAAATGAAATCGAAGGCTACGGCGCCAGGCTTGGTGAATTCATCCCAGCTTTTCGAGCGCAGCTCCCCGGTATCGTAGCCCAGCCGTTGCAGCAAATTGATCGTATAGGGATTGACGGCCCCCTTGGGCTGACTGCCGGCGCTGTAGGCGCGAAACTTTTGCGGATGCAGTTTGTTCAAAATCGCTTCGGCGATGATCGAGCGCGCCGAATTGCCCGTGCAGAGAAACAGGACATTATAGCGTGGTTCAGTCATGGACTTTTTCCATCGCAGGCTCGGCCCCACCGCATGGCGCGGCAAGATCGGCCAATAGTGGGGCGCAGATATCGGCGCGGCCATTGCAACAATCGCGGGTGAGAAACCGCACAAGCCGGCGGAAACCGGCGAGATCGGCGCGATAGATCACCGCCCTGCTTTGCTTATGCGACACCACCAGGCCGTTGCGCGCCAGCGAGGCGAGATGGCTCGACATGGTGTTGTGCGGCACGCGGCAAAGGCGCGCGATTTCCCCTGCCGCCAGGCCATCGGGATACGCAGCGATCAGACGCCGGAAGACTGCTAGCCGCGTCGGCTGCGCCAGCGCCGCAAGCGTGGCCGCTGCTTTTTTGATGTCCATGTGTCTCGACATATCGACGCATTGTGACGGCAGGATGACAGCCCAGCGCAGCCAGCGGGACGATCAAAAATGACTGAAAGAGGTCTTGGCCAGTGCGATTTCCCGGCGGGCGGCATCGAGAAACCGCGCCGCTCCCTGTCCGGCCACAACCCGACCGATGTCGGCGGCGGGCACGCCCTTGTCGGCGCAGGCTTTGCAAAAGCGATTGCAGTCGGCCGCCGGAACGGTGCAGACAATCTCGTAATCGTCGCCGCCCGCAAGAATGACCTCGATGAGCTCAGGCTCGGCTTTGAGCGCCGTCCTCGCTGCGTCTGACAACGGCACTCGCGCCGTCTCGATTTCCATCGCAACGCCGGAGGCACGGCACAGTTTGGCGAGATCGCCGGCAAGGCCATCGGAAACGTCCATGGCGGCGGTCGCATATTTGCGCACCAGCTCGGCCACGGCATTGCGCGGCTGCGGGAGCAGGTAGCGGTCGAGCAGATGGCCCCGCATCTGGCCGTCGAGATGCCAGCGTGCGGCGGCATCGCTTTGGCCGCGAAGCTTGAGGCCGAGCGCTGCATCCCCGATTGTGCCGGTGACCACAACACGGTCGCCGACTTTGGCGCCGCTGCGTTTGACCATGGTTCCGCGCGGCAAGGTGCCGAATGCCGCCAATGCGATGGTGACCGGACCCGGCGTCCGGTCGGTGTCGCCGCCGAGAAGCGGACAGCCGTACCGCTCGGCGTCTGAGGCGAGGCCCCGGCTGAAGGCATCGAGCCAATCGGCGCCGATGTCCGTGGGCAAGGCGAGCGAGAGGAGAAATCCGGCGGGTGTTGCGCCTTTGGCGGCGAGATCGGAGAGGTTCACCCGCAACGCCTTGCGGGCGACGGCATCGGCCGGATCTTCGATAAAGAAATGTACGCTGCCGACGATCGCGTCGGTCTTCAGCACCAGATCGCTGCCGTCGGGCGGCGTCAGCACGGCGGCATCGTCCATCAGAGCGAAGGCGCCGGGATGCCGCGCCAGCGGACGGAAATATTTGGCGATCAGACGCTCTTCAGCGGTCTCCGCCGGAGCTTTGGCCATGGTTTCAAACCTTGCCGCCGAACTCCGCGGCTCGCAGCTCGCGCGCCAACTGATCGAGCACGGCGTTGATCATGCCGGTCTCGTCTTTTTCCACAAAGGCATGCGCGACATCGACATATTCGGAAACGATGACCCGCGCCGGCACATCCTTACGGCTTTCCAGCTCGTAGGCGCCGGCCCGCAACGCCGCGCGCAGCACAGCCTCGATGCGCGTGAGCGGCCACCGTTGCGACAGCACGCGATCGATCATCGGATCGAGGCGGCGCTGCTCGCGCACGACGCCGCCGACGATGTCGCGGAAGAACGCCGCTTCCGCGGGAAGATACTGCTCACCTTCCACTTCGCGGCCGATCCAATGGCTCTCGAATTGGGCGAGGATTTCGTTCAGCGGCGTCGCTGCCACGTCCATCTGGTAGAGCGCCTGCACCGCGGCAAGGCGCGCCGCTCCGCGCCGATTGGCCTTGCGCTTGTCCTTTGGGGCGGCGGCGGTCATGGCATCACCCCGCGGCCACGCGGCGCTTGAGCCGCACCATGGCGAGCGCGGCGCGCGCGGCCTCCCCGCCTTTATCGGCTTCTTCCGGGCGGGCGCGCGCCCAAGCCTGTTTCTCATTGTCCACGGTGATGATTCCGTTGCCGACGGGGAAACGCTTCTCGACCGCGTAGTCGATCAGCGCGCGGGCCGACTGCTCGGAGACGATCTCGAAATGAATTGTGTCGCCTCGGATGACGCAGCCGAGCGCCACCGCGCCGTCATAAGGCCGGCCGCGCCGCTCCGCCGCTTCGACGGCGATCGCGATGGCGGCGGGGATTTCCAGGGAGCCGGGCACCGTAAGACGGTCCCAGGTCACGCTGGCCTCGTCCAGCACCCGTCTCGCCCCGGCGAGCAAGGCATCGGCGATATCGTCGTAAAAGCGCGCTTCGACCACGAGAATGCGCGCTCCCGCGAGTTCGCCTTTGTCCATGCGCGTGGGCCGCCGCGGCTCAGCCATCTCGAAATCTCCTTGGGCCGTGCCGTCAGTAGCAAGCGCGGGGAATGGGAACAAGCCGAGCTTTTCCCGCACTCCGTCTCGGGGGAGGAGACCAGAAAAAATTGAACTTATCCCCGCCCTCTGAATCGCGCTTATCTTGATCGCACCTCGTCCGCTGAGGGGCGCTTCATGAGGCGTCATGCAGGCGGGGCGAACGGGAGGCTCAGGCCCGGAGATGCGGGCACTCCTTCCGTGGCGGACCGGAGAAATCCGGTCTTTGCTGGTGCGGTGCCCGCGGACAGGCTCTCGCAAAGCCTGCACTCG
>Ga0070741_10011503_pt1 | contig 16334 bp, 7 predicted proteins | sample Coa_R1_4_FD_66440 | JGI IMG/M metagenome (GOLD analysis project Ga0070741, IMG submission 66440) | Surface soil microbial communities from Centralia Pennsylvania, which are recovering from an underground coalmine fire - Coalmine... | ecosystem: Environmental > Terrestrial > Soil > Unclassified ...
CCGGCGAATCCCACGCAGTTCGGCAGCATGAACGCGCCGACGCTGCGCGCGGTGCAGATTCCGGACGGGTCGCCCGACTTCACAGCGATCGCTGATACAGATCTCAACGGCAATTACCTGATCGCGACATCGGCAAGGGACTCCAATGGGTGCTACACGGGCGTCGTATTCGATATGTTGAAGCGCACGGCCACGCCGATTCCGGACTGCCTCACGACCGGCGCTCGGGATCCGATGGTGGCGCCGCCGAACAGCAACATTCTCGCGTCGCTGATCGGGCCGCCGCAGGGGACGCCGCCCGCGGCGATCAGTTCGACGGTCGCGATTTACGGGCCGAATCTGGATGCGCCGATGTCGGTGGCGCTGCCCTCGCCTGTGTCGGCGGTGACTGCGGCGGCAGGCGGTAATCTTTGTGCCGTCTCGCCGGGAACGCCGCCGCAGACCGTGTTGATCGACGGTCGGACGGGTGAAGTGAGCGGCCAACCCTGCGGAGCGACGGCGGTGGCCGGAGCGCTCGCCGGTGGAGGTATCATTCCGAACCTCAACGTGGATGGTCTGGGTGCGCAGCTCTCGCCGGCGGCCGCGCTCGGACAAGGCCGGTCGGCCGTGCTGGTAGCTGACAGCGCCGATGCTCCCACCAAGGTCGAGTTCGCCATCGTGAACCAGGGCGGCGCGAAGGTGTTGTCGAAGCCCTTCCCGTCCGGATGGAAGCCGTTGTTTACTCCTGCGCCGCTCACGAACCCGAACGGCGGTCCCGCGGCACCGGTAGCGCGCTTCCGCACGGTCGCCTTTCTGGATACGATCGGACCGTCTTACTACGTGCTGGTCGACAACAGCGACAATTCGCAGCAGGCGTTTGTTTCGTTCCCGTTTACGCAGGCGGACGGCACAACAATTTCATTTCCGGCGGGCTGGTTTGTCGCCGGATGCCAGGCGGCGATCGCGCTGTTCGACATCCAGCTCTCGAGCAGCAAGGTCCTGGCGGCATCGCGCGACGCCACACTGGCGGCCAAAGCCGCCTGCAATGCCGATGGTTTCCTGCAACTGAACCTGGATAACAAGACGATGACCGTATCGCCGCTGCCCAGCCAGGCACAAGTGGATGTGCGCGCCATGACCGTCCTGAACGATTACGTCTACGGCTTCAATCCCACGGTGGCGCGCGCCGTCACCGATACCGTGTTCGGCTTTGACGGGGCCACCGGATCCCTGCTGGCGCCGCTCGGCGCGCCTAATTCCATCTCGGGTTTTACCACGCCGTTGCAGCAGGTCTCCGGCCTGAACCTGCTCGTCAGCGAGGCGACCAATAAGGCCTCCGGTGATGCAGGACTGATCCTGTTCGATCTCGATAACCAGGTGACCACGGTGCTGCCGTTGCCCGACGGTTTCGATTCCGTGAGCGCCGAGGGAATCTTCCTGGCCACGCGCAAAGTGGTCGGCATCGGGGTGCGCACGGGTGGCAGGGGCTCGCAGTTTATCGTGTACGATCTGGCCAGCGACTCCGTAACGGTGGTGCCGAACCCGCCGGGCATCGTGTTTGCCGGCACGGCACGCCGCCCGACTGGCGCACCAGGCACGCCACCCGGAGCTCCAGCTCCCGTGGCGCCCGGCGGGGCGGCCGCAGCGCGCGGGCTGATCTCGGCTAACGCGAGCGCAAACACGATCTCTGCTGTCGGCCTGGATGCACAGGGCAAGCAGGTAGGCATAATGGTGGTACGGGTGCCCTGACCTGCGACTGCTCTTTCTGACATCCACGCCTCTCGACGTCGAACGCGGCAGTGGCACGTTCGTCGGCATCCACACGCTGCGCGAGGGACTGCGAACACTTGGGGCGACGGTCGACCTCGTCGGTCCCAACGTGCATTTGCCGGTCTACACTCTCGAGCGGCTCCTTTATAACGAGACCTTGCGCTTCCGCGTGGACGACGGCTATGACGCAGTCATCGGCTTCGATCTAGACGGCTACCGCGCGCCCGGGCGGCCCCACATCGCCTCGATCAAGGGCGTGATCGCCGACGAGCTCCGGTTCCAGCGCGGGATGACGAAGTTTACGATGGCGGTCCAGGCGAAGCTGGAGGCGATGCACGTGCGCCGCGCCGATTACGTCATGACCACCAGCCGCTATGCCGCCGATCGCATCGAGGAAGCCTACGGCGTGCACGTGGCCAGTGTCGTGCCGGAGTTAATCGATCTCGGCCGCTGGCGGCAGGCGCTGGCGGAGCATCCGGCCGAGCCCGATCCGCGCTATTTCACCGTGCTCACCGTGTGCCGGCTGTACCGGCGCAAGCGCCTGGATGTCCTGCTCGAAGCGGCGGCGCAACTCCGTGATCGGATTCCGGCGCTGCGTGTCCGCATCGTCGGCAGCGGGCCGGAGGCCGAGGAGTTTCGGGAAGTCTGGCGCGCGCATCGGCTGGAATCGACCGTCGATTGGGTGGGTGACGTTTCCTTCAGCCAACTTGCCCGCGAGTACAACGCCTGTGATATTTTCTGTCTGCCCAGTGTGCAGGAGGGATTCGGCATCGTATTTCTCGAGGCGATGGCTGCCGGCAAGCCGATCGTGGCTGCGCGGGCAGCGGCCGTGCCCGAGGTGGTGCCGCAGGGAATCCTCACTGATCCGGGTAGCTCCGAGTCGGTGGCCGCAGCCATCGAATCCATGTACGCTGATCGGGATCGTCGTGCGGAGCTGGCTGTACAGGGACTCACGCGCGTGGAAGAGTTCGATGCCAGCCGCGTCTCACGTCTCTTTCTGGCGGAGTTGCAGCGTTTGTCAGGTACCGCACGAGGGCAATCGAAGTGCTAGTTCCCCCGAACATGGGGAGTTCGCGCCGTTTTCGTGCCCCGTTGTGTGCTCTTGTTCTGCTGTCTCCCGTAGCCTCCGGGGCCGTTGTTAATCCGGAAGAATACCGCGGACGTCCGATCTCGCAGATCCGCTTCGAGCCTGCTACGCAACCGCTACCCGCCGAGCAATTGCGGAAAATTCTACCTATCGATGCGAAGATGCCGCTCGATCCTACAAAAATTCGCGCTGCTATCAAGGCGCTATATGCTACCGGACGGTTTTCCGACGTTGCCATCGAGGCGCAGCCCGCGACAGGCGGTGGCGTCACCGTGCTGATTCGAACGGTGGACCAGTGGTTCATCGGTCCGGTGGAAGTGCATGGCAAGGTCAAAGCACCACCCAACCGCGGGCAGCTCGCCAGCGCGACGCGGCTGGAACTCGGGCAGCCCTACGAAGAGGACAGTCTGCAAAAGGCCGTAAGCTCGATCGAAAACCTGCTGAAGAGGAATGGGCTCTACCATGCCAATGTGGATTCGCAGGTCACTCGCGACGACCAGCACCAGCAGGTGGCATTGACATTCATCGTAGATAGCGGAAAGCGCTCGCGCCTGGAGACGCCGGAAATCACGGGAAACCCCGGGATGCCGGTGGACAAAGTTGCGGCGGCAACGAAGTACAAAGGCTGGTTCCGGTGGAAGCTGGCTACCTCTGAAAACGTCCAGGCGGGCGAAAGGAATGTGGAGAAGAAGTACGAGAAGCAGGACCGGTTAACCGCCGCCGTCATTTTAAAAGGCCGCGAGTACGACGCCGAGAACGACCGGGTGAAGCCGAAGCTGGAAGTCAACGGCGGACCCAAGGTGAAAATTACCGCCGAAGGCGCGAAGGTATCGAAGGGCAAACTCAAGAAGTACGTGCCGGTATTCGATCAGGGCACTGTCAACCGAGACCTGCTGGTGTTGGGCGCACGCAACCTGCGCGACTACTTCCAATCCAACGGCTACTTCGAAGTTACGGTCGATTTTCACAACGAGAATCAGGGACCCGATCTGGAAAAGATTGTGTACACGGTGACCCCGGGCACACGCCACAAGCTGGTGCACGTCGACATTAAAGGCAACCGCTATTTCCAGACGGACGCCTTACGCGAACGCATGTTCCTGCAGCCGGCGGGATTTCTCTACCTGCGCCACGGCCGCTACAGCGAGGGATTCGCCAAGAGCGACGAAAACGCGATCAGCGCCCTATATAAAGCGAACGGGTTTCGGGATGTGCAGGTCGATATTCGCACCATCGACAATTACAAGGGCAAGAAGAACGCGGTCGGCGCGGAGGTAACAGTCACCGAGGGGCCGCAGTATTTCGTGGACAGTTTTAAGATCACCGGCATCAACGAGCAGGACGCGGCGGCGCTTGCCGGCCGACTGGCATCGGTTTCGGGACAGCCGTTCAGCGAAGCCAACGTGGGCGTCGACCGCGACTACCTGCTCTCGCATTATCAGTCTATCGGCTATCCGGATATTATTTTCGACTGGAAGATGACCGACGCGGCCGAGCCGCATCACGTCAATGTCGAATACATCATTGACGAGGGCGAACGGCGCTACGTGCGCGATCTGCTTCTTTCCGGGATGCACATCACCCGGCAGCGCCTGGTGCGGCCGCTCATCGACATGAAGTCCGGCGATCCGCTCTCCTGGACTGAAATGGGCCGCATGCAGCAGGGACTTTACAACCTGGGTGTTTTCGACAAAGTGGACATGGCAATTCAGAATCCGGGGGGCACCGAGCCGGATAAGTACGTCGTCTATCATTTGCAGGAAGGACATCGTTATTCGATAGCGGTGGGCGCCGGCGCGGAGTTCGCGCGTTTCGGCGGCAGCCAGACCAGCCTGAACAATCCGGGCGGGGCCACCGGCTTCGCGCCGCGCGGGTCGTTCGATATCAGCCGGTTGAACCTCTGGGGGCTCGGCCATACGCTGTCGCTCAAGACCGCTTATTCCACTCTCGACCGGCGCGCCTCTCTGACTTATTACGCACCCCGGTATAAAAACGTGGAAGGCCGCAACATCACGGTGACCGGGCTGTACGACGATGAGAGGGATGTTCTCACCTTCAGCGCCAGGCGTTATCAGAGTTCGGCGCAGCTTTCGCAGAAGATCTCCAAGGCCACCCAGGCTCTATTCCGTTTCTCGTACACGGTCGCAACCGTAAACTCGGGGACATTGAAGATCGAGCCTCTGCTGATCCCGCTCCTGTCCCAGCCCGACCATACCGGCATGCTGTCCGCCAGCCTGATTCAGGACCGGCGCGACGATCCCCTGAACGCACACCGCGGCATTTACAATACCCTGGACTTCGGCGTTTCGGACCGCGTTTTCGGCTCGACGCGCAACTTCACACGATTCCTCGGCCGCAACTCGTACTATCACCGCCTTGGCCAACACTTTGTCCTCGCCAGCAACACGGAGTTCGGCTGGATCGCGCAGTTCGCGATTCCGAACGGAGTGGAGCGCGCGCAGGCGATCCCGTTGCCGGAGCGATTCTTCGGCGGAGGCAGTACGTCGATGCGCGGCTTTCCGGATAACCAAGCCGGCCCTCGTGATCTGGTGACGGGATTCCCGATTGGCGGCAACGCGTTGCTGTTCCACTCGACGGAGTTTCGCTTCCCCCTCATCGGCAACAATATCGACGGAGTGTTCTTCCATGACATGGGGAACGTTTATTCCAGCCTGGGCAACATTTCCTTCTCGTATCACCAGAGCGACATCACGAATTTCGACTACATGGTGCATGCGGCGGGATTCGGTATCCGGTATCGAACGCCGCTAGGGCCGATTCGCGTCGACCTCGCCTACAGCCTGAATCCGCCGACATTTAATGGATTGAAGGGCAGCTATCAGGATCTGCTGTTCGGCACGGCGCCGGCGGTACGGCAGAGCGTCAGCCACTTCCAATTCTTCTTCTCGATAGGGCAGGCATTCTGATGAGACAAGCATGGCAGCTGAGTCTGTTGCTTGCGGCCGGCGTTTCAGCCGGCGTGCTGGACCGCATCGCCGTGACTGTCGGCAACGACGCGATCACCGAAGGCGAAGTGCTGGAAGAGATCCGGATTACGAGTTTCCTGAATGGCGACCCGCTCGACTTCAGCCCGGACGCGCGGCGCGCCGCGGCAGATCGCCTGGTGGATCAATATTTGATCCGGCGCGAACTGGCCAGCGGCGGCTACTCCGCAGCCAATCCCGCGCAGGCCGATAAGGTGCTCGCCGATTTCATGAAGACTCACTTCCATTCCCGCGCGGAATATGAACAGAAGTTGAAGCATTACGGAGTCACACAAGACGAGCTGAAGGCGCACCTGCTCTTCCAGTTACAGGCGCTCCAGTTCACTGATCTGCGCTTCACACCGGCCCAGCCGAACGAGGCCGATCGGGTGGCGTCCCCCGGCTCTGACGGCACGCCTCCCAGCAACGTCGACAAGCAACTGGAAACATGGTTGAAACAGGTGCGCTCGCACACGCGCGTGGAATTCAAGAAGGAGGCCTTTCAATGAGCCGCGCGCGCAAGATCGTGCTGATCGTACTCGGCTCGCTCGGCGGACTGCTGGTTCTGGCGGTGATCGCGGGTGTGATCATCGTGCAGACGCAGTGGTTCCGGGATGTGGTGCGCAACAAGATCATTTCGGCTGTGGAGGAGGCGACCGGCGGTCGCGTCGAGATCGAATCGTTCAATTTCGACTGGCATCACCTGCGGGCAATCGTGCGGAACTTCGTCGTGCACGGGACGGAGCCTGCGAACGTGCCTCCGCTGCTGGCGGCGAACCTGATCCAGGTGGACCTGAAGCTGACTTCACCCTTCAAGAATTTCGTGGACATTGCCTACCTGCTCGTCGATACGCCGCGCGTGGATGTGATCGTGCAGCCGGACGGCACGACCAATATCCCGGCTCCCAAGGTGAAACATTCGAGTAACAAGACGGGCCTGGAGACGATCGTGGATCTCGCCATCGGCCGGTTCGACCTGCGCGACGGCAGCTTCATTCTGGCGGATCGTAAGACGCCGCTCGATGCTCACGGCCGCAATCTGCGCGCGCAGCTAACATACGATATGCTGCCGGCCAGTTACAAGGGTGAGATTTCGCTGCAGCCGCTGCTGGTCAGTTCGGGCGCGAATCAGCCGGTCGATATCAGCGTGACCTTGCCGGTCGTGCTCGAAAAAGACAAAGTGACCGTCGATAACGCGCGTATCACGACCCCGGAATCGCAAATTGTCGCCTCCGCCACGATGGATCACCTGGTCGCGCCGCGCACTACGGCGCGTGTAAACGCCCGGCTCTCGCTGGCGGAGGCGAAGCGGATCGCCGGAGCCTCTCTGCCGATCCAGACCGGCAAGAACTTGCCCTCGACGCTGAACGCCGATGCCGCCGTGTACATGGACGATAACGGCATCAAGATCTCGAATGCGCGGGTGACGCTCGGGCAGTCGGAACTGGAGGCGTCGGGCGCGCTGAAGGATCAGCTCACGTTCAATGCGCGGCTGGCTACCGACGAACTGGAGCGGCTGATGCGCATGGCGCCGACGCATGTAGGGCTCGTGCAGGTTAACGGCAAGGGCAGAGTGAATCCGCCGCAGAGTATCGATCTGTCCGAATTGCGTGTGGCGGCGCTGGGCGGGGCATTTGCCGGCGCGGCATCGCTGGCGAACATGGAGCAGTTCAAGGTATCAGGCAGGCTGGAACATTTCGATCTGTACGCGATATCGCGGCCGTTCCTCTCCAAACCTCTTCCCTACGACGGCGTTATTTCCGGGCCGGTACAGGCGGAAGGCAGCACCAAGGCCGCGAATGCAATCGTGGCGCGCGCCGATCTCGCCATTACGCCAGGACGCCGTGGTGTGCCGGTGTCGGGCCGCATCAAGGCGGATTACGACGGACGCGCGGACAATGTCACGCTGGGCAAGTCGTACATAGCGCTCCCGGCGACGCGCCTCGATTTGTCGGGCACGCTTGGGCGTCAGATCCAGATCAAGCTGGTCTCGCACAATCTGAACGACTTCAAACCTGTGGCGCCGGATTTGCCGATCGCACTTCAGAATGGCGGCGCCGCGACCTTTACCGGGTCTGTCACCGGTAAGATCAGCACCCCACGCATCACCGGCCATCTGGCGGTCAGCAACTTCGCCGCCGAGGGCAGAAGGTTCGATCTGCTCGCAGCCGATCTGAGCGCGTCGCCTTCCGGCGCGGCTGCAAACAACGGAACGCTGGAGCACGGAGCCTTACAGGCGAAATTTTCGGGCAGTATCGGGATGCGCGATTGGAAGCCGGGCGACCGCCAGCCTGTTACCGCGAACGTTGACATGAATAACGCGAGTGTGCAGGACATACTCGCGCTGGCCGGTCAGAAAGACATGCCGGTTACTGGCCGCCTTACAGCTTCGGCGCACATCAGTGGGACCCTCGGTGATCCGCGAGGAAATGTCGCGGTTGACGTGGTTAACGGTACCGCCTACGACGAGTACTTCGACCGGCTGACGATGCGAGCCAATCTAACGCAGCAGCTTGTGGACATCCCGACGCTGCAATTGACCGCCGGCAGCGCGCGGATCGATGCCAACGCCGCCTATCAACATCCGGCCGACGCGCTCGATCGAGGCACGCTGCGAGTCCATGTAGCCAGCAATCAGTTCACGCTCGATCAATTCAAGAACGTGAAGGACCAGGCTCCCGGGCTCGGGGGGCAGGCGCAGATCCTTGCCGACGGTACGGCATCCATCGAGCCCGTGGGCGGCAAAACGGACATTAACCTCACAACTCTGAACGCGAACATTTCGGCGCGCGGGCTTCACAGGGACAATCAGAAACTCGGGGACCTGACGGCGACAGCCGAGACGGCGGGCACGAACCTGAACTTCCAGGTAAATTCCGATTTCGCCGGCTCGACCATTCGCGTGAATGGGCGCGCGCTGCTCACCGGCGACCATCCGACTACTGCCACTGCGTCCATTAGCGGACTGCCGATCGAGCAGGTATTACGCGCCGCAGATCGGCGCGACATTCCCGCTTCCGGCATCCTGAACGCCAACGCCGACGTGTCCGGCACTTTCTCGAATCCGCAAGCCAAGGCTACTTTCACGGTGACGAAAGGCATGGCCGACCAGCAGCCGTTCGATCGGCTGCAGGCGAACGTCACCTACACCAATCAGCTCATCGACGTGCCGTCGCTCGAACTCGCCGTCGGCTCGAACCGCCTGGATTTCAGCGGATCATTCCAGCATCCGGCGAACGATTTCGAGAACGGCCAGGTCCGTTTCAAGCTGAACAGCACGCGCATTCAGCTTGCACAGTTGAAGGAAGTGCAGCAATTGAAGTCCGGCCTGGCGGGCGCGGTGCAAATCACGGCTGACGGCGCCGCCACACTGCGAAAAGGCACGACACCGCTGGTTTCCACTCTGAAAGCAAACTTCGCGGCCACCGGAATGACGTTGAACGGCAAGCCAGCCGGCGATATCAACGCGACAGCGGACACGCACGGCAACGAACTGCAGTTTCAGCTGAAGTCCGATTTCGCGCAGGCCGATATCCAGGGCAACGGACGCATGCAACTCGCGGGAGATTATCCGCTGACGGCGAATCTCACGTTCGCGCATGTGACGTACGCGGGACTTGGTCCCTGGCTGAACACCACCGGCCAGCCCACGTTCGATGCGCTGGTCGAGGGGCAGCTTGCGGTCAATGGTCCGGTGGCGAATACCGACAATCTTCGCGGGACGTTGCAGCTCTCGCGCCTCGAAGTCAATTCGGCTCAACTGCCGGGCGCACCCAAGGCGCGCAAGACGGCGTCGCTGCGCAACTCCGGGCCGATTACGATCGTATTGGACAAATCCGTGGCGCGCATACAGAACTTCCACCTGACTGGGACGGATATGAACTTCGCGTTATCCGGCACGGCGACGCTGACCGGCACACAAGCGCTCGACGTGCGCGCCGACGGGAACATCAACCTGCAGGTGATCGAGGCCTTCGACCCGGATATCTTCTCCGAGGGTTCGGTGCAATTGAACGCAACGGTGCAGGGCACGATGGCAAAGCCCGCCGTAAATGGCCGGCTGCAGTTGCAGAAGGCGTCGATCAATCTGGTGGACGCTCCGAACGGACTTTCGAACGCTAACGGTCTCATCGTGTTCAACGGTGACCGGGCCATAATCCAGAGCTTCACGGGCGAAAGCGGCGGAGGACAGATTACGCTGGCAGGCTCGGTAGTATATGGGGGGCAGACGACGCAACTTCACGTACAGGCGACCGCCCGCCGGGTGCACGTGAATTATCCGGAGGGCATGAGCATCGAGGTGAGCGCGAACCTCGGGCTGGCGGGCACGCCGGCGCGCAATCTGCTCTCGGGCGATGCCACGATCCTCGGCTTGGCGATGTATTCCCACAGCGATATCGGCTCGATGCTGAATGCCGCGGCCACTCCGCCGCCGGTTTCACAGCCCAGCACCGGCTTGCTGGGCGGCATGCAGTTCGACGTGCATGTGCGCACGTCGCCGAACATCGAGTTCCGCACCTCGCTCACGCAGAACATCGAGGCCGCGGCCGACCTGCGACTGCGCGGTACGCCCGATTCGCCCGGCATGCTCGGCCGCGTCGACGTCACTGCGGGCGAAGTGATTTTCTTCGGAAACCGCTATACGGTCGATACCGGTACGCTGTCGTTCTATGACCCGCACAAGATCAATCCTTATCTGAACGTGAGCTTGGAAACGACTACAAAGGGTGTAACAGTAGTGCTGAACGTCACGGGTCCGATGGACAAACTGAAGCTGGCGTACACGTCGGACCCGCCGATGGAGTTCTCGGACATGGTATCGTTGCTCGCCACCGGCAAGCTCAACACCACCGACCCGGTTCTGGCGGCACGGCAGCCGCCTGAGCCGGCGCAGAACCTGCAGCAGAAGGGGGCCTCCGCGCTGCTGAGCCAGGGCGTCGCAAGCCCGGTTGCCGGACGGTTACAGCGGCTGTTCGGAGTCTCCAAGTTACAGATCGATCCCCAGATACTGGGCGATACCAATACGCCAACTGCACGACTCAATCTCGAGCAGCAGGTTACTAAAAACCTTCTATTTACTTACACACAGGACGTATCATCGAGCAATCCTCAGATCATCCGTGTGCAATGGGACATTGACCCCACCTGGACAGCGGTTGCGCAGCGCGACGAGCGCGGCGAAGTGGCATTGGACTTTTTTTACAAAAAGCGTTTCCACTAACGAGTGAATGTGCCCATGCGCACCGACGCGGGAGGCGCTTCGCACCAAACTGAAAGGAGGGGACCCTATGAAACTTGAAACGCTACACGACCTTTATGTGAACGAACTGCGTGATCTGCATCATGCAGAGAACCAAATCATCAAAGCGCTGCCGAAGATGATCGAGTCTTCCAACTCGACCGATCTGCGCAATGCTCTGGCGAATCACCTGGAGCAGACAAGGACGCATGTCGAAAGGCTGGAGCAGGTGTTCCGTCTGCACAACGAAGAAATTGAAGACGAGAAGTGTAAGGGCATGCAGGGCATCATCGACGAGGGGAAGGATCTGGTCAAGCACGATGAGAACCTGGGCGTGCGCGACGCCGCGATCATCGCCTCGGCACAGAAAGTGGAGCACTATGAAATGGCGAGCTATGGCACGGTGCGCACCTGGGCGGAGATGATGGGTCATGACGAAGCCGCGCGGCTGCTGCAACAGACACTGGAAGAAGAAGAAGAGGCGGACAAGAAGTTGACCCAGATTGCAATGGCGATCAATCCGGTGGCGGTTCGGCGGGCCGGCTAGCTTTGCGCTCTGAACGCGACACGATGGGTGAAATGCGCGTGCCGGATACAGCCTTATACGGCGCCCAAACGGCACGCGCAATAGAGAACTTTCCGATCAGCGGACTGCGGTTTCCACGTTCTTTCATTCGCGCACTGGGTCTGATCAAGGCAGCAGCCGCGCGATTCCACAAATTACCAGCCATTGAAAAGGCCGCCGAAGAAGTCGTCGAAGGGCTGCACGACGATCAGTTCGTGGTCGATATCTTCCAGACCGGCAGCGGCACTTCCACCAACATGAACGCCAACGAGGTGATCGCGCATTTGTCGGGCGCGCATCCGAACGACGATGTGAATCGCGGGATGTCGAGCAATGACGCGATCCCGAGCGCGATGCACATTGCCGCCGCCGAGACCGCGACAGCGCAACTCATCCCCGCGATGCGCGAACTGGAACTGGCGCTGGACGAAAAGGCGCGTGAGTTCGACGACCTCGTGAAGACCGGGCGCACCCATTTGCAGGACGCCGTACCCATCCGCCTGGGCCAGGAGTTCAGCGGCTATGCGCGGCAGGCGGGCGCCGCCCGAGAGCGCATTCAGGATGCGTTAGACGGTATCTACGAACTGCCGCTTGGCGGAACAGCCGTCGGCACGGGGCTGAATGCGCCGCCTGGATTCGCAGCGGCCGTAACAGCCGACATCGCGTTGCGCACGGGGCTGCCTTTCGTGGAAGCACCGAATCACTTCGAAGCTCAGGGCGCGCGCGACGCGGCTGTGTTTTTGAGCGCCGCGCTGAAGACATACGCCGTGGCATTTACGAAGATTGCGAACGACATCCGCTGGCTTGGCTCGGGACCGCGCTGCGGTTTAGGCGAACTGCGGCTGCCCGAAGTTCAGCCGGGGTCGAGCATCATGCCGGGCAAAGTGAATCCGGTGATCGCCGAAAGCGTGCTGATGGTATGCGCACAGGTGATCGGGTACGATGCGACCATCGCGTGGTGCGGTGCGGCCGGCAACTTCGAGCTGAACGTGATGATGCCGGTGATGACCTACGATCTGCTGCACGCCATCGAACTGCTGGCGGCAGCGACGCGCAACTTCACGGAGCGCCTGGTGCGAGGGCTGCAGGCGGATCGCGAGCGCGTAGCCTCGCTGGTGGAACAATCTCTGGCGATGGGGACTGTGCTGGCGCCTGTGCTCGGATATGAGAAGGCGGCGGAACTGGTGAAGGAAGCATACCGCACTGGCCGCACGATTCGCGAGGTGGCGCGCAAAAAAAGCGGGATTCCGGAGAAGGACTTGGATCGGCTGCTCGATCCGCGCAGCCAGACCGGAGATGCTATAGTGGAATTGCCCCGATGAGAAGGGGACCAGGAAGTTAAAAATACAGGGTCAAATCTGTTCGACGCGGCCGCAGCAGGCCGGGCTTTCGCCCCAAGCCTCGCTGCGGTCTTTTATTTTCGGTCCTGGAATTTACGCGACAATCTGCGGGATCAGTTCTCCGTACACGTCCGTCAGGCGCATGTTGCGGCCGTTGTAGAAGTAAGTGAGCTTCGTGTGGTCCATACCCAGGAGATGCAGGATCGTCGCGTGCAGATCGTGCACCGAGATCGGCTGCTGTTCGGCCTTGTACCCGAACTCATCACTTGTGCCGACCGTCTGGCCGCCCTTGATCTTTGCGCCGGCCATCCAGACCGTGAACGCGCCCGGATTGTGATCGCGTCCGACGCCGCGCTGCGAAATCGGCATGCGACCGAATTCGCCGTGCCAGAGCACCAGGGTGCTATCCAGCAGGCCGCGCGCTTTTAAATCGCCCAGAAGCGCCGCGATCGGCTTGTCCACCTCCGCCGCATGCTGGGTGTGATTCTGTCTAACGTCGGCGTGCGCGTCCCACGTATCTGTGTTCTGATTCCCCAGCCCGCCATGATAGAGCTGCACGAAACGGACGCCTCGCTCAACCAGGCGCCGCGCCATCAGGCACTGTCGCCCGAACGGCTCCGTGATCTTCTCATCGAGCCCGTACGCCTTGCGCGTGGCTTCGCTTTCGCGATTCACGTCGACGGCTTCCGGCGCGCAGCCCTGCATCCGGTAGGCCAGTTCGTACGACGAAATGCGAGCCGCGAGCTCCGAATTTCCCGGATACTTGCGCGCGTCGATCTCGTTCAGCTTGCCCAGCAGATCGAGCCTGGCGCGCTGCTCATCCGGCGTGATCTCGGCGGGCGGTTTCAGGTCTACAATCGGGTTGTCCGACGCGCGAAATACCGTGCCTTGGTATGCCGCCGGCATGAAGCCCGCGCTCCAGTTCGAGGGCCCGCCGAATGGGCCGCCGCGCGCATCGTAGATTACGACGAACGCCGGCAGGTTCTGGTTCTCGGAGCCCAAACCATAGGTGACCCACGAGCCCAGGCTCGGGAAGCCCATCCGGATCATGCCTGACGTCAGTTCGTAGGCCGCCTGCACGTGGTCGTTCGACTTGCCGTAGCAGGAGCGCAGGAAGGCCATATCGTCGACGTGTTGCGCGATGTTCGGAAAAATCTCCGAGACGTCCATGCCGCATTGGCCGTACTTTTTGAAGCTGAACACGGCCGGCATCAGCGGTCCGGGATGGCCCTGGCGGACCACGATCTCGCCCTTCCCCGTCAGCGGCTGGCCTGCGTATTTCGCGAGCGCCGGTTTAGGATCGAAAATGTCTACGTGGCTCGGACCGCCGCTCATGAACAGGGAGATCACGCTTTTGGCGCGGGCGGGGAAGTGCGGCTTTTTCGGCGAGTAGGGCGTCGGACCAGGGGCCGCCGCGCTGCATGTGCCTTCGTTAGCGAGCGCGCGGTCCTGATCGAGCAGGTGCGCCAGTGCGAGGCCGGCTATCCCGCCGCTGCTTTGGAATAGGAAATCACGCCGCGACCAGAAGTACTTCACCTTTCACCTCACCTCATGTACAAAAATTCGTTCAGATTCAGCAGCACGTGGGTCAGGTCCACCAGCTTGTGCTTCGTTACGATGTCCGTCGCCGCTGCTTTCTCTTCCGGATCCGGCTGGCGGCTCAAGGCTAATTCATAAGCCAGATCCACTTCCTTCGCCGGATCGTCCTTTGCCTTTTCTGCCACTTCATTCGCGAACAGCTTCGCCTGCTTCAGCACCCACTCGTCATTCAGCAACATCAGCGCCTGCGTGGGTACCGTCGACACGTTGCGGCGGCCGCAACTCAGGTTCTGATCGGGCAAATCGAACGCTTCAAACATGGGGAAGGGCAGGCCGCGTTTCCGGTACACATAGATACTGCGACGCCACACCTTGGGACCGTCTTCTTCACGATTCCAGATGCCCTTGTCGCTCGCTTCCAGAACCTCCGCCTGCAGCTTGGGAAATACCGGCTTGCCGAACATTTCGCGATTCAGTGTTCCGCTCACCGCCAGGATGGCATCGCGCACCGCTTCCGCGTCGAGACGCTGGATACGGAAGCGCCACAGATACTCGTTATCCGGATCCTTGGCGAGGTCGCCTTCATCGGCGAACTGCGACGACATCTTATATGCGTCCGACGTCATGATGAGCCGGTGCATCTCCTTATAGCTCCATCCGCGCTTCTGGAATTCGAGCGCCAGCCAGTCGAGCAGTTCCGGATGCGTGGGACGGTCGCCCATTTTGCCGAAATTGTCGAGCGTGGCCACGATGCCGCGGCCGAAGTGATGATGCCAGATGCGATTCACCGCAACTCGCGCGGTCAGAGGATTGTCGGGCGAGGTCAACCACTCGGCGAGCGCCCGGCGGCGCCCGGACGTGTGGCCGTCGGCCGGCGGGAGTTCGGTCGGCGGATTACCCTCCGTGATCACGCTGATGAAGCCCGGTTTCATCTGCGAGCCGTGGCTTTCGATGTCGCCGCGGATCAGGAAATAAGAGGCCGGCGGCTGGTAGCGTCCGGGGCCGGTGTGCAGGAAACTGCCCTCGATTGCGGCGCGCTTCACGCCTTTGCCCGGGGCGGGTTCGTCCCCCGGACCATCGGGCGCGAAACGGTAGTCGCCGTCGGTGACTGCCATCGCCATCGGAATCGGCTTGGGCCGCTCTTTCTCGATCTCGCGGATCTCGGCGGTGAGCTTCTTCTTCAGCTCCAGATCCTCGGGCTTCATGATGCGGTCGATCTCAGCCGATGACACCGTAACGGTCCGGATGACCTGGTTCGCAAGCAGGATCTGGCCGGGCGTACGCTGCGCCTCGGGCGTGCGGATGGCGGTCAGGACGTTTTCGGGGAACCGCTTGTACTTCGACGGCAGCAACTCCTGGCGATACGGGTCTTCAAGCGCGCGAATCTTCTGCTGGCGCTCTTTAACGCGCGCGTCGACGTCGGCAACTTTCTTCCGGTACGCGGCGGCGGTAGCAGGATCCGTGAGCGGCTGGTCCACTTCGACGTAGCCGTAAAGCGATGCCTGCAACTTGTAGTAATCCTTCTGCGCGATCGGATCGAATTTGTGATTGTGGCAGCGCGCGCATTGCACCGTCAGCCCCAGGATGCCGCGGCCGATCGTGGCGATCATGTCATCCAGGTACTCGTAGCGGAACTGCGGATTATCCTTCTCGCGGAACCCGACCTTGGCGTAGCAGCGCAGGAACCCGGTGGCGATCAGGCTGTCGGTGGTCACCCAGTCGAGCTCATCGCCGGCGAGCTGTTCCATCAGGAATACGTTGTATGGTGTGTCTTTATTGAAAGAGCGAATGACGTAGTCGCGATACCGCCAGGCGTTGGGACGATCGAAAT
>Ga0070741_10011504_pt1 | contig 16333 bp, 14 predicted proteins | sample Coa_R1_4_FD_66440 | JGI IMG/M metagenome (GOLD analysis project Ga0070741, IMG submission 66440) | Surface soil microbial communities from Centralia Pennsylvania, which are recovering from an underground coalmine fire - Coalmine... | ecosystem: Environmental > Terrestrial > Soil > Unclassified ...
GCACAAATAAAAGCGGGGATCGGACACCAGGATTGCGAGGTTGTCGCCGCCACGGTCGTGTCCGGCTTGGGCGCACGAGGGACACCGGGTGACGTAGTTCTTGCCGACGATTCTTGTCTTCCCGACATAATCGAGGATGCAGAACTTCGGCTTGCCTACTACATTTTGCTCCCGGACTTGTGGCGCTCGTGACGCGGCCTGACGAATCTCAGCGGGAAGATCCTTGCCTGCGGTGAACCTCGTCAGTTCATCTTCGGAGAGTTTCCTGAGTCGCTTCAGATATTCGATCTGCGCTTCCAGGGTGTAGTCGGCACCATAGAACCAGAAACGCCGACCCGCGCCACGGTGGATTCCAAGCGGGCCTCGGATGGCGTTGCCGAATGCTCCTGCCGCAATCGAGTCGTGTTTTGGGAAGACTTCGATTCCGTCAGCCAGGCCGGTGCCTTTCACTGGAACGCCTAACCGCCCGGCCAGGTCGTAGATGTAAATTCGGCAATGCCGCGCCAGCAGCGGTGCCGCCAGGAATATCCATAGGTGGCCGCCGCGCCTGCTCATCTCCAGCGCCGAGTCCACGTGGTCTGTGGTTAGCTGGTACTGCAGCTTGATCAAGTCGTCCATCGCGTTCTTGTAGTCCGCGTCAATGGCGACCCACTTGCAGCGCTGGTTTGATGGATTGATAGCGTAGAGTCCCATCGTTATTCGCCCTTCCAGATGAGCGGAAATTGTCTGGTGGGTCAGCCACACCGGTTCTCCGGAACGCTTCTCCTTGGGGCGGTAGTAATAATGCCGTCCGCTCTCTGGATTGGGGCGGGAGGATTGGACCGTATACGCCCTGCGATTGACGAACAAGTCGATGTACTCCTTGACTAATTCTTCCGTTGCGACGTATCGCCGACTCACGGTCCACCTCCTTTCTATAGCCCATTGGGCATGGCGGCTGTGTGTAGATATTCCAGGACTGGATTTCTGTCAAACGGCGGTTGAAGGGCCTTCGTCAAGCGCCAACTGCCATCTCGGCAGGCTTCCCCGGTGCAAGAATCCATCCGGAACCGGCCCTCAACAGCCCAGGACGTTCTACCAGGCTGAGGAAGTCATACTCGTGCACGAGGCGATCAAAGTCGCTGACGCTGTAACCGCCGAACGCCTCGTCCTCAAAGTCAATCCAGAGCCACACTCCGCGCTTGCGATCCAAAACATATAAGGCGCCAGAGTTGGGTTCAGTTGTGACGGTGACGCACAACAGGATTGCCGATGGAAACTCCAGCCAACGGACCGGTTGCGCCCCATCGGTGGCCGTGATGAGCAGCCGGATGGCTTCCTCGACTGAAGAACTGGGCTTCATGGTGAGAATTGCTTCTGCTTTCATGTGACCGAACATGAGATTTCCTTTCTGGGACGGATCCCCGGTGAGCCTAAGAGCCTAAGCAATGGGAGTAGACACCTCCGCTTATTTCGAGCGGATATTTCACCCACGGCTTCTGGCGGTGTTGGAAGAAGAGGTGACGAGGGATTAGAAGTTGTTTCCGTGTAGCCGACCATCCGACCAGAGGCGATTCGTGTACCAGTACTGAAGCATGTCAACACAATTACTCGCTCAATCAAAGACGTGCTACTTGGGGAATTTCATACAACGCAGTAAGTCTGCGAAGCGTGGCTCGGAGCGCAGATTGTCAAGGCGGGGATCTGTTTTTATGAGCAAGGTGTGGGGCACATGCTCGCGATATGAAGTCTCCAGACAATCCAGGGCGTCTTTTCTCTTATCCATGGCGGCGTAGATACGGCCCACAACATATGGCGAAACATATTTCTGCTTCGAGCCGTCCTGCAGTTGGGCTATGATGTCATTCGCCTCTTGCTGATATCCGGCAGCTGCGTAGGCTTCTCCCAAAACTGCAACAAAAAGGGTGCCGCCCGCGGAGAGTTTAACCGCCTTCTGTCCGGCGTCGATTGCGTCATCATGTAATGCCTTGAACGCATAGGTTGCACAAAGCCCCCAGTGCGCCGGAGCAAAAGAAGGATCAAGGTCGAGAGCTTCTTGAAATTCAGCGATGGCTTCATCGTATCGACGGGCAAAGAGGAGCAGAAATCCCAAGCATTGGTTGACGATGGACTGCGGATCCAGCCGAATCGCTCGCTTCACTTCGGTCCAGCCTTCTTCGTGCCGTCCCATCAGAGATAAAAAAAATCCAAACCACAAGTGCGCTGTAGCATAACGTGGGTTGATTTCAAGAGCCCGTTCGAACGATCTCTCCGCGGCTGGGAAATCAAAGTCGAAGAATGCTTTGATCCATCCTGAGGAGGCGTGGGCCTCGGCCAGACCGTGGTCTTGTTTGAGAGCTTCGGTAACCAGACCTTTGCCCTTTCCGCAACCCTCTTGGGGAGATACATAGCCCCACCAGCCGAGAACAGCGAGGCAATCCGCGAGACCTGTATAAGCGACCGCACAACCTTGATCGATCGATATAGCTTCTTGGAAGAATTGAACGGCCTTTCCTAAACCCCCTCGGCTTCGCCGATTCCAGTGATATCTGCCTCTTAGATAAGCTTCATAAGCCCGCGGGTCGACTGACCGCAGTTCGGTCAACTGAGCCTGCTCCTGAGGTGTTAGTTTGACTTCCACTTGTCGCGCGATGGCTTTCGCCACTTCCGCTTGCAGGGCTAAAATGTCACGCAGGTCGCGCTCATAGCTCTCAGCCCAAAGGTGTGTTTCTAACGGTGTCTCAATGAGCTGGGCGGTGATGCGAACGCGGTCACCCACTCGGAAAACAGTGCCTTCCACAATCGCATCGACTCCAAGCTCCCGCGCGATCTCCGACAAGGGCTTGCGCACTCCTTGATACTGCATCACCGAGGTGCGGGAAATCAGGCGCAACTCCCCAATCGTGGCCAACATCGTAATCAAGGCCTCGGTCAGCCCTTCGGCGAAATACTCCTCTTCCGGGTCATGAGGCAGATTGACCAGAGGCAAAACCGCGAGCGAGCGGATTCTGCGAACACATTTATCCAGACTTCCGATGAAGCGGTAACCACGTTTCGGGATGGTCTCGATGTACTGCGGGTGCTCAGGGTTATCGCCGAGCGCTTCGCGAAGGCGTTTAATTGCGTTGTTGAGTCCTTGGTCAAAGTCGACGAAAGTGTCTGCTGGCCAGATCCCTCGCCGCAAATTGTCGCGACTGACAAGATCCCCCGGATGTTCCAGCAGGAGAGTTAGGACCTGAAACGGTTGATCCTGAAGTTTGACCTTCGCCCCCTGCTTGCGCAGCTCTCCGGCTTTGAAGTCCACTTCAAAGACCCCAAACCGAAGTGGCGAACGCGACGGATGAGCACCATTTACCACATCAGCCCCAAAGATGCGCACCAGTCTAGCACGGGCCTAACCCGCGCCGTCCGCTCGTGGTTATGCACGGGACAGCTACAAGACAGCTCCACACGATTGCTCTCGAGAACGCCTTGCGGCAAAACATAGGTCGTTGTGCGAACAGCCCTGATGAGAGTGCGCGTGCCTGAACTCGAGCGCGGTCGAGGGGAAAAGAAGGGAGTCAATCGTGAACACAAATAAAGTAGTTCTGATCCTGTTCGGTGCCTTGTTTGCTCAAGGTTCAGCCGCTGCAGAATCACTGCCCGCGTTCGCAACGGCCGACCGGGCAATCGTCACCACAGAACGAGGGCCGGTTCGTGGCGTAATGACAGAGACTCTCCGCGCATTCCTTGGCATTCCCTACGCTGCCCCGCCGGTTGGGAAACTTCGTTGGAGGCCACCTGAAGATCACGCGCTGTGGTTTAGGCCACTCGATGCCAGCAGGTTCGCCAATCATTGTCCCCAGCAGGCGTCAGTGTTTGGCACGGCGAGTGTCACGGAAGATTGTCTCTACTTGAATGTCTTCACGCCCCGGCCGTCCGAAGAGGCCAACCGTTCCCGCACATATCCGGTGATGGTGTGGATCCACGGTGGTGCGTGGACTGTCGGAGAAAGCGACGACTACATGCCAACCAAGCTCGTACAACAAGGCGTGATCATCGTGACGATCAATTATCGTCTCGGCGCCTTGGGGTTTCTGGCCCACCCAGCGTTGAGTGCAGAGTCGCCCGACCATATATCAGGTAACTACGGGCTCATGGACCAGCAGTTCGCACTGAAATGGGTGCAGCGGAACATCGCGGCATTAGGAGGAGACCCAGAAAATGTGACTATCTTCGGCGAGTCGGCGGGTGGCCGCAGCGTGCTCATGCATATGGCGTCTCCGTCGGCTGCGACACTATTCCATCGCGGAATCATCGAAAGCGGAGCTTATTTTGGTTTGAACACTCCCACGTTGGCGGACGAAGAATCGCATGGTGAAAACTTCGCCGCTAGTATCGGATGCTCGAATCAGAGCGCCCGGTGTTTGCGCTCCAAATCGGTTAAGAAGCTCCTGGCCAATTGGGGCCTATTCGACAGCAGTACCAACGTCGACGGCAAGATCCTTCCCGAATCGCCGGATACTGCATTTGTTACTGGTCAGTTCAACCACGTCCCACTGATCCACGGCGCAAATCACGACGAATGGAGGTTTTTCGTCGCTTTGTCCTTCGACCTGTCAGGGGCTCCGATAACCCCTGACGATTATCCATCCGTGGTTGAGAGCATGGTGGGACCTGATGTTGCGCCGCTGGTATTGGCTGAGTATCCACTCGACAACTATGACAGCCCCGATCTTGCAGTTGGGGCGATAGGGAGCGACTCCATTTTTACCTGCCCAGCGCGGGCTGTTGATCAAGTACTTTCCGCACAAGTGCCCACGTTTGCGTACGAGTTTAATGACACCAATGCACCTGAGCTGTTCTTGCCTCCAGTCAGCTTCCCCTACGGTGCTACCCACGGGTCCGAACTCCGCTATCTGTTCGACCTGACATGGGGCGGTCAGCTGGATGGGCAGCAGGAAGAACTCTCCGGTGCTATGCTCCGCTACTGGACGCAGTTCGCAAATTCGGGCGACCCTAACTCATCAGGCTTACCATTCTGGCGACAGTACGACGTCACGACGGACGAGTTCCAGTCTTTAGTACCGCCAACGCCCATGACCAATTTCGGGTTCTCAACAGATCACAAGTGTGATTTCTGGGGCAACCTGTTCGGCGTCAATACTCAGCGAGCGAGGGGCAACTGAAATGAATCAGGGCGCGCATTGTGTCCGGATGACGAGCAACATGGAAAGAATCCCCTGGGCACGAATACCGCAGATTTGCGCGCCGTTCTAAGCGCTATAGTCAACGGGCAACTCACTCATATTATTTCTGTTGCGCGTGGCGACACACTTCAAACACACTCCAATCACACCGCAATCACACGGCAATATCCGGGAAAAGAACGCCAGTCCGATGAGCCACTCTGCGCAGCGTCAGGATTGAGTCGAGGGACACCGACGCAGGGGACCCGCTTCTTTTCACCGGTAGCCTTAACGTCTGCTGAAGGAAGTCCCTGAACAAGCCAAAGTAGATTGCTCGTTTGCATCCGGCCATCCGGTCCGCGACAAACCACAGTAGATCGTGGTTCGGTACAAGGTAAAGGAAGTGAGCGATCAATGCTTCCTCTTCTATTCTCTCTCGAATGGCTCGATAGTGCCGGGCCGCCTTTGGTGTTCGTTCGTATTCCAGCGCAAACCTGCAATCTTGTCCGGCAAGACGCACGGTCACAATCGCGTCGTAGTATTTCCAGTAACCGCTCGCGGTCAGGTCATTTCGAGAGCGAATCTCAGTTTCTGGCATCCAGCACACCAGCGTTCCGCTGCGCTTAAGCGCTAAATGAATCTCGTTTAGTTCTACGGAATGACGAAGACCGCTTTGGGCGGGATTCGACCTCTCCTTACCCACAGGCTGCACATAGTGTTCTCCTCGGCCTAGAAGCTCCGAGACGCCAGCGTGAGAGACTGAGTACACAACCTCTCGATTGATGATTGGCATTTCTCTTCGGGTCAGCAGGCCGTGTTTCAAGAGGCGACGTACACGGTTGTTGAAAGCGTTCCGCGATGATGCACTGTAGTCAAGGCTCAGGAACTCGAACAACTGGTTGTGAGTGATGAAACCTGAATGCAGCACTTGCCGCAGGAGTGCGTAGTCCCGCGTGGGACTTAATGAGATTGACCCCTTCCAGTAGCGCATGTGTGACTCCGGTTATTTATCCTGGGCAGAGCATGAGCCGCGCCGACCAAGGGCATTGCCCCACAGGCTTTAGTAGGAACCGCCCAAGATCACTTTGAATCCAGCTCCGGATACCCATCAGCAACATGAGTTCCTGATTATTTCCGCACTCGCTGAAGGAAAGCAGCCAAGTGTCCGGCGACTTCCAGCCTTCCGTCCCGACTGCGAATCGGCCGTTCAGTTCTGAGTTCGCGACCACCAAAAAGCGCCCGGCGCAGACACCTTTCCTAACTAATCGTCTGAATAGCAGTTTGTTGCAGCCCATCCACAGCGACGGCGCAGCACATTCGAAGACACGACCGATCATCGTTGAGGGTTGGTTTGGATTGAAGCCCCCGACTGAATCGAACCTGGCATAACCGCAGATCTGCGGGCGTTGGCGCACCCCACTCTTCACAATGATCCCGGTTGTGTTGTAGTAGACGGCGGGCCTGATGCGTTCACTGCTTTCCAGCCGTTGGCGCCAAACACTACCGAAACCCGTGACCGCAACCAGCACGCGACTATCCCCCTTTCAACCGGCGGTTGTTTGTCCGCTCGGCATAGAGCTGCTCTTGGAGATTGTTGATGTGAGTCACTAGTCTAGGATCGGCGCCAGGCACCCCCGGTGTCGGCTTGGACGTTGTCGCGCCAGACTTGCCGGTAAGGGCCTCAAGCCGCACAGACATGTCCGCCAGAATGTCAGACTTCTTGCGCAACTCTTCCCGGGCAACGTCTCTTTCCCTGGTTGCGGTATCCCGCTCACTGGCAACGCATGCCAGCTCACCCTTCAGTTGTTCGATCTCTGAACCTATGCGTGAAACGTTGTCCCCATGCTCTGCTGCCTCGATGGCCCGATTGCAGCGTTCGATATGAGTGTTGTATCGCTCGATTGCTTCCTGGGCGATCTTTCGGGAATAGGCGTCCTGGTTGTAGAGGTCCGCCATCATCTCCGCCGTGATCCACATTGCCCTCCGATGATCAATACGCAACTTGGCGCAGACGATTCCCATGGCGAGTAGCGCCAGCGTGGTTGCCGCGCAATACGCAAAGTATGGATTCCTCAACCGCGCTTCGAGGAACGCCTGCCGCTCATGCTCCAGCCATTGGCCATAGTCGATGTCATGCGGGTTGAACTGCTTTAACAGGAACTCGTACCACGTGCTTTGGCGCGTATTGAGAGGATGAGCAGGAGCGCTCGATGCCTCTACTGCGCGAGACTGCGAAGGGTATTGAGGCTCTGCACTGGTGGGCACACTACTCAATGTGAGTCCAACCGCCAACACGCAGAGGGAGATTACCCTGCCGGTCACTATCATCCTCCTGACTTGCGCCGGCGGCTGACCGCAACCAGTTCCGGCGTTTTGAACCGCAGGTTGGCCCCAGCCGAATCCTCGCGGGACTGGCGAAGAGTGGGATAGAGCTGCGGCATGAAGCGTGGCACCTTGACGTCTTCCGGAGCCCGCACGTGTAACAGGGTATGCAGTGTGCCGCGTGCATCGTCGGTCATGAGAAGCTCCATCTGCGCCTTGGGAAGATTCTTGATGTGTTCATCGAGAGCACGCGTCTCCCGCTCCTCCCGTTCGACCGCGCCATCGGTCTGCTGGTACTTCTCGTACCCGAACAGCCTCCAGCGCTGCATGGACACGCTGCGCCGAGTCACACGGTGTTCCGCGGAAGCCCGTAAGAAGTAGCGTGAGGTTTCTTCATCCCGCGTGCGCAGGATCATGGTCGTGTTGGGAGCGGAAGCGACGTCTTCCTTAAATCCCCGGTCGACCTGCATGAGTTGCGGCAAGGCCTGCATGGAGAACAGGAAAGCTGTGTTCGTCCCGCGAGCCGTCTGGAGAATCTGGGCAAAGTTGCGGTAGCCGAAAGGCGCGAACTCGTCGAGGACAATGCTGAGCATCGGGCGATTCGCACGCAGCCGGTGCTCTTCGCTTTCATACCGTTTGCCGATGACGAGTTGCAGATTCTGCAGAAGCATCTTTCCCAGAGAGCGCATGGGCTCCGGGTTCTTGTTGATGTTGAGGGATACGACCAGTATGAGTTCCTGGTCGATCACATCGTCGAGCGACAGCAGTTGCTCGTAGGGTCCGGTCAACACACTCAGTTGATCGTCGAGAAAGGTCATGCATTCGTTGAGCAGGCCCTGGATCTTCTGCACGCGCTCGCGGTCTCCGAGGGATGTGTACAGATTCTTGACCGACATCTCGAAATTCAAACGGCGCTGCGTGGGAAGCGACGTGTCCAGGGCAATGCGCTTGCGCGCCTTCTCAACCTGCTCCTTCATGACTCTCTCGTCCATGGCCATGACCAGTACGTCATAGAAGTTGAATTTCAAACCCGTGTAAAAGAGAACGCGAACGATGTCGGCCAGGTAGTTGAGCTGGTGTTTGGCGAAAAACTCCTTCCGCAGGTTGAACGAGCCGAAGATCATGGCGACAACCGGCATGTACTCGTCATCGGAACATTGGAACGGGTTGTAGCGCACCGACAGATCGGGGCGGGCGGGATTCAGCAACCTGAGTTGGTGGAGCCGGCCGGCTCGGTGCACATGTGGCAACAGGTCCTGAAAGAATTCGAGGTCGCCTTTACCATCGAAGATGACCATCGGTATGCGGTGGGGTTCATGGGGAGGACCCACCGTGCGCGCAAGGTCCTGCGAGATGATGTTCCGCAGCAGCGTGGTCTTTCCGGTACCGGTCATGCCCAACAAGATGCCTTGCATGACGCGCACATGGTCGGGCCAATACCACGGCCGTCCGTGAATGTCATAGCCGAGCACGACCTCATTCCGTTCCCAAGCCTGTCGGACAATTCGTTCATCCCGTTTGCGCGAGATCGCCGGAGGAGGATGCGGCCACTCCCGCTCCCGTCGTGACTGACGAGTGAACCACAGGATGCCAGCTCCTGTGAGACCTGATACCAATATGGACAGATAGGTGGCCAGCTCCGCCAACTGGCTGCTCGTCAAGTGATACCGTTCACGCGCGACATACCACGCAAACCAGCAGCAAAACATGAGTGCAAAGCCGACGGCAATCTCGGCGCTTTCGAGCATTGGAGGATGATGGTGCCGCTCGGCTAGCATGGCTGATCGCCTCCCGATGTCCTCAGTGCCACAAATTGAAATAACCGAAGGCCGCGGCCGAAGCGGAGGATACCAGCAGGAGGAACACAAACCAGCGTTGCGGCCTTGGGAACGAATCTGTTTCGAACGGGCTCCGCGGTTCGAGGATGTGAGCGGCGATTGCCTTTGAGAAGCCCAAGTCCGGGCGGCCATGCAAATAATGCCGAAGCATTGTGTGAATCTCTTCGGCCGATGCCCGTTCCTGCATCATCTAGCGCACCAGAAAAGCCGCAACTTGTTCGCGGTCGTCGTTAGCAAATTGAAAACGTAACACCATCGGCTCTTTGGAAGGCGGAACGCGCAGGGCAACAAGACCGAGGCATTGCTGGCCAGGTTGAAGGTGAGAGGATTGTACGTGTCCTTCGATCACGCTGACGGGAGACTGCTCCTTGATATCGAGTCGGGAAGCTTCCCGGTCTCCTAGCTGCGAATCCACCAGGCCATAGAGCGACTGAGGATAACGAACACCCGGAAGCGCGTACACACGCGGTGTTGTGACCTCGTAGGTGTGCGCACTGTTATTTCGGACGGCATAACGCACCAGCAAACGGCCTTCGCGCTCATAAAGATCTCGGATCGTAACTTCGACTGACCTGGTCGACGGCTTGGCCGACTCCAGTCTGATTGGATGTCCCGATAGCAGAACTTCGGTTGGCGATGGTTCTTGCGGCCTGACACTCACGGGCTTTGGCTCGACAGGTGGCGCTTGATCCACCGCAAAGTCCATCTCTACTACGGAACCGGCGGGCTCAAGTTCATAGTTCAGACGATGGGACGAAGTCCAGACAAACAGGTTCGTAGAGGCGTCGGGTTCGGTCGGCTGTAGGAAAACCTTGTTCTCGCGCCACTCCACCTTGAAAGATTGACTGCCGGCTGCTACCTGTAGCACAGGCTCGCGGAGTTCAATGACCGTCAGATGGTTGAGCGCCGTTTTCAGGTGAATGATCTGCTGTGGATCATTCGGTTCACGGTCGATCTTTTGTGCGAGCATTTGCGTGGCTGCCGTCCCAATAATAAGGATAGTGAGAAGCCGTCTCATCGATCCGTACCTCCTTTCCGCGTCTCGCGGTTTAAGTTTGTTGAGAAACGGTCCAGGAGGTTTCGATTCGAAGCCTCCTGGACGAGTCAGTTCACGGTTTGCGGCAAAGTGGCAACGCCTTTCGGGACTTCAGGACGCCGCTGAGTGCCGGGGAAGGTGACAATCCCATCCCGTGCTTCACTTCTGCCGCATTGAATTGGGAACGGGCGCACACGCTCGATGACAATTGGCGAGCCTTGCGCGTCCCGCTCTCTAAATACCTCGCCCTTCCGGGTTACTTGGGCCAGAAAGATGAGGCGCTCATGGATTCCGCCGTCGCCATTGGTGAAATAGCTGACCAGAAAGATACGTCCCTCCCGGTCAATTTCCACCTCGCCGTCGCAGAGATTGGGGATCTCCACGCTGACAGGACGGCCTCCGGTTCGTTCCGCGATTTGGTCGACAACATCCTGCGGAAACGCATAGAAAACGATTGAGCCAGTACCGGGGGCAGATTCCTGCTCCGGATCCGGCCGCCTGTCTCGACACACGATCGAATGCAGGGCCGACAGATAGGCCAAACGCGTTCCATTCTTGCTTTGCGCCCACGCCCGCACCTGGTCGATCAGCGCCCGCAGTTCTTCTCGTGAACGTTCTTCATACGCTCGAAACGCCGCCGAGGCCTGGTTGCGACGGAAGATCGCCTCTTTCCGGGCGTCGGCGTCATCTTTTTTTGCCTCGACCTCGGCGTTGGCTTGTTCCAGTTGCTCCCAGAGTTCCCGCCGGCGGCTGAGCGTCTGCGTCACAACGTTTGCGTAGTATTTGTTTACGGTGGAACACTCCGCGAATATCTCCGGAGTGAACTCCGCGCCTCCGATCAGGCCGCGGAAATCTGAGAGCGGCGCCACCGCTGAGTCGGAGAAGTAGCGGCCGAGTTCTTTGCGCAGGAAGTTGTAGAGCTTTCCAACCTTGTCGCGATCTGTGACAGGCAGGTGCTCGTCCATCTCCGCGATGCGCTGTTTCTGTTTCAACTTGAGCCATGGGGCCGTGGTTATTTCACTTCGAACGCTGCGAATCACCTCCTGATCCGGCTGAGTGCCATGTTTCAGTTGATCAAGAGCGTTCTGTAGCTGATCCACAAGTTGCCTCGCGAGGTCATCTCTTCCGTGAGCCAGGCATGATGTCTTCAGATCAGTAATGGAACCAATCTGATTCCCGCGCGCCTGCATGGCAACCTGAGGCAAGTTCCACCACGGGCTGGGCGGTTTCGGAGCTTTGTTCTTTTGCGCCGAATGCCGTTCTTCGTAGGTGAACCGGTCTCGGACGAAACGAGGGAACTTGTCGCCTTCGAGCACACATACCTGATCGAAATCGAAGTCTCCACCGTTCCGTGCTGCCGCCTCGGAATGAAGCGTCAACGTGCCTCTTAGCTTGAGTTGGTGATCTATCACCTCCGCAGCCTTTTCTTCTGACATCCGGCAGCCGTGCTGCGTCAGGCTTTGGGCCAGCAAAGACACGACTTCTTCCGAAGACAGGTTCTCGAATGGCAGGAGATCTTCCTTCATGCGGATGGGATAGCGAACGATCAGACCGCGGCGGGATGGGACAGGAACGATGCCTCGGTCTTTCGGAATCCAATCCGAGCCACAAAAGACTTCACCCTCGTGGAAAACGAGATAGCCGTCGTCCGCCAAGGCGAAGCCGGGAAGGCGAAACCCGCCACTGGTGCACAGCCGGAATGCCCATCGCGCCAGCACCTTCTGCAGATGATGGTTCACGAACGGGTGTTTCAGCATGTATCCCGTCCCATCGGCAATCAATGCACCGTCGGCAACGGTGTACTCACTGCTGGTGTACTCAGGATCGGGTTCCTCTCCTGCCTCGACTGCACGTTGCGTCTCCTGCGTGCCGAGCAGTTCGAAAAGCTCAGTGAAATTGTTCTCTTCCCATGCCTTCCGAAGCCTCTCGATCTCTCGGAGAGCGTATGGTTTGATCTCAAGCTCAATCGAGTCTTCCGGCGCATGTTCCACCAGCGTGTAGCTCGACTGAAATTGGAGATCGCGCGAGATGTCACGGATTCCCACCAACACGGTCCCGCGATAAGCATGTGCTTGCCGGTCGCCAAGAATAGACCGGATGGTCCGCAAGACTCCGCCTTGGTACTTGGGTTTCACGGACGATTTCGGCAGGATGATGTCGGCCTCAAGTGCCTCGGCCAATTCATCCGCCATGACTTTGAAAGATCCCTTCGCCTGTGTTTTGTCGAACGCCAGGCGAAATTGGTAGAAGCGGTGAGAGCGAAGAAGTTTTCGTGAAATCTTCATCTCCGCCAGGTCGCTAATTGCCATTTGTTCTTCGCCTTCAGGCGAGAAATCCTCCTTCTCTTTCTTCTTCGCAAGAAGTCTCTGCATCTCCTGAGTGACGAGTTCGTGCCGGTGCTTCGCCTGCAACTGTCGGAACAGAGACTGCGAGATCCACCCTCGGCAGTCATTGGTGCCAAGCTGATGATCGTCCACAACGAGCAGCCGGCATTCTGGTACTTCCACCAGGACCTTGCAGGAGGACACGAGAATCCCGAAGTAGGTCATGGCCGCTTGCGGCGAGAATCGGAATCTTTCGGCAAGCCGTTTCTCGTACTTGGAGTCAGCAGCGTAAAATTTCCCCTTCTTTGCGCTGCCACTCGCCCCGACCAGGCTGTACCGAATTCCGTCAAACTGCACCCGGGTGAGAGCCTGTTCTACGATCGCCTGCTCACAGGCATCCAGAGGTTCGGTGGGCACATCTACGGTCGCCACACGAATGCCTGGACAGAATCCTTGAAGCAGAGTGTTCGTGAGCTGTTCTTCCCGAGCAAGTCTCATGGTTTTCTTCGACAAATGACCGTCGCGATCAAGTTCGAGCGCGAGGATCGGCATCGCTGTACTTTCCGTAACCTGCGGCATGTCGGTTCTCCTTTTTCTGTCAGGCAAGGAGCAGAAACGGAGCTGGCTCATGCCTCCTCCCTGCTGCCCATTGCCGAAAACGGTGGAATGACTTTCGGCCGGGCAGCGAAAGGCCAGGCCAACGAATTGGTTTCGGCTTAGAACATACGTTTTGCCATTGGTTGCATGTCTGTCATCTGCGCATCCCGATTTGCCCTCGATGTTTCCCCGATCTTCCTAAGGAACCAACGAAGCCTGCGCAGTTTGAACCAGCACCACTCTCCAAATGCCGTGATCATGCAAAACAACCCGATCACAAACAGGAGCACTGTCGCCCCTGAGACCACATTTGCGATGCTCAGAGACGCGTATTGGAAATACGTGCGGACCTGATCGACGAGCTGATACGCAACGATCAGTCCGGTGACTTTAATCACGGCGACGAGCCACGGTTTGAAGTACGTGAGAAACCGGTGCCTCACCATTTCTCTTCCTCCTTTTTGTCTGGACCACGACAGAGAGGAGGGCGCGGTATGGCTCCCTTTACTGTCCTGGTCGAAAACGGTTAAGGTTCCCGGCCAGGTTTGTGAAGAAGCCGGACCAGCACTCATCCACAATCAGCTTGTGGATCGCTCACTACAGACCAGCGTCTGTGATGAAACCGTGCTATGAAGGTCAAACGGTCAAACATTCTCTTAGCCCGTTCCTTTCTTCGTGACAGGCTCCCGCTTCAATTCAGGATTTTTCCCGGTGAAGTCGGCTACGGGACGCCACTCTCGCAGGCTGTAGTAGGTCACTCCCAACTTGAGGGCTTCGACTCGGACTTCGCCCTCACTCGAAAACTCACGGCCAAGTTCGGGAGAATGACCGGCCGCTCCAGAGTTGGACAGGAAAAATCGCGCTCCCGATATGGCCTCCTCTTCCCCCGGGGGCCGCGGTTTGCGTGCCGATCTACCAGTCGGGCGGATAGCTGTCTGGTTCGTTCTCTCCTCGGGCAGAGATGCGGTCATGGTCGACATCTTGACTCCCTTTCAGTGCTTCATTTGTCCAACTCGCTTCGTTGCAAAAGGCCGTTGTCCCGTTCTCCCACCATCTGTTGTTCGGAAAAGTCAGCCACAAGAAGGCCGCTCGGATTCAGTTCCGTTCGCTGTTGTTCAACCAGGCGGAGGTTGTACTGCCCCACGATTCGGTCAGTTACCTCCGTGCCGTTCTTAATGCGGTGAATCTCCTTCACGCCGAACACGACATAGCTCCACGGAGTGTTTTTGGAGCGATCGATCGACCGGACCCGGAAATCCGAGATGATGTGGTCCTGTTGGATTTTCCCGACCACATCGTCCTTTCTCAACTTGTCCATAGTGAGTTTCCGCAGATTCGTGGTCATCATGTTGAGTGATTCGGCGAGATCACGGGTGACCGAGTCGGGCGTATATGTGAGGTAGTGCTGCAGGAATGTTCTGAGCACAGCCCGTGCCTCCATATCGGTGGGAGCGGCGGAGTTCTCACTGGTTCCGTTCGAGCCGGCCTGGCCTGACAACACTAGCGCCAGCCTCGACACTGGATCTGTCCTAGCTATGGCGCCAACGACCGTCGCATCGCCATCCTTGTCCACCCGGATAATCGTCGGTGGTTGGATTCGAACGTAGACAGCGAATGCGAGCGAACCGAGAGCGATGACCCCGAACAGCATGGCCAGCAGCATGGCCCGGTTGGCATAAGCGCGAAGCATGCCGTCGTGCTCGTAGTACTTCGTGTAAGCAGCAATGTCCGGAGTGTCAGGGTCTTCGTTTTTTCGTTTCATACTTGGACGAGTCACACGTCTGATCTCGAAGTAATCTCGTAACTCTTCAAGCCGCCGCTATTGCTCCCGCAGCCCCGATCTCGCCCCCCGAAGTGGCCACTCCGCCTTCCACGGCCGCGCCAGCGGGTTGTGGCGGCCTTGATTCAGCGAGAGTTTCGCCTCCTGCGCCGTCACCGCCCTCCCGGGAGCCGGCTCCGCCCGGCCCGCCACCGGAAAGCGGGCCGGGGTCAGGTATTGGTTGGGGAGGGCCGGCCGACGAGGCTTGTGAGGAGATGCTCGAACTGAGTGCAGTTCTGGCAGCCCGGTTTACTACGGCCGCCAAAGCGAAGACTGTGTTGCCAACGTCGCCGCGCACAAGACGGCTCGCAATAATCGGGATGAGCGCAATCGCAATGGCGAACAACACGCTGACTGCACCCAAGAGGACCATCTGGCTGGACCCAACGAAGGCGTTGAGGACACCGTTTCCTCCCAACACTGCATCGATGCTGTTCATCTGCAACGCGGTAATCAGGACCTGGAGTATTGCGTACAGCACGCCCCAACTCTGAAAGATCATCAGATTTACAAAATAGGTCCGCGCGAGCTGTCCCATCGCTCGGCTGGGCCAAAGAGCCAGCACGAGGGGCCCAGCCAGGTAGAGGATGGATCCGTATAACGCGTAGGCCAGCGTGAATAACGTGTAGCTGACTGGCAGAATGACCAGCCCGACGAGTATCAGGAGAACATCGAGAAGTCCGGAGATAGCTCCGGTGACAAGCGTCCAAAAGCTGGATAGCCCCTGCTGACCTACATAAGCGCTGAGGGCATTCTGCCAATTCTGAATCACGTCGCCGATTCCGTTCGTGTTGTAAATGAAATCGGCCACGCTGTTGAACATTCCGTTCACGGAGCGAAAGGCCTGCTGATAATTGAGGAACACTATGCCGAGAACGAGATACTTGATCCCTGCAATTCCAAGCCCTCGCACATCCCCGCCGTTGCTGTACGCCTCATACACCGCATAAAGCAAGCTCAGGATCAGGATTACCCCCGCCAGTTGCAGCACCGGGCCGGTGACGTTCTGGTCGATTCCGTTCAGCGCCGTCTGAAGAACCTGCTCGAAGTAGAAACTAGGCATAAACTCACTCCGGCTTGGTCAGTTGTGCTGCAGCAGGTTCATCAATTGCTGACGAAGGCTGGCGGTATTGGTCGCGCCCATCTTGATATCTGCGCTTGAATTCGCAAGATCAATCGCCCTCAATCGCATCAAATCAGCGGTCGCCGCCTGTGTGTAAGCGTTCGCTCGCACCAGCCACGCGTCGGCC
>Ga0070741_10011505_pt1 | contig 16333 bp, 16 predicted proteins | sample Coa_R1_4_FD_66440 | JGI IMG/M metagenome (GOLD analysis project Ga0070741, IMG submission 66440) | Surface soil microbial communities from Centralia Pennsylvania, which are recovering from an underground coalmine fire - Coalmine... | ecosystem: Environmental > Terrestrial > Soil > Unclassified ...
ACGCCGTCGCCGCGGGCGGCGAAGGCGCTCTGCGACCGGCTCGGGAAGCTGCTCGACGTCTCGCTCGACACGGCGGAGCTCGAGGCCGCGAGCGAGGCGTACGTCCAGCAGGTGAGCGAGGCGGTCGCGGCCGACGAAGAGACCGCTGCGTACGTGGAGGAGCTCGAGGGTCGTATCGACGAGGTCGGCGAGGACGAGAGCGACCTACCCTCCGGCGACGCGCTCGCCGCGGAGCTGACGCGGTTCCTCCGCGAGCGCGAGCAGAGAGAGGACGGCGACGACGACGTCGCCCGCGGGGATCAGTAGGCGGTAGTCGCCGCGATTCGTCAGCCGGCACCGTCCGGCTGGTTCGACATGCGCCTCCGGCGGAGCGTAGAGTCGTCGCTCCGGCAACGCCTGACAGGGAGGTTCAGATGCATGCGCTCGTCGTGCGCGTGACGATTCATGATGCTGACCGTACTCGGGAGGTGCTCAACGGCCAGGTTGTGCCGCAGTTGTCGGGTGCGCCCGGTTTCAAGGCGGGCTACTGGACGTGGTCGACGAGCGGCGAGCTGAACGGGCTCCAGATGGTCATCTTCGACTCCGAGGACAATGCGCGGTCGGCGGGCGAGATCCTGCGCGCGATCGGCGCCGCCTCGCCGGGTGCAGTCACGGTCGAGAGCGTCGAGGTTCGAGAGGTCGTCGCATCGGCCTGACGACGGCGTCGGGTTACCGACGCGCCGTCGTCGCGACATGCGCTAGCCGAAGGTGAACGCGTACGCCTGCACGCCGGGCGTGAACCGCAGCTCGAGCAGCGCGTCCGCGACCCTGGCGCCGTCGCGGAGCGTGTACAGCTTGTACGCGGTCACCGGCACCGGTGCCTGCGGCTTCCCGGCGACGGACACGCGAACGGTGCCGCGGCCGCCGAGCACGAGGTAGATCTTCTTCGCGTGGAAGTGGAGCTGCAGCGTCGCGTCGGGCCCGGCGACGATGCGCTCCGCGCCGACGTTCCACCGGCCGCCGTAGGCGAGCTCGTTCTGCGGCAGCCGCTTCGGTAGGCGGTACGACGCGGAACGGTCGCGGAGGATCGGGGATCCGGCGTAGCGCGCGAGGCGGCGGTAGCCGAGGTACGACTCCGGCGTCGTCAGGTCGTGGGGCGTGAGGTCGGCGACATCCGTCATCCCGCCGCGCCTGATCCCGAGCAGCGCACGGATCGCGCTCTCCGTCTGGCCGTAGTCGCCCTCGCCGAACTGGATGTGGCGTACCTCGCCGCTCCGGTCGATCAGGTACTCGGCCGGCCAGTACTGGTTCCCGTACGCGGTCCACGTGCGGTAGTCGTTGTCCTGGACGACCGGGTAGCGGATGCCGAGGCGGTCGATCGCGCCGTGGACGTTCGACGCGACGTGCTCGAACGCGAACTCCGGCGTGTGCACGCCGACGATCTCGAGGCCGTCCTTCCGGTACGCGGAGTACCACGCCTTCAGGTGCGGCAGCGTGCGGAGGCAGTTGATGCACGAGTAGGTCCAGAAGTCGACGAGCACGACCTTGCCGTGCAACGACTGGACCGTCAGCGGCTTGCTGTTGAACCAGCGGCCGCCCGGCTCGAACTCCGGCGCGCGCCCGTAGTTCTGCAGCACGCCGGGCGCGGTCGCGGCGACGTGCCGGCCGCCGCCGCCGCGCAGCTTCGCGAGCTGGCGCTGCGCCGTCTTGCTGTTCTCGACCTTGTCCTGGACGAACGTCAGGTACCCGGGGGCGATCTGGGTCAGGTGATCGTCGAGGTGGAAGACAAGCGCAAGTGCGACCGCCGCCATCACCACGCCGGACGCCGCCCGGAACTGCGCGGCGCCGGATCGAACGTGACGGGTGAGCTCGCTGCCGCCGAGCGCGATCGCGAGCATCGGGATCGACGCGCCGATCCCGTACGCGAGCGCGACGAGGATCGTCCCCGCCGTGAAGTGGTCACGGGCAGCGTTCGTCGCGACCGCCGCGAGCAGCGGTCCCGCACAGGGGACGAAGACGAGCCCGAGCGATACGCCGAGGATGAAGCCGCCGCCGCCCGCGCGAAAACGCGTGAGCCGCGCGAACGGCCGCTCGACGAGCAGACCGAGAGCCGGCACGAGCAGCGTCGCGGCGACGACGAAGAGCGCCGCGATCGCGAGGTTGCGCAGCAGGTCCTGCGGCAGGCCGAGCTTGTCGAGGATCCACGAGGCGAAGAGGGTGAAGACGACGAAGCTCGCGATCAGGCCCGCGATGATCCGCTCCGGCTTCCTCCCGGAGGCGCCGCCTGCAAGCAGGATCGGGAGCACCGGCAGGACGCACGGCGAGATCGCCGTGACGAGCCCGGCGAGGAACGCGATGCCGAGCAGGACGATCATGTCTCGACGGTACTACGCGGCTGCGTCTGCTTCGGTTGGCGCGTCGGCCTCGCCCGCATCGCCGTCGGCGGCTGCGGCAGGCTTCCGGCGCCGGCGGCGCTTCGGCTTCGGCGCCGCGTCCGGCTCCTCGATCGGCTGCGGCGCTGCTTCCGCCGCCTGCGGCTCCTCCGCGGCGGGCTCCTGCTCCTCGACCGCCTGAGTCTCGCCGGCCTGCGTCTCCGTTGCCTGCGCCTCGGGTGCCTGCGCCTCGGCGCCCGCGGTGCCCTTCTTCTTCCGGCGCCGCCGGCGTCGCGAGCGCGACGGCCCGGTCTTCGGGGCCGGCAGGTCGTCCGCAAGCGCGCCGGCGATCTCCTGGATCGTCCCAAGCCGTTCGCGCGCCGTCTCCAGGAGGCTGTTCGCGCGCGGCGTGTACCCCTCGGCGCTCGCGAGCAGCGCCGCGCCGACGGCGAGCGGCATGTCGAGCGCCGCCGCGACGAGCTTCGCCGCATTCTCCTCGTGCCGGTGCCCCCGCGAGTTCGCGAGCGCGCCGAGGAGGCGCTTCGCGTCCGGGTACTCCTGCGACGCCTTCCTGTCGAGCGTCTTCCGCACGGCGCGCGCAAGCCGCCACGTCCACCGCGCGAGGATCTGGTCAGGCGCGTCGGGCTTCCCCTCGGCGATCGCGCGCAGCAGCAGGCGCACACCCGCCGCGCGGTCCTTGTCCCACGGCGGCGCCTGCGTGACGAGGGTGACGAGGTCGTCGAAGTCGGCGCGCTCGACGCGCATCGAGACGCGGTCCGCGAGCGCGATCAGGCGCAGCCGCCTGTTCGGATTCTGCGCGGCGCACGTCGACAGGAACGTCTCGAGCGCGGCCTTCGACGAGTCGCTGCCCATGAATTTCTGCACGAACGTCGCGCGCTCGTCGAAGCGCATCTGCCGCCCTGCGATCGTCGCCCAGAACCGCTGCTCCTCCTCGTCGAGGTACTTCGGGTCGACGCGCTGCCATTCGCGCTGGATCACCGCGAGGCGCCGCGCGACGTCCGGCGTCACCGGGACGAGCCACGGAGCGGGTGTCAGCTTGCGCCGTGCACGGCGCTGCATCCTCCGCCTCGGCGCAGGAGTGACGCGCGCGCCCTCGCGGTAGAAGTCGGCGTCGAGCAGCGAGTGCAGCGAGACGACTCGCTCGTTGTGGGTCGCTCCCTTCGGCACGAAGTCGACGACGATCCCCGCTTCCTTGCGCGGGTGGACGCGCATGATCCGGCCGATCCGCTGCTGGTACACGCGCTTCGACGCGGTCGGCGCGAGGTGCATCACGACCGTCGCGCGCGGCGAGTTCCAGCCTTCGGCGAGCAGCATCGCGTTGATCAGGGCGTCGATCTCCCCGCGCTCGTAGGCGGCGAGGATCTGCGCGAGCTTCGCGGGCGGCGTCCGTCCGGACACCGCCTCCGCTTTGAGCCCAGCCGCGCGGAACGCGGTCGCGAGGTGGTAGGCGTGGTCGACGCCGGCGGCATAGACGATCCCGGGCGTGTCGCCGAAGCGCTCGCGATAGAGCGTGGCCGCGGCCATGTTCAGGGCTTCGTGGTCGAGGGCTGCGGCGAGCGCGCGCTCCTCGAAGTCGCCGCCGACGATCGGGACCGAGTTGATCGCCGCCACGGGCGGCACGCGCAGCGAACGGAGCGGCGCGATCAAGCCGCGGCGGGCGGCGTCGGAGAGCGGCAGGTCGTCGACCGACGCGGGGAAGACGTCGGACACCTGCTTCGCGATCAGCTCCTCGGTCGCGGTCATGCCGACGTAGATCGGCTCGCTGAAGCGACGGATCGCGGCGGACGTCTTCTCGCCGAGCGCCGTGTGCGCCTCGTCGCAGATCACGAGCTGGTACGCGGTGCGCGAGATCTCGTCGACGTGGCGCGCGAACCACGCATAGGTCTGGATCGTGATCGGGTTCGCCTTGCGGGGCTTCGCGCTCCCGAGGATCACGTCGGTGATCCGGGTGCCGTAGCCGTGGTCCTTCAGCTCCCGGCGGAACTGGTCGACGAGGAGCCGGCGGTGCGTGAGGATGAGCACGCCTTCCGTCCGCGCGGCCTCCACGAACCCAGCGGCGGCGATCGTCTTGCCCGAGGCGGTCGGGTGGCGGAAGCGGTAACGCCGCGCCGCGCCCGGGTCCTGCGCCGGCGGAAGCGGCAGCGCCACCTCGGCGTCCGGCTCCTCGCCGAAGTCGTCCTCCTCCTCGTCTTCCTCGGGGGGCTCCTCCGCGGCGGCGAGGCCGTTCGAGCCGCCGTTTCCGTTCCCGTTCTCGTGCTTTTGGTTGGCGGCGATCAGCTCGGTGAGCATCCCGGCGAGCGCGTCCACCTGGTGGCGGCGGAGCTCCGTGCCGGAGGCGAGGTGGGGCGGCTTCTCGGAGAGGACGCGCTCGAGCCCGAGCATCAGCGCGAAGTGCACCTTCCACTCGGGAGACGGCGCCTTGCCGCCCGCCTCCATCTCCGCCACGGCCGCGTCGAGCGCGTTCCGGAAGGCGGTCCCCGGCGCGAGCGCGACCGCGGGGTCCTCGTCCCCGCGCAGGAACGGCTCGCCCGCCCAGGCTTCGGCCCGAAGGGCCGTGGCCTCGATACCGGCCGGCACCTCCGCCGCGATGGAAGTAAGCGTCAGTGTCTCGTGCATGCCTGCGGCACGAAGCCTCGTGCCGCCTTCTACAGGTGACCCGCGGGAACCCTCCGGCGCGAGCCGTACGCGAACAATAGCCGATCGGCCGGCGCTTGTAACCTGCTACATCGGGGTGCCGCCGCCGGCCAGCCCGCCGAACACGGCGAACGGATTCCCGGGCGCCGTCTCGTAGACGAGCTCGCCGCCGGGCTCGACCTCGCCGTGGAGGCTCTGCGCGAGCCGCTCGGCCTCCTCCCGCGTCGCGGTGCCGGCGATCACGTACGACCAGCGCCTGACGACGCCGTAGCCGTCCGCCTCGAGGCGGAGCGCGAGCTCCTTCGCCTCCGCGTGGGACCGCGCCGGGATGCGCACCTCCCACGGCGCGTAGCCCTCGTCGACCGTCTCTTCCTCGAACGTCTCCGTGGGCCGCTCGTCGTCCCAGCGCTCCTCCTGCTCGAGCCAGTGCTCCCGGCGGATGAGCACCGGGTCGTGGCCGAGCTTCGAGAGCTCGCGCTCGATCGTCGGCCGGGCGCGCTCGAGCTGCGCCTCGGATGCCGCGTAGACGAAGACGGTGTCCTCGTCCCGCGTGACCGCGAGCCGCAGGTCGCGCAGTCCCGATGCGAGCTCGTCCGCGTCGGTGTCGACGAGGCCGAGCACGCCGAGGAGGCCGTGCGCGCCTTCGGAGCCGAGCTCGATCCGCAGGCGCCAGTCGTCCTGAGCCACGGCCGAACCCTAGAGTACGGCGATGGACTGGGGGCTGGTCGTCGAGCGCCAGCTCGGCCGCTCGCGTGAAGCCCACGGCGCCGTGCTGCGCGGCAACGCCGCGTACGGCGCGGCGCTCGCGCTGCTGATGGCGGCGCGGCCCGACGAGGCGCGCACGTGGTTCGAGCAGGCGGCGTCGGCGTGGCGCGAGAGCTGGGCGGAGGCGACGCCGACCTCGTGGGGGCGGCCGATCGGGATCGTGAAGGCGCTCCTCCTCGCGGGCGACGAGGAGCGGGCCGCGGCTGCGGCCGAATGGGCGCTGTCGCTCGGAACTGCCGAGGCCGACTCGCCGATCGGCCGCTACGCGGCGGCGCTCGCGCTGCTGACGCTCGGCCGGTTCCCGGAGGCGCGGCACGTCGCGCTCTCGATCCGCGAGCGCGACGACTTCCCTCACGACGTCGCCGACGCGCTCGCGCTGATCGCCGCGCACGACCGGATCGGGTACACCGAGGCGGTCGAGTCGGTGCTCGCGTCGTTCGAGTCGCGCGAGGCCTACCTCGAGGACGTGGCGGTCGCCGACACGGTGCTCGTCCTGCAGCTCCTCGCCGCGAGGCGCGGGATCGCAGAGGAGCTGCCGCAGTCGCCGGTGCTACCGGCCTGACGCCGCGGCGTCGAGGTACACGTCGATCGGCACGATGCCGCGCCGCAGCAGGCTCGCGGGCGCGTCCTCGTCGATCTCGTCGCGGAACGCGCGCCGAACCGCCTCCGCCTTGTCCGCGCCGGTGACGAGGAAGACGATCCGCTCCGCGGCGTGCAGCGCGGGAAGCGTCAGCGTCACCCGGTCGACGTACGGCTCGAGCCCCGCCGGGCCGCTCGTGACGAGGCGCTCGCGCTCGTCGAGCTGCGGCGACCCGGGGAAGAGCGAGGCGACGTGCGCGTCCGGGCCGAGGCCGAGGAGGACGAGGTCGAGCTCGACGCGGCCGATCTCCTTCTCGTACTCGCCGGCGGCGTCTGCCGGCTGCAGCTCGCCGCGGATCCGGTGCACGTCCGGCTGTTTCGCGAGCCGGTCGAGCAGCGTGCGCTTCGCGAGCAGGTAGTTCGAGCGTTCGTCGTCGGGCGGCACGCAGCGCTCGTCGCCCCACCAGACGGAGGCGCGGCTCCAGTCGGGCTCGAGCGCCGCCGCGTGCGTGTACGCATCGCCGACGGAGGAGCCTCCCGTCAAGACGATCGTCTCGCCCGCGCGCGCGGCCGCCGCCAGCAGCTCGCCGACGCGCTGCTCCGGCGCTTCGTCGACGTGGAGGACGGGGTCCATCACGTGTCGCCGCGGGCGAGCTCCTTCGAGCGCTCCATCGCGGCGTTGATCGCGTTCAGGAACGCGGCCCGCACGCCGGCCTGCTCGAGCTCGCGGATCGCGCGGATGGTGGTGCCGCCCGGCGACGTCACCGCCTCGCGGAGCTCGACGGGATGCACCTGCTCGTCACGCAGAAGACGCGCGGTGCCGAGCATCGTCTGCACGACGAGCTTCGTCGACACCTCCCGCGAGAGCCCGAGCAGGATCCCGGCCTCGATCATCGCCTCCGCGAGCAGGGCGTAGTACGCGGGGCCCGATCCGGAGACGGCCGTGATCGCGTCCATGTGGTCCTCCGCCACCTCGACGACGTCGCCGACGGCGCGGAGAACCGTGCCGGCCCGGTCGAGATGCTCGCGCGCGGCGTGCCGTCCGGCGCACATCCCGGCGATGCCCTCGTGCACTGTCGAGGGCGCGTTCGGCATCGCGCGAACGACGGGCACGTCGGATGCGAGGTGGCGCTCGATCGCGGCGGTCGGGATCGCCGCCGCCACCGACAGCACCGTCTGGTCCGCCTTCAGCAGGTGCCCGATCTCGCCGAGCAGCGTCTCGATGTCCTGCGGCTTCACCGCGAGCACCACGACGTCGGCGCCGTTGATCGCGGCAGGGTTGTCCGTCGTCGCCTCCACGCCGTGCCGCTCGCGCAGCTCCGCCGCGCGCTCCTCGCGGCGCGACGTCGCGATGATGTCGGCCCAGTCGGAGCTACGCAGCCCGGCGAGGAGCGACTCGCCGATCTTGCCCGCGCCGAGGATTGCGATCCGCATCGCCCAAGCCTACGAGCCCGGCGTGGTAGCCCGCCAGGAGGTACACGCTCGCGAGCCCGGCCCACTCCTCGTAGGGGGCGAGGAGCGCGTCGGTCTCCTCGGCCTCGACGTGCCGTCCCCAGAGGTCCGCGGCGAGCTTGACGAGCCCGAGGTCGCGCGCGAGCCCGCGCTCGTACCGCCCGAGCCCGTGCAGGCAGACGACGCCGACCGACCAGGGCCCGAGCCCACGCTCGCGTTCGAGCCGCTCGGCAGCCGCCTCCGTCGGCAGCTGCTTCAGGCGCTCGAGCTCGACCGAGCGGCAGATCCGCACGAGCGAGGCGCCGCGGCGCGCGCCGAGGCCGAGCGCGCGGAGCTGCGCCGGCGAGAAGCGGGCGAGGTCCGCGCACGTCGGCGCCGCGTGCAGCCCGTCGAGGGAGGGCGACGCACTGCGCACGACGAGCCGCTCGATCGCACGCGCCCGCTTCGCGAGGATGAGCTGCCCCGCCACCGCGCGCAGGAGGGCGTGCGCGACCGTCGCCGTGCGAAGCGGGCGCAGGCCCCGCATGCGCCTGATCGCGCCGGCGAGCAGCGGGTCGTCCGCGAACCGGCGGAGGAACTCGCTGTGGTCGTCGTCCAGGCCGAGCACGAACCGCACGTGCTCGACGCCCGCCTCGCTCTCCGCGCGAACGGAGACGACGCCGTCGACCCGCTGCCACGCGCGTACCCGTTCGAGCTTGCCGTCGACCGCGATCGTCGCCCGGTACTTCCCGTCGGCGACGACACGGGTGGCGTCGCTCGCGAGCCGGCCCGACGCGCGCAGCGAGTACGGCCCGCGCGGCGTCAGGTCCGCAGCGATCATCGCCGGCGAGTCTAGAGCGGCGTGCGGCTACAGCTCGCGTTCGGCCGTCGACGGCTCGCCGTGGAGGTTCGAGGCGACGTTCGCCGCACGCTCGAACACGTCGAGCGCCTCGCCCTCGCGGCCGGCGTCGCGCAGGTACCGGCCGTAGGCGCGGAGGACGTTCGTGTAGTGACGGACGGTCCCGTGCACGTGCAGGAGGTCGACCGCCTTGCGGAATGCGTCGTCGGCGTCGGGGTCGGCTGCGCCCGCTCGTGCTTCGGCGATCGCCCACCACGCCTGGCCGTGCTCGTTCGGCTGGTCGATCGAGAGCGCGAGCGCCTCGAGCCCCAGCCGCTCCGCGTCGTCGTACTCGTGCCGCTGTGCGGCGCCGACCGACTGCATGCGGCGCACGATCGCGAGATCGTCGACCTCCGGGCGGACGCCGAGCAGGCGCTCCGCCTCCGCGAGGTGAGTCACCGCGTTGTCGGTGTCGTCTCCGGCCGTGAGCGCAGCGTCGGCACATGCGATGTGGGCGCGCGCGAGGTGGAGCGTGTCTTCGGTCGCCTCGAGGAGCGCGACGGCGCGGCGGAAGTTCTCGAGCGCAACCTGTGGCTTCGACTGCTCGAGCGCGATCCGGCCGAGCGACCAGAGGAGGCGCACGCGCGTGTACGGATCCGTGATCGAGTCCGACGTCGCCGCCACCTCGGACACGACCGCCTTCGCACGCTGCAGCTCGCCGAGGTCGGTCAGCGCGTAGCTCAGGTAGGTGCTGAACCGCACCTTCGTCGCGAGGTCGTCCGGGGCGTCCTCGGCGAGCTCGCGTAGCCCGCGCTCGAAGAGCTCGACCGCACGCCCGGGCCGGCCCGCGGTCGCATAGGTGTACCCGAGCGTGAGGAAGACGTCCGGTCGCGTCGCCGCGGTGACGAGCTCGGACTCGACCGCGGCCTCGAGCGCGGCGATCGTCGCCGTGTGGTCGCCGCGCGCGGCGGCGCTCATCCCGATCGCGATCCGGGCGCGGGTCGCGGCGGCGACGTCGGCGTGCTCGATCGCGTCCTGGAGGATCTCGTCGAGCTCGGCCTCGGCCACGCCGCGGTCGAGCCGGAGGCGGAGCTCGATGTCGGCGAGCCGGAGCTCGCGCGCCTCCGCGTCGGCGAGGTCCGACCCGGTCTCGAGGTATCCCGGCGTGACCCCGAGGCGCTTCGCGAGCATCCGCAGCGCCTTGACCGAAGGCCGGCGCGCGCCGGCCTCGATGCGGGAGATGTAGGCGTAGGAAACCCCGGGGGACGAGAGATCCCTCTGGGAAAGCCCTCGCTCGAGCCGCAGTCGCCGGAGCCGCTCCCCGACGCTCTCCGGGGGCAACTGATTGGTCACGCGCTGATCATGACCCCGCCTTCGGCTGCCGTCAACACTTTGGAAGGTACTTGACAACAAAAGTAGGCGGATGTGTGCTATCGCCTTCGCCACTGCGACGGGAGGGAGGAGGTGGGACTGATGCTGCTGTCTGCGCGCGTCAAGCTGGCGCTGCTCGCGATCGGGTCGATCGTGAGCGCGGCGGCCCTCGGCGGCTGTCCGTGGGGGCCGTAGGACTGTCCGGTAGGTGCCTGCTCGTACGAGGGGTCTCCCGCGAGGTGAATGAAGGGAGGTGTTCGTCCATGTTGCTCTCTGCGCGCGTGAAACTTGCGCTGCTCGCCGTCGGCTCCGTGGTCGCCGCGGCTGTGATCGGCGGCTGCCCGTGGGGGCCGTAGGCACGAGTTCGTAGCGGTGTGGGCGGGGCGGGCTCGGACCGCTCCGCCCCGGCCGTTAGGCTCAGACGGTGCTCCGCCACGCCGCTTCCCGCGTCTCGCTGCGGAGTCGCGAGCGGAAGCTGCGGCTCTTCCTCGAGGTCTTCCGTCCCGGCCCCGAGACGACGGTCGTCGACGTCGGCGTCACCGACGCGCCGTTCGGCAGCGGCTCGACGGACAACTTCTTCGAGGCGCTCTACCCGTGGCCGGACCGGATCACTGCAGTCGGCCGCACAGAGCTCGACCGGTTCGCGGCCGCGTTCCCGCACGTGCGCGCGGTGCGCGCCGACGGGCGCAGGCTGCCGTTCGCGGACGGCGAGTTCGAGCTCGGCTTCTCGAACGCGGTGGTGGAGCACGTCGCCGGCGGGCGCAGCGGGCAGCGGCAGTTCGTCGCCGAGCTCTGCCGCGTCGCACGCCGCGTCTTCGTCACCACGCCGAACCGCTGGTTCCCGCTCGACCCGCACACGCTGCTTCCCCTCGTCCACTGGCTGCCGCCGGGGACCACACGCGACCTCGTGTTCCGCGCGCGCGGCTTCGACGACGTCCTCGACCCGCTCGGCCCCAAGGAGCTCGCATCCCTCTTTCCCTACTCCGTACGGATCGTCAACCGCGGCCTGACGCTCGTCGCCGTCGGCCCGGCGTGACCCTGTCCGCCGCGCGGCCGGCCGCGCCGCTCCGGCGGCCGGTCTGGGTCCTCCACGTCCTCGTCGTCGGGCTCGCGCTCCACAACCTCGTGATGGCGGAGCTGTGGGACGCGGGCGTCCGCGGCGGCGCGCTCGACGTGCTGTCCTCCTGGAAGGAGGCGCTCCTCGTCCTCGCGCTCCTCGCCGTCTGGGTGCCCGGGTGGCGGACGTTCAGGGTTCGCGCCGTCGACGTGGTGGCGCTCGTCTACGCGGCCGTCGTCGTCGTCTGGTCGGTGCTCCCCCAGAGCTGGCTCGGCGGCGAGGCGACGCACCGCGGCGTCGTCCTCGGTGCGCGGCACGACCTCGTGCCGGTCGGCGCGTACCTCCTCGGTCGCGGGCTCGCGCTGTCGGAGCGCGAGCTGCGAACGCTCGGCGCCACCATCCTCGCGACCGCGGCCGGTGTCGCAGCGTTTGGCCTCATCGACATCTACGCGATCCCGCTCTCGTGGTGGCGCCACTCGGGCGCGCCGGGGTGGTTCCACGACCAGCTCGGGTTCGACTACCGCGGCCTCTCGCACCTTCCGGAGAACTTCGTATACAACACCGGCAACGAACGCCCGCTGCGGAGGCTGGTCTCGACGTTCCTCTCGCCGCTCGCGAGCTCGTACCTGCTCGTGGTCGCGCTTCTCCTCGCGGTCGCGTGGCTCGTCCGGCGGCGGCCGCCGCTCCTCCTCTGGACGCCGCTCGCGGCGCTCCTCCTGGCCGGACTGCTGTGGACGCACTCGCGCTCGTCGTACGTCGCGCTCGTCGCGGGGCTCGTCCTCTTCGCGCTCGTGCGGCGCTCGTCGGCGCCGGCGCTCCTTGCGAGCGCCGCGGTCGTGCTCGTCACGAGCCTCCTGTTCGTCAAGGCGTACACGCACGTCGCGCCGACGACGAGCTTCACGCCGTCGGAGCTCGCGTACCAGCGCAACCACGCGCACGCAGCGGCTGGGGGAGGCGCGTCCGCGGGGAGCGGATTCTCCGACGCGAGCACCTCGAGCCACTGGCGAAGCCTGCGGAGCGGCGTCTCGACCGTCGTCCACCATCCGCAGGGCTTCGGCGTCGGGAACGCCGGCTCGACGGCCGCGCGCACGGGCGCGAAGGTCGAGGCGGGCGAGTCGACGTACACGGAGCTCGGCGTCGACGCGGGCCTCGTCGGGGCGCTGCTCTTCGCCGTGTGGTCGGTCGCGCTCGTCCGCGTCGTCCTGCCGTGCGTCGCGTGGGTCGGAGCCGCGCTCGCCGCCGTGCTGCTGCTCGCGCTGCAGACCGACGTCCTCGGGGTGCCGTGGCTCGCCTACGTCGTCTGGGCGCTGGCGGGATCGGTCGTGTCCGCAGCTGCCACTCGTCCGCTTCGGACACGTCCTTCGTGAAATGAGTGCAACAACTTCGGCCGAGACCTTGCGCCGCGCGCGTGCACTCGTACGGTGGACTGCATGCGCAACGTCGACGTCCTCGTGCTCGTCTCGGCGGCCGGCCTCCTCACGTATGCCCTCGTCGGCTGCGGGCGCCGTTCGGCGAACGTCGGTGCCGTTCTCGCGAGCGCGCTGCGCACGCCCGGCGTCCTGAACGCTGCGGTGACGCAGGCGACGATCGGCGCGACCATCTGCCGCCGCGGCTGGACGGCGACCGTGCGTCCGCCCACGAGCTACACGAACGCGCTCAAGGTGCAGCAGATGGCCGCCTACGGCGAGACCGGTTCGCCCTCCGCCTACCAGGAAGACCACCTGATCAGCCTCGAGCTCGGCGGGGACCCGACCGACCCGCGCAACCTCTGGCCCGAGCCGTACCCGCGCGCGTCGGACGTCGACCGGATCGAGAACGACCTCAACGCCCGCGTGTGCCGCGGCGCGTTGCCGCTTGCCGAGGCGCAGCGGAAGGAGTCGGAGTTGAAGCACGACTACGGCTGACGAGCGCCGGCAGCGCGATCACATAGATTTCGCTCCACGTGACCGCCGCCGCCCCCCGCCCGACTGGTCGCTGACAGTGCGTGCCGCACGCCTCCACGAGATCGGCGGCGTCCCGCAGGTGGACGACGTCGACGCTCCCGAGGGCCCGTACGTGATCGCGGTCTCGGCCGCGGCGCTGAACCCGGTCGACGTCGCGATCGGCAGCGGGCGGTTCTACGGCGGCACCCCGCCGACCCCCTACGTGATCGGGTCGGAGGGCGTCGGCACGACCACCGACGGGCGACGGGTGTGGTTCCGCGGGAGCGCGACGGCCGCCGACCAGGCGGCGGCGACACCGGACAAGACGTTCGACCTGCCGGACGGGGTCGACGACGCGACCGCGCTCGCCTGCGGCATCGCCGGCCTCACCGGCTGGCTCGCGGTCGCGTGGCGCGCGAAGGTCACGCCCGACGACACCGTGCTCGTGCTCGGCGCGAGCGGCACCGTCGGCAGCGCCGCGGTCCAGGCGGCGAAGGTGCTCGGGGCAAACCGGGTGATCGGCGCCGCGCGCAACACCGCCGACTGCCCGGACGCCGCCGACGACGTCGTCGAGCTCAAGGGCTCGTACGAGCTGCCGGAGGCGACCCTGGTGGTCGACGGGCTCTGGGGCGAGCCGGCCGAGCGCGCGATCGAGGCCGCCGCGCCCGGGGTCCGCTACGTGCAGCTCGGGCAGTCCGCCGGCCCCGACGCGACGCTGAAGTCGGCGTGGGTGCGGGGACGGATGATGAACATCCTCGGCTTCTCCGTCTTCTCGACGCCGCACGAGGTGATGGCGGAGAACTACACCGCCCTCTGCGAGCACGCGCGCGACGGCCGGATCGCGCTCAAGTCGGAGACGTTCCCACTCGAGCGCGTCGCGGAGGCGTGGGAGCGGCAGGCCTCCGGCAGCCCCGGGTCGAAGCTCGTCCTCGCGATCGGCGGCTAGGACTGCCGCCGCCGTCGCCGCCGCGGCCCGGCTCCCGGCGGAGGGGCACTTGCGCCCGCGGGCGGAAATCGGCAAGGATGCCGGAGCGCAATGGCCGCGGGGGCGTACGAGAATCGAGAGGCGCGTGCAGGATCTTTTCCTTCTGCGCGGTCGACGTCACCGCTTCGCCCCCCGAGTCCCAACGAAAGGACGTGAAATGGTGAGACACCGTGCATACGTCGTCGTCGCAGGGCTGGCGGCGGTCGCCTTACTCTCGTTCATGAGTGTCGCGGCGGCGGCTGCGAAGCGTGCCGGCGCAACCAAGTCCACGGCCACGATGGCGGCTCCGCCGGTCCCGAACGCCGGCGCGATCAAGGCGAAGTACGGCGGGCAGTCGATCACGTTCATCGGCGACTCGGTGGGCGGCGGCCACCAGCGCGACCTCGCGCTTGCGTCGCGGTTCTCGAAGGACACCGGCATCAACGTGAAGGTCGTGCCGCACCCGGCCGCCTCCGACGCGTCGTACTCGCAGCTCGCGAGGGCGTTCTCGTCTCACTCGTCGTCGGTCGACGTGGCGATGATCGACGTCGTGTGGCCGGGCGCGTTCGCGCCGTTCCTCGTCGACCTGAAGCCGAAGCTCGGCGCGCAGGCGAAGATCCACTCACAGGGGATCATCCAGAACGACACGGTCGGCGGGAAGCTCGTCGCGATGCCCTGGTTCGGCGACTTCGGGATGCTCTACTACCGCACCGACCTGCTGAAGAAGTACGGCTACTCGAGCCCGCCGACCACGTGGTCGCAGCTCTTCTCGATGTCGAAGAAGATCGTGGCCGGCGAGCAGAAGTCGAACCCCAACTTCAGCGGCTTCGTGTTCCAGGGGAACGCGTACGAGGGCCTGACGTGCGACTCGCTCGAGTGGATCGCGTCGTCCGGCGGCGGTCACTTCATCGACGGTGGCAAGGCGACGATCAACAACCCGAAGGCCGCGGCCGTCCTGAACATGTTCCGCGACAACATCGGCAAGACGACGCCGCGCGGCGTCACCTCGTACCAGGAAGGCGAGACGCACACGGCGTTCATCGACGGCAACGCGGCGTTCATGCGCAACTGGCCGTACGCCTACTCGCTCGCCCAGGCGAAGGGATCGAAGGTCGCAGGCAAGTTCGCGGTCGCTCCCCTTCCGCACGGGCCGGGCGGCGGGTCCGTCGCGACCGTCGGCGGGTGGCAGCTCGCCGTCTCGAAGTACTCGAAGCATCCGGACGCCGCGATCGAGTTCGTTCGCTACATGACGAGCAAGCCGGTCGAGAAGTTCGACACGATCACGAACTCGAACGTCCCGACGATCCCGTCGCTCGCGAGCGATCCGCAGGTCAAGAAGGCGGCCCCGTACCTCAGCCCGGCGACGGCGAACGTCCCGCGCGCGACGCGCCCGTCCACCGCGCTCGGCTCGAAGTACAACGAGGGCTCGAAGGACATCTACCAGGCGATCAACCGCATCCTCAACGGATCGTCGGCGGAGAGCGTCCTGCCGGGCCTCCAGGCCCAGCTCCAGGGGCTGCTCCGCTAGTGCACTGACCCGGAAAAGAGGGAGGATGGCACTCGTCGTCCTCCCTCTCACCGACCCCCATCCTTCGCCACGATGGCATCCGTAGCCCCTCCAGTCCAGGCCCCCCGCGCCCGACGCCGGACGAAGCTCCAGCGCCGGCAGACGCGGCTCGCCTGGCTGCTGCTCCTTCCGTCGCTCGCCGTCGTCGCGCTCGTCGCGCTGTACCCGCTCGGCAAGACCGTCTACCAGAGCTTCACGAACCAGGAGTTTCTCGCGCTCGAGCCGACGAAGTGGGTCGGGATCCACAACTACAGCGCGCTCTGGCACGACACGCTCTTCCGCGACTCGATCTGGACGACGGTCAAGTTCACGCTGATCACCGTCTCGATCGAGTTCGTCCTCGGGCTCGGGATCGCGCTCGTCGTCAACTCCAGCTTCAAGGGTCGCGGCGTCATGCGCGCGGTGATGCTCGTGCCGTGGGCGATCCCGACCGTCGTCGCGGCGCAGATGTGGAAGTGGATGCTGGACGACACCTTCGGCGTCGTCAACGACCTCGGCGTCCGCCTGCACGTCCTCTCGCACTCCCGCGCGTGGATCTCCGATCCGAGCACGGCGCTCGCGTCGGTGTGCGCGGTCGACATCTGGAAGACGACGCCGTTCGTCGCTCTGCTCCTGCTCGCGGGCCTGCAGGTGATCCCGCAGGACCTGTACGAGGCCGCGAGGGTCGACGGCGCGAGCGTGCTCCAGCAGTTCTGGAAGATCACGCTGCCGCTGCTCAAGCCGGCGATCCTCGTCACGCTGATCTTCCGGACGCTCGACGCGCTGCGCGTCTTCGACGTCTTCTACGTCTTCTTCGGGAACCGCCCCGACACGCAGACGATGGCGATCTACGA
>Ga0070741_10011506_pt1 | contig 16333 bp, 13 predicted proteins | sample Coa_R1_4_FD_66440 | JGI IMG/M metagenome (GOLD analysis project Ga0070741, IMG submission 66440) | Surface soil microbial communities from Centralia Pennsylvania, which are recovering from an underground coalmine fire - Coalmine... | ecosystem: Environmental > Terrestrial > Soil > Unclassified ...
GTGAAGAACAAGGTCGCGCCGCCGTTCCGCGAGGCGGAGTTCGACATCCTCTACGGCACCGGCATCTCCAAGGAAGGGGAGCTGATCGACATCGCGTCGGAGAACGGGATCATCGAGAAGACGGGCGCGTGGTACGCCTTCGGGGGCGACCGGATCGGCCAGGGACGCGAGAACGCGCGCGACTTCCTGCGCGAGCATCCCGACGTCGCCACGACGATCGAGGCGAAGGTCCGGGAGAAGATGGGGCTCAAGGGCGATCTGGCGCCGGCACCGGAAGCCGGCAACGGGAGTGCAGAAGGGGCACGGGCGGTGGAGACCGCCCGGCGGGGAAGGGGCGGAAAGGAATGACGCGTGGAGCTGCTGCACTCGATCCTTCGTGAGGGGATCAGCCGCCAGGCATCCGACATCCATCTGAAGACCGGGGCGTTCCCCGTATTTCGTGTCCGCGGAACGCTCATCCCGTGGCAGGAGGGGCCGCGGCTCGAGCGCGACGTCATCGCGGCGATCACGAACGAGCTGCTCGGTGACATCCCGCCGGGCCGGCTGCAGGAGGCGCGGCAGGTCGACGCCGGCTACGGCTTCGCCGAGCTCGGCCGCTTCCGCGTGAACGTCTTCTATCAGCGTGGCGAGCTCCAGGCGGCGCTTCGACTCATCCCGCCGCGGGTGCGCCACATCCGCGATCTCTGCCTCCCGCCGGTGATCGAGCGGATCGCCTCGGAGCGGCGCGGCCTGATCCTGGTCACCGGCACGACCGGCAGCGGCAAGTCGACGACGCTCGCCGCGATGATCGACCACATCAACCGGACCGTCGATCGCCACATCATCACGGTCGAGGACCCGATCGAGTACACGCACGCCGACGAGCAGTCGATCATCACGCAGCGCGAGATCGGCGCCGACTGCGTGAGCTTCGCCGCGGGTCTGAAGGGCGCGCTGCGCCAGGATCCCGACGTCATCCTCGTCGGCGAGATGCGCGACCTCGAGACGATCGAGACGGCGATCCTCGCCGCGGAGACCGGCCATCTCGTCATGTCGACGCTCCACACGCTCGACGCGGCCGAGACCGTGACGCGCGTCATCCAGGCCTTCCCGGATCACCAGCGCGGGCAGGCGCGGCTCATCCTGTCGAGCATCTTGAAGGGCTGCATCAGCCAGCGCCTCGTGCCGCGCGCCGACGGGCTCGGGATGGTGCCCGCGGTCGAGGTGATGGTGTCGACGGGGCTCGTGCGCGAGTGCATCTCGGTCGCGGAGCGGACGCGCGAGCTGCGGGACGTCATTGCCCGCGGCTACACGACCTACGGCATGCAGACCTTCGACCAGTCGCTGATGGCACTCTGGCGCGAAGGGCTCGTCACGTTCGACGAGGCGCTCGCGCAGTCGACGAACCCCGACGACTTCGCGCTGAAGGCGCGCGGCATCTCCTCCACCAGCGACTCGCGCTGGGACGACTTCGACAAGGAGGGCGGGGACGGCGCGGAGGAGCCGATCAAAGTCGACCGGTTCTGAACGGCCGGAGCGGCCGCCGCCGACGCCGCTCGACGTCGCGGCGCGGCTTCTCCGGCACGCGGCGCGCACCGAGGCAGACCTCGAGGCGCGTCTCGTCGCGATCGGATACCGGCGCGAGACGGCCGCGGCGACCGTTGCCCGGTGCCGGGAGCTCGGCTGGGCCGGCGACGTCGCGTTCGCCCACGAACGCGCCCGATCGCTGCGCGCGCGCGGCGCGGGCAGCCGGAAGATCGAGGCGGACCTCGGCGGGCGCGGGCTGCCGGACGCGCTCGTCGCCGAGGCGGTCGCGGCGTCGCTCGACGACGAGCCGGAGGTCGCCTGGGCACGGCGTGCGCTCGGCAAGCTCCGCGATCCCGCCCGCGCCTGGCGCTACCTCGCCGCACGCGGATTTCCCGAGGACGTGATCGTCGACCTCCTCGGCGACCCCACGTAACCGAACGTGACGAGGAGGCGGCGCGCGCGTGAAATCTCGTCGCGTTCGCGCGCGCGTCCCCCACTTTCTCGCTTGACGTACTGGAGTCGTCGCGCGGACTGCTGCTAGCCCGTCCCGCATGCGACGATCGGGACGGAGTGTCGCGTGGCTCGCGGCCCTCGGCGTGCTCGCGTGCGTCTGGGCGGCCCAGGCCGACGACGGATGCACGGCGCCCGGCGAGCCGCCGTCGTGCGGCGAGTCGCCGGTGACGGTCGAGAAGCACGGTGCGATGAGCCTGTCGGCCGACACGTACGGCGCCGTGCGTGTGAAGAACGGCGGGATGCTCGTGCTCGAGGGCGGCGACTACGTCTTCTGCAGCCTCGTCGTCGCGCGCAACGGGGCGCTCTTGTTCAGCGCACCCACCGCGATCACGGTCGCCGGTGACGTCGCATTCAGCAACGCGACGCACGTCGGTCCGACCCCCGGGAGCGAGCTCTCGGCGTGCGACGGGCGGCTCATCGTCGCGGGCGACCGGGTGTCGATCCAGCGGAACGCCGACGTCCACCTCGATATCTGCGCGCCCGGAGCCGAGCTCCACGTGAACAACGGCGCGAGCCTCGAGGGACCGTTCGTCGCGCGGGAGTCGCACCTCCACCGCGTGACGCTCGCCCCGTGCGCGGGGACCACCACGACGACCGAGGTCGGCACGACGTCGACGACGACGGTCCGCCCGACGACGAGCACGACGGCAACGACATCGACGACGACTACGACCGGCGCCGCGTCGACGACTACCGCGTCGACCACGACGACGACGATCCAGGCGAGCACCACGACGGTGCCGGCCACGACCACGACCACGGGGCCCGCTACGACCACGACCACCGTTGCCGGGACGACGACCACGACGCGGCCGACGGTCACCACGGCGACGATTCCCGCGACGACGACCACGACGATCGCCACCACGACGACGACCGTCCCGGCGACGACCAGTACGACGATCGCGACCACGACGACCACGAGCTCCACGACCACGACGACCGCGCCCGCGGCCGTTTGCGGCAACGGGACGATCGAGCCGTCCGAGACCTGCGACGACGGCAACACCGTCGACGAGAGCACCACGGACACCATCCCGCCCGATACGTGCCCGGCCACCTGCCGCATCCAGTCGTGCAGCTCGACGAGCGGCACGGTATCGGTGAGCGTCAACTTCTCGTCGCCGTCGTCCGTCGCCGGGTACAAGATCTTCGTCGACTACCCCGAGAACGAGGTCGTCATCCCCGGCACGGGCCAGCCGGCCGCCGGCGTCATCACGAACGACCCGACCGCCTCGGCGACCGCGAACGACCTCGACTACGGCCTGATCGTCGTCGCCGGCGGGCTCAACGCGATCCGCCCGTCGCGGCTGTTCACGATCAACTTCACGCCCTGCTCGGTGCCGCCGAACGCCGCGGACTTCCACTGCACGGTCCACCAGGCGAGCGACACGGGCGGCAACGACATCCCGATGACGTGCTCGGTGTCGATCCCGTGAGCGAGGCCGCGCGCCGCTGACGCGTCGCCTCCGGGCCGGCTTGCACCGCGATCCGCTTTGGGCGAGGGAGTCGTCCATGGCGGACGACGGCGGTCCGAACGATTTCTCGGTTCTCACGCGGCGGAGGTTCCTGCGTGGTGCGTCGCTCGCGGGCGGACTCGGTCTCGCGAGCGCGTGCAAGTATGGCACGCAGCTCTTCCTCACGAGGAAGCCGCCGGAGGCGGGCGCCCAGCAGGCGGCGTGGGCGGAGTCACGCGTCCGGAGCCACCGGCCGCTCGGCAAGACCGGGTTCGAGATGTCGGACATCTCGTTCGGGACGTCGGGCCTCGGCGACGCCGCGGTCGCACGACGCGGCGTCGAGCGCGGGATCAACTACTTCGACACGTCGCCCGACTACTCGCGCGCGGGATCGGAGACGGCGCTCGGCGAAGGGGTCAAGGGAACGCCACGCGATCGGCTCTTCCTGGTCTCGAAGTTCTGCACGGCCGACGGCCACCTCGCGACCGACACGCCCGTCCCCCGCGTCGTCGAAGCCGTGGAAGGGAGCCTCCGCCGGCTCGGGACCGACTATCTCGACCTCTGCCACGTCCACGCCTGCAACTCGATCGATCGGCTGATGGCGCCGAACATCCACGAGGCGTTCGACCGGCTGAAGCAGGCGGGGAAGGTCCGCTTCCTCGGCGTCTCGAGCCACACGCCCGACCTCGAGACGGTGATGGCGCACGCCGTCGACAGCGGACGGTTCGACGTCATCATGGTCGCGTACAACTTCAAGAACTGGCCCGACCTCTCGCACATCTTCCATCGCGCGCACGAGCGCGGGGTCGGCGTCGTCGCGATGAAGACGCTGAAGGGCGCGCTCCACACGCAGCTCGCCGAGTTCACGCCGACGGAGCGCGAGTCGTTCGCGCAGGCGGCGTTCAAGTGGGTGCTCTCGAATCCCGACGTGAGCGGCCTCGTCGTCTCCATGAGCCGCCTCGAGCAGGTCGACGAGTACCTGTACGCCTCCGGGCAGCCGCCGACGGCATCCGACCTCTCGATCCTCGACAAGTACGACCGGCTGATCGCCCGCGACTACTGCCGCCCGGGCTGCGGCGCGTGCCTGGACGCCTGCCCGTACGACGTCCCGGTCGACGACGTCATGCGCTACACGATGTATGCGGAGCGCTACGGGCGCGAGCGCGAGGCGATGCGCTCGTACGCGCGACTGGATCCGTCGCGCAACGGCAGTCGGTGCGCGAGCTGCAGCGCGCCGTGCGAGGCGTCGTGCCCGTTCGAGCTGCCGATTCGCGAGAAGCTCGTGCGCGCCGATCACCTGCTGCGGTGGTCGTGAGCGTGCGTCGCTCGGCGACGATCCTCGCCGTCGCCGCCGGGGTTGCGGTCGCGCTCGCCGCGGCGCGGGGCGAGGCCGCGATCCGCCGGCTCGCGGAGCGCGGGCCGCCGACGCTGGCGGTCGGCGCGCTGTTCACGATCGCGGGGCCGCCGCTCATCGTCGCGGACGCGGTCCGCGGGCGGAGCGCCCGGCTCCACGCGTGCTGGCTCGGACACGGTCTCGAGATGCTCGCCGCAAGCACCGTGCTGCTGCCCGCCGGACTGCTGCTCGCGCCTTTCCACCACCGCACGGTGCCCGGTGCGTGGATGGACGGCATCGTCGACGCGTTCCAGGAGGACTACTGCACCCGTCCCTGGACGACGGTGATGCCGTAGCGACGATCTTCGCGCGCTACGACCCGGCGGGAGCCGCGTCGGCCGAGAGGTCGACGGCGATGTCGACCGACTGGTCGCCGTGGGCCACGCGCACGACGGCCGCCTCCGTCGCCTCGGGGACGACGAAGCGGACGTCGCCCTCTTCGGCGCTGTGGCCGTAGACGAGCTTGTTCAGCCCGCCGACCGGCGCCTTCGGCACGCCGTCGAGGAGGAGACGGAACGACGCGTCCCAGAAGTTGTCCGGCGCGTCGGCGTCGTTCGTCATGCGGACGGTGAAGATGAGCGCGAGGGTCCCCGGGTTGTAGCGGTCGAGCTTGGCGGCGAGCAGCTCGTAGGTCGCGTTCCCGAGGTGCGCCTCCTGCCCCGCCGGCAGCGTCCGCGGCAGCGTCCGCGTCGGCGGCTTCACCGTGGCGGTCGTGGCCGGCGGTCGCGCGGCGTCCCGCGGCGGCCGGGACGCGTCGTCGACCGGCGGAGCGGACTTCCGTGCCGCGGAGAAGAGTCCGGTCTGATTGAGCGCGACGACGAGACCCGTCACGGCGGTGATCCCTCCGGCCGTCGCCGTCAGCATCCCGGGGAGCGTCTGCCACCAACGCTGCGCGGGTCGTTCCTCTTCCATCGCCACCTCGCGTGTCGGCGGCGCAGCATAGGGGAACGTCCGGAGAAGCGCCACGAACGGCGTCGATCAGTGGCTAGATGGTGGAGGTCTGGGGGCGCGTGCGGCTGGCGGCCGCCGTCCGGCGGAACGGCTCGACGAGCTGCCGCATCCACCCCTGCGGATACGACGCCTGGTCGCCTGGAATGCCGAGCGGCGCATCGACCGGCGCGTCGTCGACGACGAGCGTGCCGCGAAGCCGGTCCCAGCACGTGAGCACCGTGCCGAGGTTCCGCTCGGTCGTCCGCGGAACGTGATGCAGGCGGTGAAGGCGTGGCGTGACGAGCACCGGCTCGAGGAACGCGAGCGGAACACGCAGGTTCGCATGATTCAGCATTGCCCACGCCTGGAAGGCGACGGCGGCGGTGACCACCGCGTCGGTCGGAACCCCGGCGGCGATCAGCACGACGGGTGCGAGCAGCCGACGGAGCGCCTGCTCGACGAGGTGCGAGCGGAACGTCGCCAGCCAATCGAGCGAGGGGCTCGAGTGGTGCACCTTGTGGAACTCCCAGAGGACGTCGACGCGGTGGAGGAGCCAGTGCGCGACGTAGTTCCCGAGATCGAGCGCGACGAGCGCGAGCGGCGTCACGATCCACGGCGACAGGGCCGTGCGCGCGAGCCTCGGCATGCCGAGTCGGATCATGACGTCGCTCCCGGCGACGACATACGCGATCGCCAGGGAGCCGCCCGCGACGTAGCCGGTCAGGAGATAGACCGTATCGCTCGCAAAGCCCGCTCGGAGGAGCCGTGCCGGGCGAAAGCGCAGGTGCGCCAGCCGTTCGAGCGTCGCGAGCACGAGTGCCATGCCGCCGAGGATCACGATCGTCATTGGAGTAGCCCTCCGAGGTACGCGAGCTTCCGCGGATCCCGCACCACGCGGAGCGCGACGATCTGTCCGTGTCGCGTCTCCGCGTGGACCGACGCCATCACGGCGTCGCCGACCGCCGGGACCGTGACGACGATCGTCGGCTCCCCGTTCAACACGCGGACGTGCGCCGCGATCGGGAGCGGCTGCCGGCGGTTCACGGACGTGAAACCGCGCGACACCGCCCGTACCCCGAAGACCGGCTTCGAGGCGACGCGGACGACACCGCCGCCGTCGGTGACGCCCCAGACGTCGTCGGCGAGGAGCGCCGAGAACGCCTCGACCGAGCGCGTGCGGATCGCCTGCAGGAGGCGCTCGACGACCGCCGCGTCGACCGGCACGTCGACGTCCGCGTGTCGCCGGGCCGCGACGAGCGTCGTCCGGGCCCGCGCGAGGAGCGCCTTCACCGCGTTCGGGTTCGTCCCGAGGGCGAGCGCGATCTCCGCGAGCGGTCGATCGAGGACGTCGTGGAGGACGAGTGCGGCGCGCTGGCGCGCGGGCAGGCGCTGGAGGGCGACGACGACCGCGAAGCGGACATCGTCCCGGAGGATCAGCGCGGTCTCGGGATCGGCGATCGGCTCCGTTTCGATCGGGTCGACGAGCGCCGTCGCTCGCCGTGCGATCCGACGCCGCCGGACGTGATCGAGGCAGGTCGTGGTCGCGATGCGAAAGAGCCAGCCGTCGATCCGCTCGCCGTTGCGGAGCTGCGCCTCGCGCTCGATCGCGCGGGCGATGCTCTCCTGGCAAAGGTCGTCGGCGTCGGCGCGCGAGCCGGTCATGCGATAGCAGAGCCCCCAGAGACGCTTCCGGCTCCGCTCGATGGTCGCGAGCAGCGCGGCCGACGGCATCGGAGCGACATCCATTCGCACGCCTCCATCTGTCAACGAGGACGATCGAGCCGGGTGCGAGGTTACGGTCGCCGCGTCGGCGGTGGTATACGCGGTCGATGCCCGCCCCGATCGACTGCGTGTTCCTCGACGTCGGCAACACGGTGATCTCCATGGACTATGCGCTCCTCTGCGAGCTGCTCGCGGCGAGCGGGGTGGCAACGACCTCGACGGCGCTCGCGCGTGCCGAGGCGGCGGCACGTCCCCCGCTGTCCCGATTCCTCGCGAGCGGCGGGTCGACCGAAGCGGGCGGCGCCCGGACGTTCTACCTCCGGACGATCCTCGCTGGGCTTCCGGGGCAGGACGGCGACGTCGACGCCGCCGTCGCGGCGATGGAGGCCGAGCTGCGTACGAAGGTCACGACGGAGCGTCTCTGGTCGCGCGTGCTCCCGGGCGTGCCCGAGGCGCTCGAGCGTCTCCGCGCCGAGGGACTCGTGCTCGTCGCAGTCAGCAACTCCGACGGGACGGTCGAGCAGGGCCTCCGGGACACGGGTCTCCGCCCGTACTTCGACGCGGTGGTCGATTCCGCGGTCGTCGGGTTCGAAAAGCCCGACCCGCGCATCTTCCGTCATGCGCTGGAGCTGGTTGGTGCACGCCCGGACCGGACCGTCCACGTCGGGGATCTCTACGCCGCCGACGTCGTGGGCGCGCGCGCGGCCGGCCTGCACGCGCTCCTCCTCGACCCGTTCGGCGACTGGACCGACGTCGACTGCGACGTCGTGACGGACGTCGGTGCGATCGCGGCATGGATCCGCGGCGCCGCGCGCGACGGACGGCCGTCGCGGGTTGCCGCTCCGGGACGGAGCCGCTAGAACGACCGACGTGACCGGGAACGAGATCCGTGCACGTTTCCTGGATTTTTTCCGGGAGCGCGGGCACACCATCGTGCGGAGCGCGCCGCTCGTGCCGGAGAACGACCCGAGCCTGCTGTTCACGAACGCGGGCATGGTCCAGTTCAAGCAGGTGTTCCTCGGCCGCGAGAAGCGCCCGTACCGGCGGGCCGTCGACTCGCAGAAGTGTCTCCGCATCAGCGGCAAGCACAACGACCTGGAACAGGTCGGCCGCGACACCTATCACCACACGTTCTTCGAGATGCTCGGCAACTGGTCGTTCGGCGACTACTACAAGCGCGAGGCGATCGAGTGGGCGTGGGAGCTGCTGACCGAGGCGTGGAAGCTCCCGAAGGACAGGCTCTACGCGACCGTCCACACGACCGACGACGATGCCGCCGGCCTGTGGGCCGAGCGCACCGACGTCGGTCGCGACCGCATCCTTCGCTTCGACGCGGAGAACTTCTGGGAGATGGGCGAGACGGGGCCGTGCGGTCCGTGCTCGGAGATTCACATCGACAACGGTCCCGAGGCCTGCAACCTGCGCGACGACCCGGGCCACCGCTGCGGCGTCAACACGGGCTGCGCGCGCTTCATCGAGCTCTGGAACCTCGTCTTCATCCAGTACAACCGCGACGAGACGGGCAAGCTCTCCGATCTGCCGGCCAAGCACGTCGACACGGGCATGGGCTTCGAGCGCATCTGCACCGTGCTCCAGGGCGTGCGCGACAACTACCGTGTCGACGTCCTCCGGACGATCGTTGCGAGCGCCGAGCGCCTCTCGGGGAAGCGCTATGGCGAGGCGGAGCGCGACGACGTGTCGCTGCGAGTGATCGCGGATCACGCCCGGGCGGTGACGTTCCTCGTTGCGGACGGCGTGCTGCCGTCGAACGAGGGGCGGGGATACGTGCTTCGTCGCCTCCTCCGGCGTGGCGCGCGCCACGGGAAGCTCCTCGGCATCGACCGGTCGTTCCTCCATCAGGTGGTCGACGCGGTCGTTGCGGCGATGGGCGACGCGTATCCGGAGATCGTCACGCAACAGGCGCGCATCAAGGACGTCGTGCGCGGCGAGGAGGAGCGCTTCGCCGCGACGCTCGACCGCGGCCTGGCGCTCCTCGCCGAAGAGGTCGAGCGCGCACGCGCGGCCGGTGGCGCGGTCCTGCCGGGCGACGTCGCCTTCCGCCTCTACGACACCTACGGCTTCCCGCTCGATCTGACCGAGGACATCCTGACCGGCGAGCGGTTGACGGTCGATCGCGCCGGCTTCGACCGCGAGATGGAGGCGCAACGCACGCGCGCCCGCGGCGCGCAGCGGTTCACCGACGCCGAAGTCGCACCCGAGGTCTCGGGCGGCGATCGGCTCGCGACCCGCTTCGTCGGCGATCGGGTCGACGAGTGGGAGTCGGAGGTTTTGGCCCTCCTCGTCGACGGCAAGGAGACGCGCGGGCCCGTGCGCGAGGGTGCCCACGTCGACGTCGTGACGGCCGAGACGCCCTTCTACGCCGAGTCGGGCGGCCAGGTCGGCGACCGGGGCACGCTCGAGACCGCGACCGGAACCCAGGTCGAGATTTCCGATACGCAGAAGATCGCGCCCGCGGTGATCGCGCATCGTGGGGTCGTCCGTCGCGGTGCGCTCGCCGTCGGCGATCGCGTGCGGCTCCGGATCGACACGACGCGACGCACCGCCGCGCGCCTGAACCACTCGGCGACGCACCTCCTGCACGCCGCGCTCCGCCGCCGGCTCGGCGAGCACGTGAAGCAGGCCGGCTCGCTGGTGACGCCGGACCGCCTGCGCTTCGACTTCAGCCACCACCGGCCCGTCGACGACGCCGCACTTCGCGAGATCGAGGACGAGACGAACGCCTACGTCCGCGCGAACGCCGAGGTGTGGACCGAGGAGATGCCGTACGACGACGCGATCAAGGCGGGTGCGCTCGCATTCTTCGGCGACAAGTACGGCGATCGCGTGACGGTCGTCCGGATGGGCGACTTCTCGGTCGAGCTCTGCGGCGGGACGCACGTGCAGCGGACGGGCGACATCGGCGTCGTCAAGATCCGCGACGAGTCCGGCGTCGCCGCCGGGGTCCGCCGCCTCGAAGCCGCGAGCGGCGCCGGCGCGCTCGACTCGATCCGGCGGCAGGAGGACCTGCTCGCCGACCTCGGCGATCTCCTGAAAGCGGGCGAGCACGAGGCGAAGGCGAAGCTCGAGAAGCTCCTCGCGCAGCAGCGCGAGCTCGAGAAGCGCGTCGCCGAGCTCCAGGGAAAGCTCGCCGGTGGCGCCTCGCGCGACGTCCTCGCCGACGCCCGGCGCATCGACGGCATCACGGTCCTCGCGACGCGCGTCCAGGGGCTCGACGACAAGGGCCTCCGCGAGATGGCCGACCGGCTCCGCGACCGGATCAAGTCGGGCGTCGTCGTCCTCGGCGCGGAGCAGGAGGGGCGCGCGCTCCTCCTCGCGGCCGTAACGAAGGACCTCACGGGACGCTACCACGCCGGCAACATCATCAAGCAGCTCGCGCCGCTCGTCGGTGGCGGCGGCGGCGGTCGCCCGGACTTCGCGCAGGCGGGCGGTAAGGATCCGGCGCGTCTCGACGAGGCGCTGGCGGCGGCCTACGACCTCCTCGGCGCGGGGAGTCGCTGACGGTTTGGCGGAAACCCCGACGCCCGCCCCGTCCGAGCTCCGCTTCGCCGACCCGCGGCTCTTCCGCGAGCTCCTCGGCCAGCACGACGAGCACCTGAAGACGCTCGAGCACCACGTCGGCGTCCGGATCGACGTGAGCGACTCGACGCTCACGCTCCACGGTGACCCGGTCGAGACCGAGCTCGCGAGCCGCGTACTGACCCAGCTCTACGGCCTCCTCGAGAGCGGCTATCCGATCTTTCCCTCCGACGTCGACTACGCGCGCCGCATCCTGTCGAGCGACCGCGGCGCGAAGCTCCGGGACATCTTCTTGGACACCGTCTTCATCTCCGCCCACAAGCGCGTCATCACGCCGAAGAGCCTCGGCCAGAAGCAGTACATCGACGCGATCCGGAACTTCGACATCGTCTTCGGGATCGGGCCCGCGGGGACGGGGAAGACGTACCTCGTCATGGCGATGGCGGTCGCGGAGCTCATGAAGAACAGCTTCAGCCGGATCATCCTGACGCGCCCGGCGGTCGAGGCCGGCGAGAAGCTCGGCTTCCTCCCGGGCGACCTCGCCGAGAAGGTGAACCCCTACCTCCGTCCGCTCTACGACGCGCTCCACGACATGGTCGACTTCGACCGCGCGCGGCGCATGGTCGAGCGCGGCACGATCGAGGTCGCGCCGCTCGCGTTCATGCGCGGCCGGACGCTCAATGATTCGTTCGTCATCCTCGACGAAGCGCAGAACACGACGACCGAGCAGATGAAGATGTTCCTCACGCGGCTCGGCTACGGCTCGAAGGCGGTGATCACCGGCGACGTCACGCAGGTCGACCTGCCGGTCGGGAAGGCGTCCGGGCTGAAGGAGGCGCAGGCGATCCTGCGAAACGTGCCCGGGATCCGCTTCGTGAACTTCACCGAGCGCGACGTCGTCCGGCATCCGCTCGTCCAGACCATCATCAGCGCGTACGACCGCGCGGGGTCGTAGCGACGGCGCGCCGCCGGCTCGCGATGCCCGCTGCTTCCGCGCCCGTGGACGTCTCGACGCGCGGGCGACGCGTCCCGGCGCTCGCCGCCCGTGCGGCGCGCTCGGCGCGACGCGTGATGCGGGCGTTGCGCCTCGGCGGCGCCGAGCTGTCGGTCGTGCTCGTGTCGGATCGGGAGATGCGACGCCTCAATCGACGGTACCGCGGCCGCGACCGGACGACCGACGTCCTCGCGTTCGCACAGCGCGAGGGGGACGGGGGCGCGCCCGAGGGGGTTCTCGGCGATGTCGTCGTGTCGATCGATACCGCGCGGCGCCAGGCGGCCGAGCGCGGGCACACCGTCGGTCGGGAGGTCGACCGCCTGCTCGTGCACGGGCTCCTTCACCTCCTCGGCTACGACCACGAGCGGTCGGCCGCCGAGGCGCGACGGATGCAACGTCGCGAGCGCGCGCTGGCGCGATGCCTGCCGTAGCGATCGGCTCGAACGGCGCCGCCGTCGTCGCGACCGCGGAGCGGCACATGCGTCCGGCGACGCGCGTCCTGCTCGCGGTCGCGAGCGGGCTCCTACTGAGCGCCGCGTTTCCGACGCTCGACCTGGAGCCGCTCGCGTGGGTCGGCCTCGTGCCGGCGCTGCTCGCGGCCGACGCCGTCGCCCCGCGGCGAGCGTTCGGGGTCGGCTGGCTCACCGGCTTCGTCTTCTACCTCGCGACCTGCTACTGGATCGCCTACACCATCACGAAGTACACCGCGGTGCCGCTCGTCCTCGCGATCGGCGTCCTCGTCGTGATGGCCGCCGCGCTCGCGTGCTATCACGGCGCATTCGTCGGCGGTCTCCGCTGGATCGAGAGCCGGGGTCTGTCGCCGCTGTGGATGGCGGCGCCGCTCTGGGTGACGCTCGAATGGCTCCGGTCGTGGTTCTTCATCGGCTTCCCGTGGGCCGCGCTCGGCTACTCGCAGTACCGCTACCACGACCTCGTGCAGATCGTGGAGGTGACGGGCGTCTACGGTGTGTCGGCGCTCCTCGTCCTCTTCAACGTCGTCGCCGCCGCCGTGCTCCGCGAGCGCGGTCACCAGATGCGGCGGCTCGTGCTGGCGCTCGTCGTGCTGACGCTGCTCGTGACCGCGCTGCCGTTCTGGGGACGCTGGCGTGCCGCGACGCTCGTCGAGCGGCCGCCCGCCGGCACGCTCCGCGTCGCGATCGCGCAGGGCAACATCGAGCAGGACCACAAGTGGGACCCCGCCTACCAGGGCGAGACGATGGAACGGTACCGCCAGCTCACGATCGCCGCGGCCGCCGCGCAGCCCGACCTCGTCGTGTGGCCGGAGACCGCGACCCCGTTCTTCTTCCAGCAGAGCGGGGAGCTCCGGCAGAGCGTCCTCGACATCGCATCCCGGCTGCACGTCCATCTGGTCTTCGGCAGCCCGGCGTTCCGGCAGGACGACGGGGCGCTCGAGGAGCTGAACCGTGCCTACCTCGTGTCGCCCGACGGCATGGAGGTGGCGACGTACGACAAGATGCAGCTCGTGCCGTTCGGCGAGTACGTCCCGTATGCGAGCGTGTTCTTCTTCGTGAGCCGCGTCGTCGAGGCGATCGGGACGATCGTGCCCGGGGTCGTCCCGACGGTGTTCCAGCTGCCGACGGCGCGCTTCGGCGTCCCGATCTGCTACGAAGACGTCTTCCCCGCGCTCACGCGTCGCTTCGTGCACGACGGCGCAGACTTCCTCGTCAACATCACGAACGACGCGTGGTACGGGCCGACGTCCGCGCCGCACCAGCACCTCGCGCAGGCGACGTTCCGCGCGATCGAGCTGCGCGTCCCGCTCGTACGCGCCGCGAACACGGGCATCTCCGCGCTCGTCGATCCCGACGGCCGCATCCGCTGGCGCGGCCCGCTGTTCGAGACGATCTTCCACGTCGACGAGATCGCCTGGCCCGGGGTCGAGACGTTCTACGCGCGCTTCGGGGACGTGTTCGCGTGGGGCTGCGCACTCATTGTGCTCGCCGCCGTCGTCGTCGGCGCGACCAGGCGTCGCTGAGCGCGGCGGAAGGTCCCCGGCCCTCGGGGCACTTTCTTCCAGCGACGCTCGTTACGATCGCTAGTTCAGGCGCTCGAGGGCTTCGTTCCGGCAGCCCGCCGGTGCGTTCACCGGATTGCAGCGCGCGGGCATCCCGCCGGGGATCGCGACCATGTAGCCCGTCCCGAAGCGCGGGTCCGGCTCCGGGTAGTCGGTGCTGACGGCCTGCGCGCCGCTCGCGAGCGCGGCGTCGCGCGGCCCCGTGTCGCCGCTCCGGGCCTCGACGGTGTCGGCGTCGGACCGGGTGCGCACGACGTAGCCGGCGGCCACCACCTCCGCGATCGACGGCGAGGTCGCGAACGGGTCGTTCATCTTGACGAACGCCGCGTCGGGATCGCCGGGGGTCGAGTTCGTGAAGATCACTCTGCCTTCGAGCGACGGATGCCCGTTCAGGTACGCGGCGCGCTTCCCCTCGTTGTCGAGCAGGAACATGATCTTCCCGCGCACGGCGTCGAGCCGCGGCCAGCCGATGGTCAGGATCGCGTCCTCGAGCGTCGGCCGACCGCGCCGCACGCGATCCGGCGTGATCAGCTGGCGCGCGGGAATGACCGAGCGGATCTCGGCGTCGAGGGCGTCGAGCTCCGGCGTCCCGATCGGGATCGGGATGACGAAGCCGAGGTCCAGCGGATCCGGGATCGTGTCGTCCTTCGCCTCGACGAGCACCATGAGCGGGAGGTGTCTCGGGTTCGCGTCCGACCAGTCCTTGATCTGATGGAGGCAGTCGACGAACGTCAGGCACTGCGTGCGGAAATCGACGTCCTGCGCGTGGAGGACCTTGAAGCCGGGCTCGAGCAGCTCGGGGATGTGGCTCTCGATATCCTGGTTCAGGATGACGAGGATGCGACGGTAGTAGTAGAGGCCGCCGTCGGGGTCGGCGAAGACGTCGATCTCGATCTGGCGCGCCCCTTCCATCCCGAACTGCACGTCGAGCGCCGGATGCGAATACTGCAACCCCGCGAACGCCGGATCGGCGCTCAGCAGTAGCGACATGAGCGGGGGCTTCGGCTCGATGTGGTAGCTGTTGTGCGTCCCGAGGACCTGGATCTCGTTCATCGCGACGCACTTGTCGGCGACCCGGTTGCGGAGACGTCGGAGGTGCGGGTCCGCCGGATCGGTCCCCGCCTGCTCGAGCGTTTCCAGCGTCGAGACGAGCCTCGGGCAGTTCCGCGATTTCTGGCCCCAGGCGGCGCCGGCCGGCCGGGCGACCGGGTTGGAGAGCAGGAGCGCCATGAGGACGGGAGCGAGCGAACGCCACATGGCGCGGAACCTACCATTGCGGAGCGGCGCCAAGTCAAGAAAAACACGCTTGCGGGCCGGCGTTCGCGCCGCCCCAACCCTTCCGGTATGGTGCCGCGATGGCGCAGGGCGACGCGACCGACCTCTCCGAGCTCCGCGAGCGCGTGCGCGCGCTCGACGCGCGCGTGACCGTCCTCGGGAGGCATCTTTGACCTGCCCGGCCTCGAGCGACGCGCCGCCGAGCTGAGCCAGCAGGCCGCGGCGCCGGACTTCTGGAACGACGCCGAGCGCGCGCAGACGGTCGGACGCGAGACGGCTTCCGTGCTCGATGCGATCGGGCGCTGGAAGCGGCAGCGCGAGAGCGCCGACGAGGCGCACGTCTTTCTGGAGCTCGCGGAGGAGGGCGACCCCGAGGCGGTCGCCGAGTTACGGGCGAAGCTCGAGGCGACCGAGGCCGATCTCGCGGCGCTCGAGCTGGCGCAGCTCCTCGGCGGCGAGCACGACCCGGGCAACGCGATCGTCGAGATCCACCCCGGCGCGGGCGGGCTCGAAGCGCAGGACTGGGCCGAGATGCTGCTCCGGATGTACCTCCGATGGTGCGAGCGGCGCGGGTTCCGTGCCGAGCTGCTCGAGCATCAGCCCGGCGAAGGGGCGGGCATCAAGAGCGCGACGTTCACGGTCGAGGGCGCGTACGCCTACGGCTACCTCAAGGCGGAGGCCGGCGTGCATCGCCTCGTCCGTATCTCGCCGTTCGACGCGAACGCCCGTCGGCAGACGTCGTTCGCCTCGGTGCTCGTGCTCCCGGACATCGAGGCGGACATCGAGATCGAGGTGCGGGACGAGGATCTCCGCGTCGACACGTACCGGTCGAGCGGCGCCGGCGGGCAGCACGTCAACAAGACGGACTCCGCCGTCCGCCTGACGCACCTCCCGACCGGCATCGTGGTCGCCTGCCAGAACGAGCGCTCGCAGCACAAGAACAAGTCGATGGCGATGAAGATCCTGAAGGC
>Ga0070741_10011507_pt1 | contig 16330 bp, 16 predicted proteins | sample Coa_R1_4_FD_66440 | JGI IMG/M metagenome (GOLD analysis project Ga0070741, IMG submission 66440) | Surface soil microbial communities from Centralia Pennsylvania, which are recovering from an underground coalmine fire - Coalmine... | ecosystem: Environmental > Terrestrial > Soil > Unclassified ...
TACGAGGACGCCGTGCGCGCCGCGTTTCGCTAACCCCGGCGTCTGACGCGGCTCAGAGACGTCTCAGAGACGGCTCACCTCCGAAGTGCAACGAGTGTGCGCCAAAAGTGAAAAGGACACTGGCGGCGCAGGAAGCGTCGCGGCACCCTCGTCTGCATGTCCAACCCGATTCGCATCGAGATCGTCGGTGCCTACTACCACATCAACTCGAACGCCCTCGACGGCATGTCGTTGTTCCGCGACGACGTCGACCGCCTCCAGTTCCTCGAGCTTCTCGGGAAAGAGATCGGCCGCAGTGAGTGGACCCTCCTCGAGTACACCCTCATGACGACCCACTACCACCTGTTGCTCAAGCTCAACAAACTGACTCTGAGCAGCGGTTTTCAGCACCTTCACAGTCTCTATGCGCGCTACTACAACCGACGCCACGCACGCAGGGGAGTCGTGTGGCAGCGTCGCTTCCACGACGAGCTCATCGAGTCGGATCCGCATCTTCTCGAGTGCATTCGCTACATCGCGTTGAACCCTCCACGCGCGAACATGTGTGCGAAGGCGGAGGAGTGGCCCTGGTCGAGCTACGGCGCGTCGATCGGCGTGCACGAGCCCGACTTCCTGGTCGAGACGGGCGAGCTGCTCGCCTTCTTCGGATCGAGCCGGCGCGACGCGCGCCGGAAGCTTCGCGCGTTCGTCGAGGAGCGCGATCCGCGGGAGCGACGGCGTCAGATACGTCTCAGACGCGCGTCAGACGCCGAGGACTGAGATCACCGCGTCGTGGACGGCGCCGTTCGAGGCGAGAAAGCTCTCCCCGGGAGCCGGCGGGGCGCCGGCGAAGGTCGTGCAGCGGCCGCCGGCCTCCTCCACCAGGAGCTGTACGGCGGCGTAGTCCCACAGCGCGAGCGTCGCGTCGCACGCTGCGTCGATCGCGCCCTCGGCGACCAGGCAGTACTGCCAGAAGTCGCTGAACCCCCGCGCCGCGTAGGCCCGCTCCGCGAGCGCCGGCCAGCCGGCGAGCTCGCGCGTGCTCGTCGCCGACACGAACGCGTCCTCGACCCGCGCCACCGCCGAGACCCGGCAGGGCGCGCCGTCGGCGAACGCCCCCTCGCCGCGGACCGCCCACCAGCGGCGCCCGAGCGCGGGCGCCGACACGACCGCCACCCGCGTCGCCCCGCCGCGTCGCAGCGCCAGCAGCGTCGCCCACACCGGGACGCCGCGCACGTAGTTCTTCGTGCCGTCGATCGGGTCGACGATCCACGTCGCGTCGGCGCCGTCGTCGCCGAGCTCCTCGCCGAGCACCCCTTCGCCGCGGCCGGACGCGGCGACGAGCGCGCGGATCGCCTCCTCCGCGGCGCGGTCGGCTTCCGACACCGGCGTCAGGTCGGGCTTCGTCTCGACCCGGAGGTCGGCCGCCCGGAACCGCGGCAGCGTGCGCGCGTCCGCCGCGTCCGCGAGCGCGAGCCCGAAGGCCAGATCGTCGTTCACGCGCGCAGCTCCCGTTCCAGCGCGAGACCCGCGCCCAGGACGAGCGCGTCCGCCCCGGCCCGGCCCACCACCTGCAGGCCGCCGATCGCGAGCGCCGGCCAGCCGAGCGCGTTGAACGGGAACGTGTAACGCGTCATCAGGTCGTACACGTCCTCCTCCGCGGCCCCCGCCGCCGGCACCGGGCACGCGAGCGTCGGCGTGAGCAGCAGGTCGAACCCGTCCAGCGCCTCCTCCGCGCGCTCGCGGAGCTCCGCCCGCGCGCGGACGGCCGCCTCGTACTCCGCGTCCGACACCGCCAGCCACCGCTCGAGCATCGGCCGCACGTTCTCGCCGTACAGGTCGGCGTGCTCCGCATACAGCTCGCGGTGCACGTCGCCGACCTCGCGGTCGGCCGCCGGCTCGACCGTCTCCGCGGTCGGGAACGAGATGCGCTCGCCCGGCACGGGCGCCGACACGCCCCACGCGAGCGCGATGCGAAGCTCGCTCAGCGCCACCTCGGGAGCCGCGAGGCCGAGCAGCGAGACGCAGCCGGCGACGTCGAGCGCCAGCGGGCCCGCGTGATCGAAGCTCGGGCAGCACGGGAACACCCCGTCGACCGGCACGAGCCCGAACGTCGGCTTGAAGCCGACGACCCCGCAGCACGCCGCCGGGATCCGGATCGACCCGCCCGTGTCCGTGCCGAGCGCCGCGTCGGCCTCGCCCGCCGCCAGCGCCGCAGCCGACCCGCCCGACGAGCCGCCCGAGGTCAGCGAGGGAAAGCGCGGGTTCGGGATGCGCCCGTAGTGCGCGTTCAGCGACGTGACGCCGAACGCGAACTCGTACAGGTTCGCCTTGCCGACGTTCACCCACCCGCGCTCCTCCAGCTCGACCACCCACGACGCCGACTCGTCCGGGACATGCTCGGCGAACACCGCCGAGCCGTACGTCGTGCGCACACCGGCCGTGTCGAAGAGGTCCTTCACCGCGAGCCGCCGCCCGGCAGGGGCGTCGGCGAGGCGCGTGATCCAGATCCCGTCTACGACAGCCAGAGGTAGACGAGCGCCACGAGGACCGTGCCGCCGAACAGGACCCAGAAGAGCCCGAAGAGCGCCCACCCCCAGCGCATGTTCTTGCGTGCGAGCTCGACGTCTTCCACCTAGACCACCGTGTCGAGCGCCATCGCCGCGAAGAGCAGCGCGAGGTACAGGAGCGAGAAGTGGAAGAGCCGCACCGCGACCGCCCGCTCCAGCGAGCGCCGCAGCTCGACCGCGAGCGCGAGCAGCGCCGCGCCGAGCACGAGCGCTGCGATGCCGTACGCGACGCCGAACGTGCCGAGCGCGACCGGGAGCAGCGTGACGGCGACGAGCAGCACCGTGTAGCGGACGATCTGCCGCGCCGTCTCGCGGTCGCCGCGCGCGACGGGCAGCATCGGCACGCCCGCCCGCGCGTAGTGCTCCTTGAGCATCAGCGCGAGCGCCCAGAAGTGCGGAGGCGTCCAGACGAACACGATCACGAACATGACGAGCGCCGCGAAGCCGAGATGGCCGCTCGCGCCCGCGTAGCCGACGAGCGGCGGCACCGCCCCCGCGGCGCCGCCGATGACGATGTTCTGCGGCGTCGAGCGCTTCAGCCAGCGCGTGTACACGAGCACGTAGAACAGGTTTCCCGCGAGCGCGAGCAGCGCCGTCGGCAGGTTGACCAGCGAGTCGAGCAGCACGAACGAGAATGCGGAGAGCGCCACGCCGTAGGCGAACGCGCTGTCGGCGGGCACGCGTCCCGCCGCCACCGGCCGGCTCGACGTCCGTGCGCCCATCAGGCGGTCGATGTCGCGGTCGTACCAGTGGTTCAGCGCCGACGCGCCGCCGCAGGCGAGCGCGAGGCCGGCCACGGTCAGCGCGAACGGCGCCGCCGGCGGCATGCCTCCCGCGCCGACGAAAGCGCCGCAGACGCCGGTGAGCAAGAGCAGCGACATGACGCGCGGCTTCGTGAGCGTCACGTAGTCGCGCCACGGCCCGGCCTCCGTCTCGCCGCGGAACGTCGACACGGCCGCGAACGCCGTCGCGGCGAAGGCGAGGCTCGCGAACGCCAGGTGCACGTCGCGCCCGACGAGAAGCGCGGCGAGGCCGAACGCGGCAAGCGCCGCCGCGCTCGGCGCGAGCAGCCGCCGCGCCGACACCCACGCGACGGCGACGAGCGCGGCGAGCGGCGGCAGCGCGACCGCCGCCAGCACGCGGTGCGCCGTGCCCCAGCCGGCCGCGCCGGAGACGACCGCGAGCCCGGTGCCCGCGACGGCGGCGATGCCGAGGAGCCTCGTCCAGAGGCTCATGAGGCCCGCATCTCCGTCAGGCGCCGGCGCAGGTCGCGCAGCGGCCGCGCGCTCGTCACGTAGGGCACGGAGTCGAAGTTCCAGACCGGCGGCGGCGAGGTCGTGTACCACTCGAGCGTGTCGGCCTGCCACGGGTCGTTGCCGGCGCGCGGCCCCGAGCGCAGCGTCTGCACCACGTTGGCCGCGAACACGAGCATGCCGAGCGTCATCACGGCCGAGCCGACCGTCGAGGTCATGTTGTAGACCTCCCACAGGCCGCCCTGGTGGTAGGTGTAGACGCGGCGCGGCATCCCGAGCAGGCCCAGCATGTGCTGCGGGAAGAACGTCACGTTGAAGCCGACGAACACGAGCCAGAAGTGGAGCTTCCCGAGGCGCTCGTCGAGGATGCGGCCGAACATCTTCGGGAACCAGTAGTAGATCCCGCCGAAGATCCCGAAGATCGAGCCGCCGAACAGCACGTAGTGCAGGTGGGCGACGACGAAGTAGGTGTCGGTCACCGCCCAGTCGATCGGGAACGCGGCGAGGAAGATGCCGGACAGGCCGCCGACGGTGAACACGCCGATGAAGCCGAGCGCCCACAGCATCGGCGTGTCGAACGAGATGTTGCCGCGCCAGATCGTGGCGAGCCAGTTGAAGATCTTCACCCCCGTCGGGATGGCGATGATCATCGAGCTGAGCATGAAGAAGATGTCGAGCCCGATCGGCATGCCGACCGCGAACATGTGGTGCGCCCAGACGAGCAGCGAGTAGAACGCGATGCCCGCGGTCGAGATCGCGACCGCCTTGTAGCCGAAGATCGGCTTGCGCGAGAACACCGGGAGGATCTCCGAGACCATCCCCATCGCCGGCAGGATCATGATGTAGACCTCGGGGTGCCCGAAGAACCAGAAGACGTGCTGGTAGAGGATCGGGCTGCCGCCGTGCGCCGGGTCGAAGAAGTGGGTGCCGACCTGGCGGTCGAGCAGCATCAGCGTCAGCCCCGCCGACAGGGTCGGGAGCACGATGATCAGCAGCCACGCGTAGGTGACGATCGCCCAGCAGAAGAGCGGGATGCGCATCCACGACATGCCGGGCGCGCGCATGTTGTGGATCGTCGTGACGAAGTTGATCGCGCCGACGAGCGACGAGATCGAGAGGATGTGCAGCCCCAGGATCCAGAGGTCCTGGCCGTTGCCCGGCTCGTGCAGCGTCGAGAGCGGCACGTACGAGGTCCAGCCCGCGCGCGCGGCGCCGCCCTTCGCGAAGAAGCTGAGCATCAGCACGACGCCGCCGAGCAGGAAGAGCCAGTACGAGAGCGCGTTCAGCCGCGGGAACGCCATGTCGCGCGCGCCGATCATGAGCGGCACCAGGTAGTTGCCGAACCCGGCGAGGATCGGGACGACGACGAGGAAGATCATCGTCGTGCCGTGGATCGTCAGCACCTCGTTGTAGGAGTTCTTCGTCAGGAAGCTCTCGTTCGGGGTCGCGAGCTGCGCACGCATCAGCAGCGCCAGCACGCCGCCGATCCCGAAGAAGACGAGCGACGTCCAGATGTAGAGAATCCCGATCCGCTTGTGGTCGACCGTCGTCAGCCACGAGGCGACGCGGCCCTGCCGCCAGTCGGCGCGGTACGGCCGGGTGCTGTCGATCGCCGCCATCTACGAGCCCGCCTTCGCAAACTGCTTCGTGTAGGCGATCAGCGCGTCGATCTGCGCGCCGCTCCACGTCTCGCCGACGGCCGGCATCTGCCCCCGGCCGCTGCGAAGGAGCGTCGCGATGCCGGCGCGGTCGCCGAGCAGCGGGTTCCCTCCGAGCGCCGGCCCGATGTAGCGGTGGTCGAGCCGGTGGCACTTCTCGCACACGCCGGTGAACTCTTCCTTGCCGAGCGCCGCGCCGGCGGCGTCCGAGCGCCGCTGCGCGATGAACTGCTCGTACTGGGCCGGCGGGACGACGTCGACGACGGCCGACATCTGGGCGTGCTGGACGCCGCACAGCTCGGCGCAGCGCGCCACATACGTGCCGGGCGGCGCCTTGAACCACGTGTGGTTGACGCGGCCCGGGATCGCGTCGTACTTGCCGCCGAAGTCGGGCACCCACCACGAATGGTTGACATCGGACTTCAGGCCGACGATGTCCTCGTGCACCACCAGGCCCGCCGGCGCCACCATCCGGTCGATCGAGACCGCCCCGCCCGGATACCGGAACAGCCAGTAGTACTGGTGCCCCTCGATCGTGATCGTCGTCTCGTCCGCGGCCGACGCCTTCGGCGCGTCCGCGATGCCGGGCAGCTTGTAGAAGACGAAGCCGCCGATCGCCGCCAGGATCAGCACGGGTATGACCGTCCAGATGATCTCGAGCCGTGTCGCGCCGTGGATCTGCGGGCCCTCGGCGGTGCGCGGCCGGCCGCCGCGCCGGTACTTGACGACGAACGCGATCAGGGCGCCCTCGACCCCGACGAAGATGATCCCGGTGAAGATGGCGACGAACACGAACGCGGCGTGGATCCGGTGGGCGTTCGGCGAGTGCGCCTCCCCCGGCAGGAAGCCCGCGTTTCCCGCCTGCGCCGCGGCGGTCACCGTGAGGGCAACGACACTCGTTGCAAATGCGGCGAGGGATCTGCGACGCACGGAGAATGGCATCGTATAGAGCGTGGAAACTGCAAGTCACGTTGACCTGCCTGCCGACGTGCAGGGCGCGTTCGAGGTGTTCGTGAACGGCGTGCAGCAGCGACCGGGCGTCGATTTCGACCAGGTCGGGAGGCGGCTCGTCTTCCGCCGCGAGCTCGCCCGCGAGGGGAAGCTCGGCTTCTGGCGCTGGGCGAGCATGTCGCTCGGCGTCGCCGGCACCTACCGCAAGCACGACTCCGTCGACCTGGTCTACACCTCGGACGGCCGGCGCACCGTCGTGAGCCTCGAGCCGACACGGCCCGCGCCTCTCTAAGCTTCCGGTCCGTGGCGGCCGGCGTCGAGACCTTTGCGAGGCGCCGCGCCGACGACCTGGCCGCGGCCCGGTGGGCCGTGCCGGCGCTGCTCGCCGCAGCGGCCGCCTACTCGCTCTGGCTGCGCACCGGCGTGATCGGCGGCGGCTTCTGGATCGACGAGGGGATCTCGGTCGGGATCGCCCACCACCACTGGACGTCGATCCCGCACGTCCTGCGCCAGGACGGCTCGCCGCCCCTCTACTACCTGCTGCTCGGCCTCTGGATCCGCGTCTTCGGCGACTCGGAGGCGGCGACGCACGCCCTCTCGCTCGTCTTCGCGACCGCGTGCATCCCGCTCGCGTACGCCGCCGGGCGCAGCCTCTTCGACCGGCGCGTCGCCGTCGTCGCGGCGCTGATCGCCTCGCTCGACCCGTTCCTCACCTACTACGCGCAGGAGACGCGCATGTACGCGCTCGCGGCGATGCTGTCGCTCGTCGCGACGCTCGCGTTCGTGAACGGCGTGCTGCGCGGCCGGCGGGCCTGGGCGGCGGTGCTCGTGCTCGCGCTCGCGGCGATGGTGTACGCGCACAACTGGGGGCTCTTCTTCTGCGTCGCGGTCGCCGTGACGACGTTCGCGGTCGCGCGCGAGCGCTGGCGCCTGCTGGTCGCGGTCGCCGCCGGCACGGTCCTCCTCTACCTGCCCTGGATGCCGACGCTCGTCTCGCAGGTCGTGCACACCGGCGCGCCGTGGGCGAAGCGGCCGACGATCACCGCGCTCCTCTGGGGCGCCGGCGAGGTGATCGGCGGCGTGACGCCGCTCGCGCTGCTCGCGCTCACCGCGGCCACCGTCCGCTGGCGCGGCGTGCAGCAGGTCGAGCGCGCGCTCGTCTGGCTCGCCGGTGCGACCGTCGCCGGCGCCTGGCTCTCCTCGCAGGTGTCGCCGGCGTGGACGACGCGCTACTTCAGCGTGATCCTCGGGCCGATGGTCCTCCTCGCCGCGGTCGTGCTCGTGCGCGCCGGCCGGCTGGGGCTCGTCGCGGGCGCCCTCCTGTTCGTGCTCGTGCTCGGGTACCACCCGAAGAACGACAAGGAGAACGCGAACCTGCTGGCCGCGTCGCTCGGCCGCCTGCACCCGGCGGAGCTCGTCGTCTCCACGCACCCCGAGCAGGTTCCGGTGCTCCGCTACTACCTCGGCCCGGGCCTGCGCTGGCGCACGACGCTGGGGCCCGCCCCGGACGCCCGGGTCTTCGACTGGCGCGACGCGGTCTCCCGGCTGCGCGCGCAGCGGATGCGCGACCAGGTGGCGCAGACGGTCGCCGCGGTGCGGCCCGGGCAGGAGTTCGTCGTCGTCGCGCCGGTCTTCCGCGACTACCACGCCTGGAACGCGACCTGGACGAAGCTCGTCTGGCGGACGTCCACGGCGTACACGGCCGCCCTGCAGGCCGACCCCGACGTGGCGCTCGTCCGGCACGTGACGACGAACGAGCTGGTGGTCCACCACAACTACTTCAAGCTGCTCCAGGCGTACGTGTATCGCCGACTCCGATAGCATCGCCGGGCCGCTCGCGGCCTTCTCATGCGCTCCGACACGATCGATCCGACGCTCGTCCTCGGCGGCGGCCCGGCCGGGCTGACCGCGGGCTACCTGCTCGGCAAGGCGGGCCGCGACGTCGTCGTGCTCGAGGCCGACGACCAGATCGGCGGTCTCGCCAAGACCGTCGAGCGGGACGGCTACCGCTTCGACCTCGGCGGCCACCGCTTCTTCACGAAGGCGCAGGAGGTCGACGACCTGTGGCACGAGGTGCTGGGCGACGAGTTCCTGCGGCGGCCGCGCATGTCGCGGATCTACTGGTCGAACCGCTACCTCGACTACCCGCTGCGCGGCTCCGACGTGATCCGCAAGCTCGGGCCGATCGAGCTCGCGCGCTGCATGGCCTCCTACCTCGTCGCCGCGGCGAAGCCGAAAGGCGCGGAGGACTCGCTCGAGGAGTGGGTGACGAACCGCTTCGGGCGCCGCCTCTTCGAGCTCTTCTTCAAGACCTACAACGAGAAGGTCTGGGGCGTGCCGGCTTCCGAGATCCGCGCCGAATGGGCGGCGCAGCGCATCAAGGGGCTGTCCTTCTTCGCCGCGGCGCGCGCCGCCTTCTTCGGCAACAGGGGCGACAAGATCAAGAGCCTCATCTCCGAGTTCAACTACCCGCGCTTCGGCCCCGGCCAGATGTGGGACGCGATGGCCGACGCGATCCGTCTGCACGGGGGGCACGTCCTGCTCGAGTCGCCCGTCGAGCGGGTCGAGCTCGAGGACGGCCGCGTCACCGGCGTCGTCGCCGCCGGCATCGAGTACGGGCCGGGGTCCGTCATCTCCTCGCTCCCGCTGCGCGAGATCGTGCGGATGGCGAGCCCCGCCGCGCCGCGCCACGTGCGCGAGGCGGCCGAGGGACTGCGCTACCGCGACTTCCTGACCGTCGCGCTCGTCGTCGACGGCGAGGATCTCTTCCCGGACAACTGGATCTACATCCACGAGCCGAGCGTGCGCGTCGGGCGCATCCAGAACTTCCGCTCGTGGTCTCCGTGGATGGTCCCCGACCCGTCGAAGGCGTGCGTCGGGATGGAGTACTTCTGCTTCGCCGGCGACGACCTCTGGTCGATGAGCGACGACGGTCTCGTCGCGCTCGCCGCCGACGAGCTCGAGCGCCTGCGGCTCGCGCCGAGCTCAAAGGTGGAGCGCGGCTACGCGATCCGGGTGCCGAAGGCGTATCCGATCTACGACGCGGACTACGCGGAGCGCGTGCGGGTGATCCGCGGCTGGCTGGAGACGATCGAGAACCTGCAGCAGGTCGGCCGCAACGGACTCCACCGCTACAACAACTCCGACCACTCGATGCTCACCGCGATGCGTGCGGTCGACAACCTGCTCGACGGCGCGGAGCACGATCTCTGGGCGGTGAACGCCGAGAGCGTCTACCACGAGACGCACGTCGAGGACGAGCACCCGTACCGCTCCGCGCCCGAGACGCCGGAGATGCAGGCGCTCGCGGCGACGCAAACGGACTGACCGCCCGGCTCCGACGCCTGCTGCTGCCCGCCGCGACCGCCGCGGCCGCCGGCGTCCTCGCGTTCCTCGCCTGGCCCTCGATCCTGCAGGGGCCGCTGAACGTCGACGAGGAGCTGACGCTGCGCATGGCCGACTTCTCGTTCGGCCGCATCTTCCACGTCGTCTCGACGCAGCGCGGCGGCGGCCCGCTGCACTTCTGGCTCGAGCACGTCCTGCTCACCTGGTGGCCGGGCCTCTGGTCGCTGCGGCTGACGTCGCTCGTCTTCATCTGCCTCGCGCTGCCGGCGGTCGCGCTCGCCGTGCGCCGCCTGCGCGGCGACGTGGACGCGGCGGCGGTCGTCGTGCTCGTGGCCGTCTCGCCGATCCCCGTCCTCTACGCGACGTTCGGCCGGCCGCACACCCTCCTCTTCGCATGGCTCATGTGGGCGACCGTCCTCGCGCTGCGCGCGGCCGACGCCGGCGACCGCCGCCTCTGGGCCGCCGCCGGCGCGGCGCTCGGGCTGACCGTCTTCGTGCACCCGACCGCCCCGCTGTACGCCCTGACCGCCTTCGGCGCGGCGATGGTCTACGCGTGGCGGCCGCCGCGGGTCGTGCTCGCGCAGGCGTGGCCCGGGATCGCGACGCTCCTCGTCACGTTCGCGCCGTACTACCTCGCGACCCTGCACGTGCTGAGCGACCGCTACGGCGTCGGCGCCGGCCGCGGCGGCCGGACGTTCTCGGGCCGCCCGGTCTGGGCCGACGCGCTGCACTTCGTCGCGCCCGGGAAGGCCGACCTCAACTGGTTCACCGCGCTCGCCGCCGCGGGCACGGCGGCGCTCCTGCTTCGCCGGCAGTGGCGGGTGGTCGCCTTCTGCGTCCTGACCGTGCTCGCGCCGGTCGTCTTCTTCTCGGTCGTCCCCACGAACGGGATCTCGGCGCTCTTCTTCGACCGCTACATGATCCCGGTCACGCCCGCCTTCCTCGTGCTCGTGGTCGCGGCGATCGTCGAGGTCGCGCGGCTCGCGCGCCGTCTGCAGCTCGTGCTCGTCGGCGCCGCCGTCGCCTGGCTCGTCGTCGTCTCGCTGCACCCGGTGCTCCGCCACCGCCGGCATCTGGAGCGCATCGACGTGAACGCCGTGGTCGCGGCCGTGGCGCACGAGCCGGCCGGCACCGTCCTCTTCGGCTCCACGGGGACGAGCGGGGCGATCTTCTCGTCGTTCGACTTCGGCCACCCGGCGAACGTCCTCGACCACCTCGTCGCGCTTCGCGTTCCTGCGCTCACGCTCGTCGACGACGACGCCTGCCAGCGCGTGCTTCCGTTCCTGCACGGGCCGCAGCGGCCCCGCCGCGCCGTGTGGCTCTTCTACGCCGCGTCGCCGGACGAGGCGGCCGCCGCCCGGGCCGCGCTCGGGGTCGCGCCGGTCGCCGGCCGCTACTTCGTCGTGCGGAGCGCGCCGCTGCCGCCGCGGGCGCTGATCCGGCAGGGGCTGCGGCTCCGGCTCGCCTGGCAGCGGGCGGTGCCGTTGAACCGGCGGGTGGCGGAGCTCGTCCAGTCCGACCGCGAGCTGCTCGCGGGCAGCTGCACGCCGTACGGCGTGCTCGGAGACCCCGACATCGACCCGGTCTGGCCTCCCCTTCCATCCGTCCACCAGTAGCTGTATTACTGCACCCGTGTCAGGGGTGGCACCGGCGCCGGGCGGCGCGCTGCGGCGTGACGCCACGATCCTCGTGGTCGACGACCAGCCCTTCGCGCGCGACGTGATCCGCCTGGCCCTCGAAGGGGCGGGCTACACGGTGCTGGAGGCGGAGTCGCCGTCGGCCGCGCTCGGGATCGTCCGCGAGACGCCCCGTCTCGACCTGCTCGTCGCCGACGTCGTCATGCCGGAGATGGACGCGTTCGAGCTGTCCGAGCTGGTCGTCCGCGAGCTGCCCGGCATCCGCGTGCTCTTCACGTCCGGCTACGCGAACGCCGCCGAGGAGGGGCCGTTCATCCAGAAGCCGTTCAGCCCGTCCGAGCTCGTCGCCAAGGTCGACGGGCTGCTCGCCGGCGCCTGACCGCCGTCGCGCTCAGGGGGTGAGGCCGGCCTCGCTGAGCGGCCGCCTGCCCCACGCGAAGCTCTTCGTGTACCAGCCCGCGAAGGGGAGCAAGGTGACGCCCTCGTCGCTCGACTGCACGAACCAGCCGTTGCCGAGGTAGATCGCGGTGTGGTCGACGACGTTCGGGCTCGACCTCGGCCCGTTCGCGCCGAAGAACATCACGTCGGCGGGCTGGAGCTTGGACGCGGGCACGCGCAGCCGGCGCGGCACCTCGCCGCTCATCACGTACGTCGTGCGGCCGCGCAGCACGTTCGCCAGGTCGCCCTCGCCGGGGTACGGCGTCAGCTTGTAGACGCGCCAGACGAGCCCCGAGCAGTCGAAGCCGCCCACCGACGTGACGCCGAACTCGGTCTCCGTGGTCGGGCTCGTCCCGCCCCACACGTACGGGTAGCCGACGTAGTGGATCGCCGTCGTCAGGATGCGCTGCTGCCACGGCGAGAACTGCGGCAGCGTGAACGCGTCGGCAGCCTGCCGGACGGAGTCGACCGCTCCCTCGTCGAGCTGCAGGAGCCGGGCGAACGAGTACGCCGCCTCGGCGCGCGTGGCCGCCTGCCCCGGCAGCAGCTCGAGCGAGTCCTGCTGCGCCGGGTGGTTGATCCGCAGCCCGAGCATGCGGGCGACGGCCTCGGTGCCGGTGTTCGGCGGCGGCTGCAGGCCGGCGTGCGCGAGCGTCGCCTGGATCTCCCGCGCCGCCGGCGCGAGGCCGACGTAGGAGACGAGCGCCGCGTCGAGCTGCTTCATCGTCACCGCGGCGGCCGGTGTCCGCGCCCGGTAGAGCGTGTGGACGGCCGCCGCCGAGGCGGCCGGCGCGCCGGACGGCGCCGTGCTGTCCGGCGGCAGCGACGACTTCGCGATCGCCAGCGACACGACGCCCGGCGCGGTGGGCGCGGCCGAGCCGTCGTTCGCGACGGTCACGCCGAAGACCGCGATCGCGTCGCCGCCGCCCGAGAACCAGGCGTTCACGGCGAGCCGGTGCGGGCCGTTCGCGAGCCTGGTCGTGTCGAGGTCGAACTCGAACGGCGCCGCGGTCGCCGTCGCGACGCCCGTCCCGTCGACGGCGTAGTCGACGTGGTCGAGCGTCCGGCCCGGCGCGTCGATCACGAGCGGCGCCGTGCCGGCAAGGACGGCCCCGTCGCCGAAGCTCGAGGTGAGGACGACCGCGGGAGGCGGGGGCGGGGCGGGCGGAGCCGCCGGCTGCTGCACCACCGCCGCCTGGGCGACCGCGGCGGCGAGATCCGCCTGCGTGAGCTTGTCGGAGGGCCGGAAGGACTTCGGGGACGAGCCGAGAATCCCCACCTTCGTCACCGCTGCGACCTGCGGCGCCGCCCAGTTCGGGGTCGCGGCCGCGGACGCGCAGGCGCACACCGCCCCGAAGGCGGCGGCGAGCGCGGCTGTGCGGGCGACGCGGCGTCCCACGCCTCCCCTATCGGCGGATGGGCGACCGGGGTTGAGCCGCGGTAGAATCCGAATCGCACTTTTGAGCGAGGACGGACGGTGCCGGTACGCACCTTTCTTGCCCGTTCAGCGAAGTCGGCAAGGAGGTGAAAGGAAGACATGGCAACCGGAACTGTCAAGTGGTTCAACGCCGACAAGGGATACGGCTTCATCACGCCGGACGAGGGCGGCAAGGACCTGTTCGTGCACTTCAGCGCGATCCAGGGCGCGGGCTACCGCAGCCTGGACGAGGGCGCGAAGGTGGAGTACGAGGCCCAGCAGGGCGAGAAGGGCCCGCAGGCTGCGAACGTCACCGTGATCGGCTAGCGACCGGGGCGGCGGGCCGCGCCCGTCGCCCGGGTCGACACCTCGAGAGGAGGACGAGATAGCGCAGAAGGAAGACAAGGTCGAGATGACCGGCGAGATCGTCGAGGCGCTCCGGAACGGCATGTTCCGGATCCGGCTCGACAACGGCCACGAGACCCTCGGCTACACCGCCGGCAAGATGCGCCGGTTCCGTATTCGCATGAACCCGGGCGACCGGGTCCGCATCGAGCTGTCGCCCTACGACCTCGATCGCGGCCGCATCGTCTACCGGCTCCGGCCGGGCGACGACCGCCCCGAGTAGCGGCGCCGATGGACGCCGAGGCGCGCGAGGCCCTCGAGCTCCCGGCGCTCCTCGAGCGGCTCGCCGCGTCCTGCTCCACCGATCCGGGCGGCGACCTCGCGCGCCGGCTCGAGCCGAGCCCGGACGAGGCGGAGGTGCGCGCCCGCCACCTGCTGACCTCCGAGGCGGTCGCCCTGCTGGACGCCGCCGAGGAGCCCGACCTGCGCGGGCTCCGCGACGTGCGCGCCGCGGCGGCGCGCGCCGCCCGGGAGGGCCTGCTCGAGCCGGCCGCCCTGCGGGCGGTCGCGACGGCGATCCGGGTCGCCCTGGCGGCTCGCGCGGCGCTCGCCGGCAGCACCCGTGCGCCCCGCCTCGCGGAGCTCGCGGCGCGGGCCGACCCGGCGCTCGCGCCGGTCGCCGACCGGATCGACGACGCCGTCGAGGCGGACGGCTCCGACCTGCGCGACGGCGCCTCGCCGCTCCTGCGCCGCCTGCGCGCGGAGGTGGCGAGCGGCGCCGCGCGCATCCACGCCGAGCTCGAGCGGGTCGCGCGCTCGGACGGCGTCCGCGCCGCGCTCCAGGAGTCGTTCCTCGCCGAGCGCGGCGGCCGGCCCGTCCTGGCCGTCCGCGCCTCGGGCCGCGCGAAGGTGCCGGGGATCGTCCACGACGCGTCGGCGAGCGGCCAGACGCTGTTCGTCGAGCCGTTCGCGGTCGTCGAGCTCGGCAACCGCCTCGCCGAGGCGGCCGCCGAGGCGCGCGAGGAGGCGGAGCGGATCCTGCGCGAGCTCTCCGCCCTCGTCGCGGCGCACGAGCACGCGCTCACGGTGCTCGTCGAGGCGGCGGCGCAGCTCGACCTGGCCCTCGCCTGCGGCGCCCTCTCGCGACGCCACCGCGGCGCGCCGGTCGAGATCGCCGACGAGGTGTCGCTCGCCGGCGCGCGCCACCCGCTGCTCGACCCGGCGGCCGCCGTCCCGATCGACCTCGACCTCGGCGACCTGCGGGCGCTCGTGATCAGCGGCCCCAACACCGGCGGCAAGACGGTCGCCCTGAAGACGCTCGGGCTCGCCGCGCTCCTCCACCAGTGCGGCATCCGGCCGCCCGCCGAGCGCGCGGCGCTGCCCGTCTTCGACGACGTGCTCGCCGACATCGGCGACCGCCAGTCGATCGAGATGAGCCTCTCGACGTTCTCGGGCCACGTCCGCACGCTCGTCGCGATCCTCGCGTCCGCGACGCGCCGCTCGCTCGTGCTGCTCGACGAGGTCGCCGCGGGCACCGACCCGGAGGAGGGCTCCGCGCTCGCCCGCGCGCTCGTCGGACGACTCGCGGCGCAGGCGCGGCTCACCGTCGTCACGACCCACTACGGGGAGCTGAAGGAGTGGGCGAGCGCGACCGACGGCGTCGCGAACGCCGCCACCGGCTTCGACCCGGACACCGAGGAGCCTCTGTACCGCATCGAGCTCGGACGGCCCGGCCTGTCGCAGGCGCTCCGGATCGCCGAGCGGCTCGGGCTCGACCGCGACGTCGTCGCGGACGCGCGCGGGCGGGTCGCGCCCGAGCGGCTCCGGGTGGGCGAGCTGCTCGCGGAGGCGGAGGCGGCGGCGCGCGCCGCCGCCGAGCGGCTGGCCGAGCTCGACGCCGCCGCCCGGGCGCTCGAGCGGCGCGAGGCGGAGCTCGAGCGCGAGCTCGCCCGCGCCCGCGAGCAGCGCGAGGCGGCACGGAGCGAGGGCCGGGCGCTCGCGGAGCGGGAGCTGCGCGACGTGCGCGCCGAGCTCGAGAATGCGCGCGGCGAGCTTCGCCGCGCGCGGCGCGCCCGCCGGGAGGCGCAGCAGGACCGGGCGCTCGGAGCCGCCGCCGAGGGCGCGCGCCGGGCCGAGCGCGCGTTCGCCGACCTCTCGGGGCCCGCGCCGCCCGCCGGCGAGCTCGCGGTCGGCGATCCCGTCGAGGCGCCGGACGTCGGCGTGCGCGGCACCGTCGCGGCGCTGCGGGGCGCCGAGGCCGAGGTGGTGGGCGCCGCCGGCCAGCGCGTGCGCATCCCGGTCGCGCGGCTGCGGCCGTCGCGCGAGCGGCCGCCGGAGGAGCGCGCTCCCGCCGTCTCGGTCCGCGCGGGCGCGCGCGGCGACGCGTCCGACCAGGTGGACGTGCGCGGCCTCGCGGCGTACGAGGCCCGCGAGCGCGTGCGCCGCGCGGTCGACGACGCGGCGCTGGCGGGGCTCGCCGACGTGCGCATCGTCCACGGGCGCGGCACGGGCGTGCTGCGCAAAGCGGTGCGCGAGGAGCTGTCCGCACACCCGCTCGTCGGCGGCAGCGAGGCCGACGCGGACGACGGCGCGACCGTCGCGCACCTGGCCTGAACGGCCCGGCGCCGCCCCGGCGCCCCGCCGTGACGCCTAACCTCACCTTCATCTTGATCTGATTACGTTGGACCGGTGATCGAGGCGCGCGGCCTGACGAAGGACTACGGCTCGAAGCGCGCTG
>Ga0070741_10011508_pt1 | contig 16329 bp, 12 predicted proteins | sample Coa_R1_4_FD_66440 | JGI IMG/M metagenome (GOLD analysis project Ga0070741, IMG submission 66440) | Surface soil microbial communities from Centralia Pennsylvania, which are recovering from an underground coalmine fire - Coalmine... | ecosystem: Environmental > Terrestrial > Soil > Unclassified ...
GCGGGGACGGTGCGGGTGGACGGGGCGGCGGCGGAAGGAGTGGCGCCGGCCGGGGTCGGCCCGGCGGACGGGGTGGTGCGGGCGGAGCCGGCCGGAACGCCGGGAGCCACGGACGCGGAAACGTCGCGGGTCTGGAGGACGGCTATCAGGACGGCCAGCTCTTCGAGGTTCGGATCCCCGCGCACGATGGAGATGTCCAGAGGAGACAGCTCAGGTCGTTCCGCCATTATGGTCTCGACTTTCCGATGATGATGCCGAACTCCCGGTGCACCCGCTCCCAGAACGCGTCCCGCAGCCACTCGCGGGCTTCCTGGTACGGACGCAGGGACAGGCCGAGTTCCTTCTCCGCGTCGACGAGGAGTTCCTTGTCGATGACCGGCGGCAGGATCGGGCCGGGCAGCAGGTCGCGGATGTTGTCGCGGCCGCGGGTGAGGATCCACTTCTGCGCGACGTGCTCGCCGGCCTCTTCCACCCGTACCCGATCGGGGCCGAGCCGCGGCATCGGGCCGGTCGCGGCGGGGAAGCCGCCGGTGTGCCCGGTGGCCGCGCCGGGCCTGAGGGCCGGCATCGGCCGGGTGTGCCGCTCCCCGAACAGCTGCGCAGGGGTTGGCGCGGTGCCGGACCCGCCGGCACCAGGCTGGCCAGCGCCGGCGCCGTCGGCACGCACGGCCTCGACCGGGTTCTTGGTCAGGTACGGGCGCAGGAACGGGCCGTCAAGCACGTCGACGGTGTCGGACTCCCACACCAGGCGTTCGGCCTGGTTGGTGCCGTAGGGGGGCTCGATGCCCCACAGGTGCACGCGGACTCCGTAGGCCTGGGCCGCCTCGACGGCGGGGACCATGTCCTCGTCGCCGGCGATCAGTACCGCGTCGGTGATCGCGCGATGCCGGGCCAGGGCCTCCATGTCGGCCCGGATCTGGGCGTCCACGCCCTTCTGCTGGCCGCGGGCGTTCAGGTTACCCAGGCGGAGTTTGACCCAGGGCATCTGGGCGATTACCCGCTGGTCAATTGTCGGCACCCGGTCCCTGGCGGCGTCGTACCAGTAAACCCGCAGCAATTCGCCGCGGATCAGCTCGTCCGCGTGCTTTTTGATGACCTCGATCAGCGACACCGCGTCGACCCGGTACTCCCGCCGCGAGCTGGTGCCGAACAGCAGCTCACCAGCAGCCGCATACAAATAGCCGACATCCACCATGACCGCGTACCGGGCCAGGATGGGGAGCGGTGCTGCGAATTCGGTCATCATCTCGACTCTAGGCCAGATCGTGCCGTGCGCGCGCCACATGCGCAACTTTCGCCGGCGCGCTGAGGCGACTTAGCTGCGGTGCGTAGGCGGTCGTTTCCGCTAAAGCGGGATATTTCCGTGTTTCTTCGGCGGCAGGGTCTGCCGTTTCGTGCGCAGCGCACGCAGCGCCCTGGTGACCGCCGGGCGGGTCTCGGCCGGCCGGATGACCGCGTCCACGTAGCCGCGTTCGGCCGCGATGTAGGGGTTGTCCAAGGTGTCCTCATACGCTCTGATCTTTTCTTCGCGAACGTGCGCGGGATCCGACGCGGTGCTGATCTCCCGGCGGTACAGGATGTTCACCGCGCCCTGCGCGCCCATGACCGCGATCTGCGCGGTCGGCCAGGCGAGGTTGATGTCGCCGCCGAGGTGCTTGGAGCCCATCACGTCGTAGGCGCCGCCGTAGGCCTTCCTGGTGATGACCGTGACCTTGGGCACGGTGGCCTCGGCGTACGCGTAGATGAGCTTCGCGCCGCGGCGGATGATGCCCTGCCACTCCTGGCTGACCCCCGGCAGAAACCCGGGCACATCAACAAATGTCAGGATAGGTACGTTAAAAGCATCACAAGTCCGGACAAAGCGGGCAGCCTTCTCGGACGCGTCGATGTCCAGCGCACCGGCGAAATGCATCGGCTGGTTCGCCACCACGCCGACGCTCGACCCCTCGACCCGGCCGAACCCCACCACGATGTTCGGCGCGAACCCGGCGTGGATCTCGAGGAACTCGCCCTCGTCGAGCACCCGGGTGATGACCTCGTGCATGTCGTACGGCTGGCTGGCCGAGTCCGGGACGACGGCGTCCAGCTCTTCGTCGACAGCGGTGAGGGTCTCCTCGACCTTGGACTCGAACCGCGGCGGCTCCGTCAGGTTGTTGGACGGCAGGTAGGACAGCAGGTCCTTCGCGAAGTCGATGCAGTCCTGCTCGTCGCTCGCCTGGTAGTGCGCCACGCCGGACTTGGCGCCGTGGGTGTAGGCGCCGCCAAGTTCCTCGGCCGTCACGTCCTCGCCGGTCACCGTCTTGATCACGTCCGGGCCGGTGATGCACATGTAGCTGGTCCGCTCGACCATCAGCGTGAAGTCGGTGATCGCCGGCGAGTACACTGCGCCGCCCGCCGTCGGTCCCATGATCAGCGAGAGCTGCGGGATCACGCCGCTGGCGTGCACGTTGCGCGTGAAGATCTCGGCGTACAGGCCGAGGGCGACCACGCCCTCCTGGATGCGGGCGCCGCCACTGTCGTTGATCCCGATCACCGGGCAGCCGGTCTTCAGCGCGTGGTCCATGATCTTGACGATCTTCTCGCCGTAGACCTCGCCGAGCGACCCGCCGAAAACGGTGAAGTCCTGGCTGAACACGCACACCGGGCGGCCGTCGACCGTGCCGTACCCGGTGACCACGCCGTCCCCGTACGGCCTGGTCTGCGCGATGCCGAAGTCGTGGGCCCGGTGCCGGGCAAGCTCGTCGAGTTCGGTGAAGCTGCCGGGGTCGAGCAGCAGCTCGATGCGCTCGCGGGCGGTCAGCTTGCCCCGCTGATGCTGCTTCTCGATGGCCGCGGCCGAGCCCGCGTGGATTGCCTCCTGGCGGCGGCGGTCAAGGTCGGCGATCTTGTCCGCGGTGGTGTGCGGGACGGGGGCTTGATCTGCCATGGCCCACAGAGTAGTACCGGGCGGGTGGCGTGGTCGCGTTGAGCCGCGGGCCGGACCTGACTGGTCCATACCTTACGGATTACGCTCTAGGCGTGAACAGGGAGAAGGACAGGGATCAGCTGCCCAAGCCGATGCGGCGCGATGTCCGCCTGCTCGGCGGCCTGCTCGGCGAGGTCATCAGGGACAGCGCAGGTCAGGAGCTGCTGGACGCCGTCGAGCAGCTCCGCCACGCCGTCATCGAGGCGCGTAGACAGGACGACGAAACGGCCGGTGACGAGATCGCCGCGCTCGTCAGCTCGTGGAGCCTCGAGCAGGCCGAGCGGGTCGCCCAGGCGTTCACCGTCTACTTTCACCTGGTCAATCTCGCCGAAGAGCACCAGCGCATCCGCATCCTCCGCGAGCGCGACTCGGGTGAGGAGCCGCTGCGCGAGTCGCTCGCCGCCGCCGTGGCCGCGCTCCGCGCCGCCGATCCGGCGGCTCTGGATCGCGACCTGAGGGTGCACCTGGTGCTCACCGCGCACCCGACCGAGGCCCGCCGCCGCGCGGTCGTCGCCGCGCTCCGCCGGATCAGCGAGCTGCTGCACATCGTGGATGACAAGGAAAAAGGCGCCACCGAGCGCGCCGAGGCGGAGCGCGCGCTGCGTGAGCAGATCGACCTGCTGTGGCGCACCGCGCAGTTGCGCGTCAAGGCGATGGACCCGATCGACGAGGTCCGCACCGTGATGACCGCGTTCGACGAGACGCTGTTCCGGGTGGTCCCCGCCGTGTACCGCGAGCTGGACCGAGCCCTCCAGGGTTCCGACGCCGGCGCGAGGCCCACTCCGGTGAGGGCGTTCCTCAGGTTCGGCAGCTGGGTCGGCGCCGACCGGGACGGCAACCCGTTCGTGACCGCGCAGGTCACCAGGGAGACCGCGACGATTCAAGCGGATCACGCGCTCCGCGCGCTGGAAGCGGCCACCACGCGGATCGGCCGCGCGCTCACGCTCAGCGAGGCCACCACCCCGCCGCCGAAGCAGCTGATCGCCGCCATCACCGAGGCCCGCGCCGCCCAGCCGGAGCTGGTCGAGGAGATCGCCGCCCGCGCGCCGCAGGAGCCGTACCGCACGTACCTGCTGTACGCCGCGGCCCGGCTCGCCGCCACGAGGACCCGCGACGCCGACCTGGCCTACAAGCACCCCGCCGAGTTCATCGCCGACCTGCGGACGGTGCAGGACGCGCTCGCCCAGGCCGGCGCGGCGCGCCAGGCGCATGGCGAGCTGCAGAACCTCATCTGGCAGGCCGAGACGTTCGGCTTCCACCTGGCCAGCCTGGAGGTGCGCCAGCACAGCGAGGTGCACGCCCGCGCCCTCGCCGAACTCCGGGCCGGCGGCGCGACCTCCCCGCAGACCTCCCCGCAGACCGACGAGGTCCTGGCCACGATCCGCGCGATCACCTGGATCCAGGACCGGTACGGCCCGGACGCGTGCCACCGCTACGTGGTCAGCTTCACCCGCTCCGCGGACGACATCGCGGCCGTCTACGAGCTGGCCGGGCACGCCGGCGGCCGCATGCCGCAGCTCGACGTCGTGCCGCTGTTCGAGAGCGCCCAGGACCTCGACAACGCGCCCGACGTGCTCAGCGGCATGCTGCGGCTCGCCCCGGTCAGGGACCGCCTCGCCGCCAGTGGCCGGCGCCTGGAGGCGATGCTCGGCTACTCAGACTCGGCAAAGGAGCTCGGCCCGGCCAGCGCCACGCTGCGCCTGTACCAGGCGCAGGCCCGGCTCGCCGAGTGGGCGCGCGACAACGACGTCCGGCTCACGCTGTTCCACGGCCGCGGCGGTGCGCTCGGCCGCGGCGGCGGCCCGGCCGGCCGCGCGGTGCTCGCCCAGGCACCCGGCTCGGTCGCCGGCTCGTTCAAGGTGACCGAGCAGGGCGAGGTGATCTTCGCGCGCTACGGGCAGCCGGCCATCGCGATGCGCCACCTGGAGCAGGTCAGTTCCGCCGTGCTCCTTGCCCCTCTTATCTCGGAACGTACGGTGGTGGCAGCATCGGAATACCGCACCACGGCAGCACGCATAGACGACGCGGCCCGCGCCGCGTTCCGCGACCTGGTGGAGTCCGACGGGTTCGCGAGCTGGTTCGCGCGGATCAGCCCGCTGGGCGAGATCGGCGGCCTGCGGATCGGCTCCCGGCCGGCCAAGCGCGGGCTCGCCGGAGCCGGCGCCGCTGTGGATCTCGACTTGGCCGACCTGCGCGCGATCCCGTGGGTGTTCGCGTGGTCCCAGACCCGGCTGAACCTGCCCGGCTGGTACGGCCTGGGCAGCGGCCTTTCGGCGGTGGGTGACGCGGACCTGCTGCGCCGCGCGTACCGGGAGTGGCCGCTGTTCGGCGTGCTGATCGACAACGCGGCGATGAGCCTGGCCAAGACCGACCGCTGGATCGCCGCGCGGTACCTGGCGCTGGGCGGTCGCGACGACCTCACCGCGCTGGTGCTCGCCGAATACGACCTGACGCACCGCCTCGTGCTCGAGGTGACCGGCCACGACCGGCTGCTCGGCGACCGTCCGGTGCTGTCCCGCGCGGTGACGCTGCGGGATCCGTATGTGGACGCGTTGTCCTACCTCCAGTTGCGCGCGCTGGCGGCGCTGCGCGTGCCGGGCGAGATCGAGGACCGCGAGCGCCTCGAGCGGCTGCTGCTGCTCACCGTGAACGGCGTCGCGGCCGGCCTCCAGAACACCGGCTAGGCTCGCTCTACCGGCCCGCGGGGGACGACCCCCGCACCCCCGATACGATCGGATGATGACGCGTACCCACCGGCTCGAACTCGATGACCAGACGCTGCGTGAATGGGACGCGGTGGTGCTCGACGCCGGTCCCGACGGGATCGTACTGGACAAGTCGGCGTTCTACCCCGGTGGCGGCGGCCAGCCGCCGGACCACGGCGTGCTGCTGTGGGGCGGCGTGGAGACCAGGATCGCCGGCGTGCGCAAGGGCGACGACCTGTACCTGCTGCCCGAAGAGGGCGACCCGCTGCCGGCCGTCGGCACCGCGGTGCGCGGCGCGGTGGCGGACGAGCGCCGCACCGCGCTGATGCGCACCCACTCCGGCCTGCACATCCTGTGCGGCGTGGTGTTCCGCGACTACGGTGCGCTGGTCACCGGCGGGAACATGGAGCCGCTGACCGCCCGGATGGACTTCAACCTCCCCGAGCTGCCCGAAGGCTTCCGCGACGCGGTCGAAGCAGCGATCAACGCCGAGGTGGCCGCGAACCGGCGCATCGACGTCCGGGTGCTGCCCAGGGACGAGGCGTTCGCCCTGCCGGACATCATCCGCACCGCCACGAACCTGGTTCCGCCCGAGGTCAAGGACGTGCGTGTGGTCGACATCGTCGGCCTGGACCAGCAGGCTGACGGCGGCACCCACGTCGCGTCCACCGCGCAGGTCGGCCGGCTGGCGATCACCAAGATCGAGAACAAGGGCAAGGGCTTCCGCCGCATCCGCCTCGCCCTGCCCGACTGAGCCGGTGACCGGAACGGTCACCGCACGCTATTCGAATCCGGGTGCCCCGACGTGCCGCGCGCGCTCGTTATGCAAGCTGCACGCAATGGTCGCCTATGTCCGGTACGTTCAACGGCATCCCTGAATCCGAGGGATGGCTCGAAATTATTGCGGACACTTACCCTCCCAGATCGGGGGGGTAAGTGTCCGCAATAATCTAGTGCGCCCGAGGATGCGCCAGAAATGTGGCTTTTGTTCGGTTTCCTGCGAGCAGGACCTGCGAGAGTGGTCGCCGAGGACTGCGGCCGGCGCGAGGCGGGGGGACGTAACCGTACATAGCAGGGTAAATCCGGCCGCATGCCCCGCAGCTACGTCCGCGCCCGGGGCACGTCCCTGTTAGGCCGGCTTGGCGCCGGGAGCGGGCGTGCGGTTGAGCGCGAGGCCGAGGGCGAGGCAGGCGAACGGGACCGCGGACAGCGCGTACCGGTAGTCGAGTTCGTGCGCGGCGATCGGCAGCACCAGGTTCACTATCCCGACACCCCAGGCCAGCGCCGCGTAGACGCCCCAGCCGCGCCAGCGCGCGATCAGCCAGCCGAGCCCGGCGAGGAACACCGCCAGGAACAGCCAGCCGGGGAACCAGACCGGCATCTGATACCAGAACATCAGGTACGCCCACGGCTGGTGCACGTGGGTGTTCTGCGTGGTGTGCGCGTACGCCTTCTCGTCGTGGATCATGTACGGCGCGAGGGTGGTGACGTGCGGCGCGACGGTGAAGTGGTCGGCCAGGTAGTCTGTCGGCCGGTCGGAGGCCAGGAACGTCAGCATGACCTCTTTGCCGACGGTCCGGAGGTAAGCGCCCGGCTGGGCCAGGATCGCGCGCTCGGCGAACTGCGTCGCCAGCTTGTCGTTGTAGGCGTTCACGCCCGGGTGGGCGTCCTGCCGGTACCAGGCGCCCGCATCCCACAGGTAGGCGGCGGGGCTGCGCTCGGACACGACCCAGTCCGGGGACCAGGGGGGTGCCGGCGTGCCCTGGGCGGTGGCGTAGCCCGGCTGGTTCTCCGGGCACAACGCCCGCAGGTCGGCGGGCGGGTTGATGATCGAGCAGTTCGCGAACGACATCGTGCGGGACCACAGGAACAGCCCGCTGCTGTTGGTGATGTTGAACGTGCCGTGCTGCGCGTGGAACCACGTCATATAGCCGAGCAGCGGCACCACGAACGCGGCCAGGCAGGCGGTCACGACTCGCCAGCCGACGCGCCGGATCAGCAGGAAGGCGAGGACCACCACGATCACCGGCGCGCCGTTGCCGCGGATCACCGAAGCATAGGAGATCAGCAGGCCGACGACGACCGCTTCCCAGATGGCCAGCGCGGGCCGGACGATCAGGATCGCCACCGCGATCATCAGCACGAGCGTGAACAGCGTGTCCGGCAGGATCGAGGATTCCAGCCAGATCTGCCGGGCGTCGAACAGGGTCGGCACCGCCGCCAGCGTGGCGCCCCAGGCGGGCAGCCCGCGGGTGCGCAGCACCGCGTAGACGATCGCGCCGAGCGCGATGCCCATGATGTGCTGGAGGGTGGTGACCAGCAGCAGGCTGTGGAACGGCTCCAGGACGCGCAGCAGCATGGGGTACCCGGCCGGGCGCAGCTGCCCGAGGTTGAAGTGGGTGCCCTCCTGCATGTAGGTGAACGAGTCCTGGATGAACAGGGCGGGCTTGAAGCCCATGCTGGCGATGAACCGAGGGATGACCGAGACCAGGGCCGCGATCGTGAACAGCCGGTGACCGCGCCACAGCGAGGCGGGTGACAGGCTCGCGGCGGCGGCGCGCAGCCGAGGTCCCGCCGCGCTCAGGTCCCAGCCGGCCGGCAGCTGCGGCGGCCACAGCCGGAAGCCACGTCCCCGGCTCGGCTCTGAGTCACCTCTGGCGCTCTGCTGATTGGTCTGCAGACCCGTCAACGATCCACCTCCTTCCGGCCCGGTCGTAGTTCGCCTGGCACCTGCACAATAATGGCTCTCGATGGACGCTGACGACCTAACACCGGACGGGCCCGCTCGTGTCGCCCGCAAGCCCCTGGATCTGGCACTCGTCCCCAGGGACGGCATGTGGCGCGACATCGAGTGCGTGGAGCGGACCGGGTCGACCAACACCAACCTCGTCGCCCGGGCCAGCCGGGGCGCGCCCGAGGGCATGGTGCTGGTCGCCGAGGAGCAGACCCGCGGCCGCGGCCGGCTGGGCCGCGACTGGGTCGCCCCGGCGCGGGCCGGGCTCACGTTCTCGTTCCTGGTGCGGCCCGCCTCGATCCCGATGCCCAGGCAGGGCTGGCTGCCGCTGATGGCCGGGGTCGCGGTGGCCGCCGCGCTCGGCGGCGTCATCTCTGGCGACGTCACACTCAAATGGCCGAACGACGTGATGGCCGGCGGCGGGAAGCTGGCCGGCGTCCTCGCCGAAGCAACCGGGGACGCGGTGGTCATCGGTATCGGCCTCAACGTCTCCACCGAGCAGGACGAGCTGCCGCCGCCGGGGCCTGGCGGCCTGCCGGGCACCTCGCTGCGGCTGCTCGGCGCCCGTCAGCTGGAGCGCGAACCGCTGCTCACCGCGATCCTGCTCGCGTTCGAGCGCCGGTACGTGGCGTGGCGGAAGGTAAAGGGCAATCCCGCCGGGATACGCGCCGAGTACAAGTCGATGTGCGGCACGCTCGGCCGCCAGGTTCAGGTAGAGCGGCCCGGCGGTCAGCTGCTGTCCGGCGAGGCGGTCGATGTGGACTCTGACGGCAGGCTGGTCGTGCTGACGTCACCGGCCGGCGCGGTGCGGGTGGGCCGCGCCGTGGTCGCGGTCGCGGCCGGCGACGTGGTGCACATTCGCTTATCCGGAGTACCTGGGCGGCCGTGCCGCGGGGCGCAAGCCAGCGCCGCGGCCAGGCACGCGACGGGCACCGCCGGGATCAGATAGCGCAGGTCGAAGTCGGCGGTCAGCGGGGGCACGAGCAGGAGGGTCAGCGCGAATGCCCACGCCAGTGCGGCGCCCGCCGCGCGTCTGCGGACGATCATCGCCGCCAGCCCGCCGAGCAGGATCAGCCCGAGAAGCGTGCCGCGCAGGTATATCCAGTTCTGATAGCTCACCAGCCACCGGGCGAGCGGCTGGGACAACCGGGTGGGCGACGGGCTGCCCGCGTAGCGGGCCTGGTCGCTGGCCACGGTGCCGCCGTCGCGGGTGCCCATGGTGGCCGGCACCCAGGCGGTCGCGGCGTCGGCGAACTGGTACCGATCCACGGTGTCAGCGTCCGGATGGACCGGGCGGTCCCAGTAGAAGCTCAGCCAGAAGTCGTGCGCGGCGGCGGTGAGATAGCCGCCCGGCTGAGTCTCGATGGCGCGCAGCGCGAAGTTCAGCGCGAGCGAGTTGGTCCGCGCGGAGAACCGGCCGCCGGGCATCGCGAGCAGCGGGGAGTCGTCGTTCCAGAGGTAGAGCGAAGCGGCCATCCGCGGGCCTTCCGGAGGGCAGAGGCTCTGCTCGGCGGCTGGCGGCTTGATCACTGCACAGTCGGCGAACGACATCGTGCGTGACCATAGGTACGCGCCGTCACTGCGGGTCAGGCTGAACTGTCCCTCGTGCACGTCGAACCATCCGGCGTACCCGAGCACCGGCATCACCCCGCAGAGCAGCGCCGCCCCGGCGACGGCCCACCTTGTCCGTCCGCCGCGCACAGCCAGATACACCAGGTACACCAGAAGCACTAGAAGCAACGCGAGCCCTACTGGCCACAGGATCGCGCTCAGCCCCAGCGCGAGGGCGGCGATCGCGGTGGCGGCGAGCCGGCCCCCGCCGGGCGCGCGGAGCAGGAGATACAGCGCGAGGACGATCAGGAACACGAATGGGATGTCGGGGAGCATGTCCTGTTCGAGCTGGAGCTGGTAGGCGTCGAAGAACACCGGCAGCGCGGCCAGCGTCGCCGCCCACCCGGGCAGACCGTACCGCCTGGCCAGCCGGTAGATCAGCACGCCCATGGCCACGCCCATGGCGTGCTGGACGGCGGCGACCGCCACGAAGCTGTGCAGCGGCCGGAGCAGCCACAGGCAGAACCCGTAACCGCCGACCCGGCTCGGGTCCGGGATCAGCCGGAGTCCGGTGGACAGATACGAGGCCGAGTCTCCGCCGAACCACATGACTGGCCCGAACGCGACCACGACCAGTACCCGGATTGCGACGGCCCCGGCCAGCGCGATCCCGAACAGCCAGTGCCGCCGTGCCCACCCGGCCACCCGTACCCGGTCCACCCGCGGAAGTCTAGGCGACCTCCCGGCCGCGCCCCGCCTCCGCGCCCCGCACCAAGACGCGACTGGGCACCGCGGCAAGCCTGACATTATTGCCGTATGGGTCATGATGATTCGTTCGCAGACGACGAGCGAACCGTCCTGCTGCTGCATCCGCACTGGAAGACGCTGGTCCGGCCGATGCTGGTGGCGGTCGTGGTGGTGATCGCCGCGCTGGTCGCCATCGTGGTGATCCCGGCGTCCAGGTACGCCGCGGTGGAGCGGCTGGCGATAGGCGGCGCGGCGCTGCTCGCGCTCATGCTGTGGCTGATGGCGCCGGTGCTGCGCTGGCGCACGACGAGATACGAGCTGACCTCGCGGCGGCTGCGGATGCGCACCGGCATCATCACCCGGCACGGCCGGGACATCCCGCTGGCCAGGATCAACGACGTGTCGTTCGACAAGGGCCTGCTGGACCGGGTGCTCGGCTGCGGCAAGCTGGTGGTCGAGTCGGCCGGGGAGCACGGCCAGATCGTGCTGACCGAGATCCCGCACGTGGAATCCGTGCACTCAACGCTGTTCCGGCTGGTCGAAGACGAGCAGCAGCGACTGGAGCGCCAGCAGCGATACCAGCCCTGATCCCCCGCGGCATCCTGGATATGCTCGGCCGATGGACGGCATCACGGTGACGCGGCACGCGGTGACGGGCTCCGACGCCGCAGTGGTCGCGGAGATCATGCTGGACCGGCCGCCGGTGAACGCGATCAGCACCGGGCTGGCTCTTTCGCTCACCGAACTGTGCGGTGAGCTGGCAGCGGAGCCGTCGGTCCGCGCCGTGGTGGTCAGCGGCGCGCCCGGCAGCCGGGCGTTCTGCGCCGGTGCCGACCTGAAGGAACGCGCCGGGATGAGCGACGCGGAGATTCTCGCGCAGCGGCCGGTGATCCGCGGCGTCTTCGGCGCCGTGCTGGGGCTGCCGCAGCCCGTAGTGGCGGCGGTGCACGGGTTCGCGCTCGGCGGCGGCTGCGAGCTGGCGCTGTCCTGCGACCTGATCGTGGCGGACGAGACCGCGGTGTTCGGGCTGACCGAGGTGACCGTCGGGCTGGTACCCGGCGGCGGTGGCACCCAGTTGCTACTGCGCCGGCTGGGTACCGGGCGGGCCGCGGACCTGGTGCTGACCGGGCGGCACGTGGCCATCGACGAGGCCTGGCGGCTCGGCCTGGTGGACCGGCGGGTCAGCGGCGGCCCCGCCGGCACAGCCGGCCCCGCTAGCAGCGTACGCGAGACCGCACTGGAGCTGGCACAGGTCGTCGCGGGGAACTCGCCGGTGGCGGTCAAGGCCGCCAAGCGGGCGATCCGCAACGGCTGGGGAGCCGGCCTGGCGGCCCAGCTGGACATCGAGGACGCCGCGTGGCGGACCGCCGCGATGTCGGCGGACCGGCGAGAGGGAATCGCGGCGTTCGCGGAAAAGCGCCCCCCGGCGTGGCCGGCTGAGTGAAGCCTTACGCTGAATGCGTGGAGTTGCCGGAAAGAATCTCGCTGCGTGAAGTAGGCCCGCGCGACGGGCTCCAGAACGAGGACCCGGTGCCGCTGGACGCGAAGGTCGCGCTGCTGGACCGCCTGTCCGGGACTGGGGTAGGGCGGATAGAAGCAGTGTCTTTCGTTAGGCCAGATGCGATTCCGCAGATGGCGGACGCGGACGAGGTGTGGCGGCGGGCCGCCAAAGCCCCGGGCATCCGCTACTCGGCCCTGGTGCCCAACCTGCGCGGCGCGGTGCGCGCGCTGGACGCCGGGTTCACCGAACTGGAGGCCGTCGTATCCGCGTCCGAGACGCACAACCGGAAAAACGTGAACCGGTCGACCGGCCAGTCGCTCGACGAGATCGCCGAGATCATCGCGCTGGCGCACGACCGCGGCGCGACCCTCCAGGTGATCGTGTCCACCGCGTGGGGCTGCCCGTACGAAGGAGACGTGCCGGTTGAGCGGACGGTGGCCGTGGCGAGCCGGGCGGTGGCGGACGGCGCGGACTCCAGCTCGTTCGGCGACACCACCGGGATGGCGACGCCGTCCCGGGTACGCGCGCTGGTCGGCGCGTTCCGGGACGCCAATCCGGAACAGAGCCTCAACCTGCACTTCCACAACACCAGGGGAACGGGCCTGGCCAACGTGCTGGCCGCCCTGGAACTGGGCGTGGCGGACTTCGACGCGTCGGTCGGCGGGCTCGGCGGCTGCCCGTACGCGCCGGGCGCGACCGGCAACATCGCCACCGAGGAACTCGTCCACATGGTGGAAGACATGGGCGTGTCCACCGGGGTGGACCTGGACGCGATGATCGACGCGGCCGCCGAGGCGGAACGCATCGTGGGCCGCGTGCTGCCCTCCCAAGTGCTCCGGGCCGGGCCCAGGTCGAGGACAATTCCCGTATGAGCGACTTCGGGAAGATTCGGGAGAGCATAGAGCGCGGCGGCGCGGCCAGGTACCACGAGGCGGCCGCGGCCAAGGGCAAGCTGTTCGCCAGGGAACGGATCGCCCTGCTCACCGACGACGGCACGTTCACCGAAGACGGCCGGTTCGCCAACGCGCTGGCGGACGGGCTGCCGGCCGACGGGGTGGTCACCGGGACCGCGCTGGTCGGCGGCCGGCCCGTCGCCGTGATGGCCAACGACTCCACGGTCAAGGCCGGCTCCTGGGGCGCGCGCACCGTCGAGAAGATCATCCGGATCATCGAGAAGGCGTACGAGGCGGGCCTGCCGATGATCTACCTGGTGGACTCGGCCGGCGCCCGGATCACCGATCAGGTGGAGATGTTTCCCGGCCGGCGCGGCGCCGGCCGGATCTTCCGGACCCAGATCGCCGCCTCCGGCTCGATCCCTCAGGTGTGCGCGCTGTTCGGGCCGTCCGCGGCCGGCGGCGCCTATATCCCGGCGTTCTGCGACTTCACCGCGATGGTGGACGGAAACGCGTCGATGTACCTGGGCAGCCCGCGGATGGTCGAGATGGTCGTCAGCGAGAAGACCACGCTGGAGGAGATGGGCGGTGCCCGGCTGCACTGCACGGTCTCCGGCAGCGGGCACTACCTGGCCAAGGACGAGCCCGACGCGATCGGCGCGGTCCGCCGGTACCTGTCGTACCTGCCGGGGAACTGGGAGCAGCCACCGCCCGCCGCCGAGGCGAAGACGGCCGGGCCTGGCGACCTGCGAGCGCTGGTGCCCGACAGCGAGCGCCAGGCGTTCGACATGCGGCGCTACGTGCGTGCCCTGACCGACGAGGACTCGTTCTTCGAGATCCACGCGCTGTGGGCCAGGGAAGTGGTGACCGGGTTCGCCCGGCTCGACGGCCACGTGATCGGTGTCGTCGGCAACAACCCGCTGCACAAAGGCGGCGTGCTGTTCGTCGACTCGGCGGACAAGGCGGCCAGGTTCATCCAGGTGTGCGACGCGTTCAACATCCCGCTGCTGTTCCTGGCCGACGTGCCGGGGTTCATGGTCGGCACCGCGGTGGAGCGGCAGGGCATCATCAGGCACGGCGCGAAGATGATCGCCGCGATGTCCGACGCGACCGTGCCGAAGATCTGCGTGGTGGTGCGCAAGGCCTACGGCGCCGGGCTGTACGCGATGGCGGGCCCGGGGTTCGAGCCGGACGCCACACTGGCGCTGCCGACCGCCAAGATCGCGGTGATGGGCGCGGAGGCCGCGATCAACGCGGTGTACGCGAACAAGCTCGACAAGATCGAGGACCCCGCCGCCAGGCAGGCCGAGATCGAGCGGCTGCGAGCGGAGTACGAGGAGGACATCGACATCCTCCGGCTGGCCGCCGAACTGGTGGTGGACGACATCGTCGAGCCCGAGGACCTTCGCGCCGAGCTGATCCGGAGGTTCGCCGTCGCCCACGGCAAGGACCGCCGTCCGCCACGCCGTCGTCACGGGATCAGCCCTGCCTGAGTTTTACCGTGGCTTTACTATTGAGCTATGACCCGCGTGCTGCTCGCCGAGGACGACCTGTCCATCTCGGAACCGCTGTCTCGCGCGCTGCGCCGGGAAGGCTACGACGTCGAGGTGACCGCTGACGGGCCCAGCACGCTGGACCGGGCGCTCGGCGTGGGCGCCGACCTGATCCTGCTGGATATCGGGCTGCCTGAGCTGGACGGCCTGGAGGTCTGCCGCCGGGTGCGGGCCGAGGGGCACGCCGTGCCGGTGCTGATCCTTACCGCCCGGGCGGACGAGGTCGACACGGTGGTCGGACTGGACGCCGGCGCCGACGACTACGTCACCAAGCCGTTCCGGCTCGCCGAGCTGCTGGCCCGGGTCCGCGCGCTGCTGCGCCGTGGCACGAGCGAGGGGTCGGCGGTGCGCGGCATCCGGATCGACCTGGACGCCCGGCGCGCCTGGCATGGCGACACCGAGCTGGATCTGACCACCAAGGAGTTCGACCTGCTGTGGCTGCTGCTGCGGGATGCCGGCAAGGTGGTCACCCGGGAGCAGATCATGAGCGAGGTCTGGGACGCCAAGTGGTGGACCTCGACCAAGACGCTGGACATGCACATTTCCTGGCTGCGGCGCAAGCTCGGCGACGACGCGCACAATCCGCGCTACATCACGACGATCCGCGGCGTGGGGTTCCGGTTCGAACGCGGCGACTGACCTACCGTGCGCAGACGACTGTGGCTGGCGATCGTCGTGGTGGCGGCGCTGGCGGTGACGGCCCTCGCGATCCCCGCGCTGCTGCTCGCGGGCCGGCCCGGCGACGTGAGTGCGGCGGCCACGATCTGGACGGTCATCGCGGTGACGCTGGTGCTGGCGATCTGGGCCGGCTGGCTGCTGGCCAGGTGGCTGGCCAGGCCGGTCGAGGAACTGGCGGAGGCGGCCGCTCGGCTCGGGGCCGGTGACCCGCGCCCGCTCGGCCGGCGCTACGGCGCCGTCGACCTGGATCAGGTGGCCGACGGGCTGGACAGTTCCGCCCGGCGGCTGAGCAGCCTGCTGGCCGCGGATCGCGAGCTGACCGTGGACGCCTCACACCAGCTGCGGACCCCGCTGACCGCGCTGTCGATGCGGCTGGAAGAGATGATCGCCGCCGCCGACGACCCCGACGTGGTCCGGGAGGAGGGCAGCGCGGCGCTGGCGCAGGCGGAGCGGCTCGCCGACGTGGTCAGCCAGTTGCTGAGCCCCGCGCGGCGGGCGCCGTCGGCGGCGCTGACGGGGATCGACGAGGTGGTTCGGCAGCAGGTGGTGGAGTGGGAGCCGGCGTTCCGCCGGGCCAGGCGACGGCTGGTGCTGATCGGCGTCCGCGGCCTGCACGCGTACTTCACGCCCGGCGGCCTCGCTCAGGTCATCGCGACGCTGCTGGACAACGCCCTGATGCACGGCGGCGGCACGGTCACCATCCAGACGTCGCAGAGCGCCCGCTCGGTCGTGATCGAGGTCCGCGACGAAGGCAAGGGTGTGCCCCCGGAGTTGGTTTCCCGCATCTTCGAGCGCAGCGTCAGCGGCCGACCCGAAGGCACCGGCCTCGGCCTGGCCCTGGCGCGCACGATGGCCGCCGCCGACGGCGGCCGGGTCGTCCTCGTCAAGGCCAAGCCGGCCACGTTCGCGGTCTTCCTGCCGCGTAACGCGCCACGAACCGCCACCCAGCCCGTCCGCGGCCCCGCCTAACCGAGTTTGCGGACACGTACCACCCACCCCGGC
>Ga0070741_10011509_pt1 | contig 16329 bp, 8 predicted proteins | sample Coa_R1_4_FD_66440 | JGI IMG/M metagenome (GOLD analysis project Ga0070741, IMG submission 66440) | Surface soil microbial communities from Centralia Pennsylvania, which are recovering from an underground coalmine fire - Coalmine... | ecosystem: Environmental > Terrestrial > Soil > Unclassified ...
CGCGTTCATCTGCGGGCCGAAGCTCGCACCCAGACCTATGAGCCGGCTGACAACGCCACCGTAGTGGCTACCGTAACCGGCGAGGACGGGAAGCCCTCCACCCTTGAGTTCCACCCGTCTCCGGATCAGGAAGGCGTGTACGAGGCTGATCTGGCTGCGGAGAAACCGGGATCGTACCGTGTGGAAGTCACAGCTCACCGCGAGAGCGAAATCCTCGGGCGTGAATCCCTGGTGTTCCATCGCGAAGACGGAGTGGCTGAAAACTTCCACCCCGAACAGAATCGGGAGCTGCTGCAAAAAATCGCGCAGCAGACCGGCGGTAAATACTGGGACCTGAACGACGTGAGCAAGCTGCCGAGCGAAATTACTTACTCGGAAGCCGGCATTACCGCCCGTGAGGCTCGGGATCTCTGGGATATGCCGGCCGTTTTTTTCCTGGCTCTCGGATTGCTGGCGGCTGAATGGCTTTTACGCAGAAAGTGGGGCGCGGTTTGAAAATGGCACTTTCAACAGAGCGCCGGACGAATGCGGGATTCCACCGGCGTTTCCCGGCGCTGCTAAAGGACGGCGCGGCGCTGCGTGAGGAATCCGGCTTCGGCGGCGGCTCCGCGCCGGAAGCCCGGCCGGCGCCCCGCTCGTTCCCCGAACTTTTCGGAACACTCGGCTCCTGGCTGCTCGTTTCGCTTCTGGTCTTCTGCCCCGCGGCCCTGCGGGCGCAGACCGGCTCCACCTATTTTCTGATAGTCGGCGGATTAGGCGGGGAGCCGGATTACGAGCAGCGCTTCGCCAGCTACGTCAGCGACCTCGAAAAGATCTGCCGCGGCATGGCGGGCGATCCCGATCACGTCATCGCGCTCTCCGGCAAAGCGGCCACGCGGGAAGGCATCGAGAGCGCATTCCAAAAACTTTCTGCGCGTGTGCAGCCGGCCGACGCTCTGGGTGTTTTTCTTGTCGGCCACGGCACATTTGACGGGACCGCCTACAAATTCAACATCCCCGGGCCCGATCTCACCGGTGAGGATCTCGGCGCGCTGATGAACCGCGTAAAAGCCGGACGCCAGTTGCTTGTGGTGGCCACCAGCGCGAGCGGCGCGTGCGCCGATAAACTGGCCGGCAACAACCGCGTCGTCATTACTGCGACGCGCAGCGGCACGGAGCGCAACGCCGTCGTTTTCGCTCGCTACTGGGTCGAGGCCCTGCGCGATCCGGCGGCCGACACCGACAAGAACGAAACCATTTCGGCGCAGGAGGCCTTCCACTACGCGGATGAAAAAGTGAAGCGCTTTTACACGGACCAGAAGCGTCTGGCCACCGAGCACGCGCGCATGGAAGGCAAGATGGCTAACAGCTTCGTCCTGGCCCGGCTCGGCGCCAGCGCCGCGGCGGCGAGCGACCCGGCCAAGCGCAAGCTGCTGGCGGAGCGGGAATCCATCGAGCAGCAGATTGACGCGCTCAAGTACCGCAAGTCGTCGCTCCCCGATGCCGAGTATAAGAAGCAATTGGAAGCCTTGCTGCTCCAGTTGGCCAGGGTGCAGGACGCCATCGAAGCGGGAACCGGAAAATAGGATGTACTCGCGTTTCCAGAGCAAAAGCGAGTGTCCGGATGCAGCGGGGAACGGTGATTCGTTCGCTGGCAGGTAGCACCATGTATCGATTCCTTTTGGCTCTCGTTTTATTGGCTGGCTCGTCCCTGGCGGCCAAAGCCGCGCCCCTGGACGCGTGCCAGGATCCGGCGGATCACGGCCGCAAGGAGGAGGCGCGCCGCTGTTACCTCACCGCTCTGCGCACGAACGCCGATCCCGCTGTGCAGGCGGAAGCTACATGGAAACTCGGAGACAAGAAGCGGGCTAACGAGCTTTTCCGCGCGGCAGTGGCCGCGCACCCCAAGGATGCCGCGGTCCGTGTGGCCTGGGGACGCCTGTTCCTGGAAACGTATAACAAGCAGGAGGCCTCGACCCTCTTCAAAGAGGCGTTGCAACTCGATCCGCAAAACGCAGACGCGCATCTGGGCCTCGCGCTGGTCGCGGCCGAGGGATTTGAAAACGCCGCCGTGGAAGAGGCCAACCAGGCCCTGAAGCTGCGTCCCGGTTTGACGGAGGCCCATACCCTGCTGGCGTCGCTCGCCCTCGAGGAAAACGATGCGGCGCGAGCCAACCAGCATCTGGACCGCGCGCTGGCCACTAAAGGTTGCCCTCTCGAAGCCTACGCGCTGAAAGCCGCCATCGACCTTCTCGCGGGGAAACCGGAGAGCGAGTGGACGGCCAAGGCCCTCGCTTACAATCCGTCCTACGGGGATGTTTATGCCACGCCAGCGCACTTTTTTGAGATCACCCGGCGATACAAGGAGGCGGTCGATCTTTATCGCCGCGCCCTGGCGCTCGACCCGGATCTTTGGAGCGCCCATGCCGCACTGGCCGTAAACCTGTGGCGGCTCGGCGACGAGACTGAAGCACGCCAGCACCTGGAATTAGCGTACAAGGGTGATCCCTACAACGCCATGACCGTCAACTCTCTGCGGCTCATGGACAGCGTCGACAAACATTTCCGGACGTTCAAGAATCCCAAAGTAATTTTGAAGCTGCACGAGAAAGAGGCCGAGGTGCTGCGGCCTTATTTTGAAGAACTCGTGCAAAAGGCGATTGACACATATCGCGTGAAATACGCTTTCACGCCCACGCAGCCGATTCACGTGGAGGTCTATCCCGACCACGAGGATTTCGCCGTCCGGACCATGGGCATGCCCGGCCTGGGAGCGCTCGGCGTGACCTTCGGTTATGTCGTGGCTATGGACAGCCCTTCCGGCCGGCCTCCCGGCGAATTCCATTGGGGCAGCACTCTGTGGCACGAGCTGTGCCACGTCTTTGTCCTCGAAAAAACCCATCACACGGCCCCACGCTGGTTGAGTGAGGGACTTTCCATGTATGAGGAGGCCCACGGCGGCGAGGGGTGGGGCGACCGCATAACCCCGGAGATCATCCGCGCTATCAAGGACAAAAGGCTGCTGCCGATTGCCGAACTCGATCGGGGCTTCATTCGGCCGCGGTATCCTTCTCAGGTTATCGTTTCCTACTTCCAGGCCGGGGCTATCTGCGAGATGATCGCGGAAAAACAGGGGTTCCCCAAGTTGCTCGCCATGCTGGACGCCTACGAGCATGGCCGGACGACGGAACAGGTGGTGCAGCAGGTGCTCGGGCTCTCGCCAGCCGATTTCGACAAGCAGTTTGCCGAGTTCCTGCGCCCACGCACGGAAAAGGTGGTAGCCTCTTTCGATGAGTGGCGCAAGCTGATGGAAACCGTTGTCAGCTTGGCCAAGGCGAAGAAATATTCGGAAGTCATGGAACCCGCCCGGCGCGCGCGCGATCTGTATCCCGATTTTGTAGAGGCCGGGAACCCTTACGAAATCCTCGCCGAGGCGCATCTTGCCTCCGGGGATAAAGCCGGCGCCGCCCAGGAGCTGGAGCGCTACCGTTTGGCCGGCGGGCGCAGTCCGCGGGCTTTGAAGCAGCTCGCTTCGCTCGACGACGAGCTCGGCAACCGGCAGCAGGCCATCCACGTGCTCGAGCAGCTGCTATGGATCCGGCCCGGCGATGAAGAGTTGCATTCGAAACTCGGCCAACTGCTTCTGGCGGAGAAGCAACCCCGCTTGGCGGTGCGCGAGTTTGAGTCCTTGCTGGCAGTCAAGCCTGTGGACCCCGCAGCCGCCCACTTTCATTTGGCGGAAGCTTACTACCAGCTCAAGAACCGCGAGAAGACCCGCGAACATCTGCTGGCTTCTCTCGAGGCGGCCCCCGGATACCGCCCAGCCCAGAAATTGCTTTTGGAGATCAACCGTTAGATATACCGCATCCCATGTCAACCACTACATCGCTTTCCACGATAGAAACGACCGATTATAGAGAGCTTGTAAATCGGTTTCGCGACGTGCAAACGCGCATCCGGGAGCAGGTGCACCGGATTATCGTCGGCCAGGAAGAGGTCATCGACCACCTGTTGCTGACTCTTTGGGTGGGCGGGCATTGCCTCATCACGGGTATGCCGGGGACGGCGAAAACGCTGCTGGTCCGCACCCTGGCATCGGCGCTCGGGCTGAAATTCAAGCGCATTCAGTTCACGCCCGACCTGATGCCTACCGACGTCACCGGAACTGACATCATCGAAGAAGACGTCACAACCGGCCATCGCAAATGGACTTTTGTCGCCGGTCCCATCTTTACTAACGTCATGCTGGCGGACGAAATTAACCGCACGCCTCCCAAAACCCAAGCTGCTTTGCTGGAAGCAATGCAGGAACTAAGCTGTACGGTGCGCGGGCAAACCTACCGGCTCGAGCCTCCGTTTTTCGTTCTGGCGACGCAGAATCCCATCGAGCTCGAAGGCACCTATCCTCTGCCTGAGGCGCAGCTAGATCGATTTCTTTTCAACATCATTCTCGATTATTTGAATGTTAAAGATGAAATGGAAGTCGTCGGCCGCAACACCTCCGGTGAAATGGCCAGCGTGGAGGCTTGCACCAACGCCGAAGAGATCATCGCCTTCCAGAGGCTGGTCAAGATGGTTCCCATTGCGGAAAACGTAACCCGCTATGCGGTCGAACTGATGCGGGCGACGCGCCCGCGGGAAGCAAGCGCGCCGGAAGTCATCAAGAAGTATGTCAACTATGGCGCCAGCGTGCGGGCCACACAATTTCTGGTTCTCTCCGCTAAAGCCCGGGCGCTCAGCCGCGGCAATTATCACGTGGGTTACGACGATTTACGCGCCCTGGTCTTGCCGGTTCTACGGCACCGCGTACTGACGAACTTTCATGCGGAGTCCGACGGCATCACGGTCGACGAGATTCTGCGCCAGCTCCTCGACGCTTTCCCCGCTCCCAGAGACTGACCCGTGGCCGGTCTTCTCGAGGTTTTCGCCGGAAAAGCACAGGGACAAAACGAGAGGAATTATGCCGGACGCACAACGTCTCCTCGACCCGAAAATTTTGGCTCGCCTCTCGACCATCGAGCTGGTCGCCAAAACGGTGGTCGAGGGCTTTGTCGCGGGGCTGCACCGCTCTCCCACCTTCGGCTTCAGCCAGGAATTCGCCGAGTACCGGCCGTACGTGCAAGGCGACGACCCCCGGTTTGTGGATTGGAATGTGTATGCGCGGACAGACCGCACGTACCTGAAGCGCTATCTCGGCGAAACCAACACCGCGCTGGTCCTATTGTTTGATGCCAGCAACTCCATGGGCTATCGTTCGACGGGCGTGAGCAAGATCGAGTACGCCCGGTTTCTGGCCGCGTCCCTGGCCTACCTGGCGCTGCACCAGCACGATGCCGTCAGCCTGATTCTGTTTGATGAAAAGGTCCGCCGCTACATCCCGCCTTCCACGCGCCCCGGACAGTTGCATGGCGTGCTGCACGCGATCGAGCATGCCGAGCCGGCCACGCGCACCAACATCCAGCAGCCTTTCGAGCACTTCCAACAATTTTTAACGAAACGCGGCCTGGTGGCGGTGATCTCGGACTTTTACGAGCAACCCGAGCGCATCATCAAAGCTGTGCGCCCGCTCTGCTATCACGGCAACGACATGATGTTGTTTCATATCCTCGATCCGGCTGAGCTTTCCCCTCCGCTGCGGGACTCCGCCCTGCTTGAAGACATGGAAACCGGTGAGCGTATGGAGGTGGCTCCCGAATATGCGCGGGGCGAATACCGAAAGCTGATTCAATCCCACATTGACAACCTTCGCCGGGAGGCCCAGGGCGCCGGGGCCGACTACCTGCTGCTGGACACGTCAAAGCCGCTCGACCTCGCGCTAAAGGAGTTTTTGCAGTTCCGGTACAAGCGAATGTAGGGTTTTCCGGCTGGCAGCGATCCGGCTGTGCTCTAACCGCCGCTCACGCGGCCAACAGTCCTATTCCCCAACACTTGCAAAAAACTTACAATTTTCTTTCTCACTGGCTACCCGGAGGGCGGTCTAATATAGAGAGATGGTGGCCTGGGCCTGTGCAGAAACGCGTAGTCCCTCCTCCGGGAAGCGTGGGCCGAGGCTGCGGGGCGCTCCCGGCGGGCAGCCAGTTCCCACCAAAGGGTTGCGGCGATTACGAGTGGCCGAGAAGCGTATACTTAAAAGGGCTGACATTCTATGTCCTTTCTGTCTCCCTGGTTTTTGATCGCCGGCTTGGCGGCCATGGTCTTTCCCGTCTGGCTGCACCTGCTCGAACGCCAGAATCCGACCCGCATCCCGTTCAGTTCGTTGATGTTTTTCGCTCATAACACCCAGCGGGCCGTGCGCCGCAGGCATTTGAAATACCTGGCGCTGCTGGCCGCTCGCCTGAGCTTGATCCTGCTGCTGGCCCTGCTGTTTGCTCGGCCCGTATTTCACCGCAGCGCGAGCGCCGCCTCCGAGCGCCCGCGACACCGCATCGTGGCCATCGACACTTCGTTGAGTATGGCGTACGGCGATCGCTGGAGCCGCGCCCAGAGTGAAGCTCAGTCGCTCATCAACCAGGTGCGGCCCGGCGACCACGCGCAGATTGTCGCCTTCGGTCCGGGCGTGCGGGTGATGAACGACCCGACCGACGACCGCGCCGTGCTGCGCAGCGCTTTAGCCAGCTTGAAGCCGACTGCATCGCGAAACTCCTATGGTGAACTCGGCCAATCATTGCGGACCCTCTCGGAGAACAACGCGTTCGCGGTCGAGGTCCACGTGATTTCTGATTTCCAGCAATCGGCCATGCCGGGTCGCTTCGCCGACCTCAGCTTGCCGACGGGCGCGACCCTCGAAGCTCACAGCGTGGCGGGCAGCGGCCCGCACCCGAACTGGTGCGTTGAGAGCATTAAAGGTGAAACGCATGTCTTCGGCGACGGCCGGCCGCGCATTGAGGCCACCATCGCCGGCTTCGAAACGCCAGCTGCGTCGCGCCGCGTGTGGCTTAATGTAAACGGCCGCCAGGTCGCGTCCAAAACAGTGCTGGTTCCGGAATCCGGGCGGGCCACAGTCGAGTTTGCGGGTTTTGAGGTGCCCTACGGCGAGAGTCGCGGGGAGGTGCATATTGATTCGGCCGATCCGTTGCCCGCCGACGACGTGCGGCTGCTCCCCTTCCAGCGCGCAGAACCGTCGCCCATCTTATTTCTGCACAACCCAGGAAAGACCCGTGAGTTGCTGTACTACAAGACTGCGCTCGAAGCTTCCGGCCAGTCGATGTTCACCGTGCAGCCCGCCACGCCTGTGGAGGCTGGAAATTTACAGCTTGATCGTTTTGCCTTCGTTGTGATCTGCGATGTGCCCCGGTTGCCGGCTAACATCGAGCAACGCATGAAATCTTACCTGCAAACTGGTGGATCAGCGCTGCTTTTTCTGGGACCGGCCATCGCCCTGGAAGGCCAGATGCCGATTGCCCCCGACAACGCGGCGCGGCGGGTGATCGAGGCTCGCTACACCGCGCGTGAGCGGGAGCGCTTCCAGCAAGTGAGCCAGATGGATGGGACCCATGCCGCTCTGCGGGACAGCAAGAGCTTTTCTGGGGTGAAGTTTTTCCGGTATTTGCGATGGGAGCCGCCGGCTTCCTCCGTGCTTGCGCGTCTTGCCGACGGGTCGCCTCTGATTGCGGAAGAAACCATAGGTCTGGGACGGCTGCTGGTATTCGGTTCGTCCATTGACAACCTATGGAATGACTTGCCGGTGCATCCGCTGTTTGTGCCGTTTGTTTTTCAGTCAGCCCGGTCGCTTTCCGATTTAGAAGAGACGGCCTCCCAGGCCACGATCGATTCGATGCTGGAACTGGAGAAGCGGCGCGATCCGCGTTCCGCCGTCGAGGTGATCGATCCTTCCGGACGGCGTGCTTTGGGACTGGCAGCGGCCGTATCGAGCCGCGAATTCCCGCTCACCCGTACTGGGTTTTATGAGATCCGGCGAACTGGAAAGGTGGAGCTCATCGCGGTGAACCCGGACGGGCGGGAGAGCGACTTGCGTCCCATCGCTTCCGATGTTCTGGCGCTGTGGAAATCCACAGGGCGCGCCGACAACGCCGCCGCGTCGGCTGCCACCGCGCCGTCCACTCCCGCTCCCCGCGATGTCTGGCGCATGATTCTGATAGTGGTATTGGCTGCGGCGGTGATAGAATCGCTACTGGGCAATCTGCACTTGGGTCTGCGAGACGAGGTGGGATCCTGATGAATTCCTTTGCCGCTCTCGAAGAGTACCTTCAGCAAGTCAAGAAAAGATGGCAGGCTACTGTCGCCACCCGGGGCTTGGGTATCGCGGCGGCCGGCGCCCTGATTCTGACCATTCTTTGCGTTCTTTTTGCCAACCGCTTTGCGTTCGCCCCCTGGAGTGTCGTGAGCGGGCGGACCGTCCTGTATCTGGCGACGGGCGCGCTCATTGCCCTGGCGCTGGTCCGGCCGCTGCTTGAGTTGCGTCGCCGCAACAGCAGGACCTCCTGGGTAAAGCGAATTGCCAACCGCCATCCGGCCTTCGGAGAGCGCATCGAGACCTTCGTCGATCAGAAGCCGGCCGACCGGCAAAACCCTATGCTGGGTCTTCTGGCGGAAGATACGCTGCGCCTCACCGCCCAGGCTCCGCCGGAGCAAATCGCTTCTTCCGGTCCCATTCTGACTTTTTCAGGCATCGCTGTGACCGCCCTGGCCGTCCTGATTTGGCTCGGGGTCGCCGGCCCCGGCTATCTCCGGTACGGTACAGCCCGCTTGTGGGGCGGCTGGCTGAGGCCCACGATGTCGAATCTGTATCAGCTCGCAGTCGAGCCCGGCTCGACGACGATCCGCCGCCGGGCCGATCTGTTGATCAGCGCGCGCACTATCGGATTTTATTCGCCCACCGCCCACCTGTTCGCCAAATACGCGTCGAGCGCCAAATGGGAAGAGGCGCCCATGCAGCGCCGCCCGGACGATTCGGGCTTCGAATTTCAGCTCGCCGGCGTGGATGAATCGCTGCGCTACTACGTCGTCGCTGGGAGCGTAAAAAGCCCCGAATACGACGTGAAAGTGGTTGAGATGCCCAGCGTGAAGAAGTTGCGGCTGACTTACCACTACCCATCGTGGACGGGATTGGCCGACTCTACGCAAGAGCCGGGCGGCGATGTTCGCGCCGTGGCCGGAACCGAGGTGGACGTCGAGGTCGAGACCGACCGGCCGCTGACCTCCGGCGCTTTGCAGGTGGATGGACAAGCGAGCATTCCCCTCCGCAGCGACGCGAACTGGAGCCGCGGCCGGCTGGCGGTGCAAAAGGACGGCCGTTACTTTGTCGCCGCACTGTACAACGGCGAAGTGGTGCGGCTCAGCGACGACTTTTTCATCGAAGCGGTCCCCGACCAGCCTCCCACCATCAAGGTCGTAAAGCCTGCCCGCGATGCCCAGGCCACTTCCATTGAGGAAGTGCCGGCGCAGTTCGAGGCCGAGGATGATTTCGGCCTGAAAAGCTTCGACCTGCATTATTCAGTCAACGGAGGTCCGGAAAAGATCGTTAATCTGCGGGCCGCAGGCGGAAAACAGGCGACGGCGGACTACCTCTTTGCGCTGGAGAGCTTTTCGCTCGTACCCGGGGACGTTATCAGCTATTACGCCGCCGCCCGGGACGCGAAGGTCGAGACCAAGACGGATATGTACTTCATTGAGGTACAGCCCTTCGAGCGGGAGTATTATCAAGCCCAGCAGATGGGCGGCGGAGGCGGAGCCGGCGGCGAGGACGAGAGTTCCCAAATTTCCCGGCGCGAGAAGGAGATCGTGGCTGCCACCTGGAACCTGGCTCGCGACAAGAGCCTGGATAAACAAAAGGCGGCCGATGCCGCCAAAACGCTGGCCGGGGTCCAATCCAAATTGCGCGATCAGACCAATACTTTGGCGGAGCGCATGAAAAGAAGGCAGCTTGCCAATGCCAGCGGCGAGTTTCAGGCGTTCGTGAAGAATATGGAGCAGGCGTCTGCGGCCATGGGTCCCGCGGCCGAACAGCTTTCGGCGCAGAAGTGGGAAGGCGCGCTGCCTCCCGAACAGAAAGCTCTGCAATATCTGCTTCGCGCGGAAGCGATTTTCCGGCAGATCCAGGTCGCTTTTGGAAACCAGGGCGGCGGTGGCGGCGGCGGCATGGGACGGGATCTCTCGGATATGTTCAACCTCGAGCTGGACACCGAGAAAAACCAGTACGAGACCGGCCAGCAGGCCTCCGCCCAGGAGCGCGATCGCGAGCTGGATCAGGCCCTGGAGAAGCTGCGGGAACTGGCCCGCCGCCAGGAGCAGCTCGCCGAACAGCAGCGCCGGCAGCAAATACCGAATTTTGACCAGCGCTGGCAACAAGAGATGCTGCGGCGCGAAGCCGAGGAATTGACCCGCCAGCTCCAGCGCATGCAGCAGCAACAGCAAAATGGCCGGCAGAGCGCCCAGGGCCGGCAAGGCGGCCAGCAAGTCAACAGCAGTAGCAGCAGCCAAGCCTCTAACAGCGCCATCCAAAGAACCCTCGAGCGGCTTCAGGCGGCTACTCGCGATATGCAGCAAGGGTCCCAATCAGGCCAGAACGGCCAGGCTGGTTCCGATGCCGAGCGCCGGGCCGCCATTGCCAGAGCCCAGGAGCGGTTAAAAGAGGCCGAGCAACTGCTCTCTGGGGAGCGCCAGCAGCGGGCGGGGGAGCAACTGGAGGACATGGAGCAGCGCGCCAGTGAACTGGCATCGCGGCAGCAGGCGTTGGCAAACAAGCTGCGCGACTCCTTCCGGCAGTCCAATGAAGGCCTCCGCGACCCAGTGACGGGCCGCTCCATTTATGGCCAGGACGGGCTGCAAGGCGGGCCATCGCGCCAGGAAGCCCAGGCAATGGCGCGGGAAGAGGAGCAGGTGCGGGAACAGCTCCAGGCCTTGGAAAAGCAGATGCAGGAGGCTGCGCGGCGTCTGGCGGAAAACCAGCCGAAAACTTCCCGGAGTCTCCGCAACGCGCTCAGCAACATGCAGCAGGCTGAACCGTTCCGGGACCTCGGCCTGGCATCCGACTATTTGAAGCGCGGCCTGGGACCCTACGCTCTCCAGCGGGAGCAAATGGCTGCTCGGGCTTTGAATCAGCTTCGAGACGGTCTCCAGGAGACGCGGCGTCTGGCTCAGAATGAGGAAAAAGGCCAGGGCGGCGAGGGTCTGGAGCAAGCGTTGAATCGCGTGGAACAGCTCCGCCAACAGATTGAGCGTGCCATGGCGGCGCGGCAAGCCCAGCAGCAGGGCCAAGGTCAGCAGCAGGGCCAGCAGCAAGGGCAGGCTGGCCAGCAGGGTCAAGGGCAGCAAGGTCAAGGTCAACAGCAGGGGCCGGGCCAGCAGGCGGGGGGCGCCCAGCAGGGCGGGGGCGGGCCTTACGGAGGCTGGGGGCCAAATGGCGGGTACTGGCGGGGCGGCGCATGGGCCGGGTGGAACGGCCGTGACATTCTGCCTCCTGGCCGTTTCCCTGATCCGATCGATCCTAACCGTGTCTTTCGCGAGGCCCCGGCTGAGCTTTCGCAGATCGAAGGCAGTCTCAGAAACGATCCAGATCTGGCCCGCGAAGTAGAAGAGTTGCGAAAGCAGTTGCGCATGCTGCCGGGCAACCGTCCGCAGGGCGGCCGGGACTTAAGCGTGCTTACCGCCGAGCAGCAGAAGCTGCTGCAAGAAGCGGAAGACCTGGAGCTTTTGCTCCGTCGTAAGCTCGATGAAAAGCAGGGGTCGCAGGTACGGGCGATAACCGACCAGCCGATTCCTGAGGGCTACCGCAAGGCCGTGGCAGAGTACTTCCGCCGGCTGAGCAGGGAGAAATAGCGATCGCTCAGGCCACATAGCGCGGGAACAGCGAGAGGCAACCGGGATTCCTCCCCTACGAACGGGTCAGGTGTAGACTTGCCGGCCTTCAGGCCCCATCCCAGTTAATCCCCCGTTTCCGCAATTCCTGTTGCAACCGCGAATAACCTTGGAACTGGACGGCATCAATGCCATACCGGCGCGCGGCCTCCACGAATTCGGGCATGTCATCGGTAAAGAAACACTCGCCCGGGTCGCACCGGGCCTGGCGGACCGCTTCCTGATAAATGCGCTCTGACGGCTTGGATGCGCCCACGCAATAAGAAAGTACACGCGCGTCAAAGTGCCGGATTAGGGCTTCGTGCTGCCTGCGGATCATCTCAAAATGAATGTCGTTGGTATTGGAGACAAGCACCATCCGATAGCGCCGGCGCAGAGCGGCTAAAAGCTCGACCGGGAGCAAGGGCTCAGGCAGAAAGATCTCGCTCCAAAGATCGCAGAACTGCCGGTAAGACACCTTGAGGCTCAGCACGCCGCACAGGCGCTCGTAAAACTCCCCGCTCGAAATTTCGCCGCGCTCGTAAGGATGCACTAGTTCGGCATGGTTGATCATGCGGCGAATCTCCTCGGCCGTGTGCCCGCAAATCGCTTGCATTGCGCGGTAGCCTCGAGCGAAGTCAAAACCGATCAGAACGTTTCCGAGATCGAAAAGAAGGGCTTTGGTCATGGTTCAGTTACAGAATTCGAGCACATGCGCATCGGCTCCGGCCGGGATCAAAACAACAGGCGATTTTCCAGGAACCCACCCGGCGAACTAACTCGGGCGCTCAGGGCGCCGAAGAGGCGCCGGTTTGCAAAAGGGGAAGCCGGCTCGTGAGATCGGCGGCATTGGGGGAAACCCCGCCGACCGCGCGAGCTACGGAGGATGATGGAACACGCCGGCCGGCCTCTTTGGGCTATTTTCAGAACTTGCGAGGTCGAGTTGCCGTCTTTTCGTTCTTGGACGCCCCATGTGCAGTCTTCAGCGATTGCCTCATCGGCTGAGCGGCACATAGAACCCCCGAACCTGCCATCGCCCTCCACACCCGATCCATACCAAGCGCCGCCCATCCATTCCTCATTGTAAATCGCAGTAATTCAGAAATCGTCTCTGGCAACCAGGCATCTCCCCAGTGGTTTCCTGGCGGTTCCTCCTGACACCGGCTTACTTCCGCTGGGCCCGCCCTTCGGCGCCGCGTTTCGCCAGGCTAATCCAATGGCATTCGCTGACGGACGGCTGGGGGCAAGAGGCACACGTCGCCGCCGTGCTAACGAGGGCTGTCTCTTGTCCTTAGGATGAGCGAGGCATGTGCTTTTTTGCCCCTGGGCAACCCCTAAACAGCAGGTCCTTTCTTCTGCCCGGACGCGGCGGATCTCTCTATACCGCGATGATTCATCACGTTCCTATTCAAGCAGCCAGTTGTCACAAAGGATTCACTTGACTCGTTCAGTGTTCCGGGCGATCCTTAAAAAGCTGGAACTGACTTGGGAAGGTGACTTGGCCCTTTCAGGAGGGTTCCGCGCGTCGCAGGGTAATCTTCGTTATGAAAAACATCATTTCTCTTACGATCCGGCTCTTTGTGTGTACGGCGGCGCTGCTCCTGGGCGCCAGCCCAGCCCTTTTCGCTCAGGGAGAAATTGCCAGCGCGACATTGAATGGGACCGTTACCGATCCCAGCGGCTCCGCTGTTCCCAACGCGAAAATTACTTTGACCAACACGGCGACGGGATTGACACGCACTACCCAAAGCAACGACGCCGGCTTTTACAGTTTCGTGCGGGTGCCGGTTGGGGTATATGATTTGACGATCGAGGCAGCGGGCTTCAGGACCAGCAAGCGGACAGGCGTTTCGCTGGCCGTCGGCGCCGTCGCGACCCTGGATATAAGCCTCGAGATCGGCGCTACGCAGGAAACCGTAACGGTCAGCGCCACTGACGCGCCGCTGATCGAGACGACACGCTCGCAGACTTCTACGGTCATCAACGAGCGGGCGGTCGCCGAGCTTCCGCTCAACGGGCGAAATTTCCTCGACATTGCCGTCTCGACTCCGGGCGTGACGCGGGACCCGACGCGAACCGGAGATCTTTCCTTTGGCGGCCAGCGCGGAACGTCCAACAGCCTCCTGGTTGACGGCGCGGATTCGAACAATGTCTTCTTCATGCAGTCCACCGGGCGAGCCGGAACCGGCCGCAACCCTTACAGCTTCAGCCAGGACGCCGTACAGGAATTTCAGGTAAATACGAGCGGCTACAACGCGGAGATCGGGCGGGCCGGCGCGGGTGTCATCAACGTGATTACGAAATCAGGGACCAATGATGTTCACGGAACGGTGTTCGAGTTCTATCGGGATAAAGCATTGAACGCCAACACCTGGGAAAATAACCGGAGGGGCATCCCCAAGCGGGCTTATCACTTCAATCAGTTCGGGGGCAATATCGGCGGCCCCATCGTGAAGAACAAAATTTTCTTCTTTTTCGATTACGACGGCCAGCGCAACACGACGCCGAACCCAGTCTTTCTGCAAGTGGCGCCGCCTTCCGACGCGCTCTCCCAGCAGGCCTTCCAGTCCCTGCAGAAGTATCTCGGGGCCTATTCTAACGGGTTGAACAACGACGTGTACCTGGGAAAGGTGGATTGGGATCTGACGGGCCGGCAGCGCCTGAGCGTCCGCTACAATGCCAACCGCTTCGTGGGCCAGAACTTCGAAAATAGCGGCCCGGCAAGCGCGCTTGAGCATACGGGCAACTCGGATGTCACGACGGACAACCTGGCGGCAAGCCACACTTTTGTCATCAACCCGACCACGGTACTCGAATCGCGCTTCGCGTTTACTCGAGACGACGAGCCCGGATTCGCCAACTCCTCGGCCCCCGAAGCGGTCATCCGCCAGAACGGAATCGCGGTGTTGTCCATTGGGCGCAATAGCTTCAGCCCAAGGTACACCAATGACAGAACGTATCAGTGGCTGGAAAGCCTCTCGCGCGTGCTTGGACGGCACTCGTTGAAGTTTGGCGCAGATTTGAGCTTTGACCGCATTGCCAATTTTTTCCCCGGAAACTTCAGCGGTTCTTACGTCTTCAACAGCTACGCGGATTTCGCGGCCAACAACCCGTTCAGTTTTACCCAGGCCTTCGCCGGTCCCGGCACTGACGGCCCGCTCTCGCAGCCCAATGTCGGCGAATATGCGTTTTATGCCCAGGATAGCTGGCGTATAACGGATAAATTGACGCTGAATTACGGGCTGCGCTACGACTATTTCAATTACGCGCAACCGAAGGTGAAAAACCCGGATCCGGGATTGGCGGCGCTGAAACTCGATACCTCGCGCATCCATCTCGACTCGAACAATCTCGCCCCGCGGTTCGGTTTCGCCTATAAGCTGGATAGGAGCGGCAATACTGTCATACGCGGCGGATACGGCATGTACTATGGCCGGACGCCGTCGATTCTGACCGGCACTGCAATCACCACCAACGGCATCCAAGTGCAGTCATATACGCTGTTTTCCGGCATTCCGACCTATCCGAATATCCTCCCGGCGCCTCCGCCGTTGAGCCGGACTCCTGATATTTTCCTGTTCGCCAACGACTACGTCCAGCCGCTGACGCATCAGTGGAGTGTGAACATCGACCGGCAGCTTGGGCGGAGTTATGCTCTGACGTTTGGTTATCTCGGCGTGCGCGGCGAGCACCTGTCGCGCACCCGCGACATCAATCTCCTTCCGGCCGTCGCCGTGCAAGGTTCGTTTGCCGACGGCACGCCGGTAACATTCTTCCGGCACCCCGGGAGGGCCAACCCGAATTTCGGGCGCATCAGCCTGGTGGATAGCGGCGCGGATTCCATCTATCACGGCGGGTTTGTACAGCTCACAAAACGCTTTTCGCACAATTTTCAGGTGCAGACTTCCTACACCTTCTCGAAAGTCATCGACGACGACCCGGATCAAACTTCGGTGGTGGTCGGCACCGACGACGCGAAAAACGCCCAGGACACTCTTCAGCCGAACCTCGAGCGCGGCCGCGGGAACGCCGATATCCGGCACCGGTTCGTCTTGTCCGGCGTGTGGAATATCGATTATGCGAATTCGCTGCAAAACAGCGTCTTGCGCGCCTTACTCCGGGGATACGAGCTTTCGACCATCACGACCGTGCAAAGCGGCCGTCCTTTTACTGCGACTGTGGGCGCCGACGTAAACAACGACGGCAATACGCGGACCGACCGGCCGCCCTACGTTGGCCGGAATACGATCAACGGGCCGAACTTTGCGGATGTGGATTTGCGCTTTTCCCGCGAAATCGGCCTGTATGAAAGGCTGAGGATGCGCTTGATTTTTGAAGCGTTCAATCTTACGAATCGGGTCAATTTCGATACGATCCTGGCCACGCAGTACAACTTCAACGCGACAACCAGGGTCTTTAGCCCCGCTTCGACATTCCTCCAGCCAAGCACGACGATTGCGCCGCGCATTCTGCAACTGGCGGCGAAGATAACGTTTTGACGGCGTGGTGATGGCCCGCTGCGCCGTGCGGCAATAAGCAGAACTGGCCGTGCGA
>Ga0070741_10011510_pt1 | contig 16327 bp, 13 predicted proteins | sample Coa_R1_4_FD_66440 | JGI IMG/M metagenome (GOLD analysis project Ga0070741, IMG submission 66440) | Surface soil microbial communities from Centralia Pennsylvania, which are recovering from an underground coalmine fire - Coalmine... | ecosystem: Environmental > Terrestrial > Soil > Unclassified ...
CTCAGCATTGGCCGATCACCACGCTGATCGCGAGCGCGTTGTTCAGGAAGTGGGCGAGCATGCAGGGCCAAACGGAATCGGTCTTGTTGTACAGCCAGGCGAGACCCACCCCGAGCCCGGCGAGCGGGATCGCGGCGGTCGGGCCCGTCGGGGCGTGGATCAGCCCGAAGATTCCGCCGGAGAGGAGCGCCGAGGGCCACAGCGACCAGTTGGTGCGGAGGCCCGCGAAGAAGAAGCCGCGGAAGAAGAGCTCCTCCGCGAACGGCGCGATCACCACCACGGCGAGCACCGCCGCGATCGCGATGCCGAGGCCGGGATTGCAGACGCCGAGCTGCTTGCCGATGTCCTCCTGCTTCGGCTGCAGGACAAGGGCGGAGAAGGCGATTGCACCGGCGTAGTAGATGCCGAGGACGGCGAAGGTCCACCCGATCGCCGAGGGCTGGAAGCGCCTCAGCCCGAGAGACCCGAGAGCGTCGGTGAGGTTGAAGCGCCACCTCGACGCCATGCCGATCGCCACGGCGGCGAGGAGCCCGTCGAACAGCGCCTGAGTCGCCAGGATGGCGGCGTCGCTCGCCTTGTCCGGGTCGCCGAGGTTCGGGTCGAACGGCAGGACGAGCAGGGGCGGCACGATCACCACCAGGATCAGGCCGCCGATCAGCCCCCAGATCGAATCCCGGAAGCCCCAGGGGACCCGCTGGAGCTCGCGCTCCTCGAACGGCTCCGCCTCGGCCGAGGCCGGCACCGGCGCCGCGGGCGGCTCAGCCCCGCCGCCGATCGCGCCTGCGCCCGTTTGCGCCTGCACGGCGCGGGCCGCCCGGGGAGCGCGGCGGACCACCACCGTCTTCGCCGCCTTGTCCCCGAGCCGCTGCTTGCGCCCGGTGGCCGCGATCATCAGCTCGCCGACCACGAAGAAGTCCACGAGGCGAAGCAGGTTGCGGATGCTCGCCTGGCCGTAGGTGAGCCGCGGCGCCCCATCCAGGGAGCGGACCTCGATCCCGGTCGCGTTCTTGCCGATCGTCTGACCCCAGCGCCACTCGCAGAACGCGAAGTAGTTGAACCAGAGCGTGAGAAAGGCGAACACGCTCACGATCGCCGCGGTCGTGCTCGCCAGCGACAACGCCGCGACCAGCACCGAGTAGAAGGAGACGTAGAAGAGGACCCAGACGGCGTTGTCGAGCAGCGACGCCAGCGCGCGCCGCCAGAAGCCCGCGCAGGCGGGTGGGGGCTGCGAGGCGGAGGAGCCGGCGTTCCGCGACGGCATCTCAGAGATGCTGATCGATCTCCCGGAGCGATGAGATGTCCCCGGCGCGCCCATCCCGGTCGATGAGCAGCGCCCGGATCCCGGCCGCCCGCGCGCCCGCCACGTCCTCCTCGGCCGTGTCGCCGACGTGCAGGGCCTCGGCCGCCGCGCAGCCCGCGAGCTGAAGCGCCGCCGAGAAGATCGCGGGATCGGGCTTCCGGGCGCCCACCGCCGCGGAGGTGACGGTCCCGTCGAGCCGCTCGCCGAGCCCGCAGCGATCGAGCACTCGCGGCAGCGCGTAGTCCCAGTTGGAGACGGCGATCAGCTTCACGCCCCGGGAGCCGAGGGCATCCAGGGCCGGGATCACGTCGGGATAGACGCGGAAGCGGATCGCCTCGACGAGCTCCTCGACGGCCACCTCGATCCCGAGCTGATCCGAGACGACCGCCGCGCAGCGCTCGCGCAGCTCCCTGAGAGAGGCCTCGTCGCGGCCCTCGTGGGCGTGCTCGCGGTAATAGGCCATCTCCGCGCGCAGCGCCGAGATCAGGCGCCAGTCGGAAACCCCCGACGGCAGGCGCTCGCGCAGCGAGGTCCAGGGCGGCTCGAGCTCGAGCAGCGTGCCGAGGGCGTCGAGGAACACGGCGCGGGTCATCCCCGCTAATACTGCCCATCGCGATGCCCCTCGCCGACCAGAGCTTCTGGCAGCAGCACGGCGACGTGATCTCCGCCGGGATCACGATCATCGTCGCCGTCCTCGTCGCGATCGTCGTCGACCGGCTGCTGATCGGCCGTGCCGTCAAGGCGACGATCCGCCAGGACACCGGCGAGCTCTCACGCGAGGCGCGCACGCGGCTGCGCCTGATCCGCCGGCTGCTCTTCCTGGCGATCATCCTGATCGGCGTCGCCCTCGCGCTCAGCCAGTTCACCTCGATCAAGCGCTTCGCGACCGGTGTGCTCGCCTCCACGGCAGTGCTCGGCATCATCATCGGCTTCGCCGGGCGCCAGGTGATCGCGAACCTAGTCTCCGGAGTGATGCTGGCGATCACCCAGCCGATCCGGATCGGGGACCTCGTCTCGATCGGCGACGACGTCCACGGCCGGGTCACCGACATCACCCTCACCTACACACGCGTGGACGGGGGCGACGGCAGCCTGATCGTCGTCCCGAACGAGCGCGTCGCGACCGAGTCCGTCATCAATCACTCGGCCGGGAACCCGCACGCGCCGGTCACCGTCGACGTCTGGTTACGCCCGGATGCGGACCTCGAGGCGGCGCGCGCCGCTCTCGAGCGCGGCGAGATCACCTCGGCCCACCTGGTCGAGCTCACCGTCGAGGGCGCGAGGCTCCAGATCAAGGCTGCGCTGGACGCCGGCGTGGACCGGGAGGGGCACGAGGCGGAGCTGCGCGAGCGGGCGCAAGGCGTCCTGCGCGAGGCGGGGCTGCTTAGTTCGGGCTGAACCTGGCGTAAGTACCCTCCAGGGCCGTCATGTCGCAGCGATCGCGCAGACGGCGCCGGCGCCTCCGGGAGTCGGGCAGGAAGAAGCTCTTACTTGCCCTGGGCCTTCCTCTTGCGCTGGTCGGAATGGGCATCCTCGCGGGCGCCCTCTGGGTGATCAGCGTCTACGACTCGGCGCCCTCGCTCGCGAGCCTGCAGCCGATCACCAGGGGCGCCGTGTCGAAGGTGTACGCCGCCGACGGCTCCCTGATCGGGGTGATCCACTCCGACAAGATCCGGCAGCCGATTCCGAGCGCGCAGATCCCGCAGAACGTCAAGGACGCGACGGTCGCGATCGAGGACCGCCGCTTCTACCAACACGGCGGCATCGACCCCTCGGCGATCATCCGGGCCGGCTGGGAGGACCTGCTCGCCGGGGGCAAGCCGGTGGAGGGCGGCTCCACGATCACCCAACAGCTCGTCCGCAACCTCTACATCTCACACCCCCAGGAGACGGTGAAGCGCAAGATCATCGAGGCGCACCTCGCGAACGACGAGGAGGACCAGCACTCCAAGGACTGGATCCTTACCGAGTACCTGAACACCGCGCCGTACGGGACGAACGAGGGTGCCACCGCGATCGGCGTCGAGGCCGCGGCGCAGACCTACTACTCCAAGCACGCCCGCGACCTGACCCTGCCTGAGGCGGCGATGATCGCCGGCCTGCCGCAGGCGCCGTCGCAGTACAACCCCCTGCTCAACCCGCGCGCGGCGCTGGCCCGCCGCAACGAGGTGCTCGAGGCGATGAGGCAGCAGGGCTACATCAGCTCGACCGAGTACGCGGACGCGATCGGCCAGGGCCTCGGGCTACATCCGGGACACAAGTACAGCCGGATCAGCCAGCCGTACATCTTCGATCTGGTCAAGCAGGAGCTGGAGGACCGCTACGGCGTCAATACCGTCCAGAACGGCGGGCTCAAGGTCTACACGACGATCCAGCCGCGCCTCCAGGCGGCGGCCCAGAGCGCGGTGGATTCCTGCTCGGTCTGCTACTCGGGCGGCGGCCCGGCCTCGGCGCTGGCCTCCGTCGACGCCTCGAGCGGCAAGATCGTCGCGCTCGCCTCCACCCAGCGCTATTCGGTGAACAGCCAGTTCAACTTCGCCGCCCACGCCCACCGGCAGCCCGGCTCCTCCTTCAAGGTCTACGACCTGACCGCGGCGATCAAGCAGGGGATCGACCCGAACTCCACCTACTACGACGGCACCTCGCCGAAGACGCTCCAGACCCCGGGCGGCTCGACCTGGACGGTCAACAACGCCGAGCCGGGCGGCGGCGTCATGCCGCTGACCAACGCGACCTGGGAGTCGGTCAACGTGGTCTTCGCCCAGCTCGGCCTCGACGTCGGGCCGGAGAACATCGCCAGGACCGCCTACGAGATGGGGATCACCTCGCCGCTCGGAGTCAAGGGTCCGCACGACATCCCGTGCAAGCTCGGCCCGCACTGCTACATCCCGCCCGCCGACGCGATCGGCGGTCTCAGCGTGGGCGTCACCCCGCTCGAGCAGGCCGACGCCTACGCCACCCTCGCGAACGGAGGCGTCCATCACGACCCCACCGCCATCGACAGGGTCGTCTTCCCGGGCGGCAAGGTGGACGAGCCGAGCGCGAGCCAGGGCAAGCGGGTGCTGACTCCCGGCCAGGCCTACGCGGTGACGAAGGTGCTGGAGGGCGTGATCACCCAGGGCACCGGCGCCGGCTACACCTACATGGGGTGCCAGTCGGAGGCCGGCAAGACCGGCACCAGTGAAGGCCTCTCGGACGCCTGGTTCGTCGGCTATACGCCGCTCTACTCGACCGCCGTCTGGACGGGCCATCCGCTATCGCGTGCCTCCACCGGGTTCGGGGGACCCACCTCCGGCCCGATCTGGCGCTCGTACATGGAGGCCGCGCAGGGCAGCAACTGCCCCGACTTCCCGGTGCCCTCGAGCATGCCGACCCTTACGGCCTTCCACGGCGAGCACACGGCTTCCAGCTCCAGCTCCTGCTACAGCCCGTCCAGCAGCTCGAGCACATCGACCTCTTCCTCGTGCGGCTCCTCCTACACGCCGAGCTACGGCGGCCACTACACCAGCCCGAGCCACAACAAGGGCGCCTACGCGCCGGGGCTCGGCCAGAAGCCGGCGCCCTCGCCGAAGCCGAAACCCGCGCCACCGCCGGCGCCGGCTCCCCCGGCTCCGCCTCCCCCGACCGGCGGGACCGGGCAGTAGCGCGCAGCCGGACCGCCCTGAGAGCGGCTCGCCCCACGCGGCCCTAGCTTTCAACCATGCCGTCCAGCGAGTTCGACCTGATCGCCGCGATCACCGAGCGGCTGCCCGCGCCCGGCCCCCGGGTCCGGGTGGCCGGCGGAGACGACGCGGCCGTGGTCGAGCCGCGCGCCTCCAGCGCGATCACGGTCGACGCCGTGGTCGACGGCGTCCACTTCAGGCTCGCCGACTTCGGCCCCAGGGCCGCCGGGCGCAAGGCGCTCGGTGCGGCGCTCTCGGACCTCGCCGCGATGGGCGCGGCGCAGGGCGAGGCCTACGTGGTGGTCGGAGCTCCGGAGGGCCTCTCCGACGAGGAGCTGCTGGGCATCGCGGACGGCATCGCCGAGGTCGCCGAGCGGGAGGCGGTCTCGATCTCCGGCGGCGACCTGGTGCGCTCGCCGGTGCTGGTCATCTCGGTCACGGCGGTGGGCTATGAGCCCGGCGCGGCGCGCCTGGTGACCCGCTCGGGGGCTCGGCCGCGCGACGTCGTTGCCGTGACCGGACGGCTCGGCGGGGCGGCGGCGGCTCTCATCCTGATGGAGCGCGGGCCGGAGGCGCGCGGGGCCTCCCCGGAGCTGCGGGAGTCGCTGCTGGCGCGCCAGCTCGATCCGGTCCCCCGCCTGCGCGAGGGGCGCGCGCTCGCGGCGGCTGGGGCGACCGCGATGATCGACATCAGCGACGGCCTCGGCGCCGACGCGGGTCACCTCGCGGCGGCCAGCGAGTGCCGGCTGGAGATCGAGCTGTCGAAGGTGCCGGTCGCCGAGGGAGTGGCACAGGTCGCAGGCGGCGAGCGCGAGGCTCTCGAGCTGGCCGCGGGCGGGGGCGAGGACTACGAGCTGCTGGTCACCCTGCCGAGGGACCGGCTCGACGCGGCTGCGGCGGCGGTCGCCGAAGCGGGCTCCCCGCTCACCGAGATCGGCTACGCCACCGAGGGGAGCGGCGTCACGATCCGTCTCGAGGGCGGTGGCGAGCTCGAGCCGAAGGGCTTCGACCAGAGGCGGGGATCCCTCTCGGGCTCCGGTTGAGCCTGCTCGGCGCCCGGCTCCGGCTCCTCGGGCTCGACCTCCGGCTCCTCGGCGAGATCGGGGACGGGCGCGAGCGCCTGCCTGCGCACCGAGATCTCCCCGCCGGCGCCCGGCTCCGAGGCGGGAGGGGCCGCTCTTCGGCCGGAGGCCGCAACGATGGCGACGCCGCAACCCGCGAGCAGGCAGCCCAGCACCGTGAGCGAGAAACTGATCTGTCCGTCCGCCACCATCAGGGCCAGGTCGCGCCAGACCCCTGCGCCGGCGTCGAAGCGGCCGGCCAGGTCGGCGGCCAGCGCGGCCAGCGGGGCAAGCCCGAGCAGCACCAGTCCGGCCGCGGCCCACCTCCCGCCGGCCGGAACGACGGCTGCGGCGAGCCAGACCTGCAGGGTGATCGCGGCGAGCAGGCCGAGGTACGGGTTCACCGTCCAGACCCCGAGGGCGCCGGCCGAGGCCAGCGCCAGCGCGGCGGGCATCGCCGTGGCGGTGGCGGCCGGCGGCGGCGAGCGCAGCGGCCGCAGGAAGAAGGCGATCCCGCAGTAGACGAGCACCGCGGCGATCACGGTGACCGTCCCGCCGAGCCCGAGGGAGGCGCTCCGGGGGTCGAACGGGAAATCGGGGCTCGGCATCACACCGACGAGCGCGGACGCGAGCAACAGGAGCAGCGAGCCGATGAAGGGCAGGGCCCGCAGGGCCGCCCAGAGCAGGCCGCGAATGGCCTCGCGAGGGGCACCCGCGGCCGAGGCGAGGCCGAAGCCCGCCGCGAGCGCGACCGGGATCAGCACGGCCAGCGCGAGCAGGGCGATCGTCCAGCCGGGCATCAGGTTGCCGGCGAGCCCGATGTAGGCCGGGGGGCCGTGCTGGACGACACCAGGCGATGCGTCGAGCGCCAGGACCAGCGAGAGCGCCGCGCGCCCGAACCGGTCGAAGGTGTCCGCGCTGAACGCCTCCTGGGTGTCCTCGGAGGGCCTAAGGGGCAGCTCCCCGTCCGAGCTCAGGCGCACCGCCGGCACCCCCGCGGCGATCAACGGGCCCTGCTCGCCCAGGCCGGCGGGCAGGGCCAGCCGGAAGAGGTCGCTGAGGGGCCCCTCGTCGCCGGCAACCTGATCCGTCTCCTTCGAGACGGTCGCATCCGCGGTCTCCGCGAGCTGGCTGGCCGTGCTCTGCGCGCCGGTCGACCAGGGGATGACGAGTGGCGCGGCCGGGTGCGTGACGGCGGGCTGGCTGAGCACCACCGCCGCGTCGAGCAGGTCCGCGTCGCTGTAGTCCCGCACGAAGCGCTTTGCGCCCAGCGCGCCGATGCTGGAGCCGTCGGTCGAGACGAAGACGAGCGTCTTGTGGTGGGAGGTCCCCGAGAAGGCCTGGGCGATCTCGATCAGCGCGGCCGTCGAGGCGGCGCCGGTCGTCACCCCGCTGCCGCCCGCGACGTCGCGAGGGGCGATCAGCGCGATCTGGCGGTTCGACTCCCCGGGCAGCACCGCGATCAGGTTGCGGAGGTGGACCGCGCGCCCCTCGAAGCTCGCGTCGAAGCTCTGCTCCGAGACGGTGACGCCGTCGATCGCGGAGAAGGCCGCCTTGACGCGGTCCGCCATCGCGGCATCCGAGGCCGACCCCGGCGTCGGATTGGGCGCGGCCTCGGAGAGCTGCTTCGCCAGCGGCGCCGCGGTGGCCGGATCGAAGGCGTCCGGTGGAATGCTCGGCGAGAGCGGCTGCGGGACCCCCTTGAGGGAGAACATCGCGATCACCGCCGCGAGCGGTATCAGCAGCAGCGCGAATCTGTAGAGCCGCAAATCGATCATCAATCGACGCTCAAGTGCCGATCTAACCTTCAGGCATGGCGCGAGGACAGGCGCGGATCCTGCTCGTGGACGATGAACAGGCCGTGCAGACGCTTCTCACCTACCCGCTCCGCAAGGAAGGGTATGAGGTGGTGGGAGCCATGGACGGGCAGGAGGCCCTGGACCGATTCTCGGAAGAGCGGTTCGACCTGGTGGTGCTCGACATCATGCTCCCGAAGCTGGATGGGATCGAGGTGTGCAGGCGCCTGCGGACTCGCAGCCAGGTGCCGATCATCATGCTGACGGCGAAGGGGGACGAGATCGACAAGGTCGCCGGCCTCGAGATGGGGGCCGACGACTACATCACCAAGCCCTTCTCCGTGCGCGAATTCCGCAGCCGCGTGAAGGCGGCGCTGCGGCGCGGGAACATGGCCGGGGCGGTCAACGCCGCAGAGCCGATCCGCGCCGGTGAGCTCGAGATCGACCCGGAGCGTCGCGCCGTGACCCTGGATGGCAAGCCGGTCCAGCTGACCTACGTCGAGTTCGAGATGCTCGCCACCCTCGCGGCGAGGCCCGGGAAGGTGTTCACCCGCGAGGCGCTGCTCGAGCACATCTGGGGAGACTCGACCTACCGGGACCCCCGCACCGTCGACGTCCACGTCAGGCACCTTCGCGAGAAGCTGGAGTCCGACCCGAAGAACCCCGAGTACCTGTTCACGGTGCGCGGGGTCGGCTACCGGTTTCGCGATTCCGACCGCGATTGAGAGCTCTCCGGCTCAACACCCTCCGCAACCGGCTCGTCGCGCTGATCACGCTGATCACCGCGGCCGCGATCGCCTTCGTCTACCTCTACGTCGTCCCCCAGCTCGAATCGAGCCTGACCGCTGAGAAGCTGCGGCGGCTGGAGCGGCTGGGCACCGAGCAGGCGCCGAGAATGGCGCAAGCCCTCGAGTCCGGCGCGTCGCAGCAGCAGATCGAGGACCTCGTTCGCTCCACCTCGCAATCGACCGAGAGCCGGGTGACGCTGCTGGCCGTGCGCAACGCCTCGGGTGGTCCGGCACCCGCCTTCGTCGTCGCCGACTCGCAGGCCGAGGCCACCGCGATCCAGGGCCGCTACCTCGTCGCGGACGCCGCGATCGCGGACGGGCAGGTCGCCACCGGCGTCGAGCGCGTCGCGGGGACCCGCGTGGGAACCTCCGCGGTCCCGATCGAGCTCGGCGGCCAGACGCGCTGGGTCCAGGTCCTCTCGACGCCGCTCGCGGAGGTGAACGACGACGTCGCCCTGGTCCGGCGGCAGATCCTGATCGCCGGGCTGATCGCGCTCGTCGCCGCCTCGCTGATCGGCTTCTGGGCCTCGGGAGCGGTTTCGCGGCGGTTGCGGCGGCTGCGCCAGGCGGCCGAGGCCGTCGCCGACGGCCACTTCGACCAGCCGATCCCGATCGACTCATCCGATGAGCTTGGACAGCTCGCCCGGAGCTTCAACGACATGCAGCGGCGCCTGGCGCGGCTGGACAGCTCGAGGAAGGACTTCATCGCCAACGCCTCACACGAGCTCCGCACGCCGATCTTCTCCCTGGGGGGCTTCGTCGAGCTGCTGGAGACGGAGAACCCGAGCGCCGCCGAGCGCCGCGCGTTCATGGGCGAGATGCGCGCCCAGATCGAGCGGCTGCAGAAACTCACCATCGACCTGCTCGACCTCTCCCGGCTCGACGCGGACGTGATGGAGATCCAGCGCGAGCGCGTCGACCTCAAGGAGGCGGCCAGGGAGGTCGCGGACGAGTTCCGGCCGGCGGCGAAGGCGCATCGCTCCTTGCTCCAGGTTCGCGGCAGGGGTGACGTGCTCGCGCTCGCGGACCTAAATCGGGTCTCACAAATCATCCGTATTCTGATCGACAATGCCCTCACCCATACGCCGCAGGGAACCAACGTGACGGTCACGGCTGTCCGCTCCCAGAGCGCCGCGGAGCTGATCGTCGGCGACGACGCAAAGAAGGGAATCGACCCGCGCGCGATCGACAAGGTCTTCGATCGCTTCTACACGGGCGACGCGGCGGCCGGCTCCGGGCTCGGCCTCGCGATCGCCGACGAGCTCGCCTCGCGCATGGGCGGGCGCCTCGAGGTCGTCTCGCGACGGGGTCACACCGCCTTCACCCTGAGCCTGCCGCTCGCGGAGAGCGGGCGCCGGGATCGTGAGACCGCGGGGGCGGCTGCGTGAAGGCCCTGAAACGGGTCGCGCCTTCGCGCGCCCTGGCATTGGTCGCGACCGTGCTCGCCGGCGGCCTGATCGCCGGCTGCGGCGGCGGCGGGAGCTCCGATACCGCGGCCTCGGCGCCCACCACCACCCAGCAGGTGATCGTCGAGGCGAACTCCGGCAGCTTCAACCCCGCGCAGATCTACAAGCAGGTGGCGCCCGGGGTGGTCACGATCACGTCCGTCTTCGACCAGGGCTCCGGCGCGCTCGGCCTCGGCAGCGGGTCCTCGGCCGGGCAGGGATCCGGCTTCGTGGTCGACAAGGACGGCGACATCGTCACCAACGCCCACGTGGTCACGAGCGGCGGCCATCTGAACGGCGGCGGGACGCCGCATGAGGCGAAGCAGGTGTTCGTCGAGTTCGGCGACCGCAACCGGGTCCCGGCGCAGATCGTCGGATTCGACGCCGACGCCGACGTCGCGCTGATCAAGGTCGATCCCAGCGGGCTCGACCTCGTCCCCGTCCCCCTCTCCGACCGCTCCACGTTCGCGGTCGGCGAGCCCGTTGCGGCGATCGGCAGCCCCTTCGGAGAGGACCAGTCGCTGTCGGTCGGCGTGATCTCGGCGACCAACCGGACCGTCGAGGGCCTGACGAACTTCGGCATCGACAACGCGATCCAGACCGACGCTTCCATCAACCCGGGCAACTCGGGCGGTCCGCTGCTGGACGCGAAGGGCGAGGTGATCGGCATCAACGAGCAGATCGCATCGAGCTCCGGCAGCAACTCGGGGGTCGGGTTCGCGATCCCGGTCACCTCGGTGCGCTACTCGCTCAGCCAGCTCAAGTCCGACGGCAAGGTCGACTACGCCTATCTCGGTGTGACGAGCGAGTCGCTCTACCCGCAGCTCGCCGAGCACCTCGGCCTCCCCACCAGGGGCGGCGCGATGATCACGGACGTCGTCAGCGGGAGCCCGGCCGACCACGCCGGCCTCAAGGGCGCCTCCGGCGAGACCACCTTCCAGCTCCAGCACATCAAGACGGGCGGGGACGTCGTGATCGCGGTCGACGGCAAGCCGGTCGTCACCAACAACGACCTCTCCGAGCTGGTCGCGCAGCACAAGCCCGGCGACACGGTCACCCTGCAGATCCTGCGCGACGGCCACCACGCGACCGTCGACGTGACGCTCGGGTCGCGGCCGGCCGACGTCAATCAGTAGAAGTCGGCCCATGCAGCCGATCCGCGAGCTGGTCTGTGACCTGGCGGCGAGCCTGCGCGAGGAGGTCCTCCCCCATCTCGGCGCGCATGCCGGCCGCGCGCACTCCGGCGAGGCCGAGGGCGGCGACGTGACCTTCCACATCGACGAGCGCGCGGAGGGGCGCATGGAAGCGTTCCTGTCCGAGCGCGCGCCCGAGGCCGCCTTCTACTCGGAGGACCGGGGGCTCGTCTCCCCCGCGGGGGACCGGGCCGAGTGGGTGCTGGTCGTCGATCCGATCGACGGGACGCGCCCGGCCCTGGCGGGCCTGGAGTCGTGCTGCGTGTCGGTGGCGGCGGCGGCGCTCTCCTCGGCGCCGACGATGGGCGACGTGAGCGTGGGCTGTGTGATGGAGCTGAAGAGCGGCGCCAGCTTCGTCGCCGAGCGCGGTGCCGGCCTCGAGCCGGAGGCGACTCTCTCGGCCAACCGCTCGCTCGAGCGGATGTTCTGGACCTACGGCTTCCGCGGCAGGCCGGCGCGAGCCCTGATCGAGGTGCTCGCCGAGCTGATCGACGTCTCGTCGGTCGGCGGCGGCACCTTCGACCTCGGGTCGGCGACCTTCGACATGACCCGGGTGGTGACCGGCCAGCTCGACGCTTACGTCGAGCCGGGGTCGCGGATGATCGACGACGTGCCGGCCGTGCGGGCGGAGTTCGAGCGGGTCGGGGGCGGCGCCGTGCTCAACAACTCGCCATACGACCTGGCCGCGGCGGCCCTCTGCCTGGAGGAGGGCGGGGCGATCGTCACCGACGCCTACGGCGCCTCGCTGCGCGACCGGCCCCTGCTCGGCTCCGATCACGACTTCCAGATGTCGTGCGTGGCGGCCGCGAATCCGGAGCTCCATTCCGCGATCTGCGCGGAGATCGACGCCGGCATCGAGCGGCTGCGCGCCCGCCTATGACGGGTTGCAGCATTTGAACGGGTTGCGCCCCGCCGGGCAGCCTCGCGTCTCCTGCGGAGGACCCGCCCGGCAAACGAGTACGTTTCCGCCCTTGCATCCGGATCCAGTCGCCAGGGAAGCCACATGCTTCAAGAGGTAGCGCTCGGCAGCAAGTCACTCGCGGACTACACGCACCTCGCCGGCCGGGGGCTGGTCGACGAGATCCGCCAGCTGGCCGAGAACCTGCATGGCAAGCGGGTGCTGCACGTCAGCGCGACCGCCTTCGGCGGCGGCGTCTCGGAGATCCTCTACACGATCGTGCCGTTGATGCGGGACGTCGGCCTCGAGGCCCACTGGCAGGTGATCATGGGGCGCGAGGAGTTCTTCAACGCGACCAAGCTCCTCCACAACTCGCTCCAGGGCGACCCGAGCACGCTGTCGCCGAGCCAGTGGGAGCTGTTCGACCACTACAACAAGATGAACGCCGAGAGCCTCGACGGGGAGTGGGACGTGATCATCGTCCATGACCCGCAGCCCGTCGAGATGCAGCAGCACGCGGCGGACCACGCGAACAAGTGGATCTGGCGCTGCCACATCGATCTCTCCGAGCCCAACCCGGAGCCGATCAAGCGGCTCCTGCCTCTGATCTCCGGGTACGACATCACCGTCTGGCACATGGAGCAGTACGTGCCCAACGGTCTCGACGGGCACGGCGGCGTGCGGATCGTGCCGCCCGCGATCGACCCGCTCTCGCCCAAGAACATGGCTCTCTCGCCCGACGACGCCGCCTTCGTCTGCAACCAGTTCGGGATCGACGTGGACCGGCCGATGATCTGCCAGGTATCGCGCTTCGATCCCTGGAAGGACCCGATCGGGGTGATTGACGCCTACCGCCAGGTCACCGAGGAGATCCCGGAGGTCCAGCTGGCGCTCGTCGGCTCGATGGCGACCGACGATCCGGAGGGCTGGGAGTTCTTCCACCGCACCTTCGAGTACGCCGGCTCCGACCCGGACATCAAGATCCTCAACAACCTCAACAACGTCGGCGCCATCGAGGTGAACGCCTTTCAGTCCCAGTCCGACGTCGTGCTGCAGAAGTCGATCCGCGAGGGCTTCGGGCTGACGGTCGCCGAGTCGCTGTGGAAGGGGCGGCCCACGATCGGTGGCGACGTCGGCGGCATTCCGCTCCAGATCGTGGACGGGGAGGACGGCTTCCTCGTCTCCTCCCCCCAGGAGGCCGCCGAGCGCTGCGTGGAGATCCTGCGTGACCCCGAGCTCGGGCGGCGCCTGGGCCGCGCCGGCAAGGAGCGCACTCGCGAGCGGTTCCTCTCCCCCCGGCTGCTGCTCGACTGGCTGCGGATCTTCACCGATTTGGGCTTGTAAGAGGGCTTCGCCATCAGATCGCGGCCAAGAGCGGTCATGCCCAATAACCGCTCGGGGCTTCGCCCCTCGCTCAAGACAGGCTGGCCTGGTGGCCGCTTGTCCCTGATACAAACGGGGCGTGCCCGACAAGCATCCCCTGACGATCGTCTCCAACCGCGGGCCGGCCGAGTTCGGCCGGGACGAGGGCGGCAACCGGATCGTGCAGCGGGGCGGCGGCGGCCTCGTCACCGCGCTCTCCGGGCTGGTCTCACACCGGCAGGCGCTGTGGATCGCCTCGGCGATGACCGACGAGGACGTCGCTGTCGCCAACGAGAGCGACGGCCCGGTGACGATCGACGTCGAGGGGATCTCCTACGACGTCCAGCTGGTCGCCTCAAACCCGGCGGCCTACGACCGCTTCTACAACGTGATCGCCAACCCGATCCTCTGGTTCATCCAGCACTACCTCTGGGACCTCTCGAACGCGCCCGACATCCGGCAGGCAGAGGTGGACGCCTGGGAGGAGGGCTACAAGGTCGTCAACGACGACATCGCGGACTGCGTGATCCGGGCGATCGAGGGGCAGGAGGACCCGGTCGTGATGCTCCACGACTACCACCTCTACACCTGCCCCGGCCTGATCCGCCGTGCCCGGCCCGACGCCTTCCTCCACTACTTCGTTCACATCCCCTGGTCCCAGCCGGACTCCTGGCGCATCCTCCCGAACCGCTGGCGGGAGGAGATCTACCTGAGCATGCTCTCCAACGACATCATCGGCTTCCACACGACCGCCTACTGCCGCAACTTCCTGCAGTGCTGCCGCGAGCTGATGGAGCTCGAGACCGACTACGACCGCATGGCGGTGCTGCACGAGGGCAGGGAGATCTGGGTGCGCGCGTATCCGCTCTCGATCGACACGCAGCGGCTCTACCGCGCGGCCGAGTCCCCCGACGTCGCCTTCTACGAGAAGGAGCTGTTGCGGCGCCGGCGCGACCACCTGATCATCCGCGTGGACCGGGCCGACCTCTCAAAGAACGTACTGCGCGGTTTCACCGCGTTCGACGTCTTCCTCGACCAGCACCCCGAGTTCCGTGAGAAGGTCACCTTCATCGCCCACCTGCAGCCCTCGCGGCAGGACGTGCCCGAGTACGCCGAGTACCTGGAGCGGATCGAGGCCCTCGTCGCCGTGGTCAACCACCGGCACGGGACCACCGACTGGATGCCGATCGACCTGCGGATCTACGAGAACTTCCACGAGGCCGTCGCGCGGTACAAGCACTTCGACCTCCTGATGGTCAACTCGCTCTTCGACGGCATGAACCTGGTCGCAAAGGAGGCGCCGGCGGTCAACACGCGCGACGGCGTCGTGATGCTCTCCGAGAACACCGGCGCCCACGAGGAGCTCGGCGAGGTGACGCTGTCGGTCAACCCGTTCGACATCCAGGAACAGGCGGACGAGATCTACCGCGCCCTCACCATGGATCCCGAGGAGCGAGCGCTGCGCGCGCGGCGGCTCAAGGAGATCATCACCGAGCGCGACCCGGGCGACTGGGTGGACGAGCAGCTGGCCGACATCCGGGCCAAGCGCTCGCCGGCCACGCAGCTCCGGCGCTGACGGATCGCGGCCGCTAGTCGCCCTCGATCCCGAGGTTGTCGCCGGAGGGCGGGAGGGCGTAGGAGTAGGCGGGCGGGGCGGGCACGGGCAACGACGGCGTCGACGGCCGGAGGACGGCGCCATGTCGGCGTTTCGCCGGCCGCCTTGGTGAGCTTCTTGGGACGTGCCTGGAGAGCTTCGCGGGCCGGTGCCGGTGCGCCCTCGTCGCGGGGTCCGGAGCCGGGGGCCCCGCCGGTGCGGTAACTGGAGAGCCCGCCGGGGGAGGGACCAGCCCCACGTCCGCCGGCACGGGAGGCGGCCGATCACCCCCGAGCAGTGCGGGCAGCGCGGCGACCCCGGCGATCGCGGCCGCCGCGATCGCCGCCGCGCGGCCGACGCTCGACCATCTGATCTGGCGCCCCATGGCCTGCTGAGCGCGCCTCGGGTTGGGTTCTCCCCTATAGTCGCGCGTCGCTGTGAGCCGCCATTACGAACTCGTGCTGATGCTCGACCCCGAGACCGCGGACGACGCGCGGGAGCGTCTCGCCGGCGACGTGCGCCAGCAGATCGAGGGGGCGGGCACCCTGGAGCGCGCGGACAACTGGGGCATGCGCAAGCTGGCGTATGAGATCCGCCAGCGCAACGAGGCGGATTACCGCTACTACCGGTTCCAGAGCGAGCCGCCGCTGCTCGAGCGGCTCGACCACAACCTCAAGATCGCGGACGGCGTGCTCCGCTTCCGCATCTTCAAGGTCGACCCCGACACACCGACCAACCCGCCGCCCGCCACGGAGCGTCCCGCCGTCGTCGGGTCCGACCGGCCCGACCGCGAGCGCCGGCCGCGTCGCGACGACCGCGACGAATAGCCGGTCAGCCCGGCCCCGCAGTTTCCGGCGTTTCCCCTTCGCGGGGGAGAGAGTCGGCCGACCGGCTGCTTAAGATCGCAGTTCGGAATCGAAATCGATAGGAGCTGATCAGTGGCCGCCTCTAACGTGAACGTCGTCGTCGTCACCGGGAACCTGACCAAGGATCCCGAGCTGCGCTCGACCCCGAGCGGGACCTCCGTCTGCAAGCTACGCGTCGCTGTCAACAGCCGCCGCAAGGACGGCCAGAGCGGCGAGTGGGTCGACAAGCCGAACTACTTCGACGTCACCGTCTGGGGAGCCCAGGGGGAGAACTGCGCCAACTACCTCTCCAAGGGACGTCCGGTCGCCGTCGAGGGACGGCTCGACTGGCGCGAGTGGGAGGCGCAGGACGGCTCGAAGCG
>Ga0070741_10011511_pt1 | contig 16322 bp, 13 predicted proteins | sample Coa_R1_4_FD_66440 | JGI IMG/M metagenome (GOLD analysis project Ga0070741, IMG submission 66440) | Surface soil microbial communities from Centralia Pennsylvania, which are recovering from an underground coalmine fire - Coalmine... | ecosystem: Environmental > Terrestrial > Soil > Unclassified ...
CCTCCTCGGCCGCGAAGTCCTCCCCGAACACGCCGCCGCCGCCGTATACGCCCTCTGCGGACCAGACCTGCCGCTCACCACCGGCCTGCTCATCCCCGTCGACGCCGGGATAGCCGCCGCATTCCTGCGATGAGCGTGTTCGCCGCCGTCGACCTGGGGGCCTCCGGCGGCCGGGTCATCGCCGGCCGGGCCGATGGAGCCAGGCTGGAACTGCGCCAGGTGCACCGGTTTCCCAACGAGCCGGTGCTGGCCGGCGCCACCCTGTACTGGGACATCCTCCGGCTGTACGGCAACGTCCGGCACGGTCTGCGGCTCGCCGCTGAATCGTTCGAGCTAGCCGGCGTGGGAATCGACTCATGGGGCGTGGACTACGGCCTGCTCGACGCGGCAGGGGCGCTGATCGGCAACCCGGTGCACTACCGGGACGCGCGGACCGACGGTGTCCTGAGCGGCGTGCCGTTCGCCGAGCTTTACTCCGTCACCGGCATCCAGTACCTGCCGTTCAACACGATCTACCAGCTCATCGCCGCCGCGGGGAGTCCGGCGCTGGCCGCGGCCAGGACGCTGCTGCTGATCCCCGACCTGCTCGGGTACTGGCTGACCGGCTCGGCGGGCGCCGAACTGACGAACGCGTCCACGACCGCGCTGCTCGACGTGAGGGCGCGGTCGTGGGCGACCGGAATCATCGAGCGGGCGGGGATCCCGACCGGGCTGTTCCCGCCGCTGCGTCAGCCGGGGGACGTGATCGGCCCGGTCGGCGTGCTGCGTGACGTGCCGCTGATCGCGGTCGGCTCGCACGACACGGCGTCCGCCGTGGCCGCCGTGCCCGCCGACGGCCCGCACTTCGCCTACGTCTCCTCGGGCACCTGGTCGCTGGCCGGGCTGGAGCTGGCCGCGCCGGTGCTGACCGAGGCCAGCCGGGCGGCCAACTTCACCAACGAGGCGGGCATCGACGGGACGATCCGGTACCTGCGTAACGTGACGGGGCTGTGGCTGGTGCAGGAGTGCCTTCGGTGCTGGGACGCGCCGCCGCTCGAGCCGCTGCTGGCGGCCGCGGCCCGGCTGGAGCCGCTGCGGTTCGTCGTCGACGCGGACGATCCGGTGTTCCTGCCGCCCGGCGACATGCCCGGCCGCATCGTCTCGTGGCTGGCATCGCGCGGGCTGCCGGTCCCGGCCGGGCCCGCGGAGATCGTGCGCTGCATCCTGGACAGCCTGGCGCTGGCGTACCGGCGCGCGCTGCTGGCCGCGCAGGAGCTGTCCGGACAGCACGCCGACGTGGTGCACATCGTGGGCGGCGGCGCGAGGAACGCGCTGCTGTGCCAGCTCACCGCCGACGCGCTCGGCCTCCCGGTCGTCGCGGGCCCGGCCGAGGCCACCGCCCTGGGCAACGTCCTGGTCCAGGCCCGCGCGCTGGGCGCGGCGCCGGGCACGCTGGGGGAGCTGCGCGCGTTCACCCGCGCCAGCGGCATCGAGCTGACCCGGTACGCGCCGTCCGGGAACGCGCCCCAGTGGTCCGCCGCCGCCACGCGCGTCAGAACTCCGTGATGGCGACGCGGTCCTGGAGCCAGGCGATCATGTTGAGCACGAGGAAGTTCCAGTTCTGGAACCCGCGCGTCATGATCGGCTCGCCGGTGTCGGGGTGGTAGAACTCGTGCAGCGCGCCCGAGGTCTCCAGGTCACGCCCGAAGAGCCGGATGGTCTTGCCGGCCAGCTGGCGAGCGTCCTCGTCGAAGCCGTACCGCACCAGCCCGCGGAACACCAGGTAGTTGGTGATGCCCCAGACCGGGCCCAGCCAGTTCGACGGGTTGTTCGACGGTCGCAGGTCGTACATCTTCTCCAGGCGGGACAGGCTCCGGATGCCGTACGTCGCCTCGAAGGTGCGCGGGTCGCGGGCGCGCGCCAGCATGCGCTCGGCCTGTTCCCGTGAGGCGACCCCGGCCCACATGGGCAGGAAGCTCGACCAGCCGTCGATCCGCAGCAGCAGCGACGACCAGCTGCGCGGGGCGCCGCGGTGCAGCCAGTCCTCGGGGTCGACCGGCCGCAGGGCCAGGTCCGCGGAGTAGAACGTGCCGTCTCGCTCGTCCCACAGGTGCTCGCGCATCGCGTCCGCCAGGTCCTGCGCCTGGCCCCGCCGGCGGTTCGCCACGGCGGGCTCGCCGAGGCGTTCGAGCAGTTCCGCGTAGCCGAGGAGTTCGCGGAACAGCAGGCTGTTCAGCAGCACGGACGCCGTGCTCTTGGCGGGCCGGTAGAACACCGCCGGGTCGTTGTCGACGCCGACGGCGAAGTCGGTCTGCCAGTAGGCGAGCCCGGTTCCGGCGTGCACGTGGCTCTCCAGGTAGCGGTCGACGAAGCGGCCGATCGTGGCCATGTGCGGGCGGATCCATTCGGCGCTGCTAGCGGGGTCGGCTGTGCCGACGGGGCTAGCGGGGTCGGCTGTGCCGACGGTGCCCTGGCGCTGGGTGAGCAGCGCGGCGTGCTGGGCCAGCACCGGCTTGTGCATGTTCTCGGCGAACCCGCCGGCCCGGCTCGGATCGCCGTGGGTGAGCGCGGAGCCGGGGGTGAGCTGGATCGGCATGACGCCGTCCTCGTCGGTGTGCTCGAGGAAGTTCAAGATGCTGCCCTGCTCGTAGGGCAGGAACCGGCCCGGGCGGTCGGTGTCGAGCTCTACCTGTCCCAGCGCGATGCTGGCCGACCAGGAGTCCCAGTCCCACAGCGCCGTCGAGTAATACGGCGAGTCCGGGCTCGATGGCACCGTGTAGGGATGGGACAGCTGCCCGGCGGGCTCGCGCATCATCTGCTCGCAGTTCGCGCGGATGTGCTGTTCGAGAAGGCGCGTCCAGCGCTCCAGCATGTGTCGCTCCTCGTGGTACGTGGCTGGTCAGCGGTGCCAGCGGTGCCGATGACCATCTTGCCCCGGGCAGGGTGGACGGACGATAGTGAATCGTTATAAACCTGACGATCGGTACGGTAAGCGGGCCGGTCCGAGGTTCGCGGTGGCCGATGCCGCGCGGCGGCGCGGTGCGCGGGTGCGCGAAGCCGCGGGTCGCGTGGGGTGGGCGGCACCCGGCCGGGCGGTGCCGGGCCGCGCCGCGGCGGTGGCGTTGACGCAGGTAAGCGCTGGTGGGCAGCGTTTACGCGACGCCAGGCCCACCCGCTGACGTTCCCTCGCGAGAGGCTGTTCCGGGTGACCGGGTCTCGGTCGCGTCCGGCCCGGACCCGGCTCGGGCGCGTGCTCGCCGGCCCCCGCCGAGCACCGGTCCGGCCTGCGATGGAGTGCGTCCGGCCATGAAACGGGTGATTGACATGGCCCTGATGCGTGCCTAACATACCACCAAATTAAACGTTTCATAACCGGGCGAACCGTCCCCGCGGACCCCCGAGGCAAGGACCTAGGGCGCCGGGCCATCCGTCGCCGCGCCAGGACCACGCGGTACCGCTTGGTCTGTCGAAGAGAGGATTCGATGTGACAAGACAGATCCAACGGCCGCAGCGGGTGCTTTCCTACGCTTTCGCGGCCGGCGTCAGCGCGGTAGCGCTGGTGCTAGCCGGATGCGCGAGCTCCGGGAGCAGCTCGAGTTCGGCGGCGGCGAGCGGCAAGGGCTCGTCATCGTTCTCGATCCTGTTCACGACCGAAGACACCCAGACTCCGGCCGAGCTGAACAAGCTCGCCGCGGGCGCCTGCAAGTCCGAGGCGGCGAAGATGCCGATCAGCCTCCAGCAGACGCCCGACACGAACCTCCAGCAGAAGATCCAGCTGCTCGCGGGCCAGAACGCCCTGCCGTTCATGTACGCCGCCGACAACACGACGATCGTCCCTGGCGGCACGTACTACAAGACGGGCAACGTCCTCGACATCTCGAAGGCGCTGTCCCAGCTCGGCGTGTCCGGCGACATGACCGCGGTCGCCGAGTCGACGATCAAGCAGACTTTCGACAACACGGTTCCCTCGGTGCCGTTCCAGTTCAACATCGAAGGGCTCTTCTACAATAAGAAGCTCTTCGCCCAGCAGCACCTCAGCGTGCCGACCACCTATGACCAGCTGCTCGCCGACGCGGCGAAGTTCAAGGCGGCCGGTATCACCCCGTTCAGCGCGTCCGGGGCCACCGGGTGGACGATCAGCCGCTGGATCGGCGTCCTGCTGTTCCGCGAACTCGGCCCGAACGCCATGCAGGCGATCAAGAACGGGACGGCCAAGCTCACCGACCCCGACTACGTCAAGGCGGCCCAGCAGGTTGCCCAGATGGGCAAGGACGGCTACTTCTCCTCCGGCATCACGAGCCTGGACTACAACTCGGCGATCGCCCAGTTCCTCACCGGCAAGTCGGCGATGATGTACATGGGCACCTGGCTGCTGGCGCAGGTCAACGACCCGACGCAGAACACCCAGGGGTCCAGCATCGGCTTCATGCCGTTCCCCGCGGTCTCCGGCGGCCAGGGCTCGATCGACCAGTACCCGGCCAACGCCGGCTCGCCGAACGTGATCAACCCCAAGCAGTACGGGGCGAACGGTCAGGCGTGGCTCAAGTGCATCGCGCAGAACTACGGGAGCGCCTCGCTCAAGGACCAGGGCACGTTCTCCGGGTTCAAGGTCAACACGCCGGTGTCCAACCTGCCGCCGTTGACCGCCGACGTCCAGACGATCATCAACAACACCCAGCAGAGCGTCCTGTGGTTCGAGGCCTACTTTGACCAGAAGGCCAACGCGGACGCGTCCAACAACGCCGCTCCGCTGGTGACCGGCCAGATGAGCCCGCAGCAGTACATGAGCACCCTGCAGTCCGACCTTGCCTCGGGGACCTGATAAGCACAAAGCGCCAGCCGGGAGATGGTACCGGGCCCATCGGTACCATCTCCTGTCGCGCGCCACGGAGAAGGGGCGATGAGACACATCCTCGGTAACCGGCGAGCGGCCGCGCTGTTTCTCGCGCCCGCGCTCGCCATATACGTCGGCGTCATCGTCGTGCCGGTCGTCTGGTCGCTCGTCTACTCGTTCTTCAAGGGGACGCCGGCGCTGGGATTCCAGTTCATCGGCCTCGCCAACTTCCGGCACTTGTGGAGCGATCCAACCGTGCGGCAGACGCTGGTGTTCACGGTCAAGTACACGGTCGTGCTGCTGGTCTGCCAGATCGTGTTCGGCTACCTGCTGGCGCTGTTCTACATCTTCGTGCTGCGCCGTTCGTCCACGCTCATCAGGACGCTGGTGTTCTTTCCCGTCGTGCTGCCGCCGGTCGCCGTGGCCCTGCTCTTCAACAAGCTTTTCGCGGTCGCGCCGCAGGTCGGCCCCGTGAACTCGGTGCTGCACCTGTTCGGGATGTCCCCGGTCGACTGGTTCGCCACGGGCAGCGGCGCCTTCGTGGTGATCGTCGTGATGGACCTGTGGCGGTCGGCGGGCTTCTACGCCGTCCTGCTCTACGCCGGCCTCGTCGACATCCCCGAAGACATCATCGAGTCGGCACGCATGGATGGCGCCGGCGGGTGGCGGCTGGTCCGGCACATCGTGCTGCCGCTGTCCAAGCCGATCGTCATCGCCTCGGTCATCTTCGGCCTGAACGCGGACCTGAAGGTGTTCGACTCGATCCTGGCGCTCAACAACGGCGGGCCCGGCACGGCGACCACGCCGCTGAACCTCTACATGTTCCAGACGTCGTTTCTCTACAGCGACTACGGCTACGGGAGCACGATCGCCATGCTGATTACCGTGCTGTGCCTGGTGGCGACCGTGCTCGTGTTCCGGTCGTCCCGCCGGCGAGTCGAGGGGACCGCCTGATGGCGACGAGTGACGTGCGCTCGCCGCGCTCGCGCAGCGGCGTGATCTGGCCCGAAGACCGGCCCGCGGCGCGGAAAAGGCCGTCGAAGCAGGGCCCGCTGCTGACCCGGTTGTCCCGGCGGGCACTGGTCAACATCTTGATCGCGGTCATCCTGGTCGTCGAGATCTACCCGCTGTTCTGGATCCTGACCAGCTCGTTCAAGGGCCAGGACGACTTCACCACCCAGCCGCTGTGGTCGATGCCGAAGCATCTCAACTTCCACAACTACGCGACCGCGTGGCTGACCGGGGATCTGGGTACCGACGCGCTCAACAGCCTGACCGTCACGCTGGTGTCCATGGTCGTGATCCTGCTCGTCGGATCGGCCGCGGCGTTCGCCCTTGAGGTCATGGTATGGCGGGGCCGGACCAGCATCCTGCTGTTCATCATCGGCGGGCTGATGGTGCCGACCCAGCTGATCCTGCTGCCGCTGTTCACCATCTACTTCAAGCTCGGTTTCACGAACTCGCTGGCGCCGCTGATCATCACCTACATCGGCCAAGGGCTGCCGCTGACCGTGTTCTTGATGGCGACGTACTTCCGCTCGGTCCCGCGTGAGCTGTTCGAGGCGTGCGCGCTGGACGGCGGCGGCGTGTGGCGCTGCTTCTTCTCGGTCGGCCTGCCGCTGGTACGCAACGGGATCTTTACGCTGGGCATGTTGTTGTTCTTCTCGATCTGGAACGACCTGCTCGTCGCGCTGACGTTCAACTCCAAGCCGTCCCTGTCCACGGTCCAGGTCGGCCTGCTGAACTTCAACGGGCAGTACGGGGAGGTCCAGTTCGGGCCGTTGCTGGCCGCGATCAGCATCGTGATCTTCTCCACGTTCATCGTGTACGCGCTGATCAACCAGCGGGTGATGCGCGGGATGACGGCCGGCTCGATCAAGGGGTGATCGTCGACGCGCCCGGCTGCCCCGCATCAACGTAGAAGATTACTCCTTCGTGGAGGATCGACCCCAGTGCGCGAGGGTCGCGTTACCACAAAGGGGAAATCCACCACGTTGTTCGAAACGATCATGACGTCGCTTCCAGCTCGGCGCGCCAGAGGTGCTCGGGCTCGTAGCCGAGTTCGGCGCGCGCCCGGCCGATGGACATCAGCGTCTCGAACTCGCCGGTCTCCCGCAGCGGCACGCCGGGGAACGCGCGGCCGGCCAGCTCGCGGCTCGGGATCGACAGGCCGGTGTCGGACGCGGCGATGTTGTACGCCCGGAAGCCGGGCAAACCTCGCGACAGGCCCAGCGAGATCGCGGTCGCGCCGTCTCGCGCGTCCACGTAACTCCACACCAGGTCCCGGCGGTAGGCAGGATCGGTGTGCCGCGCGGCGAAACCTTGGTACTCACCCTGCTGAACGACATTGGTGAAACGCAACGCTGTAATGCTCAGCTCCGGCCGCCAGCGGACCAATTGCGCGGCGATCGCCTCCTCGGCGACCTTCGCCAGGCCGTAGGTGTTGTTGGCCCGGGTCGGGGAGTCCTCGTCGAGCGGCAGGTACGCGGGCGGCTCCGCGAACGGGAACCCGAGCACGTTGATGCTGGACGCGTACACGATCACCCGGATGCCAGCGCGGAACGCGGCGTGCAGCACGTTGAACGTGGCGGTCATGTTCTGCTGGAACAGCGCGGCGTCCGGCACCAGCCCGTTGACGGGGATCGCCGCCAGATGCACCAGGGCGTCGAGGCCGGCGTGCCGGGCCGTGATCCCGAGCAGCGCGTCCAGCGCCTGGCCGTAATCGGTCAGGTCGACCCTGGTGAAGCCGAACCCGGGTTCGCCGTGCATATCGAGGCCGAGCATGTCGTGGCCCTGAGCGCGCAGCAGCGACACCGCCGGCCGGCCGAGCGTGCCCGAGCTGCCGGTAACCGCGATCCGCATGTCCGCCCTTCCTCCGTCCTCGCATAGGGGTTGAAACGTGTCAATTGATCGCTACCATATATCGAGCAGGGCGGATGGCCGAGCGGAAGGTGGCGGAAAGCGGATGCAGGCGATCCCCGGCGCGCCGACGGTGGAGCATCATCGCCAGCCGTTGGGCATCGGTGAGCGCCGCCCCCGGCTGTCCTGGACGGTCTCGGCGGCGCCCGCCTGGCGCCAGAGCGCCTACGAAATCGAGCTGACCCGCGACACGGGCACGGCCGTCGCTCAGGTCAGCTCGAACGACCAGGTGCTCGTGCCCTGGCCGGGAGACCCGCTCCGGTCCCGTGAGCGGATCGCGATCCGCGTCCGGGTGGCCGGGCAGGAGCACACCTTCGGCCCGTGGAGCCACCCCACGATCTTCGAAGCCGGGCTGCTCGACCCCGCCGACTGGCGGGCCGTGCCGGTCGGCGCCGCCTGGCCCGAAGACCCCGACTCAGACGACCGCCGCCCCGCCATCGTCCGCCGCGAATTCCACCTGGACGGGCAACCCGTCCAGGCCCGCCTCTACGCGACGGCCCACGGCCTGTACGAGGCCGAGATCAACGGCAACCGCGTGGGCGACGACGCGATGTCCCCGGGCTGGACCGTCTACCCCAGACGCCTGCGCTATTACACCTACGACGTGACGTCGTACCTGCGCACTGGCGCCAACGCGATCGGTGCCTGGCTCGGCGACGGCTGGTACCGCGGCCGGCTCGGCTGGTACGGCGGTTTCCGCAACCTGTTCGGCGGCGACCTGTCGTTCATCGGCCAGCTTGAAGTGCGGTTCGCGGACGGCCGCGTCCAGATCGTCGCCACGGACAGCGAATGGCTGGCGTCGCCCAGCCCGATCCTGCGGACCGGCAACTACGACGGCGAGCGCTACGACGCCCGCGAGGAGCGGCCGGGCTGGTCGCGACCTGGCCACGACCTGACCGGGTGGACCCCGGTAACCGTCAGCCACCGCGACCCGGCCACGCTGGTCGCCCCCACCGGACCCCCGGTCCGGTGCACCGACGAGGTGCCGGCCGTGAAGGTGCTGACCTCGCCGAGCGGACGGCAGATCCTCGACTTCGGCCAGAACCTGGTCGGCCGGCCGCGGATCAAAGTAACCGGCGAACGCGGCACGATCGTCACGATGCGCACCGCCGAGGTGCTGCAGGACGGCGAGCTTTACACCCGCACGCTGCGCAGCGCCGAATCCACCGACACCTACGTGCTGAACGGCAGCGCGACACCGCAGGAGTGGGAGCCGCGCTTCACCTTCCACGGTTTCCGGTACCTCGAGGTGACGGGCTGGCCCGGCGACCTCGCCCAAGCGGCGGCCGACGGCAACGTCACAGCCCGCGTCTATCACACCGACATGCGCCGGACCGGCTGGTTCGAGTGCTCGGACGAGCTGCTGAACCGCCTGCACGAGAACATCGTGTGGAGCATGCGCGGCAACTTCCTCGACATCCCCACCGACTGCCCGCAGCGCGACGAGCGGGTCGGCTGGACCGGCGACATCCAGGTGTTCGCACCCACGGCCAGCTTCCTGTACGACTGCGCCGGGATGCTCGCGTCCTGGCTCACCGACGTCGCGATCGAGCAACTGCCGGACGGCACGGTCCCGTGGTACGTGCCGGTGATCCCGGCGCATGAGAAGTGGACGCCGATCCGGCCCGGTGCCGCCTGGGGCGACGCCGCGGTCCTCGTCCCGTGGACGCTGTACCAGCGCTTCGGCGACCCCGGCATCCTGGCCGCACAGTACGAGAGCGCCCGCCGCTGGGTCGATCTGGTAACAACCTTGGCAGGCCACGACCGGATCTGGGACCAGGGATTTCAGCTCGGCGACTGGCTCGACCCGGCCGCGCCGCCCGAAGACCCCGCGGCCGGCCAGACCGACCGTTACCTGGTCGCGACGGCGTATTTCGGCTGGTCGGCGCGGCACGTCGCCGCCATGGCCGAAGTACTGGGCCGGGACAAGCAGGCACGTCGTTATGAAGAGATTGCCAGCGAGGTCCGCGACGCCTTCGCCGCGCGGTACGCGGCCACCAAGGGCCGCCTGACCAGCGACGCCGCGACCGCCTACGCGCTGGCGATCGTGTTCGACCTGGTTCCCGGCGAAAAAGCCAGATACGGCGACCGGCTCGCGGAACTCGCCACCGCCGCCGGATACCGCGTCACCACCGGCTTCGTCGGCACGCCGCTGATCGCCGACGCGCTGACCGCCACCGGCCACGTCGACGTCGCGTACCGGCTGCTGACCGAGCGGGAGTGCCCATCCTGGCTGTACCCCGTGCTACAGGGCGCGACGACGATCTGGGAGCGGTGGGACAGCCTGCTGCCCGACGGCACGGTCAACCCGGGCCGGATGACGTCGTTCAACCACTACGCGCTCGGCTCGATCGGGGACTGGCTGCACCGCGTCGTGGCCGGTCTCGCGCCCGCCGCGCCCGGCTACCGCGAGATCCTCTTCCGGCCGCGGCCTGGCGCCGGGCTCACCGCGGCGTCGGCGGCGCATGAGTCACCGTACGGGCTGGTCAGCATCGCGTGGGCGATCCGCGACGGCTACCTGGAGGTCTCGGTGGCGGTGCCCACCGGGACCAGCGCGGTGCTCGACCTGCCGGGGGAGCCGCCGCGCCCGCTCGGTCCGGGCGAGCACACCGCTAGGGCCGTGTGGCATTCCTGACCGTCGTCGTGATCCGGTACAGGCTTGACGTCGCGGCGATATAGAGGTCGTGCCCGTCGGGACCGCCGAAGCACAGGTTGCCGATCCGCTCCGGCACCGGGATGTGCAGCAGGAGCGACCCGTCGGGAGCGAACACCCGCACGCCGTCCCCCGACGAGCTCCACACCCGCCCTGCCTCGTCCACCCGGAAACCGTCCGGCCAGCCGACGTCGATCTCGGCGAAGACCCGCCCGTTCACGCAGGTGCCGTCGACGACGTCATAGGCGCGGATGTGCCGGGGGTCGGATCTGTCCCGCACCCACGAGGTGTCGGAGACGTACAAGATCCGCTCGTCCGGCGCGAATGCCAGCCCGTTCGGGTGGATCATGTCGGTCACCACCGGGGTGATCTCGCCGCTGCGCTCGTCGAAGCGGAACACGTAGCAGCCGCCGTACTCCGGCTCGGCGACGCGGCCCTCGCGGTCGGAGATGATGCCGTACGGGGGGTCGGTGAACCAGATCGAACCGTCCGATGCCACCACGATGTCGTTCGGCGAGTTCAGCCGCTTGCCCTGCCAGCGGTCGACCAGCACGACGGGCGGCCCGCCGGCTTCGCGCTCGACGGCGCGCCGCCCGTGGGAGCACTGCACGACCGCGCCGTCGAGGTCGAGCGTGCGGCCGTTGGTGAACTCGACGTCCGTGCGGTAGACGACCGTCCGGCCGGTGCCGGCGTCATACTGCATGATCCGGTTGTTCGGGATGTCGCTCCAGCGCAGCGCGCCGGCCTCGGGCAGCCAGACCGGCCCCTCGCCCCACTCGGTGCCCGTGTAGAGCCGTTCCAGCGACGCGTCCGGTGCGAGCAGTGATGACATGGCCTCAGTATTCCGCCCGACGCTCACCAGGGACGACGGTGCCGGTTTCGTATGCCAGCACCACCGCCTGGACGCGATCGCGAACGCCAAGCTCCTCGGCCGTCTCGACGAACTCGCGCAACCGCTCGGGCGGCAGCTGCGGACGGCACACCACACCCACTCTCGGCACCTGGCTCAGCGAAGTCACGCAGGTCAGACTAACTCCGCTGCCGCGCATTCGTGCCAGATGCCGCCCGAGATATCCAGGTTGTTGCCGTTGGCCTGGCCGGGTGTGGTGTCCAGGGTGGCGGTGTAAAGGGGATGCCCGTCCCAGGTGGCCTGCACCATGCCGTCGGGACGGGTGATTGTCCCGAGCGTCCCTGGCACACCGGCTCCCGCGTGGACCGGCCCGGGTACCGGCGGCCACTGCGCGGCGCAGGTGCCGGCGCAGAGGGAGGCCGTCCCCTTGTCTGGCGCGAACCAGTACACGGTGAGCCCCTGAGCGTCGGTGAGCACGCGCACACCACCGATCCGTCTCGTCCCGAGCAGGGCCGCGGCGGGTGCCCGGCCCGGCGGCGGATTACGCGCCGCCGTTGCCCATCCGGCGCCGGCCGCCGCGGCGAGCGAGGTGACCGCGGCGGTGGTCAGCCACAGCCGGGTGCGCCGCCGCCGCGCGACGCGGCTGGCCAGGCTCCCGGGAAAGGCGCCCGGCGGATCCGGGTTCATGGCTGGCTCGCCAGGCTCCGCCGGCTGCCTGCGCAGCAGGCCGGGCAGCGCGGCCAGGCCGGCCACCTCGTCCCGGCACCGTTCGCAGCAAGGCAGGTGCCGCGCGACCCTGGCGCGGTCGGCCGGGGTAATCGCACCGACCAGGTAAACGCCCAGTTCGTTGCGAACGCTCGTACACTCGTCCATCGCACTCCGGTGCGGCTACTAGTAACCCCCGCCGCCGCCAGATCCGGCTTGGCTTCCGGATGCGGTCATGTCGTGCCAGACGCCGCCGGAGACGTTGAGGTTGTTGCCCTTGTCCTGGCCGGGTGCGGTGTCGGCGGCGTAGGTGTAGAGGGGATGGCCGTCATAGGTGGCCTGGGTGCTGCCATCGGCGCGGGTGATCGTGCCGAGGGTGCCGGTGACGCCGGAGCCGGCGGTGGCGGGTCCCTTGACGGGTGGCCAGTAGGTGGCGCAGCTGCCGTTGCAGTTGGATTTGGTGGAGGTGTCGGGGACGAACCAGTAGAGGGTGAGTCCGCCGGCGTTGGTGAGGACGGTCTGGCCGCCGATGGAGGTGGTCTTGATCGTGGCCGAGCCGGCGGCGGCTGATGAGCTGGTGCCGCTACCGGAGGTGGTCCCGCTTCCGGTGGAGCTCGGTGAGGAGCTGGAGCAGGCCGAGGCGAGCAGCCCGATCGCGGCCATTCCGGCAAGCCCGATGAGCTTGGAACGCATTGTTATATCTCCCTTAAGCTGTTATTTTCTCTCCTCCTTTGATCACGTATCCGGGGGGCCCACGGTTCAAAATTCAAGCAGGCCCGAGTGTTTTTTCGAACCAGTGGTGCGCGTAGTGTTCCTGGCTGAAGGCCGCCACCTCGCGATATCCGGCCGACCGGTACAGCCCGATCGCTTCGGTGAGGGCCTGGTTGGTCTCCAGGCGCAGGGTGCGCACGCCGAGCGTCGCGGCATGCGCCTCCAGCTCGGCCAGCAGGCGGCGGCCGAGCCCGAGCCCACGCGCGGCGGGGGAGACCCACATGCGCTTGACCTCCGCCGGCTCGTCCCCGTGGTACTTGACCGCGGCGCAGCCAGCGGGATCGCCGTTCAGCGTCGCGACCAGCAGCACCCCGGCGGGCGGGGTGAGGTCCTGGTCGTCGGCCGGTATGCTGTGCCGCGGATCGAAGCCGCCGTCGAAACGACGGGACAGCTCGGCGAAGTACGCCCGCAAGCAGTACCGTGCGGCGGGCTGGCGGGGGTCTGTGACGGCGACGTGGATCATCGACGCGGTAAGCAGCCGCCGGGCCTCGTCCAGCACGGCGGCGAGACGCTCGCGTTGCGGGCCGGTGAGCGGGTTCAGGATCGCGACCGCCTGCTCGTCGGAGCGGCGGTCCAGCTCGGCACGTTCGGCCAGGCCGGCCTCGGTCAGCCGGACGGTGCGCACCCGCCGGTCGCCCGGATCCGCGCTGGTGACGACCAGGCCCTCGGCCTCGAGCGCCCGCAGCATGCGGCTGAGGTACCCGGAGTCGAGGCCCAGCCGGGACCGCAGCGCCCGTACCCGGGTCCCGGCGGGGCTGATTTCCCAGAGCACCCGCGCCTGCCCCAGCGGCCGGCCGCGGGACAGGAACGAGTCGTCGAGGGCACCGATTCGCTGGGTGAGCGTGCGGTTGAACTGCCGCACCGAGCCGATCAGGACCTGATCCATTCTCTGACTTTAGTCAGAGAAACCGTCCTCTGTGTCGCTACCTGTTCCTCTTCTGCCGGGGGATCACGGCGCGCGGACCGCGGAGCACCGCGATGGACCGCGGTCCGACGGTGACGGTGTCGCCCGCGTGCCGTTCGGGTGCGCTGGCCGGCTCGGCCGGATCGTAGCTGTTGATCTCGGCGACCCAGCGCTGGTCCGGGATCGTCTGCGGGATGGTGAACTCCAGCGGCTGCCACCACGCGTTGACCATGACGATGAAGTCGTCGTCCAGCAGCGGCGACCCGTCCGGTGCGGGATCCGGGTCGTCGGCGCCGTCCAGGTAGATGGCCAGCGCGAGCGCCTCCTGGTCAGCCCAGTTCTCCTGAGTCATCGGCGTCCCGGCCGGCGTGAACCACTCGAGTTCGTCCGCCTCGGCGCCGGTGAGGAACCTGCGGCGGCGGAACACCGGGTGCGACTCCCGGAACTTCACCAGGTTCCTGGTGTACTCCAGCATCTCGGTGTCCGTGTTCGACCAGTCCAGCCACGAAATCACGTTGTCCTGGCAGTACGCGTTGTTGTTGCCCTGCTGGCTGTTGCCGAGCTCGTCACCGCTCAGCATCATCGGGACGCCGAACGACAGCATGAGCGTGGTGAGCATCGCGCGGGACTGGCGAGCGCGCAGCGCGAGCACCTCGGGATCGGCGGTGTCGCCCTCGGCGCCGCAGTTCCAGGAGCGGTTGTCACCGGCGCCGTCCATGTTGGCCTCGCCGTTCGCCTCGTTGTGCTTGCCGTTGTACGACACGAGGTCCCGGAGCGTGAAGCCGTCGTGCGCGGTGAGGAAGTTCACCGACGCGGTGGGCCTGCGGCGGCTGTTCCCGTTACCGCCGTAGAGGTCGGACGAGCCGGCGAACCTCGTCGCGAACTCGCCGAGCCCGATGTGCTGGCTGCGCCAGAAGTCGCGCATGCTGTCGCGGTACTTGCCGTTCCACTCGCGCCACAGCGAAGGGAACCTGCCCACGTCGTAGCTGTCCGCCTGCCCCACGTCCCACGGCTCGGCGATGAGCTTGGCCTGGGAGACCACGGGATCCTGCATGACCAGGTCGAAGAACGCGGACAGCTGGCTGAACCCGCCTTCCTGGCGGGCCAGCGTGGTGGCGAGGTCGAACCGGAAGCCGTCGACGTGCATCTCGGTCATCCAGTACCGGAGCGAGTCCATGATCATCTGGAGGACGACGGGGTTGCCCGCGTTCACCGAGTTGCCGGTGCCGGTCGAGTCGTAGTAGTACCGCGGGTCGGCCGGGTTCAGCCGGTAGTAACCCGGGTTGTCCAGGCCGCGGAAGCACAGCGTGGGGCCGTCGGGCCCGCCCTCGGCGGTGTGGTTGAACACGACGTCGAGGATGACCTCGATGCCCGCCTGGTGCAGCGCCTTGACCATGCCCTTGAACTCGGCGACCTGGCCGCCCTCCTTGCCGGCCCGCACCGCGGCGGAGTACGCGTGATGCGGTGCGAAGAAGCCGAGCGTGCTGTAGCCCCAGTAGTTGCTGAGGCCGCGCTGGACGAGGAATTCGTCGGTCATGCTCTGATGGACCGGCAGCAGCTCGACCGCCGTCACGCCGAGGCTGGTCAGGTGCTCGATGATCGCCTCGTGCCCGAGTCCGGCGTAGGTCCCGCGCAGCCGCTCGGGCACGCCGGGATGGAGCATGGTCAGGCCCTTGACGTGGGCTTCGTAGAGCACGGTCTCGGCGTAGCTGCGCTGCGGGTGCTCGTCGGCGCCCCACTTGAACGAGCTGTCGGTAACCAGGCTGAGCGGGACGTACTTCGCGGAGTCGAGCGAACTCGGCGATTCCGGATCCTCCAGGTCATAGTCCAGCAGCTCGGGTCCGAAGACGGCCCAGCCCTTGACGGCGCGCGCATAGGGGTCGAGCAGCAGCTTGCTCGGGTTGCAGCGCAGGCCCTGCGCGCGATCGTAGGGACCCTGGACCCGGTACCCGTAGGCCTGCCCCGGCCGGACTCCCGGAACGAACCCGTGCCACACGCCCGCGTCGTAGTCCGGCAGTTCGATCTGAAGCTCCTCGCCGGCGTCGTTGATCAGGCAGAGCGTGACGCTCTCGGCGATTCCGGACGTTACCGCGAAGTTGACGCCTCCGTCGCGGGGCGTGGCGCCCAGCGGAAACGGATTACCTGGCAGCGCGCGCGACGACATTCGTTCCAGCACAACGGTCATGAGCAGGCCTTTCCCCCCGTGAGATTTCCCCGCCGCCCTCCATACCCCGCTGTCATCCGCGCTACACTCCGCGTGCTGCACCAGGCACTGGCGCCACCGCGCTCATCGGGACGTCAACCGCTGATCGCCGACGTGATCCCCGCTGCGGCTGCGGTCTGTACCGGGCGCCAAGATCCTTTGCCAGTTTGATGTGCCCTGGCACGCTAAAAAGTCAAACGATCTTGACGACACCTGAGCTCGCGGCGCCTCGCATGCGGCTGCCGGGCTGGCTGCCCGCGATGCCCCGGTTTGTTCCAGCATGGCCTTGCCGTTCAGCGGTCTGTGCGGGCCCTGGGAGACGCCCGAAAAGATTGCGGACAGTTACCCCCCCAGATCGGGGGGGTAACTGTCCGCAATGATCTGGCCCACTCGCTTTCGCGCCCCGAATCTACCGAATGTCCAGGTTAGAGCCAGTGGGCCGTCTATCACAGCTGGACCGCGCGACACACTGTGAGCGCACGTTCTTTTGGAACGCCAACCGGT
>Ga0070741_10011512_pt1 | contig 16321 bp, 20 predicted proteins | sample Coa_R1_4_FD_66440 | JGI IMG/M metagenome (GOLD analysis project Ga0070741, IMG submission 66440) | Surface soil microbial communities from Centralia Pennsylvania, which are recovering from an underground coalmine fire - Coalmine... | ecosystem: Environmental > Terrestrial > Soil > Unclassified ...
GGCGCGCAGAACACGCTGCCCCTGTGGATCTTCGGCGCGATCCGGCTGGGCCAGCGGCTGCCTGAGGTCAACGTCGTCGTGTCCTTCGTGATCCTCGTCACGATCATCCCGGTGGTGGTCGCGGCGCGGCTGACGGGCGGCGGCGGCACCACGAGGGTCCCCGCCGCCCGCTGACGTTCAGACCGTCAGGGCAGGATGATCGAAAGCATCCACAGCGCCAGGCCCACCGCGATCAGGTTGATCTTGCGGTAGCGCCACCCGATCGCCGCCGCGACGAAGGCTATGAAGGCGAGCAGCAGGATCAGCGTGCTGATCGTGATGCCGGAAAGCCTGCCGATCAGCTCGGACAGCGACCACAGGGCCAGGCCTATCGCGATGAGGTCCGTCTTTCGAAACGACCAGCCGATCGCCGCGAGCGCGAAAGCGATCAGCGCAAGGATGACCAGGATCGAGGCAAGACCCAGGTTCATAGTTCACTCCTCCTTAGAGATCGCTGGAACAACGCCCTCGAAAGACCGTTCACCCGGAAGTCACGCCGAACCGATTACCCTCATCGACCGAAGCAATGGCCAGCCCAACTGCATCCCTCAATCTGACAGGCCTCGCGCTCACGCCCGGCGCCCAGCGCAGCTGGTGGCTGCGCCAGGCCCTCGCAAGAGAAGGCGACCCAGACCCGCTGCCGAGCCTTGCGAGCCACGTGAACGCCGACGTCGTGATCGTCGGAGGAGGCTTCACGGGATTGTGGACGGCGTACTTCCTCACCGAGGCCAGGCCCGACCTCGGCGTCGTGATCCTGGAGCAGGACATCTGCGGAGGCGGCCCCACCGGACGCAACGGCGGCTTTGCAAGCGGGTGGTGGGACGAGCTCGACGGCCTGGTGACCCTGTACGGGCCGGAGGCCGCCGTGCGGGCTTGCCGCGCGGTTTCCTCGAGCATCGACGCGATCGGCAGGTTCTGCGACGACAACTCCATCGACGCCTGGTTTCGCAAGGCGGGATACATGTACGCGATCACCGCCGATGCCCACGAGCGACTGAGCGAGGAGATGGTCGCGCTGGCCCGCGAGGTCGGGGCGCCCGACGAGATGCGCGAGCTGACGCCCGCCGAGGTCAAGGCGCGGTGCCAGTCTCCCGCATTTCACGGCGGCGCCTTCATGCGCGACGGCGCCTCGGTCCAGCCCGCCTTCCTGGCGCGCGGCCTCCGCAAGGTTCTTCTCGAGCGCGGGGTCAGGATCCACGAAGGCACGACGGTCACCGGCATCGATGGCGGCGATCGACCTCTCGCGCGCGCCGGCGGTGGTTCTGTGCGCGCGCGCCACGCGGTGTTGGCGGTGAACGCGTGGGCGACCGGCTGGCCGCAGCTCGGCCGAAGGCTCGTCGCGTGGAGCAGCTACATCGTGCTGACGGCGCCGGCCCCCGACCGTCTCAAGGAGGTCGGGTGGACGGGCGGAGAGCTCATCACCGATTTCCGGACGTCCCTCCGCTACTTCCGCACGACACCGGACGGTCGCATCGCCTTCGGCGGCGGAGGCGGTCGCGCGCGGCGCACGATCGACGACGCGTTCACCCACGACGCTCGCGCCGTGAACGAAGCGGCGGAGGGGTTCCGCCTCATGTTCCCGTCGTTCGGGGACGTGCCGATCGAGGACGCATGGGGCGGTCCGATCGATGTCTCGCCGACGCACCTGCCGGCCTTCGGGCGGATCCACGGGACCAAGCTCTATTACGCGCTCGGCTACACGGGCAACGGCGTGGCGCCGACCCATGTCGCGGGCCAGGTCCTGGCGGACCTGGTGCTCGAGCGGGATACGGACACGGTCCGGCTTCCGATGGTCAACCCCAAGCCGCGCATGTTTCCTCCGCAGCCGTTTCGCTCCTGGGGGGCGGCGGTGGTTCGGCGAGCCATGATCGCCAAGGAGACCGCGGAGGAGAACGGTAGGGAGCCTGGTTTCGTGGTCGACCAGCTGGCGCGGATGCCGCGCCGGATGGGCTACCTACTGGGCCACTAGCTCCAGCGCTCTTTCGGCGGCGGCCGGCGTGGCAACCGCCTCGCCTGGCTTCGTGAAGTCGCCGAGAAGATGCACGCCCCATCCTTTGGGCATTACCCGCTCGGCGGCGGCGGAGAGCTTGAACATCGGACCGTTCAGCGCCAGGTAGGTGGGATCAGGGACCACTCGCAGGTCGGCCACGTCCAGGCCGGCTGCCGCGGCGAGCGCGCGCAGGGCCCGTGAGGTGTTCGCGCGGTAGCGGACCGGGAACGTGTCCGCCTCGGTCCGCCCGTACAGCCAGGGCACCACCCGCCGCTGCAGCGCCGGCACAGCCTTGCCGAGCCGATTCAGCACCAGGAGCGGGTTTCGCAAGTTGGGGGTGACGAACACCATGTGTCCGCCCGGCCGGAGGACGCGACGCACCTCGCCGAGCACGGCAAGCGGGTCATCGAGGTGCTCCATCACCCAGACCGAGACGACCACATCGAACGAGCCGTCGGCGAACGGAAGGTGCTGGCCCACCCCGCGAATCACCGGCAGGTGGGACGCCCGGTGCTCGACAAGCGAGGATGGGTCGGGATCCAGGCCCGCGGCGAGCCGGACCTCCGTCCAGATGAGCTCGACGACGCCACCCCGACCGCAGCCGAGATCGAGCACGGCGGAATCTTCGGACACATGGCTGCGCACCAGGGCTTCGAGCTGGTCGCCGCTCGGGAGCCATCCCGGTCGCATCCGCCGGTAGCGGGCGCGATAGAGGTTCTGCCGGCTGAGCGGAAGCAGCGCCGCGCCCTGCTCCCCCGCGTGAGGGCTGCCCATGCACGGCGCATTGTGACGTCAGGCGTGGGTCGCCGCAACCCTCAAATCGGCGACAAACCCACGAAGCGCGGCGTCGCGGGACTCGGCGTCCGTCGCCCGCAGGATGGAGGACGGGTGGACCGTGGCGAGCACGCGCACGCCCAGCGCCGAGTCCAGGATGCGGCCGCGCTGCGTGCTGACACGAAACGCCGGTCCGAGCACCGACTGCGCAGCCGTCGCTCCCATCAGCACGATGAGGGCCGGCTTCACCACCTCGATCTCCGAATCGAGCCATGGCCGGCACGCCCGCACCTGGGAGGCACTCGGCTTCTCGTGCAGGCGGCGCTTCCCGCGCCGGGTCCACCGGAAGTGCTTCACGGCGTTGGTCACGTACACCCTCGCGCGGTCGATTTCGGCCTCCTCCAGGGCCTGCTGGAGCAGGCGGCCCGCGGGGCCGACGAACGGCCTGCCCTGGAGGTCCTCCTGGTCGCCGGGCTGTTCGCCGACGAGCATGAGGCGAGCCTTGGGCCGGCCCTCTCCGAACACCGTCTGCGTCGCGTTCTTCCAGAGGTCGCACCCGCGGCAGTTCGCGGCCGCCTCTTTCAGCTCCTCGAGACCCCTCGGGCGAGGCGGTGGTTGGGCCACGCTGAAGTAACGCCAGGATGCATGGAATGAGCCCGAAATGGGCATAAAAATGACGTGGCAAAAGGAGATTTCGTAGAGGTTCTCGTCGATGCCGGAGGCGGTTCCGCGCGCGAGTACGTGATCGGCGCGACGCGAGCGGGACGCACCGTCGAAGTGCGCAGCTCACGCACGAGCGTGGAGGTCCGCGAGCTGACCCGAACGGGCGGCGTCGTGCGAACCGCGAGGTTCATCGCACCTCGCGTCCTCGCCGTCGTGGAGCACCCGAGCGGCGAGAAGCCGCGCGAGCGCCCACGGGCGTCCGCGCGACCGCACGCCGCCTGACGGTTACTTCGAACGCGCCTTCTGGCGCTTGACCTTGTTGGCCTGCTTGCCGAGCGCCGTGCGGGTCTTCTTCGGCAGGCTGGCCACCGTCCGCTTCGACTTCGCCGCGGACGCCGCCTTCTTCACGTTCTTCTTCGCTGCAGCCTTCTGCTTGGTTGTTGCCATGAATCGACAACGCCCGCGCTGCCGCGTCCTACCTACGGTTTGCGCGCCCTGATGTAAGCGCTGCCGATCTTGCCGGCGCCTTCCAGCGTCTGCATGTCGTGGATCTCGATGTCGGCGTCCTCGAACCCGGCTGACAGCAGCGCTGCGCGGTATTCGGCGACCGGGATGCTGCCCGAGATGCAGCCCGCCCATGCGTCCAGCCGCTTTTTCATCTCCGGGGTGAGCTCTTCGAGCTCGACCATGTCCGCCACTGCGAACCGGCCGCCGCTCTTGAGGACACGGAACGCCTCCGCGATCACGGCCTTCTTGTCCTCGGCCAGGTTGATGACGCAGTTCGAGATCACGACGTCGACCGAAGCGTCGGGCAGCGGCACGTTCTCGATGGTGCCCTTCAGGAAAGTCACGTTCTCGACCCCCGCCTTGCGCCGGTTCTCGTTGGCAAGCGCAAGCATCTCATCGGTCATGTCGACACCGTACGCATGGCCTCCCGGAGCCACCCTCTTCGCCGACAGCAAAACGTCCAGGCCCGCGCCGGAACCGAGGTCGAGCACGACGTCCCCTGGCTTCAGCTCTGCCAGCGCGGTCGGATTGCCGCATCCCAGGCTGACCGCATCGCTCATGCCCAGCTGCTTCAACTCGGCGTCGTCGTACGCGCCGGCGCAACCACAGTCAGGGCTGTCGTTCTGGCAGCACCCCGCAACCTGCGCCGACGGCAGCACCGTCAGCTGCATCGCCGCGTCCGCGTAGTGCGAACGAACCGCCTCCTTGATTTCGACCTTGTCGCCCATTGAGAAACTCCTTGAATCCATCGATATCCGTCGATCGCTGGAGTCAATCCTAGCACAAACCATCGATGAGGATCGATGGGTTGGTATAATCCTCTCGTGGCCATGATCGAGCTGCCGGTCGTGCGTGAGCGCGGGGAGTGCTGCTCTCTGCCCGTCGTCAAGCAAGGCTGGGCCGAGCAGAAAGCCGCCCTGCTCAAGGTGCTGGCGGACCCGACCCGGCTCACGATGCTCGCATCGCTCTGGAAGGCCGCAGGCCCGATCTGCATCTGCGACTTCACCGCCGGCCTCGGCCTCAGCCAGCCGACCATCTCGCATCACATGGCGCGCCTCAAGGAAGCCGGCCTGGTCGAATCCGAGAAGCGTGGCATCTGGATCTACTACCGCCTTCGCGACCGCCTTCCGGCGGCCACTCGAAACCTCCTTAACGAGCTGATGTAGGCAGCGGGCCGGGTACTGTATCGCCCGTGCGCGGCAGCGGGGCGGCGGTGCTGTTTGCGGTTCTTCTCGCGGGATGCGGCGGCTCGACTCCCTCGGCCTCGCATTCGCCCGCCGGCAGCTCGCCCCAGGCTCCCGGCGCGACTCCTTGGACCGCGACCGCGGCGCCCAGCGCAGCGCCGCCCACCCTCGGCCCCCCTTCCCTGCTTCGGTGCACGACGCCCGTGCCGGCGGGCGACAACCTCGTCATCGGCGCCGTGAGCGGGGACCCGACGACGGTCATTCGTGACATCCAGGACCCCGCCAACGCACGCAACGTGTGCTCGTTCGCGCCGGGGGCCGTCAATCCTCAGTTTGTAAGCGCCACGATCGTCGCATACGAAACCGCCGACAACCAGATCATCAAGGCGGTGGCCGGCGCCTCGGGCACGACCGTCCTCGCCACCTACACGACGTACGGATCCGGCCAGTACGCGTTCAGCCCGGATGGCTCGGCCATGAGCTATCTCGACGGCGGCGCGTGGAGGATGGTCGACACGTCGGGCAACCATCTGCTTGCAAGCCTGCCGGCCGCCGCCTCCCGGCCCTCGGTCCCCGACCAGGACAGCATCTTTCTCGGCTTCTCGCCGGACGGGCAGTACGTCGCCCTGTTCCAGACCTTTCACCTCGGCGGCAGCGGCTCCTCCGCCCCAGACCAGGTGCGCAGGGTCAAGGACGGTTCGCTCGTCTACTCGACCTCGGGAATGACGATGGCCACCTGGGCTTCAGTGCCCAGCCGCCTCTACTTCCGCGACAGCTCAGGCGCGATGAAACGCTGGGACCCGTCGGCGGGCGTCACGCCGATGCTGTCGGTCAAGTGGATCAACCCTCAACCGTCCCCCGACGGCCGCTGGATCGCCTACACGGTCCGAGGCCTGAGCGGGCTGGGCGCCATCGGCCTCTACAGCGTCCAGGGCAACTCGGTGACCACGGTCACGACGACAGGACGCACGGGCGCGCACTTCGTCAGCAACGACCTGGTCTTCTACTTCGGCGAGACCGCCTGTACGGGTTGCTCGGCGCCCGCGCCGGCAAACGTCGCGTACATCTACGACATCGCCGGCGCGCAGGAGGTCATCTCCCGCCTGGCGAGCGTCTACGACTCCTGGCCGCACACGACACCGGCCGGGATCTGAGCACAAGCAGCCCGACCCCGGCCGGCGTAAAACGAAACTGCTTCGGCCTCAGGCCATCTCTCGACGGCGGTCTTCGCTGACGCGGTCCCGCCGCACCTGGTCCTCGGGGCCGACCATCTGCTCCATCACCCTGCGGTAGTGAAGCATCGCCTGGCGCATGCCTTCGGTGCGGTCTTTCGACTCGTAGCCGAGCTTGTGGGCGCGCTTGACCTCGACCGGGAGATCCCGCTCGGCAAGCGAATGTCCGCGGTCCCTGAGCACGGACATCACGAGTGTCTCGGCCTCACGCACCGCCTGCTCGGGCGAGTCGACGAACTTCGCCTCGATCGAATCCCAATCGTTGATGTATCGCTCGCGCGACTCGACCGTCAGCGGCCGCAGCGCCGGTCTGCGACCACCTGAGCGTCCGGCACGGACAAGGAAGAGCAGAACGACGACTGCGAGGGCAATCACCAGGATCGTCACGAGAGTTCCAGTGGTCATCAGATTCGCCACCTCCACTGAAGGAACGTCAGACGGTGCCCTTCGACCCGGTTGTCCGGGCCGAAGGGCGGCGAATGTCAGACGTTCATGAGGCGGGCGTCGGGCGCGGGGCGGACCCGGCTCCCAGCATTCGGTCCATCGTGGTGATCAGCCAGAGCAGGACGAGCCCGGCCATCACGATCTCGAGGAATACGACAGTGTTCGCGAAAAGCCCGACCACGGCCGCGATGACCGTGAGGGCGCCGACCAGGACCGCGGCGATCATGAAAGGTCCCGTGAACTTGACGTCGGGAGTCGCCCATCCGCTGGCGGCGCACGCGAACGTGCCGAACAGGAGAAGCGCGACGATGCCCATCCTGACTCCGTTCATCAGGGGCCAGCCCCAACCCTCCACCACCGACACCGCGAGCACGATGCCGGCGGCCACGAGGAGTGTCGCGTAGAGATCCTTGCGTGTGAGTGCCATTGCTTCTCACCTCCAGGATCCAGTCTGGCCCTGCCTCAGGCGAGGAACCACGGCCGAAAGGCTCTGATCGAATGGGCACGCGGTCCCGTGACCTGAGCCACTCCGCGGCGGCGCGGAAATGGTCGCGCGGCCAAGCCACCCCGCCGACTTGCTGCGTTGTAATTTCGTGGAAGTACGGCAGGCCATCTTGTGGAGCGGCCTGCTGCTCGGAGGTCAGACGACCGACACGCTCACCACCGCGATCGACCGCGCCCGCGGCGCGCTGGAGGCGATGCCGATGAGCGCCAGGTTGCTCGAGCTGGGCGGCATCGCTCTCTTTTGGGGAACCAAGTTCCTTCTCGTCCTGGCCGCCGGCACCGTCCTCTTCCTGGCCGCGCGCTGGGTGCGGCCCGGACACCGCCTCTCGCTGGTGACGTTCCGTGTCGCCCTCGTGGCGGTGCAGGCGGCCACGATCGGCCTGGCCTACGTTTCGCTGAGCAACACGGTGCTGCTCACGTCGCTGCCCAGCTGAGACGCGGCCCGATCAGCGAGTGTCGGGTCGAAGAGTCCCGGCGACAGATGGCCGCAGTGACACCGCGGGATGGTGGCGATCCCAGGCTTCACGGCAGCTTTCGCAGATGCATCCGGGGCCCCGCGAAAATCCCTCCGCCGCACGTGAGCGGCGGCCCAGCTTCAACAACGTTGCGACGATCTTGCTGCGACGTAGTGCTGACATTGTTCCTCCGGGGTTGCTAAGACGTTCCGAGAGGATAACGACGAATGCTGAAATTTCCTGCCACTCCGCTCGGAATGTGATTTTTGGTTGGCCGAGCTCCCCTCGCCGTTATTGCCTTCCGTTCGCATCCAGCGGCACAGGAGGGACCTCATGTTCAGATTGCGTTACGCGCTCCTTGGGGCCGGCGTTGCGCTGGTCCTCGGAATGGGAAGCGCACTCGCGATGCAGGCGGATCTCAGTGGGAACACCGCGGATTCGCATGGCGATACCGTCGCGTCGGCAGCGCGCACGACGTGTCCGGCGGGCGACGGCCACGGCGCATGTGTGAGCGCGATTGCGTCGACCGAGGGGCAGGAGAACAAGGACGGTGCACGGGCCACCGCGGTTGCGGCGTGCGAGGCGGCCGACGCCGCAGAAGACGCCACCGAGAAGTCGGCCGACGGCACCGAGGACTCATCGGAAAAGGCGGCCGCCACGAGCGGTACCGCAGACCGCAGCGAGAACAAGGCCGAGCGCAGCACAGACCGCACCGAGGATCGAAGCGAGAAGCAGACGCTCAAAGCATGCCTGGGGTCAGGCGGCTCCAGCGCATAGCGAAGGACGGGAAGGTCGCGTGATGACATGGTCGCAGTCGTCGCCGCAAAGGGTTCGCGAAGGGGACGGACTTAGGTCCGTCCTCTTTCGTTTCAGACCCGTATCGCGAGGCGGCCGATAGGACCGAGGAGCTGATCCTCCTCGTATCGCAGATGTGCCAGCAGCTCATCGTTGAGGTGCTCGACGGCGGCCTCGGTCGCGTCAAGCCGGCTCTCGTCTTCGACCATCGCGACAAGCGCCGCGTCCACGTCGCGAAGCACCCCGGCGATGGACTCGTGCTCGCGGTGCAGGCGGTCGAGGATCGGGGCCAGCGCCTGGTCCGCGGCCTTGAGATCGGGGAACAGTGACTGGTCCTCGATCGAATGATGGATGCTCACAACCCTGCAGTACGCGGCGCAAAACGCGCCGAGCGTCCAGTAGTTCTGCCGCATCGTCATCGAGTTGAGGTACGTACGCGCCTCCTGCGCTCCGGCACGACCCTGCCTGACCTCACCGATCACCTGGCGCAGCTGCGTCAGCTCTTGCCGCAGGTGGTTGTGAATCGCCAGCAGAGTCTGCTGTCCCTCGCGACCGACGGAGAGCTGCTCGTCACGCTCGGCGGCCAGCCGCTCCGCCTCGTGGGCCGCATGTGATGCGGTGCCGACGACGGCGGCCTCGGGTGGCGGGACCCGCGACCCAGTCGCACGTTCGCGGTGGGCGGCAACCGCTTCGCGCACTGCGGGCGCAACCTCTTCCGCCCACCGGCGCATGTCGGCGTCCGCCCCTGGCGCCAGCGAGAGAACGAATGCGCTGACTCCCGCGCCGAGCGCGAGCTGGGTCAGCTGCTCGACCCACAAACCGGTTGGCCCCTGGAGGAATCCCGTGGCGCCGGACGCGAACCGCCCGGCGACGTTGTATCCCCTCCGAATCGCCGCTGGCCGGCGGCCCGCCGCCTCCGCGGCCGCATCGATGGCGGCATTCATCCGGCCCAGCTCGTCGGGCGCGGCGTAGCCCAGCGACGGGATCCAGCCATCGGCGGCACGCCCCGTGAGCTCGAGCATCCGGCGCTTGTACGCGCCGAGCCAGATCGCGACCGGATGTGGCGCCGCCGGACCGGGCCGCGCCCCGTGAAGAGAGTAGTGACGGCCCTGAAAGCTCGCGGACGGCGCCGCCGACCACAGCGCACGGATCACCTCGATCGCCTCGGAGAGAGCGTCGACCAGCTCTCCCATCGTCCGCCGCGGAACGCCCATCGCGACCATCGGGTCGATGAAGTAGCCGGCGCCGAGACCGAGCTCGACGCGTCCGCCGCTCAGTATGTCGAGAGCCGCCGCGCTTCGAGCCAGCACCGCCGGCGGCCGCATCGGAACGTTGAGGACGTCGGGAAACAGGCGCAGCCGCGTGGTGCGGCCGGCGATGTAGGACAGGAGCGTCCACGCGTCGAGGAAGGCCGCCTGGTAGGGGTGGTCCTGGATGCCTATCATGTCGAGCCCAAGCCCGTCGGCGTGCTCGGCGGTGGCGAGGATCGCCTGGGTGTCGCGAGCGGCCGGAGCAAGGCCCACGCCAAACAGCAGGTCGTGGCCGTAATCAGGCATATGCGAGCACTAATGTTCCTCGCGTGGAGGACCTTCCACCCGGCTCAATAGACATGGGCGAGTTCACATGGGAGCCGTGGACACCGTCCGAGGTGGAAGCCCGCCTCCGGGGCGTCAGTGCCCCATGGTGCGTGGCCGCAGGCTGGGCCATCGACCTGTTCGCCGGCCCGGAGCATCGGAACCACGAGGACATCGAGATCGCGGTGCCACGCGGCCGCTTTCCCGAGATCCAGGCGGCGCTCAGTGGATTCAGGTTCGACATCGTCGGCTACGGCGTCAACCGTTACTGGCCCATCGACGACCCCGTTTTCGAGCCGACCCACCAGACCTGGGTGCGCGAGCCCGATCGCGCCGTGTATCACCTCGACGTGTTCCGCGAGCCACACGAGGCGGATACATGGATCTGCCGGCGCGCGCCCGAGATCCGGCTCCCGTACTCGAGCGTCATCATGAGAACAGCCGAGGGCACGCCCTACCTGGCGCCCCAGATCGTCCTGCTGTTCAAGGCGAAAGCAGCGCGCGAGAAGGACGACGCGGACCTGGCGCGCGCCCTGCCTCTGATGGAGCCCTGGTCACGAGAATGGCTGCGCGACGCGCTTGGACGCGTGCATCCGGGCCACCGCTGGCTCGAGCGGATCTAAGCCGTCGGGGTGCCCGCGCGCTGTGCGACCAGGCCCACGGGGTCGCCGCGCCGGATTGTGCCGCCAGTGACGATCCTGGCCCGCAGCCCGGTGTGGAGGAGCCCCTTCAGCACGACCGGCGTGCCGACGAGCTTCACGAGATGGCTGCAGGGTTCGCAGTGCTCCTCGCCCTCGCACTCGATCTCGCCCACCCGAAAGCGGCGGCCGATGAACTCGCCGAGCCGCACGCCACGCACGAGCACCTGCCGGCGCGAGGCCGCGGGCGTGAGGTCAAGGCCATGCTCGGCCACCAGCTTCTCGAAGGCCTCCGCCTCGATGAGGGTGATGTCGCACAAGTCAGGGTCCGAATCGTCGAAGTTTCGATCACCTTCGAGGCCGCGTCCAGCGTGGGCCACCGCAAAGCCGACCGCGTGGGGCATCTCGCCATGTGCGCCGGCGAGGTGAATCGCCTCGACGACGCCTGTCCCTTGCTCCATGGCCCTACATTCTGGATGCTTTGAGCATGTGGAGGCGAGTCCAACGCGTTGGCGCATCGTCCGTGGCCGTCGCCGTGCTTGGCTTGAGCAGCGGCTGCTCGCTGTTCGCTTCCACGCCGGCGCCGCCGGCCGTCGGGGATTCTTGCCTGGTCGGCGGATGGGTCGATGTGAAAGAGGACAACTCCTCCGGCTACACGTGGCTCGGTCTTCCGCTTGCGGTCAGCGGGCTGGCCGGAGCGCAGCTGAAGATCCAGTCCGATGGAACGGAGACTCAGGTCTTTGACGGAAGTCAGCCGCTCGTCGGACTCACCCGGGCGGGCCAGCAGCTCGCCATTTCGATCCGGGGATCGGTGAGGTACCGCATTCACGGCGACGGCAAGAACTACACCGAGTCCGGCACCGGCGCACAGATGCCGACGACGGCCACGCTCAACGGGCAGCCCGTGTCCTACCACAGCGCGCAGACGCCCGGGCCGGGCACGTACTCGTGCACGAAGAATTCCCTGACCATGACCACGCGAGGCGGCGTCCAGACCGACAGCTGGGCGCGCTCGTCGAGCGGGGCCTAGACCGAGGCGAGGAACTCGAAGAGCAACTCGCTCCAGCGGTCCGCCGCGTCGAAGATCGGACCGTGTCCCGAACCCTCGAACATCTCCATCCGGACGCGGCCGCCGGTGGCGCCGTAGCGCTCCAGCACGTTGCGGATCTGGGTGACCATCTGCTGAGGCGGGAACACCTCCTCACCGGGCCAGCCGGGGATGACGCCCATCTTGCCGAGCGTCCCCATCTCCCAGGCCGAACCGTCCGCGACCACGATGTCCGCCGTGCCGTGCGTCCACAGGACCGGCGGTTTGGGGTCGATGCCGACGATGCCGGACCAGTCGCAGTACTTACCCGACAGCGCGTTGAGGATGCCCCGGGTGCCGGGCGCGATCGTCGGCCAGTTGGATGACGCGGTCGCGTCCCCCGGATACCCGTCGTCACCGATGACCGACTTGAGGATCTCGTCGACCAGCATGTCCTCGCGCTCGGCCGGCTCGCGATGTGTCGGTGCCCAGTACGACGTGTTCATGACGCTGCGGGGCGAAAGAGGTGAGTCCGACGAGCGGTCACCGTCCGATATCCGCTTCGCGAAATCGGCGTTTCCTGTCCCGCCTCCGGATCCGGCGTAGTCGGGAAAGCAGGGCGTCCCGTCCAGTTTGACCCCGCCGAATCCATAGGGCGACACCGGGTCGACGAAGGTCAGCGACGCGACGGGCCTGTCCTGGGCGTAACTCGCGATCGCCGCTCCGGCGGTCGACCAGCCGACCAGGTGCACGGGCCTCTCGATGCCGAGCGCGCGCATGAGGGAATACGTGTCGTCGGCCCAATCGCGCAGTCCTCGCGTGGCGTTGATCGGAACCCTTTCGGTGTCTCCGAATCCGCGCATGTCCGGTGCGATGAGCCGGTAGGTCTTCGGGGCGCCCGGCATCAAGTGCTCGTAGAAGCGACCGGTGGCCAGGTTGCCGTGGATCATGACGATAGGGATTCCGTCCGCCGGGCCGGATTCGATGTAGTGCATGCGCAATCGATCGGTCTTGACGGTTTCGGAGCGGACGCCCGGCAGCAGGTTCATCGATGTGCCTCCTCCGTTGGATTGGCCATCACCATAACGCGGGCCGCAAGACGGCATGCCTCGAGCCGCGCGGGCTGTTTTGATATCGCCTGTGATCGAGCATCGCCAGCGCGGTGGATCCGCCTCGTCCCTTCGCCTGGCCGAGCTGCTTGCCGCCGTCTCGCTGGCGACCGACCTCGCGGACGACGTGCCCTACGGCACAACATTGCGTGACGCCATCACGGTCGTCGACTTCGCGCAGCTGGCGGGTCTGACCGGCGACGACGTCAGCGACGCCTACTACCTCGCTCTCCTCCACCACGTCGGCTGCACGTCGGCGGTGCTGCCCCAGGCGAAGGTGTCTGGCGGCGACGATGTGAGCGCTCGCCACTGGTACTCGGAGGCGGACTACGCGGACCGCGCGCAGCTGCTGCGGCTGGCCTCGACCAGGGTTGGACGCGAATGGGGCCTTGGCACCAGGGTGCGCGCCTTCACCGGCCTGGTCACGGCTTCGCCCGCCTTCATGGCCGAGTCGATTGTCGGTATCTGCGAGGTCGGGGCGCGGCTCGGAGAGCGCCTCGGTGCCGCCCCGAACGTCACCGAGGCCCTGGACCAGGCCTACGCGCGCTGGGATGGAAAGATCTTCCTCGCGCTGCCGAAGGGCGAGGCCATCTCTCGCCTCGCGCGTCTCGTCCATGTGGTGCACATCGCCCGCACGTTTCATCGCGCCGGAGGCACGAACGCCGCCGACGAGGTCATCCGGATGAGGCGCGGCGGTGAGCTCGACCCAGAGCTGTCCGATCTCTGGCTCGCCAACAGCGCGGAGCTGCTGGAACGCGGCAACACGGAGTCCGTCTGGGAGGTGGCGATGGCGGCCGAGCCCAGGCCGTGGCGAGAGGTCGCGACCTCGCACGTCGACAAGGTTTCCGACACGCTGGCGGATTTCGTGGACCTGAAGGCGTCGCTCGCCGTGGCGCACTCGTCCCACGTTGCGGAGCTCGCCGCGGCCGCGGGTGGCGCCGCGGGCCTTGCCGGAGCCGAGGTCGTGACCCTGCGGCGCGCCGGGTTGGTCCACGACCTGGGCAATGTCAGCGTCCCGCACAAAGTCCTCGCCAAGAAGAGCCCGCTGGATCGCGCGGAGACGGATCGCGTGCGCCTTCACCCGTACCACACGCACCGTGTTCTCTCGGTAAGCGGACCGATGCGCGAAATCGCGGATCTCGCCGGCATGCACCACGAGCGGCCCGACGGCAGCGGCTACCATCGCGGGCTGCCCGCCGCGGCGATCCCGTTCGCGGCCCGCATCCTGGCCTCCGCCGAAGCCTACCGCTCGATGCTCGAGCCGCGGCCCTGGCGGGCGGCACTCTCACCGGGCCAGGTTGCGGATGAGCTGCGCCGGGAGGCGAAGGAGGGCCGCCTCGACCGCCGCGCGGTAGACGCGGTGCTCGAGTCTTCCGGCCAGGGCGGCCCGCGCCGGCGCAGCGAGCGGAGCTGGCCTTCGGGCCTCACGGACCGCGAGGTGGACGTCCTGCGGATGCTCGCCGGCGGGCGTTCGAACAAGGAGATCGCCCGCGATCTCCACGTCTCGGAGGCCACCGTGCACACGCACGTGATCAACGTCTACGGAAAGATCGGGCTGAACACCCGGGCGGGCGCAACTCTTTTCGCCCTGGAGAACGACCTCATCCAGCTCTGAGCGATAAATCGACCGAACGGTTGATGCCGTGGCCGGTGGCTGCACTTACGTTGCTCGGCATGAATGACACGACGTATTCCGACCGGTTTCTGGAGCACCTGGCGGTCCGCGACTTCGACGGCCTGGCCACCCTTTTCGCGCCGGGCGCCTCCGCCCGATTCCTGCTGCCGCGCGGCCCGGAGTCCCAGCAGGGAGGCGAAGCCATCACCAGGCGCTTCCGCGACTGGTTCGAGCGAGCCTCGACGTTCGAGGTCCTCGCCGCCGCCGACCAAACGGTCGGGGCGCGCGACCACCTGAGCTGGCGGCTGCGCGTGGTCCGCGCGCCGGGAGTGCCTGAGCTGATCGAACAGCAGGTGTACGTGACAGCCGGGGAGGCTGGCATCGAGCGAATGGACCTGCTCTGCTCGGGCTTCATGCCCGAGACGACGGACAGCTGCGACATCACGACCGCGGTCTTCGACGCGGGGACACTCGGATGCGCCGATGGTCTCGCCGGTGAGTTCGAGCGGCGGATCGCCGCGATCCCCGTGGGCACATCGCTGGTGGTCCTTGCCGCGGACCCGGCGGCCAAAGAGGACCTTCCGCCGCTGGCACGGCTGCTGGGTCACGCCGTGAAATCGACCGGAACGCTTGCGGATGGCCGCATGGCCATCACCGTGGAGAGAAGGAAATGAGCGAGAAGCTGATCTTCAACTGCACCTGGGGCAAGGCCGACGCGGAGCGCGCGACGCTGCCGTTCTTAGCGGCCAACATCGCGGCGACCGCGGGCCAGGAGGCAGTAGTCCTCTGCACCATCGAGGCGGTCCGGCTGGGCACCGTGGGCGGCACCGATGGCGTCGAGGCGCCAGGCCTTCCCCGGCTCTGCGACCTCATGGCCGAGTTTGTGGGCAAGGGAGGCCGCGTCTGGCTGTGCGGAGCATGCACGAAGCCGCGGGGCATCACCGAGGACCAGCTCGCGGAGGGCGCGCACATCGTGGGCGCCGCCAAGGTTGTCGAGGAGGTCGTCGCCGGGGCCCGGACGATCGCCTTCGCGTAGCCACCGACCGGCCCGGCAAACCGGCGAACATTGGCGCCGATGGACCGGGCCGCCAACGCGTATGACGACCCGGCCGCGGTGGCCGCATGGCAGCGCGCCGCCGCGAGCCGGGCCGGCTACCTGGCCGGGCCGACGCAGCGGATGCTCGACCTGGCCGGACTACAGCCCGACTCGCGGGTGCTCGTCGTGGGCGGCGGCACCGGTGAGGACGCGCTCGCGGTGGCGGAGCGCAGCGGCCCCGACGGCCAGATCGTGGTGACCGACGTTTCGGTGGCGATGACGGCGATGGCCGCAAAGGCGCTGGCCGGAGCGCGCACCGCGTGCTGCGTCGCGGCGGACGCGCAGGCCCTCTCGTTCGGGTCCCAGAGCTTCGATGCGGTCGTCTCTCGAAACGCGCTCATGTTCGTGCCGGATCTGGCCCGGGCTCTGGCCGAGATCCGTCGCGTGCTTCGGCCGGGCGGGAGGATCGCCGCCACGGTGTGGTCGTCTTCCGCCCGCAACCCGAGGCTGGCCGACCCGCTCGAAGCCGCGCGACGGATGGGCGCCCGACCCGGGCCGGGCGCCGTCTACCGCGTCGCGCTCCGGCTCGGCTCGGCGGGCCGGCTGCGGTCCGCCCTTCGCGCGGCGAAGTTCTCGGACGTCTCGGTCGAGCGGTGGCCGGTGATCGCGCGCTACCAGCGTCTCGAGGAGGCCGTCGCCGAAGCGATCGACCACGCCGGGACTCGCGAGCTGCTG
>Ga0070741_10011513_pt1 | contig 16321 bp, 12 predicted proteins | sample Coa_R1_4_FD_66440 | JGI IMG/M metagenome (GOLD analysis project Ga0070741, IMG submission 66440) | Surface soil microbial communities from Centralia Pennsylvania, which are recovering from an underground coalmine fire - Coalmine... | ecosystem: Environmental > Terrestrial > Soil > Unclassified ...
CCGCGATTAGCAATTAAAATCTTACGAAACATAAGTCCAGGGTGAAGCAGCTTGAAGAGCTTCACCGTACTCCTCTCACCAACTAGCCCTCGTGAGGGGTGCTGTAGAAAATTATATCATGCTCGTCTATGCCCTGCTAGAGTGAGGCAAGAAGCGCCAACTGAAGGAGGAACAATTTTCACAAAAACCGGGCAGCGCCCGGTTTTTGTGAAAATTGTTCCTCCTTCAGTTGTGCCGCAGGCACAACGACATAACCAATAGCTTTTGATCTGAATAGTCACAAAATATCAAGACTTTTACGAAGGCTCGCGAGAAATAATCTTGTATTTGAGCTTGAGGGCGAGAATGCGTGTCACGGAAGCGTCGATCTGACTGGTGGAGATCTGGCCGCTCTGTACTGCCTGGCGCAGCCCTTGTAGCATGGTTTGCGTGTCGCCGAGGCCACGAGGGCCGAGCAATAGATCTGTACCGGCTTTGACTGCCAGTACGGCTGCGTGCGAGAGGTCGTAGGTGTTGCTGACACCGCCCATCCAGAGGGTGTCGCTGATGATGACTCCTTTGAAGTTGAGGGTGTTGCGCAGCAGGTGGGTGACGACATTGGGCGAGAGCGAGGTGGGCAATTTGGGGTCGAGTTGGGGGTTGAGGATGTGTGTGACCATGACCATTGGGACGATGCCCTCTTGAATCATTGTACGGTATGGTACGAGATCGACAGTGTTGAGGGTGGCAAGGCTGCGATCCATTGTTGGCAGCGTGAGATGTGGGTCGAGGTTGGCGCTGCCCAGTCCCGGAAAGTGCTTGAGACAGCCGATCACTCCACCATCTGTCAGTCCCTTGAGATAGGCGCGGCCCATGTTGGTAACAAGCGTTGGATCGCTGCCGAATGTGCGCTGTGGTAAGCCGGGATTGTTTTTGTTGGTGAGCACATCGACGATGGGCATAAAGTTGACATTCAAGCCAAGACCGGTCAGGTCGGCAGCAGCATCATGTCCGGCCTTGTAGGCTACTTGCGGGTCGCTACTTGCGCCAATCTCTGCTTCAGAAGGACGCTCTCCCGTGATGCGGCGCAGTTCGTTAACCACTCCGCCTTCGTAGTCGGTGCTGATGAACAGGGGTACGTGCGCCTGACCCTGCATGGCTTTGTTGAGCGCGATGAGCTGGTTGCGGTCCTGTGCGTTACCATTTTTGTTCTCAATCAGCACGCCGCTTACATGATTGCCTTGAATCATCTGTTGCAGATCGCTGGTGAGCGTAGAACCGTAGAATTCGACGATGACCATTTGCCCCAATTTTTCGTCGAGGGTCATGGCTTGAACCATACGCGCAGCCAGATCCTCATCGCTGAGCGGCGTTGGTGTGGCTGTAGTAGGATGCGCTATCGTAGTTTTCTTTGCCGCTGGCGTTGGCGTAGAGGTAGCCGAAGGAGCTAGCGAGCAGGCACTGACAATGAAGAGGAGGAAAGCTAACTTCACAAAACCGTATAGGGCACGGTTCTGTGAAGTTAGCTTGTTCAGGTGAGAGCTGTGGTAGCGGCCCTCGTGTATCTTGTCATCCCATTTTGATGGCATCTTTTTCTTTCAGTCCAAGAGTTTTGATGGCAGTGTCGCGCAGCACAAATTTTTGAACCTTGCCGCTGGCTGTCATGGGAAACGATTCTACAAACTGAAAATAGCGTGGAATCTTCTGATGGCTGATCTGGCCCTGGCCGTAGGCACGCAATTCTTCCTCTGTCAGTGCTTCTCCTTCCCTGGGACGCACGACCGCGAGCAGTTCTTCGCCAAAGAATTCGTCGGGCACTCCCAGGACGTAGACATCGGCAACTTTGGGATGACGCCCTAAGAATTCTTCGATCTCGCGCGGGAAGATGTTTTCGCCACCACGAATCACCATTTCTTTGAGACGCCCTACGATGTTGACATAACCGCGTGCATCCATCGTTGCCAGGTCGCCCGTATGCAGCCAGCCCTCGTTGTCAATCGTCTGAGCAGTCTTGTCCGGCATTTTGTAGTAACCTTGCATGACCAGGTAGCCTCGACAACACAGTTCACCACGCTCTCCACAGGGGACAACCTTGCCGGTCGCCAGATCAACGATTTTGACTTCAACTTGCGGCAGTGGAATGCCCACCGTCGCTGACTTGAGTTCAAACGAGTCATCGGGAAGCGTGAGCGTAATCGCAGCACTGGACTCGGTTTGTCCAAAGACGATAGCCACATCGGCTCCCATGCGCTCTTTGACTTGCTCCATGACATGAACAGGCACAAGCGCGCCGCCGCTGACCACTCTTCTGAGAGAAGAGAGATCATAGGTTGCGAAGTCGGGGACCTGCATCATCGCTATGAGCATCGTGGGAACACCCCCAAAGTTGTTGCAATGCTCCTGGCTGATGACCTGTAAGGCTTTGCGGGGATCGAAAGCGATCAATGGATGTAGCGTTGAGCCTGCATAGAGTGCTCCAAGCACACCCAGTACGCAGCCTCCTACGTGGAAGAATGGCATGGCAGTGCAAACACGATCATTTGCATCCTTGCCCCAGCGGCTTATAAAGCCAGCTGCATTGTTGAGAATGCCACGATGCGAAAGCATTACGCCTTTGGGGAAACCCGTTGTACCAGATGTGAATTGCATCATCACCGTGTCCATCGGATTTACGGATGCCTGTCGCTCATGCAGCGCCTGCGGTTGAATGGAGGCACCGTGAGCAACCATCTCGCGAAAGAGCGTGGGACGCCAGTCTTCTTGCCCGGACTTGCCTCGCGGTGGTGTGCCAACCAGACATACATGACGCAGCCTGGGAAGACGCTCGCTGCTCACTTCGCCATATTGAGTGCCCGGTGTAATCAGCGAACTGACGGTCTCCAGGAAATTGTGGTCGCGCACCTGCGCCATAAAAAAGAGGGCGCTGACATCCCCTTGCTTCAAGACATATTCCAGTTCGGAGGCGCGATATGCCGGGTTGATGGTGACCAGTACCAGCCCCGCTTTCGCAGCTGCCATCTGGAGGAGGAGCCATTCGGGTAGATTAATTGCCCAGACAGCGATGTGATCACCCTTGTTCAATCCCAATGCCATCAGCCCACGTGCCACCTCATCGGCGCGTTCCCGATACTCCTGGTACGTCCAACGAATATCAAGCGCCCCGCCAAGCTCTGGATAACAGGAGTAGACGATGGCTTCATGTGTAGCATTCTCTCTAGCCTGACGATCTAAGAGGTCGCCAATAGTCATTTCGAGGAGTGGTTCGCCAGCAGTTTCCGCCTGCCAATACGACAGACCGTCATTGGTCATGCCCATATATGCCTCCTGTTGAACCCGTCAAAAACGGACGAAATAAAGGGAATTGTTACTTCTATTGTTAGTGTACCATTGCCAGATTTGTATCTATAGAGTATCACCAAATTTATGCTTTAGCGAGTGGAAGCAGATCTGCGGTGGGGGTTCGTGGGAAAACATTTCCCACGAACCCCCACCGCGGTGCAGTCGTTATAGCCAGGAACAGGCGTACAAATTTCCAGGCTAGGAGTAAAACTCAGGGGCTTTCTTGAGCGTCTGCCACTGTTCAGTGTCGTGACCGAAGATGACCAGCGCTTGCTCGCGTTGGGCAATGTCGATCAGCTTGCGTGCGCTGGCCTGCACCACCTCCAGATTCTTCTCATCAAAAGGGCTGAGTTCGCGATCAGGGCGGAATTGTTGTTGTAAGGCGATGGCATCAATGGTGAGCAAGACCGCACCGGTTTCAGGCAGGCGAACCAGAGCGGACTGGTGCCCAACAGTGTGTCCGCTTGTCTCAATCAGCTCAATGCCCGGCAGGAGTTCTGTATCGCCATCTATGAGTCGGTAGCGTAGAGCAGGGTGATCCCAGTGGGAGCGATTGGCAGCGAAGCGTTGATAACCACTGCGCGCCAACTCATAATGGGAACGCTGAACCACCAGTTCGGCATTGGTAAACGCATCATGATGACCAGAATGATCGAGGTCAAAATGTGTGCAGATGAGGAGATCGATATCGCCTGGCTGTAATCCCAGCTCGGCCAGTTGTTCGACCACGTTTTTGCCGAATTGCGGCGGGGGCAAATTGGCAGGGAGCTGAAAGCCCTCGGGCATCTGAGCAGGAAGGCCGCTATCGATGAGAACGTTTTTGCCGTCCTGTGTCTGGACAAGGTAGCAGGGAACCGAGGGAGCCACTACCACCTGCATCAGGTAGAGTCGCGGAAAGTTAGAAACGCCATTCGTCATTCTTTTTCTCCTTGAACTCGAGGTGTCGAACTCAAAAGTCATACTTTAGTTAGCATGCAAACCTTTTTCGAGGCAAAAAAAAGGAGTCATTCAAGATTGCGCAGCGCGCGCTTCACCAGACGAATGAAGAACTCCTGCTCATCAGCGGAGAAACCGCTGAAAGTGAGATCACTGACCTCCATAGCCAAAGGCGTTAACACCTGTTCAAGCGAGCGTCCCCGTTCGGTGAGGAAGACGCGCAACACGCGCTTATCATCAGGGTCCGGTCTGCGTTCCAGCAGGCCCAGGCGTATCATACGTTGTACCATGCCGCTCACAGTCGCGCCCTCTACACCCAGCTCCTCCTGTATCTCAACCTGAGAGAGCCCCTCACGCCGCTTGAGCAGCTTGAGAATAGCCCATTGAGATGTAGTGACACTATAGGCCTCAAAGCGCTGACCAATTGTATTGTATATCTGATGGGCGAGTCGATTGATCAGGAAACTGGGATTTTCACTAGGGTCCAAAAAACCTATCTTCTCCTCAAAAGATTTGCATGCTAATAATATACATAGGATGTGGGGAGTTGTCAAGGCAAAGGAAAAAGGAAAATTTGGGGGCCAATCACCTGCAAGGGGTGATTGGCCCCCAAATTTTCCTTTTTCCTTTGCCTTGACAACCTTGTGTTGCAAGTCGGATACTGTTTTCACGATACACCTCCGGGTTTCATGAGACTTGTGAAGGAGTTGCCTCATGTTCGATAAAAGTAAGCTCGGGCATAGTTTTGCCCCGTTCACCATTGAGGTTGAGCGCTGTAAAATCCATGAATTGACTCTCGCTATTGGCGACGATAATCCCATTTATCATAGCCGGAAAGCAGCAGAGGAAGCAGACTATAAAGATGTGCCGCTCTTCCCTACAGCTCCTACGATCTTCAATTTTTGGGGCAATACACAGCTAGGCAGTCAGCTACAAAGTGTCGGCATCGAACTCATGCGCGTCCTGCATGGTGAGGAAGAGTACGAATACCTGGCTCCCATCTATCCGGGCGATACGCTCACCGGGATTACCACCATAGCTGAGGGCAGGAGCCGCCAGGGTAGAGATGGCTCATCGATGGATATTCTTACCACGGAGACACGCTATACCAATCAGCACAACCGGCCAGTATTGAATGCTCGAACGACGATTGTTGTGCGAGGTTAAAGGAGATGCTTTCATGACAACAAATGCGCAGAATACGCAAGTACCGGCAAAGCTTTATTTCGAGGATGTGCAGATTGGCGACGAGATTCCAAAGCTGGTGAAAGAGCCTATGACGCACCTACGCCTGGTGCGCTATGCAGGAGCATCGGGCGACTTCAACCCCCTGCATACTGATCCCAAGATCGGCGAAATGATTGGTACCGGTGGCATTATCGCTCACGGTATGTTGATTATGGGTTTTGTGGGGCAGTTGCTCAGTGATTATGTTGGACCGCTGGCGCTGCGCAAGTTTGGTGTGCGCTTTAAGGGCATGACGCGCCTCGATGATGTGATTACCTGTACTGGAACCGTCACCGAAAAATATGAAGTCGATGGCGAAGCACGTATCGCAGGAAAAGTTCAGGCCGTCGATCAAAACGGCGATGTGAAGGTCGCTGGAACCTTCGTAGCTGCGCTGTCCAGGCGCGGTTAGCGTATGGCATGAGCCCCCGCCGCAGGCGGGGTTCAGCATAGAAAACCCCTACACACGGCAACACCTGCCGGAGGCAGGTGTTGCCGTGTGTAGGGGTTTTCTCCTCAACAGCCAAAATTGATAGCCTCCTTATCTTTTTAGCCTGATAAATAGCCTAAAAAGATAGGAGACTATCAATTTATCAGGGCTCATGGTAAAATTATGCACAATGGCGGCTTTGGGCAATATTTTACAGGTTGCGTAGTACTTATTCTTTTATACTTACCTATCCAAAGATGCATTGTAAGAAAGGCAAAACCTGACCCACAATTGTTGCTCTTGAGCAGAGAAGGGGGAAGAGGCGTGCGTTACCTACAGACATTGCTGCGTCACCTACTCGACTTACCTTTTAGCATACGCTTGACTATCGTTGCTTGCAACGTATTGTTCTTTACAGTCGGACTTGTGATGCTTCCAAAGCAATTCCAGAATCCACTTGTGCTGGTTATTCCTGTGGTTCTAGCTGCCTGGATGTTCAGGAGAAGCGGTGCATTTGCCAGCATTGCTGCGATACTGGTGATGACGTGGATTTGCTTTGTGAGCGCTCCTCACGGCACCCTCTTTTTCTGGTCCCCTACTCAGGCAGTCTACTATCTTATTGGCGCTATCTCGCTATTGATCATTGGTTTTATGATTAGTTTTCAACGTGACTCTCTTGAGCGCTCTGATGATGCAAAAGAACAACTGGCTATTGCTTATGAGCAGCAGCAACATTTAACGAAGATCAAGGATCAGTTTCTCCAAAATGTTAATCACGAATTAAGAACACCACTAACCGCTGTTTATGGTTACCTCGATTTGTTGCTGGAGCATAACGACCAGCTTGACTCTGCTATGCGTGTGACGTTCCTCAAGCAAGCCATGTATAGCTGCGATGAATTACAATTGCTGGTCAATAATGTTCTTGACAGTATACGCGTTGACAACGAGAAAGAATACCTTAATATCGAGGAACTGGCGGTGATTGATATTGTGAAGGAAGTGCTCGAACGTTCTGATCCAAGGAGACTGCAGGAGCACTCTATTGCAGTGAATGTGCCTGAATACCTTGTGGTACGTGCTAATGCTCAGTATACGCGCCAGGTGCTGCGTAACTTGCTTTCTAATGCTTTTAAATATGCTCCCATTGATACCCCAATTGAGATTAGTGCTGGCCTGTATGGTACAATCGTTGATAGTTCTCACCCATCGCCAGAGATCTGTATTCGCGTAAAAGATGCTGGCCCTGGCATTCCACAAGAGCAGATTCCTCTCTTGTTTGGACAGTTTGTGCGTCTGCAACGCGATATCTCAGGTCATGTGCGCGGGACAGGCTTGGGGCTGTACATCAGTAAACAATTTATTGAAGCGATGAAGGGGCGAATCTGGGTCGAGAGCACTGGCATCCCTGGAGAGGGTAGTTGTTTCTGCTTCACACTTCCCTGTGTTCCACGTCCTAAGATTCAGGCCAAAGAAAAAAATGTGGCATCCCCTACTGTTGTACAAGTTCAGGCAATGGGCAGCCATCCCGAGCAGCCTTCTAAAACCGATGCTACCGTGTGAGAGAAGCAAGTCCAACGCTCAAAAAAATTCTCTGGGCTTCGCCCAGAGAATTTTTTTGAGCGTTGGACTTGCTTCGTGCTATACTTCCAGGTAGAACTGATTAGAAGAAGGAAGGGTTTGAGCGATGCTAAAAGAGAGCGCGCTTCGTGCGTTGAAAACGCTACTCCCCAAGGGGCAGGTATTTACGGATAGTGCGGCTCTGGTAGCCTATGAGGCTGATGCAGGCATGGACAAAGGCAGGCCGGAGGGTGTGGTATTTCCACGTAATACAGCGGAGGTGATGCGTCTTGTGCGCTGGGCTGCTGAGTATCGTGTGCCCTTAATTGCTCGTGGCGCAGGTACCGGGCTCTCAGGGGGCGCTGTTGCTGATCGTGGAGGCGTCATCGTCGAGTTTTCACATATGAATCGTATCCTTGATATCGATGTCCAGGGACGCAGTGCCGTAGTCGAGCCAGCTTTGATTAATCTGAGGCTGGATGAGCAGGTGAAGCCACATGGCCTTTATTTTCCTCCTGACCCATCCAGCCAGCGTGCCTCGACGATGGGAGGAAACGTTGCTGAGAATTCTGGTGGTCCCCATTGCTTCAAATATGGGGTGACGACGAACTATGTCACGGGCCTCGATGTCGTGCTGGCCGATGGACGCCGCATACGCGTCGGCGGCAGGGCGCGAGATTACCCTGAATACGATTTATGCGGACTGATTACCGGCAGTGAAGGCATGCTCTGCCTGATTACCTCCATCACTGTTCGCCTGGTGCGCAATCCTCCTGGCGTTATGACGCTACTGGCCGTCTTCGACTCGCTTGAGCAGGCGGGTGAAGCTGTCTCTGCCGTCATCTCAGCAGGGCTTGTCCCGGCTACGATGGAGATGATGGATCGACAGTGTGTGGGCATCGTCGAACCATTTGCTCGTGCAGGTCTACCACTGGATGCAGAAGCAATCCTGATCATCGAGGTAGATGGCTATCCCGAAAGCCTGGATGTGCAGATGGACGAGGTGACGCGCGTCCTGCAAAAACATGGCGCGTATGGCTTGCGCATTGCTCGTGATGAAGAGGAGCGTTACAAAATCTGGTTGGCGCGCAAAAGCGTTGCCGGGGCGATGGCCTACATTTCGCTGGGTGGTAACTATACAGTTGATATCACAGTGCCGCGCAGTCGGCTGGCGGAAATACTCTCGGAAGTCAATCAGATCTGCAGTCGCCACGACCTGCGTGTAGCTCACGTTTTTCACGCAGGCGATGGTAATTTACATCCCCTTATCCTTATTACAGAACCGGACAATGCTGAATTTTTAAAACGCGTACACGCTGCTAGCTACGAGTTGATTCAGTGCTGTGCGGATATGGGTGGCAGTCTCACCGGGGAGCATGGCGTCGGTATCGAGAAGAGGCAGTTTATGCCGCTAATGCATAACAAGGCTGAATTGATGGCCTTGTGGGATGTGAAGCAGACCTTTGACCCCAATAATATCTTGAATCCTGGCAAAATCTTTCCACTACCGACCCAACATGAAAGCGGCCCATTCGCAGGTTATACGCTCCAGCATCATAAGCATAATGATAAGCCTGCCTCACAGCAGTTTTCTCCAGAGGCCGAGCTATTTACATTTACACCAACGACGGCTGAGGTTGCGGCGCAGAGCTTATCGGCTTTTGCCAGCGTGGGAAGAAAGGTCGTGATCACCGGAGGCACCTGTCCACCGGGTGCAACGCGAAATGCTACTCAGATCCTCAGTACCAGAGCATTGCGCGGTATCAAAACTTACGCACCAGATGATCTCTATATTACTGTTGGAGCCGGTACGCCTCTGAAGGATGTGCAATCGTTCCTTGCTCAGGATGGCAAGCAGCTGGCTGTGGCCTCACCCTGGCCAGATACAACCGTCGGCGGGCTTGTGGCAGCTAACGTCAATGCGCCGCTGCGCACGCGCTACGGTTCGCTGCGTGACCTGGTGCTTTGTGCGACGGTGGCCCTCACAGATGGGCGAGTCATTCGCACGGGGCGACCCATCGTCAAAAACGTTGCGGGCTACGATCTGACCAAGGTGTTTGTTGGCTCGTATGGCACGCTGGGACTACTCACAGATATTTCGTTCAAGATCAGCACTCAGCCTCGTATGCGCCGCACATTGCTGATGCCAGTTGATGATCTACGTTACGCACTGATCTGGGCCAGACAGATATTACCCGCAGCGCTCACTGCCTCGGCCATCGTGCTCTGCAAAGGCTACTCGGCTGCTGGCATGCCGGACAGTCGCTACTTGCTGGCTTATACCGCCGAAGGTGTGCCAGAAGATGTCCAGGCCGAACTGGCCCAGGTATGCCAGATCCTTCGCGAGGCTGGCGCTCCCGAGGTCTTTGAGAACGAGGTAATCACTGGTACGGATATCTGGGCCGAGGTGCTGGGCGAAAATAAAACAGCGAACCCGATTGTAACGCTACGCATTGGCGTTCCGGTCAGAGAACTACCAGCATATATGCAAGATCAGGCTGCACTCCTCAACGATGGGTCATTTATCGCGGATATCAGCAATGGTCTCATCTACGCGACCAGACCCACTGGTTCGGCAGAAGAAACCAGGGTATGGCTAGAAACGCTGCGCAAAATAGCCCTGGCTACCGAAGGTTACGCAGTCGTCATGGACATGCCTGCAATCGTAGAAGGCGGGCTCAACAGATGGGGATATCGTCCATCAGGGCTTGATGTCATGAAGCGATTGAAAGCCCGATGGGACCCGCACGGCATTCTAAATCCTGGCGTCTTCCTGCCAGATCGCTAGATAGAACAGGATGAAACGGTCTTTGTCGCAGAAAATGATATCTATGAACGCCTGAAGGGCATCATTGAGCATCATCTCCAGCATGCTCAAGAGCTCTGAACCTTGCTTACAACATTCCAGTCAGGACGAGCAGCCGTAAGTACCAGATTCGATACTTACGGCTTGCCCATTCGGTCTGTAGAGCCCCAAAGACACCTATCCCCAACTTGCATACGTGTCAGGTATTACAGCGATGTTTAGAATGGATGAGCTTATATCATGAGCATTGTGACGGCCATTTAACATTACACGAGACTATGCTTAATGATTTTATAACCTCATTGGGGTATTCTCATATAGAGAGATCTACCCAGGTGAGGGAAGATCGGGAGTGTATGCTACTGTTCTTGCGCTCAAGTCTTCTGAATGTCACTGTAAAGTGGCAATCCAGACTACCAATAAGGGTAATAGATGGAAAACTTTTTGAAAGGTCGTTACTCATGATCACTGATGATATATCTCTAACGAAGAAGTCACCACTTGAATCAGCCTCAAAAGTATATGACGCACTGGTCCTTGATGCTGGATTGCGGCAATCTCTGGTCGTTGTCCGTTCACTGGGAAAACGAGGTTTGCGGGTCGCGGCACTGGATTCCTCTGAGAAACTTCCCGTCCCTGCCTTCTCGTCGCGTTGGTGTCAACACAAGATGATCTGCCCGGCTCCTCAGGCAACGAAGGACTATCTGAACTATCTGGAACAGGCCCTCGACGCTACTGGTGCGCGGGTGCTGATTACCTCCTCTGATGGCACGATAGCTCTGGTACGCCAGTACCGTGAACAACTTGAACGGCGAGTACGCATCGCGCTGGCAAAGGAACCAGCTCTGGCAGTAGCAGTGAATAAAGAGCAAACATTAGCAATTGCAAAACGACTCGGTATGGGCATACCTCGTGCTGTTACCATCTCTACAGTACATGATGTAAATACAGCTCTACATGAGATTGGCTTGCCTGCAGTGGTCAAACCGGTAGAATCATGGAATGGTGGAAGAAGAGTCATCTCGGCAGTGGTGATGACTGCTGATGAAGCGAAGCAGGCCGTTGAGAGGCTGACACGCTTTGGCGGATCAGTGCTCTTTCAGCAGTACCTCTCCGGTCGTCGTGAGGCCTTGAGTTTCTTCCATGCCAATGGAGAAATCTATGCACGTTTCGCTTCCTGGGACAAACGCACGCATCCTCCTCTAGGAGGGATCGTTGTCTTGCGTGAGGCTATTGCTATGCCCGAGGATATTGGCAAACAAGCAGAAAATCTTGTGCGCGAAATCGGTCTGGAAGGGTTTGCTCAGCTCGAGTTCCGGCGTGATCATCTGGGTAAGCCCTACCTGATGGAAATCAATCCTCGTCTCAATGCGGGAATTGCCTGTGCTGTAAATGCTGGCATTGATTTCCCCTATATGCTCTATCAATGGGCAAATGGAGAAAAACTCACAGCAGTGAAAGGGTATCGTACCGGGGGCCAGGCGCGCTATTTAGGTGGTGATATCATGGCCCTGTTTACAGCTATACAACAACGGGGAAGGGTAGAGGTCACTCCGCCGGCTCAAGCTATGCGCGATTTCTTCCTGGATTTCTTCGTTCCGATGCAATACGACTATTGCAATTTGAGCGATCCGCTTCCTCTCTGGACGGCTACCAGCGGCTTTACTCGCCATATCCTCAAACGCGTAGGTGAGCGCTTTTTCTGAAGGGTTCTCTACCTCATTCTGCGCTATCTGGTGGCATTCGGTCCAGCAACTATCAAGGATATCCAGACCTGGTCGGGGCTGGTTCGGCTTCAGGGAGCTATCGGCGAACTGAGGCAGGAACGGCTTTGTTTGTGGGACGTGGAAGATCGAGCGAACACGCAATGTGGCAAGACTAGTGATCGAGCCGTTTGAGCCATTTTCAGATGAGGTTTCCAACGCACTCGTCGAAGAGGGGCAACAACTTGTCCGTTTCGTTGAAGATGATGCAGCAGAGTTTGCAGTCCAGTTTGCTACGAACATAACAACAAGCAAATAATTTCCTGGAAAGCTTTAAACGTATAAATAAGCCAATGGTACGGTTGTGTGCTATTTTGTATAGACATGGCATTTATTATATTGTATGCTATCGTTATGAAATAGGTCACATCCAGTTTCAGTGTACAATGAGCATGACAAAATGCAATGTAAGCGACGTATGGCAGCAGGGGCAGCAAGATCGGGAGTGCCAACCAAACAGCCCTTGTGGAAGTAAGCAAGTCTCCATAGAAATGAATTAACCTCTGCCATTAGTATTGGTGCGACTCCCCAGATGGAACGAGATTATATAACAGATAAAGATCTTGTTGATGCGGCCATTGAGATAAGCCATATACTTCGTGCTGCAAAAGTAGAAGTGGCTTTGCGCCCAAAAGTGCTTGGTGCAATCGTGCTAGCTATGAGCGATGGCAATATTGCAACCATTTCAGATATGTCCCTTGCGAGGATCAATGCACTGGTCGTGCAGACACTTCAGCAAGCAATTGATATGCGAGAAGAGGTGAGAAACCAGCTTATCAACGCACTTTTTCTCTCTCCTGCCGATTTTAGCAGACTTTCTCCTTACATCGAAAAAATTATTGCTATTCTCAGGCGACTGAGTATCAGCAGCAGTACAGGAGCTGATTTCCTGGGCCTGTTTTATGAAGCTTTTTTGCGCTATGGGCATGACAATAACGCGCTCGGCATCGTCTTCACGCCGCGACATATTACGCGCATGTGCGTTCATCTTACCGGTGTAGAACCCGGCGACCGCGTAATCGATATCGCCTGTGGTACGGGTGGCTTTCTCGTAGCTGCCCTGGAGGATATGCTCAAAAAAGCGCCGGATGATGCGGCAATCGCACACATCAAAACCTCCTTCTCTGGCTTTGATACCAATCCTACCGTCTGGGCGCTGGCGATGTTGAATATGTTATTTCGGGGGAATGCGAAGAGTCATATTCTCAATGCAGATTGTTTTGATGATACATATTTTGCTTCTGTCGAGGGAAAATATACACGTGCCTACCTGAATCCCCCTTTTTCGCAGCGCGGGGAACCGGAATGGCGCTTTATCGAGCGAGCGATGCAGGCGCTCGAACCGGAAGGCATGCTGACAGCGATTGTCAAAGCGGGTCTTTTTGCCGACGACGAGCATAAATACTGGCGTCAACATTTTCTCAGCCAACACAGCCTTCTTGCCGTTATCAGCTTACCCGAAGATGTTTTTTACCCTACCGCAGCACCTACCTCGATTCTGATTACTCGCGCACACGTACCGCAAACTGACGATGCGCAGGTATTTCTCGGGCGCGTCTGGTATGATGGCTTTGACAAACTCAAAGGGCGCAGAATAGCACGCGGCACAAACCAGATCCCCGAGATCGTCGAGGCATACCATGCATTTCTGGCTGGTGAACCAGTAACCTCTCTGTTGACAATGATAGTCAAAGGTACACAATTGCAAGGGGGAATCGAGTGGAGTCCGCAAGAATGGTTGATCCAACCTCCAACCATGACCGAACGAGAAACAAGCAGGCTACAAACCTCTGTCATACGCAGTATATTTCAAGCTGTCAATGTAATCCCTGAGCTAGCTACCTCCGTACTGCGCAACTTTGCAGAAAACTGGTCATTGCTGCCGCCTCTCCCCTATGGCACAGAGGATTTGCTAGAAAATTTTTTCATCATCATGAGTGGGAAATCGGATGGCGAGAGGAATTATGTGGAGGGGGAATATCCTTATATTTCCAGTAGCGAACTCAACAATAGCATCATTCGTCTGGTAGATGCCGACCCACAGGAGCTTTTTCCAGATGGTGGCCTGACCGTAACCGCATTTGGTCAGGCCCGCGTACAACCCTGGGCATTTGTGGCCAGAGGCAACGGTGGCAGTTCCGTGCGCGTCCTACTGCCCAGATATAGCATGAGCGTGCGTGAAATCCTCTGGTTCGCAGCCCAGATCAACTCCCAACACTGGCGCTTTTTTTACGCACGCATGGCGATCAAAGGGCGTTTAGCCAGATTGCGGGTAAAAGCGCCTGCCCATGCTATGCCTGATACTGGACCGACGCTTGCACAGAGAGCGCTGTTTTATCAGAAGACGTTAGATGATTTGAGCCGGATGTGAATATTCTTCCCCTCTTTTTCATGTCACCCCTCCCGACAATGGAAGATTGGTGGCTCGCACCCTGAGCAGAAGTTACTTTTTCCAGTTTCCTGCCACAGGTCATGGCGTTAACTATACTATGTTATTGTACCAGATTTCGGATGTAAATAGCGGAAGTAAGCTTCCCTAACCAATGAGAGGTAGTGCTCAATATCTTTCGCGTTCATCCCTACGACCCTTTCCTTTTCAATACCGATTAGTTGATGAGGTTTCTGTACATGCTGTATTATTAAGAGTGCCATAATGGATGAGTTGTTGTCAATGTCATATGTTCTGATGATTTCAATCTTCCTCGATCAGCGCGCCAGGCGTGATGAACGTTTACAGGACTTCTGGGGAGGGAGATTTTTTCAGCGAGCGCGCTCTGCGCGCTCGCTGAAAAAATCTCCCTCTCTCTGCGTGCAATGGTAGGGAAGGTATTTTTTCTGGTGTATAGGGCAGATGGCGGAGGAATGACCTTCTCAATAAAAATATCTCAGAAGAGTATACAGTGATTCAAGTAGGAATTATCTGATCGCGAAACGTTCATTGTTGAGAATTCTGTTACATCGTCTAGGAAATGGGTAATGTTGCTCATGAGAGTAAGAACAATTCTAATGTATACTCTGATAAGATTAATAGGAGTATACTGTAGCAAATTGTATCATGCGATATAATTTTTCCCCTGGGAGGTTGATCATGGTTGAGCGCTTGTTTTCTGGCCAACTCACCGGTACGGTGGTTGGAAATTATCGCCTTGAGGAGTTGATTGAGCAACATAAGTGGGGTCCTATCTTTTCAGCTCGTAGCAAAACGGGAAAGGACTATATGCTACGCTTCATCGGGGTGCCTTCGGCTGAGATGACGCCCGACGCGCGTATTGTGTTCCTGGGACGCTTTCAACAGGAGGCAAACCAGGTGGCTGCGCTGCAGCATCCTCATGTTTTGCCTCTCCTCGATTATGGCAACTATCAGGGCACACCTTATCTGGTCTATCCCCGCTTGGCCCTGATCTCATTACGCGCTCTCCTGGCACAGTCGGTGCCGACTGACTTGCTCTCAGTTGCTCGCTACCTTGATCGCATTGCCTCCGCACTGGAATATGCGCATGATCGTGCAGTACTCCACCGTAACCTATCGACGAAAAGTATCTATCTGGCACAACAGAACCGACAAATCGTGATTGCTGAATTTGGGCTGTTGCGTATGGTCGAACTGAGCAGGCAGGAGCTCTCTTCAAAAGATGCTGATGGGCCACAGCGACCATCGTATGATGGAAGCAACGAATCTGGCGCTCCAGAGCAGTGGCTTGGCAAACCAATCGATACATATACTGATATCTATGCTATGGGAACCGTGCTTTACCGCTTGCTGACTGGTCATCAACCTTTTTCTGGCAAGACACGTGAGGAGATTGCTCGCCAACACCTGTATGCTCGCATCCCAGCCATCAGCACGTGGCGGCAGGGATTACCCACCGATCTCGACCATATTATCACCAAGGCGATGGCGAAGGAGCCATTGCAACGCTTCAGGAAACCGAGTGCACTTGCGCAAGCATATCGTCAGATCGTTGCTCCCAATGAAAGTTACCAGTCAGCAGTTGCTGTTCCCCCGCCTCCCGCGTCATTCTCTGGGTTTTCTTCGCTGCAATCTTCGGCACCATTGCCTCAAGTAGAGTGGTCGAAGAGCAAGCCAGCGCAACTCTCGCGGCGGCGTCTCATCACTGTAGCTGGTGCCGCTGGAGGAGTAGCAGTCACTGCGGCAGCTGTATTGCTTGGCTCACGCGTGCTCAAAGGCGGAACACCACCCAGCGCCGCTGCCCAGTCAACGATGGCTTCGGGGCAAGCGGCAAATCCTACTCCTGCTACTCAGTCAATGAATGCAACGAC
>Ga0070741_10011514_pt1 | contig 16319 bp, 17 predicted proteins | sample Coa_R1_4_FD_66440 | JGI IMG/M metagenome (GOLD analysis project Ga0070741, IMG submission 66440) | Surface soil microbial communities from Centralia Pennsylvania, which are recovering from an underground coalmine fire - Coalmine... | ecosystem: Environmental > Terrestrial > Soil > Unclassified ...
ACAAGTACCGGACCCGAACTCGAATCTCACCCTCGAGGCCGACAACACGATCTCCCGCGAAAAGGAAGTCGTGCTCGACCCGGGAGATGAGTGCGGCGTGGAAGAAGGCCTGCAGCTCAAAGAGGCGCACGGCGGCGAGGTCGTCCTCGTCTCCATGGGCCCGGAGAAGGCGAAGGACGCGATCCGGAAGGGCCTCTCCATGGGCGCCGATCGCGGAATCCTGGTTTGCGATGCGGGCCTGGCTGGCGCAGACGCGCTGCTGACCGCCCGCGCGCTGGCGGCCGCGATCAAGCAGGAGTCGCCGGACCTTGTCATCTGCGGCACCGAGTCGTACGACGGCAGCACCGGGATGGTGCCTCCGATGCTGGCCGAGGTGCTCGGCATTCCGCAGCTGACCGTGGCCAAGAAGGTGGAGATCGACGGCTCGACCGTGAAGGTCCACCGGCAGACGGCGGACGGCTACCAGGTGGTCGAGGCTTCGACCCCGGCACTGATCACTGTCACCGCCGCCATCGCGGAGCCGCGCTACGCGTCCCTGAAGGGCATCATGGCCGCGCGCTCCAAGGAGATCAAGCAGCTCGGACTCGGTGAGCTGGGAATCGAACGCAGCGAGCCCGCCGAAACGATCGAAGGCATCGCGGACGCAGAAACGCGTAAGGCGGGCGAGGTAATCGAAGACGACGGCAAGGCCGTGGACCGCATCATGCAGGTCCTGGCCGAGGCCAAGGTGCTGTAGCGATGGCGAAGGTGTGGGTCTACGCCGAGATGCTGCAGGGCACGCTCGCCCCGACGGCACTCGAGATCATGACGAGGGCCCGCGATCTCGGTGATGTTGAGGCGATCGCGCTCGGAGTGGGCGCAAAGGCTGCCGCAGCGACGCTCGGCAAGCACGGGGCCAAGGTCGTGCACGTCAACGAGGACGCGGCCTTCGACGACTACGTCGCCGAACCCGCCACCGACGCGCTTGCGGCGCTCGCGGAGAAGGAGTCGCCAGACCTCATCCTGTTCGGCTTCACCACCGACTCGCGAGAGGTCGCGGGCAGGCTGGCCGCGCGACTCGGCAGCGGCCTCATCTCCAACGCCGGCGACGTTTCTGCGCAGGACGGCGGTTTCGTCGCGAAGGTGCCGTACTTCGGAGGCGCCAAGCTCGCCTCGATGCGTGCGAACGGAAAGCCGGCGATCATCCTGATCCGGCCCAAGTCGTTCGAGATCTCCGAGTCGGGCGGCACCGCAGAGGTCAAAGAGCTGGGCGGGACAGTCTCCGACAGCTCGAAGCGCGCGCACATCGTCGAGCGCATCGTCGAGGCGTCTGAGAAGGTGAAGCTAGAAGACGCCAGGGTGGTCGTCAGCGGAGGACGTGGCCTTGGCGGCCCCCAGAACTTTCCGATGCTCGAGGATCTGGCGGGCGCGCTCGGCGGCGCCGTGGGTGCGAGCCGTGCCGTCGTCGATGCCGGGTGGGTGCCTTACTCGATGCAGGTCGGACAGACGGGCAAATCCGTCAGGCCCGGCGTCTACATCGCCGTCGGCATCTCAGGGGCGATGCAGCACACCGTCGGCATGAAGGCCTCGAAGGTCATCATCGCGATCAACAAGGACGCCGAGGCGCCGATCATGAAGATGGCCGACCTCGGTGTTGTCGGGGACGCGCTCAAGATCGTCCCGGCGCTCACCGCGGCCGTCAAAGCCAAGAAGGGCTGACGGACAGGAACGAGGCCGAGAGGCTGCTCGCCGAGCGCATCGAGCGCCGGCAGGCACGGGATTACGTCGCCGCGGACGCCATCCGCACGCGTTTGCGCGAAGGCGGGTGGGAAGTCGTCGACGGCCCGGGCGGAAGCGAGCTGCAGGCGGTGGAGGCCCCGCCGCAGGCCGGACCGGCCGCACAGACGCGCGAGGTCACTCTGCTCACTGTCGTCCATGGCTGGCAGCCCGACGCGGAGCGATGGCTGCTGTCGGTGTTCACGCACTGCAAGGCTGATTTCGAGGCCGTGATCGTGGACAACTCTGGCGACGCGCGAATCGCCGGATGGCTCAAAAACCGTGCTGCCGAGCGCCTGCGGGTCATCACCCTCTACCCACCCCTCGGCTTTTCGGCGGCGGTCAACGCCGGTATCGATGCGGCCGCCGGAGCGGTCATCGTCCTCTTCGACCCGGGCGTGGAGCTGAAAGGTGACGCTGTCGCGCCCCTGATCAAAGCCCTGGAGGATGAATCCGTCGCCCTCGCGGGCCCGTTTGGCTTGCGCGGCAAGGGCACCGTCAAGGAGTTCGAGGCCAGCACCGGGCCGGCCGCGGACGCGATCGAGGGCTACTGCATGGCCTTCCGGCGATCGGACGCGCTGGCGGTCGAAGGCTTCGACCCGCGCTTCCGGTTCTACAGGATCGCGGACATCGAGTTCAGCTTCCGCCTGCGCGACCGCGGCGGGCGGGCGGTCGTGCTGCCGGATCTCCCGGTCGAGAAGCACGAACACCGCCTGTGGGAGGCGATGGAGCCCGCCGAGCGGGACCGGCTCTCGAAACGCAACTTCTACCGCTTCCTCGACCGCTGGGGCAAGCGGGATGACCTCCTGGTCGGCCAATAGAATTGCGAGCGATCTAGTGGGCGAGGAGTTCTCGGACCGCGTCGGCGACCTGCACGCGAGGCGTCGCAAGAACTACGCCATGGGCGGCGAGGAGCGGATCGCCAGGCAGCACCAGAAGGGCAAGCTCAGCGTCCGCGAGCGCATCGACCTCCTGTTTGACCCGGGCAGCTTTGTCGAGCTCGGCCTTCTGGCCCACCAGCAACCCGTGCGCGGCGGGGAATCGGACCCCGACGGGACGCCCGCCGACGGTGTCGTGACCGGTCATGGCGAGGTCGAGGGCCGTCAGGTGTGGGTGATCGCGTACGACTTCACGGTGATGGCGGGATCCATGGGCGCCGTCGGAGAGCAGTTCAAAGCCGCCCGCGTGCGCGAGCTCGCGCTGCGCTACCGCAAGCCGATCGTGTGGCTGCTGGATTCCGCCGGAGCGCGAATCCAGGAGGCCGCGGGCTCGACGTTCGCGGGCACTGGCTACCTGTTCGCCGACCAGGTCGTGATGTCGGGCGTGATCCCTCAGGTGGCGGCAATGCTGGGTCCGTGCGCCGCGGGCACCGCGTACATCCCCGGGCTCGCGGACTTCGTGCCCATGGTCAAGGACACCTCGTCCATGTCGCTCGGCGGTGCGCGGCTGGTCAAGGCCGCGACCGGCGAAGAGGTCACAGACCACGACATGGGAGGCTCGCAAGTGCACTGCTACGAGTCGGGTGTCGGCGACAACGAGGTCGCGAACGACGAGGAGTGCATCGCGGAGGTGCGGCGGTTCCTTTCCTACCTGCCTTCCAGCAACACCGAAGCGCCGCCGTTTCGCGATACGGGCGACCCCGCGGACAGGCTCGTCGAAGGGCTGGAAAAGATCGTGCCGGTCAGCCAGCGCGCCGCGTACGACGTCCGCAAGGTCATCAAGGCCGTGTTCGACCATGCCACGTGGTTCGAGCTCAAGCCGACGTGGGCGAAGAACATCGTGGTCGGGTTCGCGCGGGCCGCGGGCCACGCCGTCGGCGTGGTGGCGAACCAGCCGATGCAAAAGGGAGGCGTGCTCGACTCGGACGCGGCGGACAAGGCGGCGCGCTTCATCCGGATGTGCGACGCGTTCAACCTCCCGCTCGTGTACCTGATGGACGTGCCCGGCTTCATGGTCGGATCGCAGGTCGAGAAGCACGGCATCATCCGGCACGGCGCCAAGATGCTGTACGCGACCTCCGAAGCCACGGTGCCGAAGGTGACCGTGATCATGCGCAAGGCCTATGGCGCCGGCTACTACGTGATGTGCGGCAAGGGCTATGGGCCGGACACCATCGTCGCGTGGCCGTTTGCGGAGATCTCCGTCATGGGACCCGAGGGCGCCGTCAACATCATCTTCAACAAGCAGATCGAGGCGTCGGACAACCCGGAAGAGGCGCGCGCCCAGCTGGTCGCCATGATCCGTGAGCAGATCAGCCCCTATGTCGCGGCGGGCTGGGCGATGATCGACGACGTGATCGACCCCGCGGAGACGCGCCGGGTCATCGTGCGTGGCATCGAGCAGGCTCGCGACAAGAAGGTCGACCGCCCGTGGCGCAAGCACGGCAACATCCCCGTATGACACAGGCTTCCCCTCTCCCCGCAGGAGAGAGGGTTAGGGAGAGGGGCGTGAAGAAACGACCGCCGAATCCCCTCTCCCCGCAGGGGAGAGGGTTAGGGAGAGGGGCGTGACAGAACGAACGCCGATTTCCCCTCTCCCCGCAGGGGAGAGGGTCGTGAGGGAACGATCACGGATTCCCCTCTCCCCGCAGGGGAGAGGGCTAGGGAGAGGGCTAGGGAGAGGGGCGTGACGGAACGATGAGCACCGTCATCACCGCCGCGCTCACCGGCGTGATCGCGACGCGCGAGCAATGTCCCGCGATCCCTTACACACCGAAGGAGATCGCGGAGGAGGCACGGCGGGCGGCGGAGGCCGGCGCCTCGATCGTCCACATCCACGCCAGGACCCCAGAGGGGGGGCCGGAGTGGAGCGTCGACACCTTCCGCGATATCCTCTCCGAGGTCCGGGCGCGGACCAATGTCATCGTCAACTTCTCGACGGGCGCGGTAGGAATCGCGGCGGAAGAGCGCGTCGCGCACATCGCGGAGCTGCGCCCGGAGATCGGCGCGCTGAACATGGGCTCCATGAACTACGCCATCTATTCGGAGAAGCGCAAGGCGTTCTATCACGACCACGTGTTCGCCAACCCGTTCAAGGACATTCAGCTCTTCCTGGAGACAATGAACCGCGCCGGGGTGCGGCCCGAGCTGGAATGCTTTGACGCCGGCCACATCGCGAACACACGCCCGCTCATCGACATGGGCGTGCTGAAGCCGCCGTACCAGTTCAGCCTCATCATGGGAGTGCTCGGTGGCATACCCGGCACGACGCGACACCTCGTCGACCAGGTGGACTCGCTCCCGCCGGGGTCGCACTGGCAGGTGATCGGGATCGGGCTCAAGCAGTGGCCGCTACTCGCGGCAGCCGTCACGATGGGGGGTAACGTGCGAGTCGGGCTGGAGGACAACTTCTACATCGAGGAGGGGAGGATGGCGAAAAGCAACGCCGACCTGGTCGAGAAGGCGGCACGCCTCGTGCAGGACCTCGGTTCAAGCGTGGCGTCGATCCACGAGGCCAGGCGGATTCTCTTCCTTCCGCGTTCCGGCGCGGCGCAGGGTCAGGTCCAGTGACCGAGGTCCGCGCCGAGCTGGTCGGCAACGTGTGGAAGATCAGGACGCAGGTGGGAGCTCAGGTCGCCGAGGAGGATGAGCTGCTCATCCTCGAGTCCATGAAGATGGAGATCCCGGTGACGGCGCCGCGCGCGGGATCGGTGAAGGAGATCCGCGTGAAGGAAGGCGAGGTCGTGAAAGAGGGCCAGGTCCTGGTCGTTCTCGAATGAAGCCGGCGCAGCTGCTCCTCGCCTACCAGCGATTGGTCGAGAGAGAGCGTGCGCTGCGCGAGAGCATCGAGCAGATCGAATCGCGACTGGCTTCCGACCCGGACGTCGTGAGTGCCGAGGAGGCCCTGGCGGAGTCGAAGTCGGCGCAGCAGGCAATCGAGGTGAGGCTGCGAGACTCCGACCGCGAGCGGGAGGGCCATCGTTCGAAGCTTCGTACTCGCGAGAAGGAGCTGATGAGCGGACGCATTCGCAACCCGACCGAACTCATGCAGATGAGCGACGAGGTCGCGCACATGAGAGCCAGGTTCGCCGAGGAAGAGGACGCCGAGCTCCGCCTGATGGAGGAGAGCGAGTCCGCCGACCAGGCCGTGTCGTCCGCGGCCGCGCGGCTCGAAGAGGAGAAGCGCCGCGCCGCCGCGGAAGAGCCGGACCTGCGCCGAAGCCTCGATGCGCTGAAGGCCGAGCTGGTTGACCTCGAGGCCGAGCGTGACCAGGTGTGGGCCGAGGTGCCCGCAACCGCCCAGGCGGCGTACCGCCGCATGCGAATGCAGCCCGCGGTGGCGGAGGTCGTGGGCAGCCAGTGCCAGGCGTGCCGGGTGACCGTCACGTCCTCCGGGATGCAGACCCTGCGCAAGGGCGCCGATGAGCTCGTGCACTGTGAAAACTGCGGCCGCATCCTGGTGCTCGCCTGAAGGTCCTTCGGCTGTTCACCGACGGCGCCTCTCGCGGCAACCCGGGTCCAGCCGGTCTTGGCGTCGTCATCGAGGATGAGCAGGGGATGCGACTGCGGGGCCTTCACAGATGGCTCGGGGTGACCACCAACAACGAGGCCGAGTACCGCGCATTGATCGAGGGGCTCAAAGCCGTCCAGGACTGGAAACCCGACCGCCTCGAGGTCTACCTCGACTCGAAGCTCGTGGTCGAGCAGGTCACGGGAAACTACAAGATCAAAAAGCCCGAGCTGCAGGCTTTGTCACGCCAGGTCATCGAGCTGATGAAGCAGTTTCCCGACGTCGCCGTGAAGCACGTGGAGCGCGAGAAGAACAAGGGCGCTGATGCCCTGGCAAACATGGCGATCGACGCTCACGTTAAGAAGCCCCGCGCGCCTGGGTAGACTAACGGCGGGCCGAGGCGGACGGGTGACCGCCGGCGAAGTGAATAGCGTTGGAGGAAAGTCCGGGCTCCACAGAGCAGGGCGCTGGGTAACACCCAGTCGGGGCGACCCGAAGGAAAGTGCCACAGAAAAGAACCGCCGCGCGCTTCTATCTCCGGAGAGAGGCGATGCGGTAAGGGTGAAAAGGTGGGGTAAGAGCCCACCGGCGGACGGGTGACCGGCCGGCCAGGTAAACCCCGCCCGGAGCAAGACCAAATAGGAGGGCGTTTACGGCGGCTCGTCCAGCCCTCGGGTATCGGTCGCTAGAGACGCCGGGCAACCGGCGCCCCAGACAGATGGTCACCGTCCCGCAAGGGACACAGAACCCGGCTTACAGTCCGCCCTCGGCCCCCCGTCCCCGTCCGCAAGCCCTCTAGGCCCATACCCGTCCGTGGCTTGCGAGGCGACGACTGCGAGGTTGCGCTCCCGCGTCTGCAGATCGAAGGCTCGATCGTTCAAGCGGTCTGCCTGCGACGAACAAGGTGCTGCCGCAGCCCGCGCATATCGCGGACGAGGTCATCTACTGTGGCTTCAATCCCTTCGTCCCCGAGGTCGAGCGAATACAGCGCGACGAGATACAGCTCTGCGCGCTCCAGCTGGCGGATGGCGATCCGGAGGTTGCGCCGGCGGTGCTGATCCTGCCGCGCTGACCGAGTGCCGGGCTCCGAGCCGTCGACGATGCCGATCCACGCATCCTCGATCCTGACTTCCGACTTGTCCGCCATGGTTTGACCGTAGTCGCGCAGCCATCAACATCCGGTCAACGAAATGTGGGGCTCAGTCCAGACGCCGCTGTAAGGCGCTAGGCTCGGGCCGGTATGTTGGCCCGAACCGCCGAACGGTGGATGACCTGGGTCGCGGCCGTGGCCGGCCCGCTGGTCGTGACCGCCGTTCTCGTCCGGTTCAGCCATCAGGTCCAGCGCGACTACGTCTTCATCTACCTGGGACTTGTCGCCGTCGTCGGGGTGATTCGGGGATTGTGGCCCGCGCTCGTCTGCGCGGGGATCAGCTTCTTGCTCGTCGACTGGTTCTTCGTTCAGCCGCTCTACACGTTCACCATCGCCGACGAACAGGACATCGTGAACTTGATCGCGTTCCTGGCGGTGGCAGTCGTCGTCGGGCTGCTTGCGTCGCGCCGCCGGCAGACGCTGCTGCAATTCGAATCGCTTACACGGCAGCTCCAGGAGGCGAATTCAGAGCTCATCCGCCTCAACAAGGAGCAGGCAGAGGCGGCCAGCGCCGCGCTGCGGCTCGCGCGAAGCGAGCAGCAGGTCAAATCCTTGCAGGAGTCCGACCGGCTACGCCGCGAACTGCTTGCGAACGTGTCGCATGAGCTGCGAACGCCGCTCGGCACAATCCTGACGGAGAGCACAGATGTGGCGGACGCCGGTGGAGAGACGAAGACGAAGCTTGACGTCATCGCCATCGAAGCGAAGCGGCTCAAAGCTCTGGTCGACGACATGCTGGACATGGCCGTGATCGAAACCGGTGCGCTGGAGCTTGACCTCGTGCCGCTCGATCTTGGCGACGCGATCGATGCCGCAGCCGACCGCCTCCATCGCGCGTCGGCCGATCGCAAGGTCGAGTGGGATCCGAGCTCTGCGCACGTCGCGGTCCTGGCCGATTGGGACAGGCTGGGCCAGATCTTCGACAACCTGCTGTCGAACGCGGACCGGTTCGCTCCTGCCGGCACGCCCATCATGCTGCGCGTCTCGCGCGAAGAGCCAGGGCTCGTGACGATTCGCGTCAGCGATCGCGGTCCGGGGATTCCGCCTGAGATTCGGGAGCGCATCTTCGAGCGATTCTTTCGCGGAGAAAGCGATGGCAAAGTCGGAAGCACGGGCCTCGGCCTCGCCATCGTCAAAGGCCTCGTCGAAGCGCATGCCGGCACCATCGCCGTGGAGGAAGGCGCCGAGCCCGGCGCGATCTTTCGATTCACGATCCCCCAAACGCCGGCCCAATGAGCCGGATTTTGATCGTCGAAGACGATCCGGCCCTGCGCAACTCGATCCGCTCGATCCTCGAACGCGAGGGCCACGAGCCGCACACCGCGGGCGACGGCGCCGCCGGCGCGCGAGAGCTTGAAACGGGAGCGCCGTTCGACGTCGTCCTGCTCGACATAGGGCTGCCGTTCATCGACGGCTGGGAGATTCTCGAGCACCTGGAAGGACGTCGAACGCCGTCGGTGATCGTGATCAGCGCGCGTGGCGGCGAGCAGGACAAGGTCCGGGCTCTTGACATGGGAGCCGACGACTACCTGGCCAAGCCGTTCGGCGCCGACGAGCTGCTTGCGCGAATTCGGGCGGTGCTTCGGCGGGTTCATCCTGCGCCGGGCCCGGACGTCGTCGCGAGGAGCGGGGGTGTCACCGTCGATCTCGCGAAGGGCCTGGTCCTTCGCGACGGCGCCGAAATCAGGCTCTCGCCTACCGAGTACGGTCTGCTGGCCGCGCTCGCACGCCGCGCGGGCCAGGTGATCGATCACCGCACGTTGCTGCGCGAGGTATGGGGACCGTCTTATGGCGATGAACGCAACTATCTCCGTACGTTCGTGCAGCGGCTCCGGGCCAAGCTGGAGCGGGACCCGAAGAGCCCGGAGATCATCGTCACCGCCGGCACGCGCGGTTATCGGTTCGGTGCTCCCGATGCAGAGCACTGAGCGCGGCCGAGCGGCTTCTATGACCTGGCGCTTTCGTTGATGGCCCGTTGATGCATCGGACCGTACGCTCGGGGCCATGACGCTCGATCTGTGGATGCTCGCGCTGACCGCCGTGCTGACCATCATCAGCCTGATCTACGTCCGCGGACTCGAGGAGCTGCCGTGATGGCAGCTCAAATTCCGTACATCATCACGGGCTTCGTCGCCCTGATCGTGACGATCTACCTGGTCGCTGCACTGCTCTTTCCTGAGAGGTTCTGATGCAGGGCTGGGTCATCGACGTAGTCGGCATCGTCGTCACCTGGGTTGCGGTGATCGTTGCCGCGTGGTTCGTCGGCATCTGGATGGTCAAGGTCTTCCAGGGCCAGCGCACCTTCCTGCACCCGGTGCTCCGTCCGGTCGAACGCGCCGTCTACTGGGCGATCGGCGTCAAGGAGGACAGTGAGCAGACGTGGTGGCAGTACACCGTCAGCCTCCTCGTGTTCTCGTTCGTCAGCTTCCTGTTCACGTACATGTTGCTGCGGCTGCAGGGCCATTTGCCCTTCAACGATTTCGGCTTGAACCCGCAGGGTTTGGGACCGGTCGCACCGGATCTCTCGATGAATACCGCGGTCAGCTTCATGACCAACACCAACTGGCAGAACTACACCGGCGAGCAGACGATGTCCTATCTCTCGCAGATGCTCGGGCTCGTCTTCCACAACTTCCTTTCAGCGGCGGTGGGCATCGCGATCGCGGTCGCTCTGTTCCGGGGCATCTCGAATCGCCAGATGAAGACCCTCGGCAACTTCTGGGTCGACATCACGCGGGCGAGCCTGTATGTGCTCATCCCGATTTCCATCGTCGCGGCGCTGATCCTCGTGTCGCAGGGCGTGATCCAGACCTTCGGTCCGTACGTTGTGGCCCATACGCTCGAAGGCGCGAAGCAGGTCATCGCCGTCGGTCCATTTGCGTCACAGGAGGCCATCAAAGACCTCGGCAACAACGGCGGCGGGCCCTTCAACGCCAACTCCGCCCATCCGTTCGAAAACCCGAACGGCTTCACCAACCAGTTCGAGCTGTTCCTCGAGTTGCTGCTTCCGTTCGCACTCTGCTTCACCTTCGGCAAATGGGTTGGCAAGATGCGCCAGGGCGTCGCGATCTTCGCGGCAATGTTCATCCTTCTCGCGGTTTTCACCGGTGTCTCGGCCTACGCCGAGCAGGCCGGCAACCCCGCCATCACCGCCCAGGGCGTGACCCAGGCCAACACCTCGTCACAAGCGGGCGGCAACATGGAGGGCAAGTCCGTTCAGTTCGGGCCGGTCTATTCAGCCATGTTCGAAGCCACGACGACCGGCACGAGCACGGGCTCGGTCGACTCCAGCCACGACAGCTTCACGCCGATCGGGGGCATGGTCGCCCTGATCCAGATGCAGCTTGGCGAGATCGACCCCGGCGGCATCGGCGCCGGGATCTACTTCATGCTCGTGTTTGTCGTCGTCTCGGTGTTTATCGCCGGGCTGATGGTCGGCCGCACTCCCGAATACCTGGGCAAGAAGATCGAATCGAGAGAGGTGCGGCTCGCCATGCTGGCGATCCTCATCGACGTATTCAGCATCCTCGGCTTCACCGCCGTATCTGTGCTGGTGCCAATGGGCCTCGCCGGGCCTCTCAATCCCGGAGCGCACGGCTTCAGCGAGATCCTCTACCAGTTCTCGTCGGCCACGGCCAACAACGGCAGCGCGTTCGCCGGACTGACCGGAAACACCGTCTACTACAACTCAACAGGCGCGGCCGCGATGTGGATCGGCCGCTTCCTCGAGCACATCCCCATCCTCGCGATGGCGGGCGCACTTGCGGGCAAGAAGGTAGTTCCAGCCAGCGCCGGCACTTTTGCCACGGATCGGCCGCTGTTCGTCGGCCTGCTGATCGGTGTGGTGCTGATCGTCGGCGCCCTCACCTTCTTTCCCGCCCTGGCCCTGGGTCCGCTGCTGGAGCAGTTCCAGCTCCACGCCGCATTCGTGCATTAGAGAGAAGAGATGGAAGACAGCCAGCGCATCCAAAAGCGGGAACGACGGCGAGGCCGAAGCAGCCTGACCGACCGCGCGATCCTGATCCCGGCCCTGGTGGACAGCTTCAAGAAGCTGGACCCGCGGAGGATGGCGCGCAACCCGGTCATGTTCGTGGTCGAGGTCGGCTCCGTGATTACGACGATCATCTTCATCCTCGACCTCTTCAACGGCACGCCGGGTTTCAAGGGCGCCAACAACGAGCTGTTCGTCGGCCAGATCACGGTCTGGCTCTGGCTGACTGTCCTTTTCGCCAACTTCGCCGAGGCGTTGGCCGAAGGCCGCGGCAAGGCGCAGGCGGCGGCGCTGCGCCGGACGCGCTCGGAGACTGTCGCACGCATGCTCGTCGACGGAAAGGAGGAGCGCGTCTCCTCGACTCAGTTGAAGAAGGGCGATACGGTCGTATGCGAGGCGGGCGACATCGTCCCCGGCGACGGAGATGTCATGGAGGGCATTGCCTCCATCGACGAGTCTGCCATCACGGGTGAATCCGCGCCCGTCATCCGGGAAGCGGGCGGCGACAGAAGCGCCGTGACCGGAGGCACAAGGGTGCTCTCCGACCGCATCGTCGTCCGGATCACCGCCAACCCGGGCGAGACGTTCCTCGACCGGATGATCTCGCTCGTCGAGAGCGCATCACGGCGAAAGACGCCAAACGAGATTGCGCTCAACATCCTGCTCGCGGCGCTGACCATCATCTTCATGGTCGCCACCGTCACCCTGCAGCCGTTCGCGATATACGCAGGCACGAGCGTCACGATCACGGTCCTCATCTCGCTGCTCGTCTGTCTTATCCCGACCACCATCGGCGGCCTGCTATCGGCGATCGGCATCGCGGGCATCGACCGCCTGATGCAGCGCAACGTGATCGCCCTGTCCGGGCGCGCCGTCGAAGCGGCCGGCGACGTCGACACGCTGCTCCTGGACAAGACTGGCACGATCACGTTCGGCAACAGGCAGGCTTCTGAGTTCATACCGGCGCCCGGCGTGACCATGAATCGCCTTCTGGAGGCTGCGGAACTCTCCAGCCTTTCCGACGAAACGCCGGAGGGAAAGTCGATCGTCGCCCTGGCCCGGCGCCTCGGCTCGAACGCCGCGGCGCAGTCCGACGGCATGACCTTCGTTCCATTCTCCGCGACGACCCGAATGAGCGGCGTCGACATCGGCGACCGCGCAATCCGCAAAGGCGCGGACGACGCGATGGCCCGATGGAGCGGCAAGGATCTGCCGGCCGAGGTCGGCGAACGCGTATCGGCGATCGGCCGCTCAGGGGGCACACCCCTCGTGGTTGGCGAGGATCAGACGGTCCTCGGGACCATCCACCTCAAGGACATCGTCAAGCCGGGGATCCGCGAGCGCTTCGCCGAGCTGCGGCGCATGGGTCTGCGGACGGTCATGATCACCGGCGACAACCCGCTGACCGCAGCCGCGATCGCCCGCGAGTCCGGTGTGGACGACTTCCTCGCCCAGGCGACGCCCGAGAAGAAGCTCGAGCTGATTCGGAACGAGCAGGAGCAAGGCCGAATGATCGCGATGACCGGCGACGGCACCAACGACGCGCCGGCGCTGGCTCAGGCTGACGTCGCGGTGGCGATGAACACCGGCACACAGGCCGCCAAAGAGGCCGGCAACCTCATCGACCTCGACAGTGACCCGACCAAGCTCATCGAGATCGTCGAAGCCGGCAAGCAGATGTTGATCACACGAGGAGCGTTGACGACGTTCAGCATCGCAAACGACGTCGCCAAGTACTTCGCGATCATCCCGGCGATCTTCATCGGGACGTCGGTCGGCGCCCTGTCAGCGCTCAACATCATGCAGCTGCACAGCTCGGATAGCGCCGTGCTGTCGGCCGTGATCTTCAACGCCCTCATCATCATCGCCCTGGTTCCGCTGGCGCTGCGCGGTGTGCGCTACCGTCCGATCGGCGCCTCCGCGCTTCTTCGCAACAACCTGCTCATTTACGGTGTGGGCGGGATCATCGCGCCGTTCGTCGGCATCAAGCTGATCGACCTGATCGTCACCGCGATCGGTCTGTCCGCCTAGGAGTCTGCAACCCAAATGCTCAGCCTCATCCCGCTCGACATCCTCAAGGCGATCCGAATCACGCTCGTTTTCGGCTTGATCGGCGGCGTCATCTACCCGCTTGTGATCACGGGAATCAGCCAGATCGCCTTCCACAACCAGGCCAACGGCAGCCTGATCGTGGTCAACGGCCAGGTCGTTGGGTCGAGCCTGATCGGCCAGAACTTCTCCGCGGACAAGTACTTCCAGGGCCGCCTTTCGTACACGGTCAACCCGGCGAACGGCTCACCAGCGCCCTATGAGGCGGACAACTCGGCCGGCAGCAACCTCGGACCCAGCAATCCCACGCTGATCAAGAACGTCGCGAGCGCGGCCCGCACCTACCGCAACGCCAACGGTCTCGACCCGAATACTCAGGTGCCGGTCGACGCGGTGACGGCAGACTTCAGTGGCTTCGACCCCGGCATCACCGAGGCCAACGCTCTCTTGCAGGTCAATCGCGTTGCCCAGGCACGGAATCTCGACCCCGCGAAAGTGCGCGCCCTCGTCGAGAAGTACAAGCACGGGCGGATCCTGTGGCTGTTCGGCGAAGAGTACGTCAACGTGCTCGAGGTCAACCTGGCCCTCGACAGGGGAGAGGCGGGATAGCGTCTCGAGGGTATAAAGGCGCTGTGCAGAGCGACCCTCCGCGTCCCGTCGTCGAGCCGCACGCCCATCCCCACCCGGGCGTGCCGGGGGATGCCTCGCAGAGACGCGGACATCTGAAGCTGTACCTGGGGGCGACGCCTGGAGCGGGGAAGACGTTCGCCATGCTGCGGGAGGCGCATGACCTGGTTCGCCAGGGCCATGACGTAGTCGTCGGGTTCATCGAGACCTACAACCGGCCGCGTACTGTGGAACTGCTCCAGGGACTCGAGATCGCTCCGCGGAAGGCGGTCGAGTACAAAGGCACGACGGTCGAGGACATGGATCTCGACTGGGTTCTTCAGCGCCGGCCCGAGATCGCGCTGGTCGACGAGCTCGCGCACACGAACGCTCCCGGGCTCCGGCACGCGAAGCGCTGGCAGGACGTCGAAGCCCTCCGGGCAGCCGGAATCAACGTCGTATCCACCGTCAACGTCCAGCACGTCGAAAGCGTCAAGGACCTGGTCGAGAAGGTGACCGGAATCGTCGTGCGCGAGACGGTGCCCGACAAGGAGCTCGACGGGGCAGACGTCATCCAGTTCATCGACATCGCGCCCGAGGCGCTGCGCAAGCGCATGCGCCACGGCAACATCTATGCCAGAGACAAGGTCGACGTCGCGCTTGCCAACTTCTTCAGGCAAGGCAACCTTGCCGCGATGCGCCAGATCGGTCTGCGCCTGGTCGCGGACTCCATGGCGCGGACGCGGACGGTGACCGATTCGCCGGAGGACGTGCTTGTCGCCGTATCCTGCGGCGACGAGTCCGAGGAGCTGATGCGCCGTGGCGTGCGCCTCGCGCGGCGGCGAGGCGGTTTCTGCCTGGTGGTCACGGTCGTGTCCAATCCCGCCGAGGACGAGCGAGTCGATCCGTACCGCGAGCTCGCCGAGCAGCTTGGGTGCTCGTTCGCCGTGCTGGCCGGCAACGATCCCGCGCGCGCCATCATCCAGGCCGCCCGGGATGCCGGATCTGACCACGTCGTGCTCGGCGAGCCGCGAGGCGGGCGCTGGATTGACAGGCTGCGCCCCAATGTGGTCGACCGTGTGATCGACGGGATACCCGACGCCGACGTGCACGTCATCGCGAGGTACGCGAGGTGAGCCGGTCGGTCGAGCGGCGGCCGGATCCTGCCGAGCTGCTCCGGCAGATCAACTCTGATGGTCGCCGCCGGGCAAGCCTCCGCGTCTATCTCGGGTATGCGCGGGGATGCGGGACGACGACCGCGATGCTCGATGAGGCGCGCCGGAGGCGCAGCCGCGGCACCGACGTAGTCGCGGGCGCGTACGAAATCCACGATCCACCATCGAAAGCGCTGAGCACGATCGAGGTGCTCCAGGCAACGCGTGACATGCCCTTCGTCCGCCGGCTCGATGTCGCTGCCGTTCTGGCTCGCAACCCCGAGGTCGTCTGTATCGACGACGTGATGGCCCCCGACACCAATGGGCGGCCAGCCTTCGAATCGGTTCCGCGGTTGCTCTCGGCCGGCGTCACCGTGCTCGCGACGCTGCACCTGCTCTCGCTTCGCAGTGCCGCCACCGCTGTCGCAGCGATGCTCGCGGCGCCTCTGCCGGAGCCGTTGCTCGGCGACGATTTCTTCGACCAGATCGACGAGATCGAGTATGTGGACATCACTCCGGAGGATCTCCTCGTCCGGATCAAAGAGCGCTCGATCCTGACGCCCGCTCAGCTTGCGATGGCGATGCAGCGGGAGCTCCGGCCGGCCGTGCTCGCAATTCTGCGTGAGACCGCGTTGCGGATGACCGCGGAGCACATGGACCGGCAGCTGTCGCGATATCTTCCTCAGACCCAAGCGCCGTTGGAGTTCAGAGGCCGGATCGTCCTGGCACTTCCGATCGCGGCGGGGATGGAGCGGAGGATTCGCGCGGTTGCCAATTACGCAGCCTCGCAGGGATCAAAACTGTCCGTTGTGACGGTGCGGACGCATCAGCTTCGCGACGAGGAGAGGGCCTGGGTGGGAGCGTACGCGTCGTTGACCCACCAGCTTGGCGGGGAATTCGTGCGACTGGAGGGCCGGAACGTGGCGAATACGCTCGTCAGTTACGTCCGGCAAGTTCAGGCGACCGAGGTCGTGCTCGGCCACCGAACCCACCCTCGACGGCTGCCATGGGATACGACCAGCGAGATCATTCGAATGCTGTCTGGGGTCGATGTCCACATCCTGCGAGCCCACCAACCGGCGAGCCCTGTGACGCCGGCGGCCTGACCGCGACGAGCAGAGGCCGTGTGGTCACGCCGGGCGGTCGACGTTGTGTCCGATTCGAG
>Ga0070741_10011515_pt1 | contig 16317 bp, 14 predicted proteins | sample Coa_R1_4_FD_66440 | JGI IMG/M metagenome (GOLD analysis project Ga0070741, IMG submission 66440) | Surface soil microbial communities from Centralia Pennsylvania, which are recovering from an underground coalmine fire - Coalmine... | ecosystem: Environmental > Terrestrial > Soil > Unclassified ...
GAGATCGAAATGTCGCACGGAAGTCTCGAAGAACACGGCAAGGTGTCAGCATCGGTCGGCCGCCTCATCTCGCAGCCGATCTGATCGAGGGCGAGGAGAGTCAACGATGCCGGGGAGCCGCATGAGAAAACCAACAACGGCCGCTGGCCAGCACAAGCCCGCACGTCAGCCAAAGTCAGCGGGTGTCGGCGAAGTGACGGCGCCTGCTGGGGCTGCGCCGACGCGAGCGGCTCATCGTAACCCTGGCGCGCGGGCGGGAAGACGTCGGCGCTCGCCGGGTCGGCCGGGTAATTCCGCGCTCTGCGTGGGCGCCGAGGCGATCGTGCTCAAGGCTTGCGAGCTGCTGCGCGAGGTCGCACCGCGCGAGCTCTCGCTGCTCCAGGTCGCCCGTCATGCCGGCGTGGATCGGTCTTTGATTCGTTACTACTTCAAGGACCGATCGAGTTTGCTGCTCGCAGCGGCTCGCCACCTGTTTGGTTTACTGAGGCGCCGAATCGATGCCATCCAGGAACCTGATCCCCCATCGCACATCCGCCTGTTGACCGTTGCGCTGCTGCAGTTCCAGATCGAGCACCCGTACTTCCATCGGCTCATGATCGATGAGGTGGTGAGCTCACCGCGGAGCGAAGCGCGTGCATTTTTCCGTTCATTCACGGAGCAAGCGGTCACCAACTTTCGGGCGATGGCCGCTCAGACCACCGTACACGGCGGGGCCCGCTCGTATGATGGGGTTTTCCTCTACCTGGCGATCATCGGGATGTGCGAATTCTTCGTCACCGGCGGGCCCATCCTGAAGGTAGCTTTCGGCGCTGACTTCGATCCGGCCGAGGTCAACCGGCAGTACGCGGAGTTTCTGCGCGAGTATGTCATCGACGGCATTCGCAAGCCGTGAAGTGCTCACGGGGCGAGCGTGTCAGGAGTCATGATGTCTGAGCTCAATACGACGCACGATCCCAACCGGCGCAGCTGGGTCGAGTCCGCGAACGACCCGACCAATGATTTTCCCATCCAGAACCTGCCGTTTGGCGTCTTTTGCCCTGCTGGGGAGCCGCCGCGGGGCGCAGTCGCGATTGGTGATCGGATTCTCGATCTTCGGCGGGCCTTTGCTGCCGGTCTGTTCACCGGACCTGCGGGGGTGGCGGCGCAAGCGGCATGCGCAGCCACGCTCAATGATTTGATGGCATTGCCGCGCGCTACCGTTTCGGCGCTCCGTGCCCGGCTGTCCGATCTGTTGTGTACCGACAGCCCCAACTCGCACCTGCTCCGCAATCGCGCGACCGAGCTTCTCGTGCCTGCGGATACGGCTCAGATGCAGTTACCGGCGACGATCCATAGCTACACGGACTTCTCGTGTTCGTACACCCACATGGGAGGCATGCGGGGAGGCGAACCGGCAAACATCTTCTTTCGTTTCCCCATCGGCTACAACGGGCGTGCCTCCTCCATCCGGACGAGCGGACACGCGGTGCGGCGGCCTGCGGGCCAGTGGCTTACCGGGGGCTCCGGTCCAGAATCCGAAGTGCGCTTTGGCCCCGAGCCCCGGCTGGATTTCGAGCTGGAGTTTGCCGCCTACGTTGGCATCGGGAATGAGCTCGGACGGGCGCTGTCGGTCGATGAAGCCGCGGATCGGCTTTTCGGATACTGCCTCCTGAATGACTGGTCCGCTCGTGGCATCCAGATGCTCGAGATGGGGGGACTCGGACCGTTCCTCGGCAAGAGCTTTCTCACCACGATCTCCCCGTGGATTGTGACGGACGAAGCACTGGCGCCCTTTCGCACAGCCCGACCCGTGCGTCGCGACAGCGAGCCGCGCGTACCTCCTCATCTCGACAGCGAACGTGATACGGAAGCCGGCGGCTTCACCATCGAGCTCACAGCCTCAGTCCAGACGGAAAGCATGCGCGCGGCCGGCTTGCCTGCGGCACGCATCGTGTGCACGAATTTCAAACACCTGTACTGGACGTTCGCGCAGATGCTCACGCATCACACGAGCAATGGATGCAACATGCAACCGGGCGATCTCATTGCGAGCGGAACTGTATCGGGACCGGAGCCCGAGGGGCGGGCCTGCCTCGCGGAGATCAACCAGCGCGGCCAAAAGCCGCTGGAACTGCCTGGAGGCGCGCAACGGCTGTGGCTCGAGGACGGGGATGAGTTGGTGATCCGCGGTCGTGCCGTGCGTGAGGGCTGGGTGAGCGTTGGGTTCGGAGAATGCGCCGGACGAGTAACGCCGTGGGTGCGGTAGCCGCGCAGGAACCGGTCAGTCGGGCACCAGACACGGCAGCTTTCGATGTTTGGTATTACGGGAACGCATCGCGCCAATGGAGACTGGTGGGCGTACTGCTGGTCGTGACCTCCCTCGGCGCTGTGGATCGGCAGGTGATCACACTCCTGATCAATCCCATTCGGGAAACCCTTCGGATCACAGACATCGAGGTGAGTCTCGTCGTGGGCGCGGCATTCGCCGTATCGAACACGCTGTTTACGCTGCCTGCCGGCTATTACTCCGATCGAATCAGCCGGCGTGGGCTCATTGCATGCGGGACTCTCGTGTGGTCCTTTTTCACCATGACGTGCGGGACAGCGGCCTCGTTCGTGCGACTGTTCCTGTGTCGCGTCGGAGTGGGTTTTGGCGAGAGCATCATCCAGCCTTGTGCACTGTCCATGCTGAGCGCTGCATTGTCGCCCGAACGACGCGGTCGGGGGTTTGCCGTGCAGTCCATGGGGCTGATGGGCGGCTCGGCGCTTGCGCTGATGATCGGGGGGCTCGCGGTGGGTGCGATCGAAAGAGCACACCTCAACACCCTACCGCTTTTCGGCCCGGTGCAGCCCTGGCAAACCACGCTGATCCTCGTTGGGCTCTTGGGGCTGCCAATCCCCGCATTGCTACTGATCATCAGAGAGCCATCACGTGGCGTGCACGCCGGTGGAGCTACGTCCCAGGGTATGCGAGATGCGGTCCGCGTTGTACTTCGCAGATCGAACGTCTATGTGCCGCTGCTCGTGTTTCAACTCGGGATGACGATGTTGAGTCTCGGCTATGCCGCCTGGAATGCGGCCATGATCGGACGGACGTGGCACCTGTCCTTTCAGCAGATCGGCATGCAGGTAGGACTCTTGATGCTCGTCCTGCCGCCGATTGGCCTCTGGGCGGCAGGGCATTTGATGGACATTGCGGCCGCACGAATGGGTGTGCGCGGGCCGGTGTGGGTCGGGCTCGTGGCGACGGTGCTCGTTGGCCTCGCGGCCACCGCCGCGCCGCTTGCGCCATCGCCCCGATTTTTCTGGCTACTCTTCGGCAGCCTCTGTCTGGTGAGTGGAACGGTATTCCCGGTCAATGCGACCATCACCGCAAGCATCACGCCCGCTGCGAGCATGGGAAGTATTTCCGGGCTGCAGTTCTTCCTGACGAGTCTGGTTGCCGCCGTTATCGGTCCAACGCTCATCGCCGTCGTAGCCGAAACGTTGTTCCGGGGCGAGCGGGCCTTAGCGCACGCGCTCAGTGCGACGTGCTGCGTGTATTCCATCCTCGCGGTTGCGGCGCTCGGTCGGGTATATCACACCATCATCAAAACTTGACCTGAGCGCGCGCACCATAAGTCCGCGGTGGACGCAGGGCCGTTGAAATGATGGCTTCGCCAACCAGCGGCTGCGGTGTGGCGATGTTCATCACGGTTTTGTCCGCCACATTGTTCACGTAGGCTGTCAGTGACCATCGATCGTGCGCCGCGTGATAGCCGAGAGCGAGATCGGTCAGCCAATAGCTCCCCTGATATTCCTGAGGCAGGAATTCGAGTCCCACCAGCGTGCGGGTCTGGAAATGGGTGCTAGCCTCCCCGATGAGCGATGCGCCATTGAACAGCGGGACCGTCTGTTGCAGGGCGAAATTCATCGTCCAGTGCGGCGACTGAGGGGGTGTGCGCTCCGAACAGTCAACATTAAACAAAGGCCCCGCCGGGGTCGCGCTGCAAGAAGTCGCCGGTGGGCTGCCGAAGTTCGGTAACGTGTAGCGGAAGCTATCATAGGTCGAATTGAGGTATTGGATGTCGGCAGACACCTTCGTGGTCTCTGTCGCCAGCGCCTGCGCCTCGACCTCGAGGCCCTTGATGGTGGCTTTGCCCACATTCTGGGTGGCAAAGACTACGGTGCCTTTGCTGTCAGTCACGACGTGCGACAGCTGCTGGTCGCGATAATTCCAGTAGAACGCTTCGAAGTTGAGCTGCAGCCGGTTGTGCAGGAAGCGGTTCTTCGAGCCGAGGGTGTAGGCGGTCACCTTCTCGGGGCTGTACACCGGATTGTCATCCGTGAAGTAGAACCCCCCTGCCTTGAATCCGGTCTCCACGCTCGCGTAGAGCAGCGATTGCGGGGCAACATCCCACTCCGCGGCGCCCCGCCAGGTGACCTGGCTCCAGCTCTTGCTCGTGTTGATTCCGATCGGGGGGTTCGGCGCCACGATTTGCCCGACCCCTCCGAAACAGAACGGCGGCGGCGGTACGTGGACCGGATTCGCCGCCCAGCCCAGAAACGGGAGGCACAACGACTGTGCGGAATTGAATGTGCCCGCGACACTCTTGTCATCACGAGTCCAGCGCGCGCCTCCGGTCAGCCGGATGTTGTCGGAGATCGAGTATTGCAAGCGTCCGAAGGCGGCGTAGCTGTCCGTCTTGGGGGTGAGCTGTTCCCAGCCCGCATTGAACTCCTGATCGAAAGTGGTTGGACCGACCGTGATACCCTCGTGCAGGTAGTAGAAGCCGGCCAGGTAGCTCAACGGCATGTTCTGGTCGGAGGCGAAGCGAGCCTCGATGGAAGTTTGCTCGTCCGCCTCCTGCTGGGCGATCAGGAAAGACGGCGAGTCGCTCTCATAGTCGAGCTTCGAATGCCGGTAGGCCGGAATCACCGTGAGTGTCCCAGCCGCGGTCCGCCAGTCCGCTTGGGCGCTCAGCCCCCAGAAATCATTGTTCAGAAAAACGTGCGTCGGCAGTGGCGAGAAGTGCAGCGCCTTCTCGAGCGGTGGACCTAGGAAATCCGCAGCAGGAAAAACGAGCGTCCGCTCGAAGACAGCAGACGCCCGCGGGTCGTTGAGGCCGATGCGGGGATTGCCATCGAGAAATCCCGGTACCCCGCCTTGCATGAGGGTGGCGCCCGGTCCCCGGCCTCCCTGGTGATAGAAGTCCGCGCTCGTGTTGATGGTCAGATCGTCCGAGAGTGCGAATCGAACCTGCAGCCGGCCGGCGCGCCCATTGTCATCATCCGTGCCATCGGAGAGGTAGCCGTGTCGATCGATGCTCATTACGGCGAGCCGTGCGGCAACCCGATCGCCGACCGGGATATTGACCACGCCGTTGGCCTGCACGAGGTTATAGTTGCCGAGATCGAGTGAGGCCTCGGCCTCGAATTCATTCTTCGGCTTATTGGTGATGAAGTTGATGGCGCCGCCGGTTGCATTGCGCCCATACAGAGTCCCCTGTGGGCCTTTCAGGATCTCCATGCGATCGAGGTCGTAGAACAAGCCCACTGTGGAGGACGGCCGGGCGATGTACACGCCGTCGAGATTCACCGCGACGGCCGAATCGGAAAGCGAGTTGCCATTGAAATTGCCAACGCCGCGAAGGTAGAACAGGGCATAAGGTCCCGCCGCCTGGGCCACCTGGACAGCCGGCACGAGCTCGGTGAGGTCCTGCACCCGCGTCACACCGGCTCCGGTGAGGTCGGCGGACGTCAGTGCGCTCACGGGTAGGGCGGCTCTTTGGAGGCTCTCTTCCCGTCGTTGCGCGGTGACGACAACTTCTTCGAGGGCAGCACCGCTCGCTGGCGACTGCTGATCCGCGATCCCTGTTTGTTGTGCCAAAGCGAGGGCCGGAGCCGCGGCCACCAGGGTGAGACTCGATGCTCGCCGGTTGAAGTGGTTCGTCGACACGTTTCCCCCTCTTCCGCAAAGCTCACCGAAGGGCGAGCAAGGTGGAGCTTTGACGGGCATTGCGATCTGTCGCCCTCGCAGTGCTGCTGGGGCCATGGCGGCTTCGAAGTGTTCTTGGCCAAAACGCCACACACGGCTGCCCCTCAGGCGCCAGGAGCGTAAGCGCTCCGCTGAGGGCCGGAAAAATCGTTTCGGTGGATGCGCTCTTATCGACCGCGACGATGGGCAACGGCCCATTGCGGCGACGTGGTGGGCCCAAATCGGTTGTCGAGCGTCTCGGCCGCATCCCGAAGCATCCGACGCATCCAGAGCGTTCCCGGATCGGCATCGAAATGCCGGTGCCATTTCACGGACTCGACCAGTGGCGGCGCCTCGAGCGGCAAATCGAATAGGCGCAGCGGGAGATATTGCGCGTAGTACTGCGCGAGCCGACGGTGGGTGGTTGCGATGCGGTGCGTGCCCACGATCGCGGGAAAGATCGAGGCGAAGTTCATGACGACAACTTCGACCCGGCGCTCGAGTCCCATGCGCTCCATCAGCCACTCGTCATACATGACGCCGCGGCTGGTCCCGAACTGCGCCACCACGTGTCCGAGCGCGAGGTATTCCTCCAGGGACATCTGATCACCCGTCGGCAGGAGCGGATTGTCCCTGAAGCCGATGCAGGTATAGATATCCTCAAACAGGCGCTCGCTGGGATGATCTTTGACCAGGTATTGCTCGGGCATGATCAGGAAATCGATCGAGGCACGATCGAGCTCGTCCGCCGGGGAGTCCACGTCATTCGAGAGCACTTCGATCCGGATGTGAGGCGCCACACGCTCGATGCTGGGCATAGCGGCCGACATGAGCACGGTCGCTACGTAATCGGACATCATGAGCCTGAACTGACGCTTGGACGTCCCCGGGTCGAAAGCGGTTTTGGTCGCGATCGCCGCTTGGATGTTGAGGAGCGCGCTGTGAACCGGCTCGATGAGACTCTCACCGAGCGGCGTCGGCAGCATCTTGCGGCCGACTTGCACGAGCAGCTCATCCCCGAAGTATTCGCGTAGCCGGGCCAGCGCACCGCTCATGGCGGACTGGGTAAGGTGCAGCCGCTTGCCAGCGCGCGTGATGTTCTTCTCCTCGAGGAGCGCCTCGAGGGCTACGAGCAGATTCAGGTCGAGGTTGCGGAAATGCATGCCGAAGCATGCATTTATCCACGCGTTCGGGCAACTCGAGGCCGCCGGACCCTGTCCTGATCGCGAGACTTACGGAGAGCTGCGAATCCAACCCTCGCGGGCGACGGGGCACCGTCACTGGTTGAGAGCAACCCGGGCTCGATCCAACGTAGCCCTGGCTTCGGCGAGCTCGGGGGACTGTGGCAACTGTGCTTGAGTGAACAGCGCTATCGACTGCTCCAGCGGTGCGATGGCATCTGTGCCCCGATGGGCGGCGAGCAAAATCGAGCCGAGTCTTGCCAAGCTTTGAGCGCGACTGGCCTTGCGGGGAAACGCCTTCAGGCCCTCGGCTGAGGATTGGGCCAATGTCACCGCGTCATTGTGCCGGCCTTGCAGGCTACGTAACACGGCCAGGCGCCCCTGGTGCGCCGCCTCGTCCACACCGACGAAGGGTGCTGTCGAAAGATCCTTGAACTCCTCGTCGGACTCTGCCAACCGTCCTAGACGCGCCAGTGATAGGGCATGCGCCGAGCGCGAACGCAACGATAGCGCAGCGCTGGACCCGCCCGCCTCGACGAACAGTCGTGACGCTTTGTCAAAATGAGGGAGTGCGCGCTCATTGTCGCCCGCCGCCGCCAGTGCATTCGCCAATCCGTAGTGCGCCTGGGCGACAAAGAACGGGCCGAGCGTCGCCTGATGTCGCATGATCGAATCGAAGGATTGCTGATAGGCGTCCAGCGCGCACGATACATCTCCCGCCTCCAGGCAAGATTTGCCGAGCAAACTGCCCATGATTGATGTTTGCTGGTCGTCGGCCCCGCGCAACTTGCGACTGTCTGCGTACGCATTCTTCAGCTCGCGCAAGCCTTCTGCCAGCCGATCCTCGCTGATCAATCCGATACCCAGAGACGTTCGAGCCGCCAGTGTCGCAGAGGGTTCGAGCATCTGCCCCATGCGAGCGGCGTATTGCAATGCAGATCGGGCTTCCTCGACCACACCGGCCTTGTTGGCACTGGACAGTACATTGGCGAGTGACGCGTGAGCCTGCATTGCATCGAGCAGTGCGCGCCGGTCCGGATTCGTGCCGAGCGGCGCAACCGCGGCGACTCCGCGATGTGCGGAGGCAATAGCGGAGTCCGCATCACCCGCGTCGAGCTGCGCCGAGCTCAACCAGCGCCAGGCGTCCACTTCCGCGTGACTATCATGCAGGCGCTGAGCGGGTTCGATCGACGCCTCGAGCATGGCGATCGCTTCCTCGTTCTTGCCTAGGTCATACAACGCTTCCCCGTAGATGACCTGCGCGTCCACTGTAGGTGCGGTGTTTGCGCCATTGGCCCGTGAGGACAGCTCGATCGCCTTCCTGAGCAGAGGCGCAGCGTCTGCCGCACGATCCTGTCCGATCAGGCCGTAACCAATAGCAGTCATCAGCTCGGCGGCAATCGCTGGCCGCCCCGCGAGCTCGGTCTCGACGCGTTTGCGAGCGGCTTGTAGCAGATCCACAGCGGTAGTCGTCGCACCGGCACCCGCATCGCTGTCGGCGCTATCGAGCAGGGAGAGCGCAAAACCCTTAACCTGTTCGGCGCGGGCGGTTTCCAGGCGGGCTGCGCGCGCCTGCCACAGCGCCAGGCCGGCACCCACGACCACTGCGACCAGGGCAACTGCCGCCGATACCGACTGCCAGCGATAGCGGAGGAAGAGCTTGCGCAAACGATAGGCGGCGCGATCCGGCTGTGCCGATACCGCCTCACCAACGAGGTAACGCTGCAAGTCGGCGGCAAAAGCATCCACCGTAGCGTAGCGCTCCGTCGGGCTCTTCTTCATCGCCTTGTTCAGAATGGCATCCAGATCACCGCGTAGCTGGCGTCGACGAGCTTTGTCTTCCGCCGCTTCGCTGGCGAGTCGCGGGTCGGCTTCAGCGATCGCTCGCTCCAACTCGGCGGCGCTTTCGCGCTTCAGGCGATAGGGTCGCGTGCCTGTGAGCAGCTCGTAAGTCACGACCCCCAGGGAATAGATGTCTGTGGCGGTGCCGACGACCTCGCCCCTGATCTGCTCCGGGGACGCATAGTCCGGAGTCAATAGCCTGCCCGACAGTTGCGTCAGGCGCGCGTCGGTGGCGATGTCGCCTTCGATGAGCTTTGCGATTCCGAAGTCGAGCAAGCGGACCGCGCCATCGGCGGTAACCAACATGTTGTCCGGTTTCAGATCCCGATGAATTACGAGCTTGGAGTGCGCGTAAGCCACTGCTTTCGCGACATCGAGCACCAGCGAGAGACGGTCGCGGATCGACAGCCGCCGCGCCGTGCAGTACGCATCGATGCTCTGGCCCGCGACATACTCGATTGCCATGAAGGGACGACCCGCCGTATCGACGCCGGCGTCATAGAAGCGCGCGATATTCGGATGCTCGAGACCCGCCAGAATGTCCCGTTCGCGCGCCATTCGCTCTGTGAGGTTTCCGACCCATGTGATATACGGCAGTTTTAGGGCAACCGCGCGTGCGAAGGCGCCGTCCGCCCTGTTTGCCAACCAGACCAATCCCATCCCGCCTCGCCCGATCTCTCGAACAAGCTGATAGGGACCGACATGGTCGCCTGCCTGCGGTTGATGCGTCTCGGCACACGAGGTCGCATCACGGACGGCGGCGGCGATGCAACCTTGCATGCCTATGACATCTCCGGTCTCACGCGCGGACGTCTCGAGCAGCATCCGCCGCAACGCCGGCCTGAACTCCGCTCGGGATCCTGATAATTGCTCCACCCAGCCGCCCCGCGCGTCGGCCGGCAAGTCCAACGCCTCGTCCAACAGTTGCAGCAACGCTGCGTACTGGTCGCTGCTACGGAGCTTATTCCGCACTTGCGTCGACCAACAGTAGACGCACTTTCTCGAGATCACGACGAACGGTGCGATCGGTCACTCCAAGACATTCGGCGATCTCATCGTTGTCGAGAGCCGCGAAGTACCGCATCTCCACGACGCTAACCAGGCGTTTGTCCACTCCTGCGAGCTCTTCGAGGAGGTCACTGATCCGGATGATCTCGTCCGCGGGAGACTCCATCGACTCGGCGAGATTGGTGTCCAGCGTCACGTGAACGCTTCTGCCGCCGCGCCGCTGCGCTTGGCTCCGCCTGACATAGTCCACAATCACCGAACGCATCACGTGGGCCGCGTATGCCAGAAATTGCGCGCGACTTTCCACGGCAATTTTCCCGGCTTTGGCCAAGCGAAGATAGGACTCGTGCACCAAGGCGGTGGTGTCGAGAATCTCCGAGTTGTTTGAAGTGCGGACGCGCTTGTGAGCCATCGCGCGCAACTCGGGATAGAGAATGGCATACAGTTGATCAATGGCGGTACGGTCGCCGCCAGCCGCAGCCGCGAGGATTTGGGTCACATTCCCGGCATTCTCGATATCCATCGTGACCAATGCCCGCCCGGAACCAAACTCAATGCATGGTTTTCTTCGAGTAGGCCACGGATGACGGCGCCGCGCAAGCCGCGGCGCGGGAAGTTGAGTTTTGCCACCGATATCAGCCACTTATGTGGACGAAACCAGGCGAAAAGCGCGGCTGAACTCCAGCATCGGGTTGCCGTTCAGTATGGAAGACGCAATTCGCCGCTCATCTGGACATCGGGGCGGAAAAAAAGAAGCGTCGCGCGCCGGTGTCCAACTCGCCTGCCAATTACGTTACTCCCCACGAGGACAGTGAATTTCAACCGGTGATCGCGCCTCGGGCGGTGAATTGATGCCGCTCACGCGGCAGTCGGCCACGCCGGGCCCGACAGAAATCGAGGAGTGTCGTCGAATGAGATCCAGGCAGGCTTCCCGTCCCTACAGTTGCTCAGTAGTCAGGGCCTTCGCGCTGCTCGCGACACTTGCTGGCCTGTGCGCGCCGCTGACTCCCGCCTCGGCCCAATGGATTGACTACCCCACGCATGGTGGGCCCCGGACCAAGGGGGGCGCCCCTGACCTGACAGCCAAAGCGCCCCGAACACACGAGGGCAGGCCAGATCTATCGGGGGTCTGGTATGCGGCAGAAGTGCCGCCGGAGGGCACATTCGATTTCACAGTTCTCCCACCCGAACTCGTTGCCGATGCGATGAAGGCCGGCGCCTTCCCTCCTGGCCCTCCGCCGGACGACCCATGCCTCAAGGGCGGTTGTATTACACAGGAGCCCTTTCCCCTGGATGGAGCCAACATGGGGCGCTCGCTGCCTGGAAAGACCCTCCCTTACCAGCCTTGGGCGCGCCAGTTCGTGCTCCAGCAGATGGCGGTGATGAGCAAGGACGATCCGCACGCGCGCTGTGTTCCACCTAGCTATCCACGTGCATTCTCACTGCCACAGCACTGGAAGATCGTGCAGACGAAGGAGTTGATCGTACTACTGCATGAATTCAATGCCAGCTACCGTCAGATCTTTCTCGATGGACGGCCACTGCCCGTTGATCCGCAGCCCGGCTGGAACGGCTACTCGACTGCGCACTGGGAGAAGGACACCCTCGTGGTACAGACCGCCGGCTTTCGCGACAACCTTTGGCTGGACATCCTTGGCAGCCCTCTGACCAGCGCCGCGCGCGTTACGGAGCGCTTCCAACGTGTGAACTACGGAACCTTGAACATCCAAGTCACCGTGGACGATCCAAGGGCATACACCGAGCCGTGGACTGTCACGCTGCAAGAACGCCTAGTCCCAAACACCGATCTGCTCGAGGATATCTGCATAGAGAACGAGCGCTCCAACAGGCTTCTGGATGACGACGGGAAATCGCGGCAATCAATCACACATGAGGATCGTCCATGAAACACTGCGCGTGGCTTATCTTCGCCTTTGTGTTGATCGGGTCAACGGTCGAAGCCCATCACTCAGGCGCGCAATACGACCAGAAGATCCGCGTCAATATCTCTGGAGTCGTGACCAAGATGGAATGGACCAACCCCCATGCACGTCTCTACGTGGAGGCGAATGACGAACACGGTACGACTGCCAAGTGGGAGTTCGAATTGCCCAGCGTGAATCGCCTGCTGCGCCTGGGCTGGACCCGGCACGCCCTGAATCCGGGCGACCACGTCACGGTCACCGGCGCACGTGCCAGGTCATTCGCCTATATCGCTGCGGCGACGAATGTAATCAGCGCCGGCGGCAAGAAACTCTTCGTGGGCTCGCCCGGCGATCCTCGATGACACCGGGCGGCCGGTGGCGGACTGGCAGGGAAGGCTCGTGGCGCCGGCGGCATGCAGATTCAAACGAAGACGTACTGCCTCCAAGGGTCAGCTCCGCACGCGCCGACTGCAGCATCGGGAGGAGGACATGTGCCCTGACCCGAGGATTTGTGACCGGCTCAAACGCGCAGGATGCGAGTCCGCAATATCATAACAGGCAACATGGCAACATCTTGCCGCGCCAGGCGGCAATTCTTTGCCGCCAAACGGCGGCCCGAAGTCAATGCCGCGGTGAGGCGGCTGTCACGCGGCATCTGGTGACCACGGCGTATGGCGGTAGATTCGGTTTTATTCGAGCTGCGGCCGACTCGCGGCTCTTTCTCGGGCAACAACTCGCGGGCGACGAGCCTGGCCGTCTTCGAGAAGGAGTTACCCGCCAAGACGCCTGCCACCGACAATCGCAGCCGAGTAGCCGGTACTGGGCTCGAAGACGCCCCCCAGCATGCCGCCGCAACAGCGGACAGCGATGTGGCGGCAAGGGCCGCACGCCATGACACTAGCCCTGCTGATCACTTCCAAAGTGAATGGGAACAGGCGCTGCGAGCGGGTGAAGCCGCCGCAGGAGGCGCAACAAGCGCAAGCGCAGGGTCGCGCAGCTCCCAGACATCTGCCGCTATCGCGCTCTACAAGCGCATCGACCAGATCGGCAGCAACGAAACCATCACTTCCGAGCTTCTCGAGCGGTGGAACAGCATCGTGCAAGGCGCGCAGGGGACGGACGAGGACGCGACCGCGCCCTCACAGCCGTTCTCGCAAAGGCGCGCCGCAAGATTCGAGTCAGGTGTCCTCGACCTCACGGCGTGAAAAGAGACACGAGGGGACCTGAAGATGTCGAGCACGGCCGGCTAGCGCGGCTTTCAAACGCCCGCTTGCCAGACTTTCAACTCGGAGTGCTTCGCAATGTGCTCGAAGTCGCGATCAGTGCTCAACAACGTCAGGCTATGCCGGATACACAGTTGTGCAATCAATGCATCGATCGTCCCCGCTTGCACGCCGGCGCGACGACATTCGTTGCGCAGGTTAGCGGCATCGATGTAGTCGTCTCGGTCCGGAGCCAAAAGAGGCACCGCGGAAAAATGGTCAAGAATGAGTACGCGCGCCTTCGGCCCCGAGAACCCCTGTAAAAGCTCCTGCAGGACCAAGCCGGTCGTGAGAATGGTATCGCCCTCTTCCAAGGCTCGAGTGAGCTTCGTTACCTGGGCACACGTTTCTGGCGGATCGCGTCGAAACGCGAGCGACCAGACACTCGTGTCGACAAAGAGACTCATTCCCGCGACCGGTCGGCTTTGTAGTCGTACGAGCTATCCCATTCGAGCTTACCCAGTAAGTCGAGGAGCTTCTTTTGGCGCCGACGGGCAATGAATTCTTCGAGTGCCTTGGTGACGGCTGCGCGTTTCGTGCGCTCGCCGCTCACCTGGAGCGCGCGCTCGATGAGCTCTGGATCAATGGAAAGATTGGTGGCCATAATGTGTAGATCTCCACACATAATGTTACACAAAACGCTTACCGGCTCGCAACCGAGCATTGCACCGTGAAACTCCCTCGGCAGGCCCGCCGGGCGCGATGGGGGGGCGGTACGGCGGTCGGGCTGCTCAGTCTCCGCCGCCGAGATCGGAGCTCACCTTACGCAGAAGGCTTTGGACCTTTTCAGCAATCGCGCGCCAGTCAAAGGCCGACAGATCCGCCACCGCCCCGTCGGGTCCAGCGCGCACTCCGTCGACGAAGTCCCGCAATACCGGGACCGTAAGGTCTCCATCGTACAAATGAACCCACTGCTTGCCTACGGCCATCTGTAGCTCGGGAAGGCTGCCCTGATGAGGCGCCAGCAACGGCCGGTTCCGCGAGATCGCATACATCGCTGCCCCACTGTTCAGAATCCGTCGGTAGGGCAACACAACAGCATGCGCGGCGTCCACCGCCGCCTCGAGCTCCGCCTCGGACAGCGGCTCCGGGCGGAAATCAAACTGGATCTGCGGAACCAGGCGGGCCATCTCCTTCACGCGCGCTGCAGTCGACTCATCCTGCATGAGACCGATGACCTTCAATCGAACACCAGTGTCCCGCAGCTTCGCGGCGCAGGCGACGAGCTCCTCAACTCCCTTGTAGGGCCGAATCTGGCCGAAGTACAGCAACTCTACCTCCCGGCCCGGGCCAACGAAGGGCTTCGGCCGCGTAATCGCATCGTCCCGGTAATGACCATGAACGGTGATCACCTGATGAGTACGCGGGCTCGGACGAAATTGCGCATCAAGAACTGAGCATGAATGCTGCGACAGGTGGACTATCCCATCCAGTGCACTGACAAAACTGCGCGCAAAACGGGGCGAGCTTTCCGTATCGTGTGGCTGCGCGTTGTGCGCTATCCAAATCACACGGATACCGCGCACGCGACGTGCGAAGCGCAGCAGAAAGAGCTTCAATACCGCCCTCCAGCGCACCTGCAGCGGCTGCCTGGAGAAAAATTCATCTGGCCAATGGAATATGACGACGTCGTATTGCATCAGGCGCTTCCAGGAGAACTGGACCGCGCTGAACTGGGAATCCGCAACACAGGCTCCGAACCGATTCACGAACGCGTTATGGTCTGAACGCAGGGGCCTGATGGCCACGGTCAGTCGCTCACGCTGGCCGCCGCCTCGACCCGTCACGATAGAGCGCTTCCCAAGCGCCTGCGCAGACCTAAGAAAGCGAGCGTCTGGTCGATCCCGGTGGCCCGCAGCGGCGCGAACACCCAGGAGGAGACGACATTCGCGGCGCAGCAGGCGCACGCCACCCCAGCGGCCGCCCCGACGGCGCCGTACTTCGGAATCAGAATGAGATTCAGTGGGACGAGGACGACGAAACCCAACAATGTGTTGTAAACGTGATATACGGGCTTGTGCTCGATGTAGATCACGTTATAGCGGACCGCCCCACTGAACGTGAACACGTTCGCGAGTGCCATCATGACCGCCACCGGACCGGCGGGTATGCTCCGCGCTCCGAACACCAAGCCAATCGCCGGGGTCACCCAGAGCCAGACCCCGAGGAAGATGATCATTCCACCCAAGGTGACTGCGACGTAAATCTTGCGCAGCGTCTCGAGATAACGTCGCGGATCCACTTGATGCAGCTTGACGAGACGTGGGTACAGGACCGCCAACGCGGAGGTGGGCAGGAAATTGAGCAGGGTAAAGATCTGAAAGGCGACGGCGTAGTAGCCGAGCTGGTCAAAGGTGCTCATCGATTTCAGCATGAAATGGCTGATCCGGAAGAACAGCATCGCCATGAAGCTGGAGAGCACCGCGGGCCAAGTCAATTCGCACAGCTTGCGGACCGAGCTCCAGGAGATCCGCCAGGACAGCACCGAGCCGACGTAGCGCTGGTAGACCACCAGCAGCATCACGCCGCAGACCAACGGATCCAGGACGTTCGCGACACTGACCCAATACAAAGGCTGGTGCCACAACACCAGCGTCACTCGCGCGAAGGCGCTGACCACTACTCCCGCAAATCCGCAGGCTGTTGCCAGCACAAAGCGAGACTCCGCCCGGAAGAAAGACAACAGGATGAACAGGCACAGCGGGATGAGGCTGAGCGACTGACCCGTGACCATCAGGAAGAGGTCCCGGTCCCCTGGGCTGGTTGCCGTGACATACAGCAGGGGCGCGCCAACCGCGGCAAGGGTGGCCACCAGCACAAGAACGAATGACGAGCCCATGAGCTCGAGCTTCTGGGTGGGGTGCCGCACGAGCTCGCGCACCAGGATCGGATCGAGACCGCCAATCACGAGTGGCGCGAGCATCTGGGATGCTGTGACCGCAAGCGCGTATTTGCCGAGGAGATCTGGGCCATACACCCGCATGCTGACGGCATAGACCACCAGACCCACGCAGGACTGAGTCAGCCGATACAGGAACATCAGGCCGCTATGGAAGAGGTGTTCGAGGGACGGACGCATCAGAACTGCGCACGCAGCCCCGCGGCGACGCGGGTGTCGTGATAGGGCAAGAGCGGTTGGTTAGAATCGCGAGTGTCATAGTTGC
>Ga0070741_10011516_pt1 | contig 16314 bp, 14 predicted proteins | sample Coa_R1_4_FD_66440 | JGI IMG/M metagenome (GOLD analysis project Ga0070741, IMG submission 66440) | Surface soil microbial communities from Centralia Pennsylvania, which are recovering from an underground coalmine fire - Coalmine... | ecosystem: Environmental > Terrestrial > Soil > Unclassified ...
CTCCAGCCCTGGCTTCACCACTACAACTGGCATCGGCCTCATGGTAGTCTCAACCATGCTCCTCCTATCAGTCGCTCTGGCCTGGACAGCAACAACCTCTTGAGACTCCACAGTTAGCCCACCCTAGAGCCGAGCGCATGCGAAGGCGGAAGGGTGGGTAAGCGGAATAAAACGGGCGAGCCTCGGAGCAGGCGACATAATGAAACAGTGACTGATGAAGCCAGCGCCGTGAGGCGCGACTGAAAATAGCCCGGCAGGAACTGCCGGGTAAACGGAACGAAAAATCCAGTCCCGTCAGGGACGGCTGAACTTCAGATGTCCGAAAACTTCCAGATTTCAGATTTTCTGCCTCGCTAATGCACTCTCCACTCCATCCACGCGCTATCCCGAAGCCCGAACTCAAGCTGATGCGAAATTTTTTAGTACGCTGCGGCAAACGCTTGAAGTTGGTTGAATAGCCTTTCACTGGACCACTCTCATCGTGGGCATCACTATAGTATTACCTTGCTTGACATTAACCGTTTTTGTCGTCGATCCAATAGTAATTTTGAGCGGGCCAGCGGCGACCGCCCCGACTGAATACCGCCCTTTGCTGTCGGTCCAGATTTTTCGAATGAGTTTTCCCTGAACATCTTTAACGCTTACCAATTGTCGGCATGGAGATTTCGCACATTTGATGATGCCTGTGAGAAGAGGTGTAGGTCTCACAATGGTAGTGGCCGCGGGCATAGCACAGGTCTCAGGTTCGGGACGGAAAGCGAAAGTTCGATAAGCCATGTCTTCGTAGACATCCACTTCGCACACTCCATTCCCGCTCGCGTTGGAACAGCAGCCGGGCGTATTGGATGATAACGTAACGGAAGTTTGTTGGCCGCTGCCACTGCTCTGACCTGTTGTGTCCGTCACAGACCAGGTCCAGGAATCGGTTGCTTTATCGGAAAAACCGATTCCTCCAACCGTGAGGCTTACTCCAGAGGTAATGGAGTTGCCATGTGACTGCGTGGTTCCCTCTGTTTGGCTAATGACATCCAAATCGGAGATCTGGAAGGGAAATGTTACGCCACCGGAATCAGTCAAGTTCTCTAGGGGCATCGTCTCAATGTACCGAAAGCGCGCAGGGTCCTTGGTGCTGGGAACGTCGTCTGGTTTCCAGGAGAGAAATGGATCCATAGCAAGGATCTGCGCTTTATCTGAATCCGTCAACACATGTAGGCCAGGAACTGTGAAACAAACGCTATTAGGGCAAAGTTGCTGGTCTTCTAGATGTTTCTGGGGTATGCCATTTTTGAGTTGTTCAACTGTCACAGCGAAAACATCCACATAACCATTCTTGTTGCGGGATTGAGTAAGCAGTTGAAATGCATTTAGTCCGGTTTGTGTGATGATCTGTTCGGGATTCACCCACAGAAGAAAAACATCCTGGTCGTGATTTATCAGGTCAGTTGTGGAAGCAAGATTGTTTCCGGAGGTTGTTGTAGTCGTAACTGTCACGCCACTGCTGGATTGACTCCCGCTTCCAATGGTGAAGCTGTAACCTAAATCATCCCCGGCCTTACTATCTAGGACGCTCACGCTATAGCTGAAATCACCAGTCGTTTGCGTACTTTGGCTAAAATTACTTGACTCGGTCTGCGTGGTTCCAGCTTGCTGAGATGTACCAAAAGCGGTTGTACTCTTGTTGCCGGGAGGCGCATAGAGAATAGAAATGAGCATGAAGTCAGGCTCCACTGTGGCGGGATAACAGTTATCTGGACAATGGTTCAAACAAGATGTGACTTCAGCGTGAGCTTGGTTGTTGCAGACCTGTTGGAGAGTCTGTCCCTTGGGAACAACAACATCACCGCGATTGTTCAAGCACTCTTGAATTTTCGGTTGAGTTTGGGCATTGCAGTGATTCTTGCATGCGAACTCGGCGTCGCAAGCGTTCTGTCCTAAAGCACTAGCTGCATTCAAAACTGCCAAGCATAAAGCTCCTGTCAGCATCACAAGGGCTGAACCGTGAAGCCGCGATCCCGTTCTGGGATGATGCTGCTCTAGCTTTTTGCGGTAAATGCGGTTACGTGATAGTTCCATAGCAGATCTCCTTATTGATGGGTCAACGTAAACCTGGGAACGATGGGAAGGGAACCTATGATCCGATTATCTGAATATATGGTGAAGAATTCAGCATTACCGTTACAGCGGAATCGAGAAAAACGTCCGGACGCGATTAAAGCCCCATGATATTAGCTCCCGCCTATCCAGAACTACGTTCCAAGACGCTGCCGTTAAAGGGTGTGATACGGCCGGTAGCCGCTTTGGAAGTTCCTGCCCAAGATCACCAACGGCAAAGAACCCGTTACTCAAAAACTCCGTGTCTCCCGCTCACTTAAATGCTCTCTGCGTCCTCTGTGGTTAAAAACTCTTCACCAGCTTGCTCAACTCAATCACTTCAATCGGGCACTCCGGCCAGTTATGCTTCCAGCACACAATGATGTCGCACTTGCTCGCATCATGGCCGTGCTTCACGAAATTCAGGCTTTCGTATTCAAATTCAATGATCACCCGCTGGCACGTGTCTTCGCCCACCAACCTCAAGGCCTCGCAATCCGGAAACGCCTTTTGGATGTGCAGCACCACAAAGCCCAGCCGCTCAGACATTGTGCCAAACAGATAGATCACTCCCTGCTCTTCCGTCGGTCCATGCATCGCCGGGAACGGACGCAGCAGCGGCCCGTACACCATGCGTCCCGGAATCAATCCTGGGTTTTTCACCGGACAAACCGGGGGTAATCCCCAGTCCCGGCCTTTACGTTCGCGCTCAAACTCCGTAATGATCTCCAGCACGTCCTTGTACTCTTCCGATTTGCCGTGCTCTTCTATGTAGTGCTTGAGTCCGCCCGGCACCTGCGTCCAGTTTCCATAGCGTGCTTTCAGCGGCGTGTCGCTGTATTTCGCCAGTTGCGCGAACTCTGCCTTGCTCGGAATCTTCTTCAGTTCCCTCACCACAGCTGCCCAATCCTTGCACAGCGCCTCCATGGTGATCTTGTTTCCGCCGCAGTATCTCTCCAAATTGCACGCCCGCAGCGCCCGCGTGTACGTTCCAAACTGCTTTACGATCATCCGCTGGCTTACCTTCGTCATCCGAAACAGGTCTGCCTGTGCGGGCACGCGCTGCAATGTCTCCGCGCACTGCTGAATCGCCGCCATGATCTCTTCTTTGTTCATCGGATTGGTCATCGGTCTGCTCATTGTTTCGCTCCTGTCTTGGATTTCTTTGATTTCTTGCCTTATGTTGATTTCATTTCTTGCTCTGTTCTTTTCTCTAAACCAATCTAGAGTTGCTGTGTCCCGATCCGTAGAAGAGCGGCACTTTCGTGCCGCGTTGAGATGACAAAAAGTCCTGGGCTTCAGCCCCGGTGAAAAAAATCCAACGGATACATCAACTCTGGAATTGCTTTAGCTGATTTCTGGGCCGATTGCTGTTCTTTTCTTTGTTCCAACAAAAAAGCCACCCGCTAAGGTGGCTTGCGATTCCCCTGAATACACATGTGGCACAGCTCGGGGTCCCCGGAGAACCTGAAGTTGGTTCTCTGGGGTATAGGTGCCCTCGGCTGTGTGCCTGTACTTATTTGTGGTTCGTCGTCTCTAGATTTTTGGTTTCCCGATCACGTGCGATGTCGGCGATCACGGCGATGCCGGCGATCAATCGGGTGGCTTGCGATTTTCAATTGTCAATTTTGGCAGTGTTGGCAATTCTGGCAATTTGCCCCGCCTTTAGCTAAAGGCTAATAACTAAGGGCTAAAGGCCGTTTTCCGACACACTTCGCCCATCGGGGGTGGCAGCAGTAAAAAACCATCAGCGAATTGCCATGGCTCATTTGCTGACTGCTGCTTGTGAAGGCACAGGCCAACCGGCGGAGGCTATTGCGCGCCCTGGCGGATGCGTTTCAAGTTGCAGGCCTTTTGGGTTTCGCAGTTCAGCCTTTGATTGATTGCTGAAAGCTGAGTGCGAACAACTTCTTGCCCCCGATGCCGCTCTCGGTCTTACACAGTTGATAATGGCACAAATAGAGCCAGAATGTCAATAGACATTTGTCTTTCCCGCTTCAATCGCCGGCCTGCGGCTGCGGGACGCCCAGCTCCTGGTCCTTGTACTGGAGCTGATACAGCTTCCAGTAAATCCCGCGCTGGGTGAGCAGTTGCTGGTGGCTGCCGATTTCGCGCACTTGGCCTTTGTGCATGACGATGATCTTGTCTGCGCGCTGAATGGTTGAGAGACGGTGGGCGATGATGACGGAGGTCCGGCCTGTGACCATGCGGGTAAGCGCTTCACGCACGCGCAGCTCGGTTTCGGTATCGACGCTGGAGGTGGCTTCGTCAAGCACCAGGATTTTAGGGTTGTGCGCCAGCGCGCGAGCAAAGGAGATGAGCTGCTTCTGGCCGGTGCTCATGGTGCTGCCGCGCTCCAGCACAGGAGCTTTGAAGCCTTCAGGCAGGCTGCGAATGAAATCGGCCACGTTCACGTTTTCGGCGGCGGTTTCTATCTGCTCGTCAGTGATCCAGGCGGAGCCAAGGCGGATATTGTTTTCAACCGTGCCGGTGAAGAGGAATGGATCTTGCAGAACCACGCCGAAGCGGCGGCGCAGGTCAGTAAGCTCCATCTGGCGGATATCGACGCCGTCAATGCGGATGGCGCCTTTTTGAATGTCATAAAAGCGCATGAGCAGCGAGATGATCGTGGTCTTGCCCGCGCCGGTATGGCCCACAATGGCCACGGTTTCACCCGGCTCAATGGTGAATGAGACATCGCGCAGGACCCAGTCAAAGGTTTCTGGCTCGGTTGATTCAGTGCCGTGTCCGTTGCTGCTTACAGGTGTGGCAAGCTGCGTAGCTTCTTGCGAAGGCTCGCCGTCGCCATTTGTGGGCAGGTCAAGCTTGCGGTAAGCGAACCAGACATGGTCAAACTCAATGCGGCCCGCGCCTTCAGCTTTGTGCGTCAGCTCAGGAGAGAGGATGTCAACCGGCGTATCCAGCAGTTTGAATACGCGTTCACTGGAAGCCATGGCCGATTGCAGAATGTTGTATTTATCGCTCAGGTCCTGAATGGGGCGGAAGAATCGCTGAGCGTACTGCATGAAGGCGGTCAGCACGCCAAGAGTCACTGCTTTGCGCATTGAGCCCAGTCCACCGAAATAGATGACCATGGCAATGGCGGTGCTGGAAAGAATTTCCACCACCGGATAGTAGAGCGCGTAAGCCATGATGGCGTCTTTATAGGCGTTCATGTGCTGCGCGTTGACGCGGTCAAACTGGCTGTATGAGCGCTTTTCACGATTGAAAAGCTGCAGCACCACCATGCCGCTCACGTGCTCTTGCAGATAAGCATTGATGCGGGCAATGGCGGTGCGAATGCGGCGATAGGAGTCGCGCACCGACTTGCGGAAGACCATGGTGGCCCAGAAGATGAACGGCAGCACAGCAAACGTGATCAGCGCCAGCCACCAGCTCATCCCGAGCATGATGATGATGATTCCGGCGAGCACGAAGACATCTTCAAAGATCGCCACCACGCCGGAGGTAAACATGTCATTCAGCGCGTCAACATCACTGGTGACGCGCGTTACCAGGCGGCCGACAGGGTTCTTATCGAAAAAGCCGATGTGCATGCGCTGCAGATGGCGAAAGATCTGGCTGCGCAGGTCAAACATGACCTTCAGTCCGGTCCACTGCATCAGGTAGGTTTGGGTATAGTCCAGGCCAAAGCCGATCAGCAGCAGCGCCAGATAAATTGACCCTAACTGCGCGATTCCCACCAGCGGGCGCGCGCTGAGAAAACGGTCTAGTAAACCGTGGCTGTGCAGGCCGGAGGAAGCGAGATACTTATCAATGGCGATCTTGGTCAGGTAGGGAAGAGAAACGTCGCAGGCGGCCTTGAGCACAATGGACCCAAGCGCCACCACGACCTGCCATTTGTAAGGCCGTAAATAGCCAAGCAGCCGCTTCATCAAACGGCTGTCATACGCTTTACCTAAGACTTCTTCTTCCTGCGCCATGTGTTGAATACTATTTTAAAGGTAAATGCAAAATCCGAGAGAAACTGGTCCTGGGCTGATGCTGCGTAGCGCAGTATTAGCCCCGCGCCAGAAACTCGGGCGAACCTATAAGATGCCCCAGCAGGGCGCAGGGCCGCAGAATTTATGAGCCGGATTTAGGCGGTGTGAGCAAGCCGTTATGAGTGAAATCCCGGAAATTCGGTGGATTGAGGCCAATGAGACACCTGGGGCGTGCGCGTATGTGCATGGCAAAGAAATCTAAGCTTCGGCTTTGGCAATTGGTAGCGCGAGTTCGCTGTATTCGGGTACAGGCTGGCCGCTCAACCACGCTTCAAGCATCGCGTTTACTGCTTCCGGGGCTTCCTGCTGGATCCAATGCGAGACGCCAGGAAAAACGCGGAAGGTCAAATTGGAAACATATTTCTCTGTGCCGCGAGTAGTGCGAAAGCTGAGAGCGGTATCGGCATCGCCCCAGAGAAAAAGCGTGGGGATATCTACGGTTGGTACAGCAGCAGAGAGGAAGCGGCGGAATGCGCCGCCACGGAATGCCGCGCGATACCAGTTGATCATCGCCGTAAGGCCGCCGGGGCGTGCCGCGTTGGCGCGATAAACTTCCAGAACTTCAGCAGTAAAGCGCTCGGGATTGCGCGAACTCCGGCGGAAAATTCCGGAGGTCGTGCGTCCGTTGTTGCGGCCCAGCATCTTCTCTGGCAGCCACGGAAGCTGAAAGAAATACATGTACCACGACATCAAGAGCTGTGGAGGCCGGCGCAGTTCACGAGCGAAGCATGCCGGGTGAGGCAAGTTGAGAATCACCAGTCGATCAATAAGTTGCGGTTGGAGCATTGCCAGCGACCACGCCAGCGCGCCACCCCAATCGTGTGCGATCAGGAGCGTTTCCTTTGCACCAGCGGCCTTGATCAGAGCAGCAACATCTTCCACCAGCGTGCGGGTTTTGTAAGCCGAAACCTCTTGTGGAGAATCAGTATTGCCGTAGCCGCGCAAGTTAGGCGCCCATACGCGATAACCCATCTTTGCCAGCAGCGGCATCTGGTATCGACAGGAGTAAGCATGTTCAGGAAAGCCGTGCAGGCAGAGCGCCAGGCGGTCGCCCGCTCCCATAGTGGCAACCTCAAAGTTGATGCCGTTGGCGGCAACGCGGATAAATTGTGGGTTCCAGCTCACTGGTCTTATGCGGAGTTGCGCGCGGCTTTCATCGTTTCGCTCTTGCCGGGGTTTCCGGCAAGGACGCTTGTTTGCGAAAGCACCTCACGCAAGACTCCGTCGATGGCGTTTACTTCCCGTCTCACTGCCGCAGTCGCCTCGGGCTGAGAAACATAGGTCAGGCATTCAATCGCTTGCAGTGCATTGCGGATCCGGTCGTTCATGTGGGAGATCAGCTCAAACTGGCGAATCATCTCCCGTTGCTGCTCGCGAATCCCATATTGCCAGCGCATCATGAACAGCAATGTGATCAGCGCGGCAATTGAGGTCCCCACAATCCGCAAAGGTCCGGTCCGGCGCAGCCAGTCGTCATAGATAAACCATTGGATCAGGAGGGCAACAATCAGCACAAAGAAAGAAGCGCCTAATGCAATTGCCAGGATTTGCAGGTGTGACGGAATGCGGGATTTCGATTGCATCGTAATACGAGGGGGGGTACAAAGAAAGTGTAGCACCGCGCGCAAGGCCCGCCAAATTCCTTGCGCGGACAGGCCGATGGAATTACCCCATTTTTCGCAGCACCAGCGCCGAGTTCTTTGATCCAAACGCAATGCAGTTGCACACCGCGTGTTCAATCTCAGCTTTGCGGCCGGGTTCTGGAACGTAATCCAGGTCGCAATCAGGATCAGGTTTTTCCAGGTTGATCGTGGGCGGAAGCTGGTTGTGCTGCATGGCAATGAGCGTCGCTGCAACGCCTGCAGCGCCGCACGCGCCTTGCGGATGTCCAATCTGCGACTTAAGCGCCGACATGGGAACTTTGTAGGCATGATCGCCCAGCGCAAGCTTGAGCGCGCGGGTCTCAATGCGATCGTTCAACTCGGTGGAAGTTCCGTGCAAATTGACGTAATGAACGTTCTGCGCGGAAATTCCGGCTTCCTTCATTGCCAGGCCAATCGCGCGGGCCGGTTCTTCACCGCACTCCTGCAGGCGCACGCGATGGAAAGCCTCACAGGTTGAGCCATAACCGGCAATCTCGGCATAGATATGCGCGCCACGCGCTTTCGCATGCTCATATTCTTCCAGCACAAACATCCATGAGCCTTCCGCCAGCACAAAGCCATCGCGATCAAGATTGAAAGGCCGCGAACCGCGCTCCGGCGCATGGTTCCAGGATTCAGTCATGATCTTCATGAACATAAATCCTCTGAGAATGCCCCACGCCAGAGGCGAATCAACGCCGCCAACCAGCATCATAGGCAATGTGCCCACCTGGATCTGCCGCGTAGCGTAAGCGATAGCATCGGTCGACGAAGTACAGCCGCTGGTAATCACATGGCTCAGCCCGCGAAAGCCAAAGCGCATGCTCACTTCGCTGGACATGGTGCCCATGGTCCCGCTGGGAATGCTGAAGATGCTGATCTGCTTGACCTTGCCGGCGTAATACGTGTGATATTGCGCGTCAGTGAAGTCGTGCGCGCCGCCGCCGGTGCCCAGCACCACGCCAATCTCGCGCTTCTCGTCCATTGACATGGCTGCGGGATCAAGGCCGGAATCTTTCAGCGCTTCCGCGGAAGCGGCAATCGCCAGCGGCACTGAGCGCGAAACGTGCTTGCGTTCGCGGGCCTCCACCCAGTCAAGCTCGTTGAAGTCCTGTATTTCGCCGGCGATCTTTACCGGAAGGTCTGAAGTATCAAAGCGGGTAATAAGTTTAACGCCGCTCTTGCCGTCCAAAATGGAGCGGCAAAAGGCCGTTTTTCCAATTCCGTTGGGGCTTACTACGCCAAGGCCTGTAATGACAGCGCGTTTCAGCATAGACACTGATTCTATAATTGATTCTTGATTTACAGCGAACGGTTGTCTTATCAATCAGTTAGGGGAGGCATTTTTAGCGGTTTGTATGTGGTTTGCATGTTCTGTCTGCTTTCTTCTGGCTTCTTCTGCTGCTTCCTGCCTCACTCGTTCCAAGGCATCTCACGGATTTCGTAATCGGCAATCAGGTAACTCCAAGCGTCGGGCACGGTTTTCTTGTTGGGGAATATGGCCTCACCTGACTCCAGTTTGAGCAGCCTTTGAATTGTCCGGCTTGCGAATATTTTAGTCTGGTTTCGTTCGGAAACTTCGATGTGGAGTTTGATAGAGAAACTCGAACACCAGTTTTTGCACAATATTATGTGTATATGGTGTGCAAAGTCTGCGGGTTAGAACTCGAATCATCCGAAATCGACCACATCGTGAATAATTTTGAAAAGTTCTTCGGAACAAATGCCCTCGCAAATAAGGCAGATTGGGAACAGGCCATTGAAGAGCCGGAGTTTGAATATTAAGAGCGTCTCGAGTCTTCTTAATTCTCAAAATCCACTTGCGACAAGTCCGACAATAGCGGTATATTCCCTCCACCCCCTTCGGCCCAAATTAGTTCCTCGGAGAACGCTATGTGGAAGTACCTAGGGCTTTTGGCAACCCTTGTGCTGGTCGCTGCTGCCGCATGGCCACAGGCAGAACCCAAGCCGACCCCGTCCTCCGCTCCCCAAACGCACGAAGCAGAAGAGAGTTTTTTCGCCAAGGCTGTTTTGGATGGGATTGTCGGTGCAATTGCAGGTGGGGTCTTGGGAGCGGTTGTTAGTCTTGTAGTCGATGGCCGACGCAAACGACGTGAAGTTTCGATAAAGATTGTCGAGCGTATGGTCAGCGAATTTCACGACATGGCCAGCGTGTTATGGCTCTTACAGAATCCCGAAAGCCTTGCCCAGCCTGAAAACATAAATAGAGTTTTGGTTATGGGGAATTGGTTCGATTTAGTCGCTGCCATATGTTCCGGAGGCTATGGAGATGCAAATTTATTGGAGTCTATTGGCGTTAAAAAGCAAATGTTCGATTTCTTGACAAAGGCTGATAGAGCCTCACAAGAAGCTAGCAAATCTGTCAGCTTAAAAGAAATCGGAGCAAAACTCAGAACGGCTACACAGGATGATTGGAAAGGTTTGGTCAACTTTACCAATTTCTCGTTCGTGAACAATCAGGAGGGCAGATAATGAGTGTTACTCAAGACGATGTGCGCACGGCTATTCAGGAACTGGAAACTTCCGCAACCTGTTTGCAGGGTGACGATTTACTGAAAGCATATAAATTAATCAAAGTTCTTAGCGTATCTCCTAGCAAGCTGAAGTTGACGTATCCTTTGATAATCGACTGGGACGACCGCAGCATGGTTTGGGCGTCACCTGTTCCTGAAAAGCCAAAGGGAATGGGAAGTACTCCGAGCCCAACTAAACAACCCGACACCTCTTTGTCCCCGGGCTCAGGCCAATTTAACTGCCCACACTGCCACCTGCCCATTAACTTCAGCGTATAGGTAAAGGGCATTTTCAGGAATGCATTCGCGATTAAAACATGAAGACAACAGGCTCGAATTGCTACTCAGCTATTGCGTCAAGAAGGCTGAAATGGCTCTGGGTTTTAACAATATTGGCTTGTGGATGCAACTCCGAGCCTTCCGAAGTTCCTGTCACGCACCCAGATGCTATTTCCAAGGAACAATGGTTGCGCTCCAATTATGAAATTGTTGGAAGAGAGGTAAAAGAATTCGATGACCATTCAGGTACATACATAGTGCTGACAATCAAACACGGCAAGCGAAAAATTATTGCCGAATGTGGTGCTACTTGGACAACCGAGACGGGGGAAGACCTTCCTTCGACAGCACGTCTACAAGACAATTGCCACGACCTTCCAATGGGACGAGTAACAATGGAGCGCACTGGTTGGGATTATCTTTATTGGTTTTCGAGCTCAGGTAAACATCGAGAAGAAATTTCGTTAATCGTAAAAAAGGTTGATATTCAGTAGGAAGACGAGGCAGCGGTTTTTATTGTTTAGGATGTCTTTTCTTCCAACTGATGGACATATCGGGTTCATACTCGTTTGCCTTTCCCCATGCAAAAATAATTAAACCCAAACCAAGCATACCCGCTAAAAAAATCAAAAACCCTTCACCAAGTATATTCAGGGTAAGTGGACGGTCAAAATCCAAATGAAAGGAATCATAGATGCCGAACACAGCAAAACAGGCAGAGGCCGAAAGCAGCAGCGCTAGGACATAAGCACCCAGCTTCAAAAAGTGGTCTCCCAATATCGCCAACTCACCTACCATCTCGACGACGTATATTCGGACAGATTTCTCAACTTTGCTGCTCGGGTCATTAATATTCATAGTGGGCATAGCAGCCAAATAATAACGAGAACTGCTGAATGGGTGAACAATAAAATTGCCCCAAATCCTTGCTGCAACGACCCTTTTGGTTTGTATGTGGTTTGCATGTTCCTCCTGTTCTCCCCTGTTTTCTTCACACCAAAAGACAAGAAAAGGCCCTGCAAACTCAATGATTTGCAGGGTCAGAGCCGTCTATAATTGATGCAGGATTTTTGCTGTCTGGGTGTTCCCATCTTTACGTTTCTTAGGCAAAATTCGGGCCAATTTCAGTAAGGAGTGGAAATAATGAGCGAAAAAGGAGCCCCACAGTTGACGTTCGAGCTAGTACCCCCGGACGAAGGCCGGGCGGGTGTCGGCGCGTTTTTGGCTATGGGACTTTATTTCGTAGAGATAGTTTCCGTCCTTTTGATTGCAGATTCCATTGCATCAGAGCATCGCGGCTTGATCATTGGGATTTTGGGTGCGCCATTAGTGCAGTTCGTGTACATCATACCTCTGTACTTGGCGTGGAAAAGCAGTGGAAAAAGCGCAACCGCCAATGGCTTGATGGGTGGCGCAATTGCGCTGGCAATTATTCACTACATTATTGTTGGGGTGATTGCGTTCGCGTGATGAACGAAATGACTAATCCATCTGTGGGACTTTACATCTCCGTGCCTTTTTGCCGCTCCAAGTGCACCTACTGCAATTTCGCTTCGGGTGTGTTTTCAGCGGCGCAGATGGGACGCTATGTGGAGCGGATCAGCGAAGATGTGCAGATGTTTGAGGACTATGCAACGCAATTTGGTGCGATCGTTCCCGATGCGGTCGATTCGATTTATCTCGGCGGCGGAACGCCAAGCCTATTACCGCCGGAAGAGCTGAAGAAGCTTTTCTCTGCATTGCGGTGCGAATTCAAGATCGCGCCTGCGGCAGAAATTACGGTTGAGTGCGCTCCGGGGACATTGACGGATGAGATTATCCAGACACTGGCAGCGTGTGGCGTGAATCGCGTGAGCCTGGGCGTGCAGTCGTTTGTCGATAAAGAAGCCGCCTTGGTGGCGCGGTTGCACACGCGGGAGAAGACGCTCAGCGATATCGAGCGGCTGCGCAACGCTGGTATCAGCAATATCAATGTTGATCTGATCGCCGGGTTGCCGCACCAGACGCGTGAAAGTTGGGAGTATTCGCTCAAAGAGACGATCGCTACCGGTGTACCGCATGTGAGCATTTACATGCTGGAAGTGGATGAAGACTCGCGGCTGGGCCGCGAACTCATAGCCGGTGGCACAAAGTACCACGCGCATTTTGTTCCTGATGACGATCTCACAGCCGAGTTCTATGAGACGGCTTGCGAACGGCTGAGTGCGGCAGAGATCGAGCAGTATGAGATTTCCAACTTCGCGCGAGCAGGATACGAATCGCGGCACAACTTGAAGTATTGGACACGGCAGCCGTATCTGGGTTTTGGCGTGGATGCACACTCCATGTTGCCGGCCAGCCCGGCGATGATGGCAAAGTACCCTATCGACGGCATTCGCACGGCCAGCACTGACAATTACGACCGTTATTTGCTTGCGCCGGATTGGAACGGCTCAGGCATCAGCCGTGAGCAGGCGTTGGAAGAAAACTTTTTTCTTGGACTTCGTTTGAATCAGGGCGTGGATCTGGCGCGATTGCGTGAAGAGTTTGGCGAGGCTGCGGAAAAGTTCGATGCCAGAGTGGCTAGACACCTTGTTCTGGGAATGCTGGAGCGATCGGGAAACAAAGTGAGATTGACGCCTCGCGGAAGACTTCTCTCAAACGAGGTCTTTGAGAGTTTCATAGGCGTTGAACGATCAGCTATGCAAACTATTCCGGAAGCAGGCTAAACTCAATTCTCTAAACGGACTAATAATGTCAAAACACGCCCAACCTGAAACTGTTCAATCCGAAACTCACAAGACGCAAAGGCCCATCGATCTGCGCAGTGACACCGTGACCCAGCCCACGCCGGAGATGCGACGCGCCATGGCTGAGGCCGTGGTCGCGGACGACGTTTACGGCGAAGATCCAACCATGAACCGGCTCACCGAAAGGGCCGCGCAGATTTTCCAGAAAGAAGCCGCCATCTTTGTTCCTACCGGAACCATGGGGAATCAGGTAGCGATTCGCTGCCATACTCAGCACGGGCAGGAGATCATCTGCGAGGAGCGCGCGCACTTTATTAATTTGGAATCGGCAACGGTGGCGGCATTCTCCGGCTGCCAGCCGCGCACGGTTTACGGCGAAGATGGCGTGATTACCTGGGCGCAGATCAAGAAGAAGATTGCGCCGCCTGCGTACTATCGCGCACAGACCGGATTGATCGAACTGGAAAACACCGGCAGCCTGGCTGGTGGAGCGATCTTTCCGCTTGAGGTATCAGACGAAATCTGCGATGGCGCACACGAACTGGGCTTGCCGGTGCACCTGGATGGTGCGCGCATCTTCAACGCCGCCACGGCGATGAAAAAATCCGTGGCAGAACTTGCCCGGAAATTTGATTCCGTCATGTTCTGCCTCTCAAAGGGGCTGTGCGCGCCTGTGGGCTCCATGCTGGTAGGCAGCAAAGCCTTCATTGATAAAGCACGCGTCTTTCGCAAAGCCCTGGGTGGCGGCATGAGGCAAGCTGGCGTGCTCGCGGCAGCCGGGCTAATCGCGCTGGAAAAGATGCCGGCGCGCTTGCAGGAAGACCACGACAATGCAAAGCTGCTGGCGGAAGGACTGGCGGAGATCAAGGGAACCAAGATCGATGCCAAAAAAGTAAGGACCAACATTCTGGTCTTCAACATCTCTGGCACAGGCATGGATACGACCGAGTTCAGCCGCAAGCTAGGCGAGAAAAAAGTTTTGGCCGCCGGAATCGATCAGGAACAAATGCGTTTTGTCACGCACAACGATGTAAGCCGTGAAGATTGCGGCAAAGTGCTGGAAGCAGTGAGAACCGTGTGTTCCTGACAGTTGACGCATGACAAAACCATCTATCCTGAGTGCAGCGAAGGACCTCATGCCACTACCTTTTAAGCTGGTTTACAGTGACGATTACTATCTGCCTATTGGCGCGCATGTCTTCCCCGCGCAGAAATACCGGTTGATTCACAAACGCCTGCTGGAAAGCGGCATCGCCGCGCGGCCTGACTTCATTACACCCAAGCCGGCGCAGGACGAAGACATTCTGCGGGTGCACACGCGCGAGTACGTGCAAAAGCTAAAAATGGGAACGCTCTCCGTACAGGAAGAAATGCAGATGGAGGTGCCGTATTCGCCGGAACTGGTGAAGGCGTTCTGGCTGGCCGCGGGTGGATCGATCCTGGCGGCTGAATGGGCGCTGCGTGAAGGCGCTGCCTGCAATGTTGGCGGCGGGTTTCATCATGCCTTTCCCGATCACGGCGAAGGCTTTTGTGTGATTCACGATGTGGCCGTCGCCATCAAGCGCATGCACCAGGATGGCAAGCTCACGCGCGCCATGACCGTGGATTGTGACGTTCACGATGGCAACGGCACGGCGGCGATTTTCCCACCCCAAGGTAAGACCCGCATTGGCCAGCCGCTGCCCAGTGCCGGCGCCAGCCAGCGAGACATCCATGCTGCGCAGGAAGCGCCGCACAAGAACGGCAGCGACCCGCTAGAGGTCTTCACCATCTCGCTGCATCAGGCGCACAACTATCCTGCATACAAGCCGCCTTCATCGATTGACGTGAATCTGCCTGATGGTACCAATGACGATGAATATCTTGGCTGGCTTGACCAGTCTTTAAGCTCGGCTCTCCGCCATTTTGAGCCGGAATTGCTCTGCTACATCGCCGGCGCCGATCCCTATAAAGAAGACCAGTTAGGCGGACTAGCACTTACCATTGAAGGCCTGAAGAAGCGCGACGAACTTGTGCTGAAGGTAGCCAGGGCACGGAATATTCCGGTAATGATTACCTATGCCGGCGGCTATGCGCGTCGCGTGGAAGACACAGTGACCATCCATTGCAATACGATTTTGGCAGCGAAGGAAATTTTTGCTCGCACTAGTGAGGTGCAATGAAGCAACGCGCGATACGTATATTTCTTTTTCTTGTCATAGTGTGCTTCGCGATGCCTGCCTTGCCACAGGAGCAGCCTGATCCGCTCAAGAACCATGATCCGGAAAAGGCGCTCATTACCGCCGCCGATGTGGCGCTTTTCTGGAAAGCTTATGACCTTTGGACGAACAACTACAAAGCCAATCCAGCGCGGCTGGCCGAAGTGCTTCAAAAAGAGTATCTGGATAAAGGCTCAGTGGGAGTGAAAGACTTCATCCCTAACAGGATTGAAAGCGCCAGGAATTTGAGCGCCGTGGTGCTGAAAAACCAGTCTTATTATGAAGGGACACGGCATAACAACAATGATCTGGTTCAGAGCGTGCTGCCGGAGCTCCGCAGGGACTTCACCGAGTTGAAACGGCTTTACCCGGATGCGGTCTTTCCTCCGGTGTATTTCGTGATCGGGGCGCTGACCTCAGGCGGGACCAGCAGCAGGCATGGACTGATCATAGGAGCAGAAATGCTGTCCGATCAGAACACGCTCTTTCCCAGCATCGATGCCGTGGGTTTGGTGATGCACGAACTGACGCACTTTCAGCAGATACATCCTGACAATGACCTTCTGGCCAAGTGCATGCGCGAGGGGACTGCTGATTTCGTTGCGGAATTGGCGAGTGGCCATAACCTGAATGGCCGCAATAAGAACTACGGCGATTCGCATGAGGAACATCTCTGGGAGAAATTTCAGCAGGATACAGCCAGGAACCAGAACCAGGACGACTGGCTTTACAACTACTTCAAGAAGGACCGCGTTGGCCCCCCGGACCTGGGTTATTACATGGGATACAAGATTTCGCAGGCTCTGTATCAGTCAGCAAAAGATAAAACAGCGGCA
>Ga0070741_10011517_pt1 | contig 16314 bp, 15 predicted proteins | sample Coa_R1_4_FD_66440 | JGI IMG/M metagenome (GOLD analysis project Ga0070741, IMG submission 66440) | Surface soil microbial communities from Centralia Pennsylvania, which are recovering from an underground coalmine fire - Coalmine... | ecosystem: Environmental > Terrestrial > Soil > Unclassified ...
AATCGGGAAAGGTGACAACCGGGCTGTTAAGCAAAGGCAAGGCGCGTAACCAGTGCACGCTCCTCCGGGCCGAACCAGGGTGGAGAGCTAGCAACCGCATTCTCAATGATACGTTGAGGACGTGTTGTGGCAGGAATGGCAACATGGCAACGCGGATCGCTTAAAATCCATTTGAGCAGAGCCTGTCCCCATGTAGTCACGCCAAAGGGATGCAGTGGCTTGAGAGCTTCCTCCGAAGGAATACGACGCATCAGACTGCCTTCAGCGAAAGGACGCATAACCACCACGCCCAGGCTAAGATCAGCTGCAAGTGGCAAGATATCCTGTTCAACTTCTCGCTCTAAGGGATTATAGGGGATCTGGATAACGCTGATGCGGCCCGTTTGCATGACCTTGCGCAACTCTCGAAACGCGGAACTGCTATAATGAGTAGCGCCGATGGCTCGCACCTGACCGCTCTCGTGCAAGCGTTCCAGCAGTCCCAGGTGTTCAAGCCAGTTGACCAGATTATGTATTTGATAGAGGTCGATGCAGTTATTGAAAAGCGAGAGCGCCCGTTTAACCTGGGCCAGTCCTTCGCTCCGCGTCGAGGCCCAGACTTTGGTTGCTATCAGGGCTTGTTCTCGTCGTCCTCGTAATACCTCGCCCAGCACAGACTCAGCTGCCCCATACATCGGCGAGGAATCGAAGAAATTGACTCCTGTAGTCAGCGCCGTATCGACGATAGCACGAGCATTCTTCATTGCTGGCTCGCCGCGTACATCGAAAGTTCGCCACGTGCCCATGCCTACAACAGGCACCTGAAGGCCACTTTTCCCTAGCGTGCGATGTTCCATAGCATGCTCCTAAAAATATGTGTGGGGGAAGATGGACACATGCTATTTGCAACCTGTAGCATGTGTCCTTTTCTTCTATTGTAGCAGACAAACACTGATATTTGTACCCATGCTCTAATGCGCAGCCATAGAAGGCACTTTCGAGCGTATCCTGGGCAGAACATCGCGCCCATAGCTCTCTATAAAAGCGCTCTGATCTGGACCGGAGGCATGGAAGATGAGGACGTTGAACCCCAGATCGATATGCTGTTGAGCATACTTAATGTGGTCTTCGGGATTAGACGAGAAGCAGCCTGTCTTCTGAACGGTATCGGGCCCGACGATTTCACCGTTCTGTTGCGACATGGCGGGCGAGTAAATTTTTTGATCGAACAGCGCCGGTATATACGTTCCGGCCCAATACTTTAATTGTTCCTGAATGGCTGCCTGGATATTTTGAGTATAGGCGACATTGAGTTCGATCATGCGAGGCATGCGCGATGGATCTTTCCCTGCTTCTTTGGCACTCTGCTCAAAGTTTTTGATGATCTGACGATACAGATCGGGCTGTTTACCTCCAGTAGTGATCATGCCGTCGCCGTATTTGCCTGCAAAGGCTGCACTTCCAGGGGCCAACGTCGAGACATAGATGGGAATGGGCGATGCAGGTGGTGTATAGAGTTTCGCTTTACGGGTCTCGTAATATTTCCCGTCATAGGTGACCTGCTGACCGCTCCAGAGGGCACGAATCAACTCAATGGCCTCTGCCAATCGATCCTGACGTTCGGTATAGCCGGGCCAATAGCCGGTGGAAGCATACTCATTGAGTGCTTCGCCAGTTCCAAGTCCCAGGTAGACCCTACCAGGAGCAAGCGTCGAAAGTGTGGCTGCTGCCTGGGCAATAATCGCCGGGTGATAGCGTACGATGGGACAGGTGACTCCGGTTCCCATATGTATCTTGCTGGTCTGAGCCGCAACTGCACCAAGCCATGTCCAGGTAAACCCACATTGTCCAGCTTCACTCCAGGGGTGGAAGTGGTCGCTGACATCAATTGTATCGAAACCTGCTTTATCGGCACTCACTGCATACTTGAGAAGTTCAGCTGGCGGGTATTGTTCGGTTCCCGCTTTCCATCCTAGCTGTAACATATTCAACCTCCATTATCTCGTGTTACAATCTCAACGGCATACTTTTTCTTATGATCGCTCGTAATCATAGTGAGGAGCATGCCATCAGTACCACTATGTGAGTGATACCCCTCTTGCTATAATCATCTCGTAAAATCGATCATAAAAGTTTCAGCGATGGCGTTGCAGCGTCTTGATCCTTGATAGAAGAGAAAACCGTTGAGGAGGAAATGCATGTGATTTCATTTCCAATCGTTCTCTTGAGGCTAGTTATCGCGCTCGTTCTTGGCGCGCTCATCGGCATTGAGCGCGAGAGTAGTGAGCATGCTGCCGGGTTGCGTACAAATGCGCTCGTGGCGCTGGGTACGGCCCTTTTTACCGTTATCTCTGCTTATGGTTTTACAGATTTGCTCTCGTTGCAGCATGTGCAAATGGACCCGACGCGTATTGCCTCCTATGTTGTAGCTGGTATTGGCTTCCTCGGTGGGGGCGCTATTTTCTTACGCCCAAGAGATGAGCAGGTGAAGGGACTCACAACTGCGGCCGCGATCTGGGTAGTTGCAGCGATAGGCATGGCCTGTGGAGCTGGTTTATTACTGGAGGCGGTAACAGGGACCATTCTGGCCCTGCTGGTGCTCTGGGGCCTGCGCTATCTGGAGCGCTTCGTTTTGCCGTGGAGCCCTGTCCATAGACACCGATTGTATGTAGAAGTGGAGGCAGGAACAATAGAGCAGATCTTCGGCAAGATCTACGCTGCCTGCTCGAAGGCCGGGATCTCGGTCGAAAGCATAGAGGTACATGCGGCAGATAAAGAGAATGAGGTTCAGACTATGAAGGTGGCTTGTCGGGCTCGTGATGGGCAGCGACTTATACAGGTTGTCAGCTCCATAAGCTCTATCGCCGGGGTTCAAAAGGTACATATGGACGTACCTGAAGGGCAACTTCAGAGCGAGGACTCACGAAAAAAATAACTTCTTACAAGAACTGCCGGTAGTTCTTGTAAGAAGTTATTTTTTTCGTGAGCCGCAGGCGGGGCAGTGATCACCTGAGACTGGCATTCTCGGAAAACCTCTCCAAAGAGAATGGCTCAATAATTTTCATTAGCTGCTGTGATGTGGTTAATCGAGCTATAGCTTTTCCTGTAATCCCGCTGAGAATAATTCCTGTGCTGTTATGCCCGGTAGCCAGGATTACATTGTTCCACCCGGGAACTGCTCCCAATATTGGTTGAGAATCTGGTGTTTTTGGGCGTAGTCCAGCCCATGAATTCTCTCTATTACTTTCTTTAAGGCCAGGTACGAGTTTGATAGCAGTACCGCTGAGCCATTCTATTCCTTTCTGAGTGACCTGTGTATCAAAACCGGCATCCTCTCTGGTGGCTCCTGCTATGATAATCCTCTCTCGTGGTGAAAGGTACAGTGCTTCACCGAATATGATGTGGCGTAGGGACTGCGCTGGCTGTGAAAGGGTCAGCATCTCACCTTTGAGTGGGCTAACAGGGATCATAATATCAAACCATTCACTATAGAGATTGCTCCATGCTCCTGTGGCCAGTACCAGATGACTACAGTAAATTGTCTCGCCCTGGTCTGTGTGAACCCCTGTAACGCTACTACCTTTCTTTTGAACTCCTATAACTTTTGTGTGCTCACCTATTTTTGCACCTGAGTTTATTGCTGCCAACGAGAAAGCTTTGACAACCTGGGGCGCTTTAATCTGCGATTCTTCTGGAACATAGATAGCTGCACAAATATCGGGAGAGAGTAACGGTTCTTGCTTGCGGGCTTCCTCACCATCTAGCCAGTACATTTTCAGTCCTAATGGTTGCCAGGCTGCCATCCGTTTTTGCAGGTTTGCTATGCGTTTGGGATTGCGTACAGTTCTCAGTGCTCCAATTTGCTCATAGCCCAGCTGTATGCCGCTGGCATCTTCTAACTCTCTAACGAGAGCGGGGAAGAGAGCAAAACCTGCTAAAAGTAGATCGGCAAAGGGGCCTGGACCTGCCAGGGGACCTAGTGGTGCAAGCAGTCCAGCAGCGGCACTTGAAGCCTGTTTTCCAATCTCTCCCTGTTCTACTATCAAGACTTTTATATCTGATTTACACAGGTAGTAAGCAATAGCGCAGCCAATAACGCCGCCACCTATAATTACTACATCGGTTGCTTGTTTCATTATTCGATTGCGGTCCTAACCAAAAGCTCTCGGAGGTCCTCACGAAAAGGCTCGCTTTTTGAAAAGATTTTACCACGGAATGAGTTTGCATCAAAAGCCAGAGCTGATTTGAAACGCCTTCATCATCTTGACAAATGTTCAAAAATCATGCTACAATCCAAATAGGCAAAGTATTAGTTGCAATTGTGCCAGAACTGAATGGACCAATCTGGCGCAATCGAGTACGTATAGGGGAGTGTCTCAAAAAGCATGGTAGAACAAGCCCTCATAGTCAGTGGCAGCGCCAATCACATCGATCTGGCAATCGCAGCATGGTTGGAAACAAAAACGCGACATTCTGGCAGTGCAAAAACGCGCAAAGCCTATGAAGACACGCTCTGGCAATTCCGCCAGATGCTCTTGCAGGTGGGGCGCGACCTGGACCCTTACGCCCACCTCGATGCGCAAGCCAGCGAACAGGCACGAAAACACGCCTTGAGCGAGATCGCGCTGGCCGCTCAGGGTTTTGCCGGACTATCGGCGAGAGGGAAGGCCGTCGCCGAGGCTACGTATAACCAGCGTCTTGCTATCCTGAGCAGTTTCTATACCTTTGCCAATAAACGCAATTTTTTCGACTGCAGTAATCCGATTTCCTCTGTGGAGCGCACCAAAGTGCAGGCGTACAGACATGCGCAGCCGCTTGATAGCAAAGAGGTTGCGGAGCGCATGCGTGCTATAGACCGTACCACCAAACTGGGGGCACGCGACTATGCAATCCTGGCGATCCTCTTTCAGACGGGACGACGCTTATCGGAAGTGATCGCTTTACGCTGGAGGCACATTCAAGTTCAGGGTGGCAAGATCGTGCTGACCTTCGAGAACTGCAAGGGTGGCAAGACCATGCGCGACACATTACCCATGCCTATCGCCAATGCTCTGCTTGAATGGCTGTCAATGGCATATGGGCCGAATTTGCGCAATCTGGATGGTAACGCCCCCTTGTGGATCAGCTTCACGCGCAAGTCCGAGAAGGACGATATCCATGAAACGATGCCGACCATTCCTCCGCCTTTAACCATACGTTCCGTTGCCAATATCTGTGAAAAGTACCTGGGCATCTCAAAAGTCCACGTCACGCGTCACACCTGGGCGCGCACGATGGAAGACGCGGGAGCCAAAGTCAGTGAAATTCAAGCCCGCCTCGGCCACGAATCCCTTGCTACCACAGGACGCTATCTGGCTGCACTCAAACAAGCCGAAAACAGGCATGCCGACACTCTGGCCAGCTTGTTCGGCCTCTCATGATATAGCCCTTGAATACTTGACAAATCGCATAAAGTCGGGTACTCTTCAACTAGAAATAACATGTAGTAATAAGGCATTGAGCGAGGAAAGTAAGGTTCGCCGCGATTACAGAGAGCTGACGGCTGGTGCAAGTCAGTATCAATGGCAACCTGAAGCTCCCTCGTGAGCCGTGGTGGTGAAACGTTCCTGACGACGTAAGTAGCTGCCACCGGGTACTCCCGTTAACGAGCGCGGGTGTGTTAGCACCCAGAGAGGTCGTTGTCGCGAGATAACGACGAAACAAGGTGGTACCGCGAAGGTGAGCCTTTACGCGCGCTTTTCGCCCTTGCCGGGCGGAGGGCGTTTTTTGATACCCACCATACTCTGCCCTCTGCGTGCACAGCACTGAATCAGCCATATGCACACGAGGAGGCTCTTACCATGCCAGAGACAAGTTTATCTCGTTCAGGCAACAACACCGATCCTATCAATCAAGCTAACGAAGCAAACATTACCGAGGAAAATGTACCTGCTCAGTCAGTTCAATCGCAGCAGATTGCGCAGATACGCCCACCCAGATACGACTTTGCAACCTTCGAGGCAAAGTGGCGCGCCAGGTGGGAGGAGCAGAAGCTCTATCAGGTTGATCTGTACAATGCCCCGAGACCTTATTACAATTTGATGATGTTCCCCTATCCCTCTGCCGAAGGGCTGCACGTGGGCAATGTCTATGCCTACGTCGGCTCTGATATCCACGGTCGTTGGACAGCGATGCAGGGATACGATGTCTTCGAGCCAATGGGCTTTGACGCGTTCGGCATTCACAGCGAAAATTTCGCGATTAAGCGCGGCATCCATCCCAATATCCTCACTGCGCGTAACGTCGAGCGTTTCCGAGAGGAGCAATTAAAGCTGATTGGCAACCGTTTTGATTGGTCGCATGAAGTCAATACCACCGATCCGAGCTACTATCGTTGGACGCAATGGATCTTCGTGCAATTATTCAAGGCGGGATTGGCGGAACGGAAGTCTGCATCCGTCAACTGGTGCCCAAAAGATAAAACGGTCCTGGCTGACGAGCAGGTCATCGATGGACGTTGTGAGCGCTGCGGCACTATTGTAGAACGGCGCTGGTTAGAGCAGTGGTTCCTGAAAACGACCAGCTACGCTCAGCGCCTGCTGGACAATCTGGATCATATGGATTGGTCCGAGCGTGTGAAGATGACGCAGCGCAACTGGATTGGGCGCTCCGAGGGTCTGGAGTTCAGTATGAGTATCGAGGCCATGCCCCAACATAGTGTACGGGTGTACACAACGCGGCCCGACACTATCTTTGGCATGATCTTTGTTGCTCTGGCTCCTCAGCATCCACTCATCGCCAGCATCACCGCTCCTGCCCACCGCGAGGCAGTTGCAGCTTACAAGGAGACCATCAATCGCTCATCCACTGATGAAGAGCATGTCATGACCGGCGTTTTCACCGGGGCCTATGCGCTGCATCCATTGACGGGCGAACGCATGCCTATCTGGGTCGCCGATTTTGTGCTGGAGGGGCACGGTGCTGGTGCCGTGATGGGCGTGCCTGCACACGATGAGACAGACATGGCCTTTGCCCAGGCAATGGGTCTGCCCATACGCGTTGTCGTGCAGCCTTCAGAGACTACACAGTCCGATGTTGTATCTGGTGAAGTGTTCGTAAAGCTGGGCATCCTCATCGAATCGGGTGAGTATTCGGGGATGACATCCGAACAGGCGCGAAACGCAATTATCGCCTGGTTCGAGTCCCACAACATTGGAAAACGCAGCGCGAAATATCGCTTGCGTGACTGGTTGATCAGCCGACAGCGTTACTGGGGGCCGCCTATTCCGATCATCTACTGTCCGGAGCATGGAGCTGTGCCGGTGCCAGAGGATCAATTGCCGGTGCTCTTACCGAATGTAGCAGAATGGATGCCTACTGGTACCGGGGCTTCTCCGCTGGCGGCCATTGAAAGCTTTGTCAACACGACCTGTCCTGTATGTGGACAACCGGCGCGTCGTGAGACAGATGTCAGTGACAACTTCCTGGACTCTGCCTGGTACTACCTGCGTTATCCTTCCAGCCACGATGAGACTCATCCCTGGGACCCTGAACTCACGCGTAAATGGCTGCCTGTGGATATGTATATCGGTGGTCCTGAGCATAGCGTTTTGCACCTGATGTACGTGCGCTTCATCACAATGGCCCTGCACGATCTCGGTTACCTGCCATTCGAGGAGCCGTTTAAGCGCTTCCGGGCACACGGTACCATCACCAAAGATGGTGCGAAAATCGCCAAGTCAAAGGGCAACGTCATCAACCCTGACGGCTATATCGCGCACTTTGGCGCAGATGTGTTTCGGCTATACCTGATGTTTATGGGGCCATACGAGTTTGGTGGAGATTTCAGTGATCGTGGCATCGGCGGCATCGTCCGCTTTCTGGATCGCGTCTGGCAGTTTGTCACGCGGCACGGAGCCAATGCCTCTCAAGAAGAGCCTCAAGGGGAGGCCAGACGAGCAATGCACCTGACCATCAAGCGTGTCACAGAAGACATCACCACGCTCAAATACAACACGGCCATTGCGGCTCAGATGGAATACATCAATGGTCTGGAGACCAGGCAGAATGTGACACATGAGGAACTGCGAACCATGCTGCTCTTGCTGGCTCCAATGGCACCCTACATCGCGGAAGAGCTCTGGGATCGTCTGAGTAACAAGACCTCAATTCACACAGCTTCCTGGCCCACATACGATCCCGAGGCCCTTCGCACAGACGTGATCACGATAGCCATCCACGTGAACGGACGAGTGCGTGACAATATAGAAGTCGCACACGAGGCCTCTGAGGATGCCATTAAACAGCAAGCCCTGGCAGGCGAGAAGGCCCAACGTTTCATCGCTGGACACACAGTACGCAAGATCATTTACGTACCTGGCCGTCTGGTGAATATTGTGCTCGAACATTAAGATAAATTTCTTATAGTCATAGGCTCTAAGGGGAAAAGTATGACCACTTCCCTTTTGCGAGAAAATGAACAATTCTTCTTAAGATAAACTAAACAGGTTTTTCGCCTTCCATATACAACATAGGCACAGTCATCCGCAGCTCTCCAGAAGCACTGGCAAGTTGAGTGAGCTTGTTTGTGAGGAGCGCAAAGACGCGCTCCTCGTCCTCTTGATCTATCACTCGTCTCCAACCATCTAAGAAGCCAAACTGCGTTAGGAAGTGATTGAAAAAGGCATTTCCATCCAGATAGCGCAAGTGAAAACGATCTTCTCTGATCTTGACCACGCGAAATCCTGCTGCTTGAAACATGTCACTGAGGGATTCTTTCGTTCCCCGATGGGCTTCATGTGCTTGTAAGCGTTCCAGGTAGTCCGGCTTTTGTAGTCCCAGCAACGTCTGATGAAAGACCTCATAAAACTCATGCATGTGCCCGATTGGGTTTGTTGTGAGCGCCAGATGTGCTCCAGGCCTGGCAACCCGAAAACATTCTCCAAAAACCGCTTGTGGATCAACAAAATTGTTAACACCCAGATTAGAAACAATTACGTCAAAGACATCATCCTCAAACGGCAGATGGGCAGCGTCCGCCTCAATGATCTGCACATTGGGGTGTTGATAGGTACGCAACTTTGACCTCGCTCTTTCGATGGCTGCCTTCCAATTGTCGACACCAGTTACATGGCAAGTAGGCCCATACATATGCGCGAGTTCGAACAGAGGAAATCCTGTCCCACAAGCTAGATCCAGAATGCGCAGATTGGGGCGCAATTCCAGGTGACTGAAGAGGAAAAGGCCAAATCTGGCAGCCCAGAGCGAGCACTCGTCAACCACCGAAGCGATAGCTGGATCGTTCTGGTCATAGGTAACGCGAAGAAAATTCGTCATGAATAATCCTTTCTTTCTCATCCACAGTATCCAACTTGTGGGGCACCACAGTCACCTACAAAACGTCCGCTTGAAGAGACAGCGCTGATCGTACCTGTCGAGTAGCACTAATCATATGCTTCAATGCTGGCTCGACTTCCTCCCATCTACGCGTCTTGAGACCACAGTCGGGATTGACCCACACCTGTTCGGGCGGGAGGATCTGGAGGATCTGACGCAGTTCCTCCTCGAATTCCTGCGTTGCTGGCACGCGCGGCGAGTGCACGTCATAGATCCCAAGCCCCATATCGTTTGGGTAACGATAGGCACTGAGCGCCTCTAGCAAATCAAACTGAGAGCGCGAAGCCTCAACGAGGACCACATCGGCATCCATGCTAGCGATCTCAGGAACAATGTCATCAAACTTTGAGTAACACAGATGCGTGTGGATCTGCGTTTCGTCGCGCACACCGTTGGCCGCCAGTCGGAAACAGAAGACCGCCCAGGAAAGATACTCCTGCCAATCACTACGGCGTAGAGGAAATCCCTCCCGCAGAGCAGGCTCATCGATCTGTATCGCACGTATACCAGCTGCTTCCAGATTCAACACCTCATCGCGAATTGCCAGAGCAATCTGCTTGCACGTCTCCGAACGGGGCTGATCATCGCGTACAAAAGACCACTGCATGATGGTCACCGGCCCTGTGAGCATACCTCTGACGGGGAGAGCAGTGAGCGATTGGGCATAGCGTGCCCAGTTCACGGTCATGGGTTCAGGACGTGTCACATCGCCATAAATGATGGGAGGACGAACAGCACGCGATCCATAACTCTGCACCCACCCATGTTCTGTCAGCACCATACCTGTAAGAAGCTCGCCAAAGTATTCGACCATATCTCCCCGCTCAACCTCTCCGTGGACCAGCACATCCAACCCGGCTTCTTCCTGAAAGCGGATTACATGCTCGATCTCTTTCTTGAGGAAGGCTTCATAGCTCTCACTATCCATTTTGCCGCTCTTATAAGCAGCCCGCGCTGCACGGATCTCCGTTGTTTGCGGATAGGAACCAAGCGTTGTGGTAGGTAGAAGCGGCAGCTTAAGCACCTCTTGCTGTCGCCGTTTGCGAACACTATGTGGCAGCGAACGCTGCGCCATCTGCTCTGTGATGCTCTGGACACGCTGAGCCACTTCTGCATTGTGGATGCGTGGTGAATAACGTTTGCTCTCCAATGCCTGCCTGTTGGTCTGCAGTGAAGCCTGAATGGTAGCTTTGCCATCGTTGAGCGCACGAGTGAGCAAACTGATTTCCTCTACCTTTTGATTCGCAAAGGCCAACCACGAACGCATTTCTTCGTCCAGATGCGTCTCTTGCATGACATCAATGGGGACATGCAACAGTGAACAGGAAGGACCGATCAGGACGCGTTCTGTACCAAGCACCTGTACGGCACGCGAAGCTAGAGCCAGCGCGCGCTCGAAATCCGTACACCAGACATTGCGCCCATCAACGAGACCGAGCGAGAGAGAGAGCGAGGTTGGTGCCTGCGAGAGTGCCTGTTCGAGTTGTTCAGGGGCACGCGCCAGGTCAAGATGCAGTGCTGCTATCGGCAGATGCAAAGCAAGGGGCAGATTCTCACGCAAACCACCGAAGTAGGTAGCAAGCAATATACGTAATGACGGGACTAATGCAAGCCGCTCATATGCTACTCGATATGCCTCCTGAGCGTTCTCACCCAGATCGAGGGCCAGACAAGGTTCGTCGATCTGGATCCACTCAGCGCCAGCCTGAGCAAAGGCTTGCAAGACTTCCTCGTAGACAGGCAAGAGGCGATCCAGCAGCGAGAGCGGATGTATACTGCTGTGATGCATCTTCCCAAGCAGTAAGAACGAGACCGGGCCAAGCAGGACTGGACGCGTCTGGATTCCCAGCGCCTTTGCTTCCAAAAACTCATCGAGTGGTTTAGTAGAAGCCAGACGAAATTGTTGCTCCGCCTCAAACTCGGGGACGATATAGTGATAGTTCGTGTCGAACCACTTGGTCATCTCCATAGCAGGAATCGCATCCACCTGTCCCTGATCCCTTCCCATACCGCGTGCCATAGCGAAGTAGGTAGGTAGATCAACAAATGGTCCGTTCCAGTGATAGCGCCCGGGAACGGCCCCAACCAGAGCTATTGTATCGAGCACATGATCATAGAAAGAAAAGTCATTGGATGGGATGTGTGTCAGGCCAGATTGTTGCTGCAATAGCCAGCGCTGTCTACGCCGAACTGCAGCACGCTCAAGCAGTTCGGCTTCACCTATCTTTCCCGCCCAGAAATGTTCAAGGGCTTTCTTCAGTTCACGTTGCGCTCCGATACGAGGGTATCCAAGGTTTGTTGCATATACCATGATGCAGTCCTTTCTGGAGTCAATTTCTTGGAAGACATACGTCTCCGTTCTTTTTTATCTGTTCATAAATCGAACGTTCGATTTATGAACAAGAACACAGCTATGATATCATAAGCAGGGAAAATAATCAAAAGGAGGACTCCTGATCATGCCAGTTCGTGCAGGAATCCATGAGGCTGCACGCCGCACGCAAATTTTGCAAGCGGCACGGAGCTGTATTGTGGCTATGGGCTACGAGCGCGTCACGGTACGTGACGTGGCAAAAACGGCTGGGGTCAGCACAGGCACTATCGTCCATTATTTTGGTGACAAAGATACTATGCTGGAAGCTGCATTGCTTGAGAAAGTACAGGATACGGGCATCGCGTTTCGTGCGGCGCTCACGGGGGCCCAGAGCGCCTGGGAACGACTGGAGCGTCTGGTGACGGCGAGTGTGCCCCAAACCGAAGAGGTCCGCGACGAGTGGCGTTTGTGGCTAACATTCTGGGGAGAAGTCACACGCAACGAGCGGCTTCGCGCGGTGAGTGAGAAGCAACATCGGCGCTGGACGCGCTTTCTGGCACGCATCATCGCAGAAGGCTGTGCTTCCGGCGAATTCGCAGCAGTCGACCCGCAGATCACGGCAACGCAACTGGCGGCGCTCATCGATGGTCTGGCTATCCAGGCAACACTCCAAAATCCTACACTCAGCCCTGCACAGATGCGCGAGATCTGTCTGAGTGCCCTCCAGAGGTTCCTGTATGCCAACCAATCAGCAAATACATAGCCGTTTTACGTACGTTGGGCAACAGCGTGACTCTGCGTTTCCAGGGGGAATCCACAACATGCTTTCATCCCTGGAACAACCTCGTTCAGCAAGGGATCGTGGCATTTTTTCCTCTGCTATACTTTTTTCCATTTCATCCGGCTCAGGATCATGTTTCCGAGCTTGCGTTCTCATATCGGTAAACTATTATACGTTCCATCCTACGCAGCGTGGGGTTGACCTCCTGGACGCGGAAGAGCGCACGGACCCATAACGGGAAGCGGGAAAATGCCACCAGTTCGCTTGGTCTGAATTCCTTGATCAGTTCAAGCTTTGGCTCAAGCTGCTTGATATCCTGGGGATCATCAAGGCCCCATTTGTAAGTTGCACCTGTGCCCCCAACGTTCGAGCCCGCTCTTTTCACAATCCACGGATTGCAGATATCGAAAATCATCTGACCGCTGGGGAAATGAGCAACCACCGCATTGAGGAGCGCTTTCACTTCCGTTTCGCTCAGGTAGTGCAGCACCCCCTCAGCGATAAGTAGCCCGGGCCGGTCCCGTGGCACCTCGTCCAACCAGCGCAAATCCGAGAGCGGTGCACCAACCAGGTGATAGGCTCCCCGTTCAGGGAACAGTTGGCGGCGCAGGTCGATCACATCGGGGTAATCCACGTCGAACCACTGGACAGAAGTCTGGGGATCGACTCGGAAAACACGGCTGTCCATGCCGCAGCCCACGTGGAGCACAGTCGCATCCGGGTGATCTGCCAGATAGCGGTTTGTGAGCAGATCAAAGGTTGCGGCTCGCGTGGCGATGATGGTACATCCGATCTTGCTCCACAGGCTCCACGAGCCCACACCGCTGTAGCGCTTGCCGATATCGTAATCAATATGCTGCATCGCTTCTTCTGCCCATGGGTCGCGCAAGATGGGTTTCTTCCATTGGCTCTGGATCGCTCGACCGTTCAATGTCATGAGCATCGTTTCTTTTTCTTTTGTAAAGTGGATCTTCTCAGTTGTCATTGATTATTCCTTTCAGTTAACTGTGCCTGCGCCTCTTCGATTTTCCGGCGCATCATCGCTTTCCCTGCTTCGAGGTTCGCCCCCGCTTTCGGTGTGAGCAAGCACTCGCAGAGCCAGGCCACAGTTTCCACTAACTCATCAAAAGATGGCTGGTTTGGCGTGTCGGAGTCATCGAGAGGTGCCTTCGTGTGAGAAGAGAGGGCGGCAAGGATGGAAGGAGTCAGCGCATCCAGGATGAAAGCCATGGCTTTCGTGTTGATGTCATGACGAACGACTCCGATCTCTTGCATGGCCTGGAGATACTCCCGTGTCGGACCAGGATCAGGTGGCCAGGAGGCGAAGAAACTGTCTGGCCTGGAGAGATATTTGCCAAATGTCTGCTCATCTCGTGTATACATCGCAGCCATCAATGGTAACTGCTTGAGGGCTGCGAGCAGACCCCGATAAACGCTGGCGACCGTGCCCCCCAATGGATCACTATCGAGATAGCGATTCCAGACTTCCGCATAGATGTTCAATTCCCGAAGCAGAAGGCCTTTTATCAATGCATCCTTTGAAGGAAACAAGAGATAGACCAGTCTGCGGTTTAAGCCGACAGCATCAGCCACATCGCTCATCGTCACTTTATTGTACCCATGCTGAAGCAGCAGTTCAGCGGTGACATCCAGGATGGCCCGTTCGCGTTCTTTCTCATCAATCCCCATGGCTTCTCACTTTCACAAAATTTGTTCATTCGTTACTCATTGTAGACTCACTCTCGTTGGGTGTCAAGACTCTGGCAATTTCTCCGACACCTCCTTGATAGAGAGGCTATCTCCCTCATTCCTTCATCCTACATAGGCTTAGCGGGAAAGATGTCGGCTCTTTTTCGAGGCTCCTGGCCTTAGCGGAAAAAATAGGAGAAAAAAATGTCATGATCCCAGTAAGGGATCATGACATTTTTTTCTCCTATTTTTTCCTGCGCAGCTACAAAACGAATGAGTGGTATGAGTACAACTTGCGCCTGCTACTCGCCAGCCACTTCGTTTTCGAGCAACGTCTTGAGTCGCAGCAGGCGTTCATCCCATTTGGCGTTGATCTTCTTGATCCACTCATCAATATTGCTGAGAGGTTCAGGCGTCAGGGAATAGAGTTTTTCGCGCCCCTTTTGATGGACAGCAACCAGCCCCGCCTCTTCGAGAATATGAAGATGCTTGAGTACCCCCTGTCTTGTGATGGGGTATTCTTCTGCGAGCTGGGTCGCCGTTTTGGGGCTGTTTTCTGCCAGGTTCACGACCAGGTTCAGGCGCGTTGGATCAGCCAGTGCGGCGAAAATACGCGTGTCCATCGAAATGGGAAGCTCCTGTTTTGTTGGATAGACCTCGACAATTATATCACTACATAGTGCTGACGTAGGATGCCTGGTGGCTCTTTAAAATCCTTCTGGATGTGGGAGACTCCTGCCTTCGATATACGCTTTCAAGTTCTCCAGAGCCATGATCCAACCCTGACCGTCCTGATCGAGGCGCGCCTGGCGTGCCTCCTCTGATAGGGCTTCAAATCCGGTCTCGGTGACTGTGAAACGTGTGCCGCCATTTTCTTCTTCGAGCGTATAGGTTGTAGTCAGTGCTCTATCTGGTAGGCTGCGGGTGGTAAGTTGCCGTGGTGGGTCGAATACTTCAATGATAGCTACTTCCATATCATCTTCGCCGATGCGTATGGAGATAATATTTCCGTTCTGTGAAAAAGATGTGCCGGGCGCAAACCACGCCGCGATTTGCGCTGGATCTGTGACTGCTTGCCAGACCCGTTCACGCGGAGCAGCAATCCAGATACTCCGTTCGATAGCAATCCTGCCCATCCTGCTCCCTTTGCTAACTATATAAATTATATACTGTTTACAAAATAGGTGAAGAGTTTTCGCTCAGGAAAACCCTATTCCTGCATTTGGCTCATTTGCACGATCTGGATAAGATTTCCGCAAGTATCATCAAAGACAGCAACGGTTACCGGACCTGTTTGGGTTGGCTCCATGCGAAACTTCACGCCGAGCTTTGTCAACCTCTCATATTCGTTCTGGACATTCTCAACCGCAAAAGATTTCAGGGGTATCCCTTGTTGAAAAATGGATTTTTGGAATGTCTGAGCCGCCGGGTTGTTGTTTGGCTCAAGCAGTAATTCGGCGCCATCTGGATCTTCTGGAGAGACTACTGTGAGCCATTTGAATTCCCCTACTGGGATATCGTTTTTTTTCACAAAACCCAACACTTCCGTATAAAACGTCAGAGCCTTGTCCTGGTCGTCCACAAAGACACTCGTGATATAGATTTTCATAGAGTTTAACTCCCTTAACTCTGTCTGTCGAAAGAAACGCTCTTCATGTGCAACCAAATAGTTGCACATGAAGTTTAGCATATTTGTTCTGTCGAGTCAAGGAACGATCCGATCATTTGTGTAGGACAGCGGACCACCTCATGTGTAACGTCAGCTTGCCTCGCAAAAATGGTGGCTGCCTGTTAACACCACCTGCTTGCTGGTTGCCGTGTCTGAGCGCATGTGCTATGCTGAACTTGTTGATTCGCTACCTCGTTGTCGGAAAGGATATCTCTTCATGCGCGCCTATCGCACCGGACTGGTCTTCGATGAGCACTTCTTAGCCCATGACACAGGCGTAGAGGCAACAGTTATGCTACGTAACGGCACCTTTGAACTCTCGCCGGAGCCACATCCTTCATCGTTGTCCATCACGCGGCGCACCCGAGAATTTCTTGATCGTTCGGGTCTGACAGCTCAGATGCTCCCGGTTGCTGCCAGACCCGCCTCCGAAGATGAACTTGCTGTCTACCATACGCGTGACTATATCGCAGGCATCCGAACCTGTGCCGCGCAGGGGATTATTGG
>Ga0070741_10011518_pt1 | contig 16314 bp, 15 predicted proteins | sample Coa_R1_4_FD_66440 | JGI IMG/M metagenome (GOLD analysis project Ga0070741, IMG submission 66440) | Surface soil microbial communities from Centralia Pennsylvania, which are recovering from an underground coalmine fire - Coalmine... | ecosystem: Environmental > Terrestrial > Soil > Unclassified ...
GAGCCCTTGGACGTCCCAGCCTTGCTCCTTCAGCAAGAGCGCGGCTACGGAGGAGTCCACGCCGCCTGAGAGGCCGACGATGACTTTGGGTCGGGATGCGTTGGGCATGGCGGCAATTGTACCGCCGCCGCGAGCGCCTGCTTTAGATGCTCACCGCCGCAACCGTGGGCGCCGAACGCAGATCGAGCGCTGCTATAGGTTCCAGCGGAAGCCTGGTGCCGTCGAGGTAGTCCTCGATACAGCGCATGACCAGCGGGCTGCGCAGCCGGGGTTCGCGCTCCTGCAGATCCTGCCGGGAAAGCCAATGTGTCCGGACGATCCCGCGGTCCAGAGGCTGCGTGGCATCGTGGTCCTTGACCCTTCCGGTAAAGGCGAAGCGCATGTATGCGCGCCCAGAGGTCGGGTTGCGCCACATATAGACGCCGAGAAGCGCCTGCGGCTCAAAACCCCAGGCGGTCTCTTCACGGACTTCGCGAACCACGGCCGCGAGGAGAGTCTCTCCCTGCTCGACATGGCCGGCGGGCTGGTTGAACACCAATCGGCGGTTGATGCGCTCCTCGACAACGAGGAAGCGCCCATCGGTCTCCGTAACGGCGGCGACCGTAATATCGGGCGTGCGTGCCATGTCACAAATTATAGCGGACGACCCGAACACGGCGGCCATATGTCGCACGGGATCGCGCGCCTTGGTGGACATTCTCCCGCCGCCCCGCTTCAGCCGCGCCGGGCTACGCGGAGACCGTGCTCCGCCGCGCTGGCGTTCCAGATATTGTCAAATTCTTGTAAGTAGAGCCGCGCCGCGGGGGGGTTATTGGCATCCGCAATGCCATCCCACGTGTCCGCACGCATGCGATAGACGATAGCTCGGTCGTCCGCGATCAGATAAGCGGACGCTCGCTGAGGCGCCTGGGCGGTGACGTAGCGGATATCGATGCAGCTCGAGAGGCGCCGACCCATTGCCACGAAACGGTTGCTGTCGCGCATGACGCGCGTGGGCTCGGCCAGTAGCACACGCACTTTCGAGAAACTGCGTGTGAGTACGAAATGCTTGATGACCTCGAGAAAAGCCGTCTGGTCGTAAAGGTCAGGCTCGAGGTCAGGTGTGTAGATCGAAATCAGACGTTGCGCCGTAGCGGCGATCTCGTTCACGGCGGCACGGACTTCCGCGAGTGAGGTGAGAACGCTCAAGGTTTCTGGACCTTGGCGGTTGGCGCTTCCCGTGGCGTTGCTCGACACGGATTCGGATGCATAGCGCGCGTTGGCGAGCTGTGCGAGTGCGCTGTTTATTTCGAGTTCCCCGGATATAGCCACGCGGCGCCTGCCGTCATCACCTGCGTTTCCAGCAGGCGAGGGGATCTTAGAGACCCCCTCTCGGCGGGGTTGCCGAATTGGTCACGTTTTGACCACTCACGACAGTTGTACCGCAGCAAAAACGCGGCGTGGTTCGCACTTTGGTCAGGTTGCAGGTGCCGGTTGTCGGTTGTTGGCGACGCAAATTGTCGCAATGCGACGGAGGGGTACGGTTCACGCGCCTTTGCACCGAGGGTGCCCGCCAACGCGCTTGCAGGCGCGCGTGCGCGGTGTTGCCTGCGTTGCGGCGGCGTGGCGTCGCGACGGAGCCGCCGCGCTGCTCATGTCAGATCTCGCGAGCGAGCCGCGCAGCCAGGCCGGTGTAACCCGACGGGGTGAGCGCCTTGAGGCGCGCCTTCTCTTCGGCCGACAAAGGCAGCGTGTCAATAAATGTCGCCAATGCCTGTGCGTCTATCGTGCGCCCCCGGGTAAACTCCTTCAGACGCTCGTAGCCCTCGGGCACCCCTGCGGCTCGCAACACGGTCTGCACCGCCTCGCCCAGCACCTCCCAGGCATTATCGATATCCGCCGCAATTCGCGCCGGATCCGCCGCGACTTTGTCGAGCCCGCGTCCCAAAGCGCGCCACGCGATCAGGGTGTGGCCGAGAGCGACACCGAGGTTGCGGAGAACGGTTGAGTCCGTGAGGTCGCGCTGCCACCGCGATACGGGAAGCTTCTCCGCGAAATGTTTCAACAGGGCGTTGGCGATGCCGAGATTGCCCTCCGCGTTCTCGAAATCGATGGGGTTCACTTTGTGAGGCATCGTGGAGGAGCCCACCTCCGTCGCCACCGCGCGTTGGCGGAGGTAGCCGAGTGAGATATAGCCCCAACAGTCACGACAGAGGTCCACGAGGATGACATTGACAGCGGCCAGCGCGTCGCAGAACTCCGCGATCCAGTCGTGTGGCTCGATCTGCGTTGTGTAGGGGTTGAATTGCAGGCCGAGCGATTCGATGAATTTTCGGCTCAGGGCGGGCCAGTCCAGGGCGGGCAACGCGGCGACATGGGCGTTGAAGTTACCCACGGCGCCGTTCCATTTCCCCAGAATCGCGACATCACGCCACCGTGTTTGCGCGCGATGGAGCCGCGCGGCGAAGTTCGCGATCTCCTTGCCGAGAGTGGTGGGCGTCGCCGGCTGCCCATGCGTTCGGGCGAGCATTGCCGTGTCCGCGTATCGATGTGCGAAGTTTGTCAGCTCGCCGATGCGCGCATCGAGGGTTTCCAGGAGCTTTCCACGTGCGGCTTGTAGAATGCGAGCGTAGCTCAGATTGTTGATATCTTCCGAAGTGCATCCGAAATGCACGAGCTCCAGGAGCGCCTCGCTCGCGCCTGCCGCCGAGAGTTGCTCGCGTACGTAGTATTCAACAGCCTTCACATCGTGATTCGTGCGAGCTTCGATTGCCTTTACCGCCACCGCGGCGTCGGCGTCCGGTTCTCGCGCGAGCTGGCCGGCACGCGCGAGGACTGCAGAGCTTGGGCGCGCGCCCGCGAGTTGCGGGACCGATTCGGAGAGCAATACGAGCCATTGTGCCTCGACACGGATGCGCTCTCGAATGAGGCCAGCTTCGGACAGGAGGGCGCGCAATGGCTCGGTCGCCGCGCGGTACCGGCCATCTACCGGAGAGAGTGCATCGACAGCTGACAAAGCGTCGCGGGTGCTCGCTGACATTGCGTTACGGATTGCCTCGAAGTGCTAGGATTTGGATGATAACGCATACTGCGGAGTGCCTCATGACCACTTCCTTTCGGATAGAGCGCGACAGCATGGGCGAGCTGCAGGTGCCCGCGGACGCGCTGTGGGGAGCGCAGACGCAACGAGCCGTGCAGAATTTCCAGATCAGCGGCCTGACGTTACCGCGTGGCTTTATTGCGGCGCTCGGGCTGGTGAAGCAGGCCGCGGCCCGCGCAAACAGCCGGCTACGGCTGCTGGATGAGGAAATCGCCCGAGCGATTGACGCCGCGGCGGCGGATGTGGCGAAAGGACTCTATGACGCGCAGTTCCCGATCGATGTTTTTCAGACTGGCTCGGGGACGAGCACGAACATGAATGCGAACGAGGTCATCGGTTCGCTCGCAACGCGGTCCCTTGGACGCGCGGTGCATCCGAACGACCACGTCAATATGGGTCAGAGCAGCAACGACGTGATCCCAACCTCGATTCACGTCAGCGCCGCGCTGAGTATCCGTCGTGACCTGGTGCCGGCGCTCGAGCATTTGCGGGACATCTTGCGCGTCAAGGAGCAAGAGGTCGGGTCTGTCGTGAAGACCGGGCGTACGCATCTGATGGATGCGATGCCCCTGACACTTGGGCAGGAGTTGTCCGGGTGGCGTACACAGATCGAGAGCGGCCTCGAGCGGCTGGCGTCGGTGGAGCCTCGCCTCCTGGCTCTCGCGCAGGGCGGTACGGCAGTGGGAACCGGAGTCAACGCTCATCCGGAGTTTGCCACCCGATTCGCCGAGGAGCTGGCAACCCTGACGGGGCTCGCGTTTACACCGGCACGCAACTATTTCGAGGCGCTCTCGTGTCAGGACACTGCCGTCGAGCTGTCTGGTCAGCTCAAGGTGATCGCGGTGAGTCTGATGAAGATCGCGAACGACCTGCGCTGGATGAACAGCGGTCCCCTGTCGGGGCTGGGGGAGATCGCGTTGCCGGCGCTGCAACCGGGGAGCAGCATCATGCCGGGCAAGGTGAACCCCGTGATCCCGGAGGCGACCGCGATGGTCGCCGCGCAGGTCATTGGGAATGACACCACGATCACCGTTGCCGGCCAATCCGGCAACTTTCAGTTGAACGTCATGCTGCCGGTCATCGCTCACAATCTGTTGAGTAGCATCCGGCTGTTGAGCAACGTCGCGCGCGCGCTCGCCGATCAGGCGATCGCGGGATTCAAGGTCAACGAGCGGCGCCTCGCCGAGGCGCTCGATCGCAATCCGATCCTGGTGACGGCGCTCAATCCGGTGATTGGCTACGACAAAGGCGCCGCGATTGCGAAGAAGGCTTATGCGGAAGGGCGGCCGATCCGCGAGGTGGCGGCCGGCATGACGGACTTGCCCCCCGAGGAGCTCGCGCGTTTGCTCGATCCGGCTCACCTGGTAGGTGGGCGGGACCCCGCGGACCGGGGGCCGGGGCCCGGTAAGGGCGGCACGAGGGGTGGCGGCTAAGGAAAATGCAGGACGCGGGCGCAGAGTCTGGCGGTGATCTGACAGGCCGCGCGGCGCCGGATTGGCGCGCGCGGATCGTGGCGAAATTGTCGAACACCCAACCGCGGCACGCCAGCGTCGATTGGCTCGTCCCTGGACTCTCCTCCGAGGACAGCAACAATTATCGCGCGTTGTTTCCCGCTTCGCCCATTCCGGCGGCGGTCCTGATTCCGTTGGTGGAACGGCCCGAAGGGCTCACGGTGTTGCTGACGCAGCGGGCGACCCAACTGCGCAATCACGCGGGGCAGATCAGTTTTCCCGGCGGGCGCATCGAGGCCACTGACGCGGACTCGAAAGCCGCGGCCTTGCGTGAGGCGCGGGAGGAAATCGGCCTCGATGAGCGCTTCGTCTCGGTGATCGGGTATCTCCCCGATCACATCCTGTTGAGTGGATTTCGGGTTACCCCCGTAGTGAGCTTCGTTCGTCTGGGCTTCGAGCTGTTGCTCGACGCCACCGAGGTGCAGGATACGTTCGAAGTCCCGTTGAGCTTCGTTTTCGATCCGGCAAATCATCGCAGGCGCCGGCGACGGTTGGCACTGACCGATGCGGAAATCGAGCTCTGCGACATCCCTTACGGGGATCGCAACATCTGGGGGGCCACGGCAGGCATGCTCATGACTTTGTACAACGTCCTCCGGGAGCCTTAGCGGATGAGCGACAGCGATGCGACCCAAAGAGCGATGACCGCCTTGCTCGAATTGATGGCGCGGTTGCGCGATCCGCGGCGTGGCTGTCCGTGGGATCAAAAGCAGACCTTTGCCTCCATTGCGCCCTACACGATCGAGGAAGCGTACGAGGTCGCCGACGCGATCGAGCGCGGTGATCCGGACAAGATCCGTGATGAGCTGGGTGATCTGCTTTTCCAGGTGGTGTTTCATGCTCAGATGGCGCAGGAGCGCGGGTGGTTTGACTTCGCGCAGGTCGCGGAAGGCATCCACGAGAAGCTCGTTCGGCGGCATCCGCACGTGTTTGGTGAGGCGAATGTCTCCGGCGAGGCGGAGCTTTCGCGGATGTGGGAGGAGCAGAAGGCTCGCGAGCGGGCGGAGGCCGGAGCCGCGGAGGTGAGCGCGCTGGCTGACATTCCCCTCGGCCTTCCGGCACTGGCGCGTGCGGCCAAGCTCGGGCGCCGCGCCGGGCGTGTTGGGTTTGACTGGCCCGATGCCCCGGGCGTGCGCGACAAGGTGTTGGAGGAGTTGCAGGAGGTCGATACGGCCGTCGCAGCCGCGGATGAGGGCGCCGTGTTGGAAGAGATGGGCGACCTGTTGTTTGCCCTCGCCAACTGGAGCCGTCATTTGAAAGTCGATGCCGAGGAGGCCTTGCGGGGCGCGAATTCCAAGTTCGAGCGGCGCTTCCGGGCAATGGAAGCTGTCGCGCGGGCGCGCGGGGTGGCGTTGAGTGAGCTCGGGCCGGGGCAGTGGGAAGCGCTTTGGCAGGAGGCGAAACGGCAGGAGCGACAGGTCTAACGGCCACGCGCCGGCTGCGGGCCGGAACTCGATCGCCTCAACGGCAATAGCGCCACCTGCTCCAGCGCCCCGCGGCGTGCCGCGTCATCCCCAACGTGCGCAGGCGCGAAAGTCGCAACGCCGCGCCGCGAGCTGTTTTGAGACTCGCGCCGCAGGTCCTTCGGCGGCGTGCCGCCATTCAGGCGGCATTCATTGCCTCCTCCCTATTGTGATGAGATGGGTGATGTGCGGGTTTTTGCTTCGGCTCTTCTCATTCTGGCAGGTGCCACGGGTACCGCTTTGGAGGCCCCGACGTTGGTGGCTTCCGAGGACAAGGGTCGGGTCAGCATGGCCACCTCCGGGGTCTCGATGGATCAGGCCGTCAAAATGGCCGAGCAGCGATTCAAGGCGCGGGTCGTCCGCGCCGACATGCAACACGAAGGCCCACGGACGATCTACATCCTGAAGCTCCTTGACGAAGCCGGCCACGTCTGGACAGTGCGCGTAGATGCCACGAATGGCGCTATCCTGTAGGAGGGGCGCCTATCAGTGGAGAACTCGGCATGAGGGTATTGGTTGTAGAAGATGAGGTCGCGCTTCGCGATACGCTGAAGTCGCGCCTGGTGGAGGCCGGTTTCACCGTCGATGTCGCGCAGGATGGCGAGGAGGGCGTCTTCGCCGGGCTCGAGTATCCTCTGGATGTCGCGATCATCGACCTCGGTCTGCCGAAATTGCCGGGGCTCGAGGTCATCCGCCGCCTGCGCGCCGCGCGCAAGACCTACCCGATTCTCATTCTGACCGCACGGGACAACTGGCAGGACAAGGTCGAAGGGCTTCAGGCGGGCGCCGATGACTACGTGGCCAAGCCGTTCCATTTCGAGGAAGTGCTCGCACGGCTACAGGCGCTACTGCGACGCGCGGGTGGGTGGGCGAGCCCGGAGCTGAAGTGCGGTCCGATCCTGCTCGATACGCGGGCACAAACCGTCAAGGTGGGTGGCGCCCCGGTCGATCTGACGACCTTCGAATACCGCATTCTGGAGCACCTGATGCTGCGGGCCGGAGAGGTGATCTCCAAGACCGAGCTGACCGAGCGGCTCTACGACCAGGATTTCGAGCGCGACAGCAATGTGATCGAGGTGCTCGTGGGACGGCTGCGACGCAAGCTCGATCCGCGCGACGAGTTGAAGCCTATCGAGACTTTGCGTGGCCGGGGTTACCGGTTCGCGCTGGCACGGGATCAGGGCGGACCCTCAGCGTGAGCCTTTGTCGGGCGCGGGGCGCGCGACCGGCAGGGGCTGTGTGCGGGCACTGGACAGCGTCGGGCCCGCGCAGATTGTGGCGACCTTTGATGCCAGAGGCGCCGGCGCGCGTACCCACAGCTAGCCGACGCCTCCCGGGCGTACGGCTCTTCGCTGGCGTCTAACAGAGGCCCTCGTGCACTCCCTCAGCCGGCGACTTCTGATGTCGGTCTCTTTACCGCTGGCGCTGTTCTTCGGCGTCATGATGTACGTGCTCGACACCGGCTTTCGCGCTCTCTCGGATCAAACGCTGCAGCAGTTGCTCGATACCCAGATGGTGGCTCTGGTGGCCCAGGCCGAGCCGCAACCCAACGGCGGGTACGCGCCAGACCTGCACGATCTGGATTCGCGGCTGTCCCGCCCGCGATCGGGTCTCTTCGCGCAAATCCGGTCCATCAAGCACCAGTGGCGCTCGCCGTCCACCGCCGGCACCAGCATCGATTTCGGGCCGCTCCTTCCCCAGGGCGGGCGCAGTTTCTCCTATGGCGAATTCGGGCACGACCGGGTGGCCATCGAAAGCCGCGGCCTGGAATTCGAAGACGACCCCAACAACCGGCGCCCCATCACCTTCAGTGTGGCCGTCAGCCTGTCTCCCTACGAAGAGCAACTTTGGCGCTTCAGACGGCGAATGCTCGGCTCTTTCACCGGCCTGATGTTGTTGCTGTTGATCGTGCTGGCTGCGCTGTTGCGTTGGGTACTGGCGCCGGTGCGCCGTCTGGAGCGTGAGATCCACGAGGTGGAGGAGGGCCGGAGCGAGGTTCTCGGCGGTGGATATCCGCGCGAGTTGAGCGGCGTGGCAACCAACCTCAATGCTTTGCTGGTGGGCGAGCGCAAGCGCGTCGTTCGATACCGAGACACCTTGGGTAACCTGGCCCATAGCCTGAAGACACCGCTAGCGGTCATGCAATCCGCGTTATCGAACGAGTCGGTTGCCTCCGCGAGTACCTTCGGGGCCGAGATCGACAGGATGAAGGACATCATCGCGCACCAGCTCAAGCGGGCCGCCGCTTCGGGCGGCGCGCTGTTGGGACAGGCTCCTGTCGACGTGACACAGCTCGCGGTTGACTTGCGGGCCACGCTCCTGAAGGTGTACGCGGGCAAGGATCTTTCGCTCGAGCTCGCGATCGAGCGCGAAAGTCAGTTCGTCGGTGATCGCGGCGATTTCACCGAGCTCCTCGGAAATCTCGTTGACAACGCTTGCAAGTGGTGCCGCAGTCAGGTGCGCGTTACGGTGATTACCGATCCGCAAGCGAGCCCACGGCAACGGCTCAGCGTTGTCGTGGAAGACGACGGTCCCGGTATTTCAGAGGAGAACCGCGCACGTGTACTGGAGCGCGGAGTCCGCACTGACGAGAGCGTGCCCGGACACGGGCTGGGGCTCGCGATGGTGCGCGACACCGTGGATCTTTACGGTGGCTCCTTGAGCATTGATAGCTCGCCCCTCGGGGGAGCGCGATTTACGTTGCGCCTACCGGGGCGTTAGGCACGTGCTTGGTCATCGGGACGAAGCCAATGCTGAGTCCGTTCGGCAGAGGATACGAGACCGGCTCACCAGCGACGTATCCGCAACGCTCGTATAGCCGTACTCCGGGAAGAGTTGCCATGAGCTCCAACTTCGAAAAACCCGCGGCAACGGCCTCGGACTCGCTTCGCTCCAGAAGCGCTCGCCCCAACCCCCGTCGGGCGTGCGCTGGATTGACGAAAAACGCCCTGATCTTCGCCGCCTCGGTGCGGGGATCGAGGTTGGCGTCGTCGCGCTCGGCACCGCGCGCGTCGCTCCCGAAGAGCGTCCGCCGGCGGCTCCATCCACCGCACGCGACGATCTCGTCCGTCGGGGTGACCGCGACAAAGTAGGTGCCATCGCGAATGAGCGCGGTGTCCACTCCAAATGCGCCCTGCAAGGCCCCTTCAATCTGTGCCGGAGAATAATCGCCCACGCCGAGGGCGCGGATCGAGCGCGCGATGAGGTCCACCAGAAGCGGCTGGTCGTCCAAAGTTGCCTTGCGCAAGGTATAGCTCATCACCGCCCCCGGTAAGGCAGCCCGCACTTCGTCCCGTGGCCGCCGGCCCCACTGTACCCCTCGTCGCGCATTACGGTGCGACCTTGAACTCGATCCCCTGCGCGAGCGGCAGCTCGCGGCTCCAGTTGATCGTGTTGGTCTGCCGCCGCATGTAGGCTTTCCAGGCGTCGGAGCCGGATTCGCGACCGCCACCGGTGTCCTTCTCGCCGCCGAAGGCGCCACCGATTTCCGCGCCCGAGGTTCCGATGTTGATGTTCGCGATACCGCAGTCGCTACCGACCGCCGAGAGGAACATCTCGGCGTTCTGCAGCCGATCGGTGAACAGCGCCGAGGATAATCCGTGCGCGGCGGCGTTCTGCTGCGCGAGTGCCTCCGTCAGGGAGTCAACATGCATCACGTACAGAATCGGGGCGAAGGTCTCAGTTTGAACGATCGGCCACTCGGCGCGCGCCCGGACGATGGCGGGCTCCACGAAAAAGCCGGGCTTGTTCGCGAGCACTTTCCCTCCATACAGGAGCTCGCCGCCCGCTTCCTGCGCGGCAGCGACCGCCGCTTTGTAGCCCTCGACCGCTCGTGCATCGATCAAGGGGCCCATCAGCGTGCCTGCCTCGAGCGGATCGCCGATCTTCACCTGTGAGTAGGCGTGCACCAGGCGGCGCTCCAATTCGGCCGCGCGCGAGGAGTGTACAAACACTCGCCGCGTGGTCGTGCAGCGTTGGCCCGCGGTACCCACCGCACCGAAAACGATTGCCGGGACTGCAAGGTCGAGATTGGCGGTCTCGTCGACGATGATGGCATTGTTGCCACCGAGCTCGAGAAGGCTTTTGCCGAGGCGCGCCGCGACCCGTTCGCCAACCTGGCGCCCCACGGCGGTCGAGCCGGTAAACGACACCAGGGCGACCCTTCGGTCAGCGACGAATCGCGTCGCGAGCTCGGTGCCCGAGTCGATGAAAAGTTGGAAGATCGGGGGGAGGCCGGCGGCCTGCGTTACCCGATTGCACAGATGTTGGACCGCAAGGGCGGTCAGCGGTGTCTTGGGCGAGGGTTTCCAGACGGAGACATTGCCGCAGATCGCCGCGAGGAGGGCGTTCCAGGACCAGACCGCGACCGGGAAGTTGAAAGCCGAAATGATCCCGACGACGCCCAGCGGGTGCCACTGCTCGTACATCCGATGTTGGGGTCGCTCGGAATGCATGGTGTTGCCATAGAGCATGCGCGACTGGCCGACCGCGAAGTCGGCGATGTCGATCATCTCCTGAACCTCACCCAGGCCTTCGGCGAGAATCTTGCCATTCTCGAGCGACACGAGTGTGCCCAGCTCGGTTTTATGGCGGCGCAGCTCCTCGCCCAGGAGGCGAACCGCCTCACCTCGCTTGGGGGCCGGTACCGTTCGCCAGATCGCAGCGGTGTCCACCGCGCTCTCGATCACGGCTTCATAGTCCGTGTGGCTTGCCGGGCGAACCTGACCGATGACTGCTCCAGTGGCAGGGTTGCGCACGTTGATGAGCGTGCCGTCCTGGCTGGTGGACCAGCCTTTCGAACCCGACCAGGCGCCCGGGCTCACGGGTGCGAGTCCGAGTTTCGCGAGCAGGGAGTTGATATCGATGGTGCTCATTACGATCCGACCTTTTGACAGCGTTGGTGCCCGGTCTTGCCGGACACCACGACTTCACCCGAAACGTCCTTCGAGCCGCCCGAGGCATAGTAGCGACCGAAGCGGTTCGCGAGAATGTCGGTGAGACGGAACTGCTCCTGGGCCACGAACCCGGTGTATTTGCCCCGGTTTTCCAGCACCAGGTCCACGACCGCGGTGATGCCCGCGGCGGTCGTCACCTGGATCGCCGACCACAAGCGACCCGCGATCACCTGCGGGTAAACCTTGTTCACGTAGTTCTCTTCGCGCAGTTGCCCGTCCTGCGTGCCCGTCACTGCAGCGTAGACGATCACGACATCCTGCAACGTCTGCGGCACGGCGTTCTCGAGAATCCGCTTGAGCGTGCTGCGGTCATGATTCAACTTCAAGTCATTCATGAGCAGGCGCATCTGGTCGCAATGACCCGGATAGCGGATGGTCTTGTAGTTCATCTGCTCGCACGTCGCGCCATGGGTTTCCGCCAGCGAGCCCAGGCCGCCCGAGGTGTTGAAGGCCTCGTACAACGTGCCGTCGATCTCGATTTCCTCCAGCCCCTCGAGCGGCGCGACCTCGATCATGCGATGGTCCACGATCGCCTGGCAGGGATTGCCGTACTCGTTGATCAACCCTTCGGTCGACCACGTGAGGGAGTATTTCAACACGTTGTTGGGGTGTTGGGGCAGGGCGCCGACCCGCAGCTTCACGGCCCGCAATTCATCGAAATGGGTGATCAGCTCGGCGGCGGCAATGCTGATGAACCCAGGCGCCAGGCCACACTGTGGCACGAAGGCCTGCTTCGCGCCGGTGGCAATCGCGCGCACTTCGCGCGTGACCTCGACATCCTCGGTGAGGTCGAAATAATGCGTACCCGCTTTGCGCGCGCACTCGGCCACAATGACGTTGCAGTAGTAGGGAAGACCGGAGATCACCGCGTCGACCGGGTGCTCCTCGAGGTGTTTCAGCAGGACATTCTTGTCAGCGGCATCCACGGCGAACGCTGCTAAGTGGGGCATGGCGTGCGACCGGACCACACTCTCGGCGGCGGCTCCGTCGACGTCCGCGAGGTTTACCTTGTAATTACCTGATTCTGCTAACAATCCAGAGATCAGTGCGCCGATCTTACCGGCGCCCAGAATGAGTACACGATGCATAGACGAGTCTCCAGGCTCAGGCTCGGTCCCCGGTGGGCGGGGCCTCCCCCATGATACGATTCGCCCCCGTTATGCGAACCCCCGACATGATTCCCTGGCACAGCGCCACCTGGCAAAGCAAGGTCGCTCAGCAGCAACCGACCTATGCCGATCCCAAGGCTCTCGAGAGAGCCGTGGCCCAGCTTTCACGACTTCCGCCGATTGTGGTGTCGTGGGAGGTCGATGCCTTGCGTGAGCGCCTGGCCGCAGCCCAGCGCGGACAGGCTTTCCTGCTCCAAGGTGGCGATTGCGCGGAGACGTTCGCCGATTGCGAGTCGAACACCATTGCGAAGAAGCTGAAGATTCTTCTGCAGATGAGCCTGGTTCTGCTGCACGGCCTGAAGAAGCCGATCATCCGCGTCGGACGGATGGCGGGGCAGTATGCGAAGCCCCGCTCCGTCGATACGGAGACCCGCAACGGCGTCACACTCCCGAGCTATCGAGGTGACCTGGTCAATCGACCGGAATTCACCGCCGAGGCACGCGCGGCTGACCCCGACCTGCTGCTGCGTGGCTACGAGCGTGCGGCGCTCACGCTGAATTTCGTTCGCGCCCTGGTCGATGGCGGATTTGCCGACCTGCATCATCCCGAGTATTGGGACCTGGGGTTCGTGAAGCACTCCCCGCTGAAGGACGCGTATCAGCGCATCGTCAATTCGATTGGTGACGCGCTCGACTTCTTTGAAGGCATCAGCGGTCGCGGCGTGTCCGAAGCGACCATCGTGGACTTCTATGCGAGCCACGAGGGACTGCATCTGCTCTATGAGCAAGCGCAGACACGCTTCATCCCGAGGCAAAACAGTTGGTACAACCTCTCCACGCACATGCCGTGGATTGGCATGCGTACCGCGCAACTGGATGGAGCCCACGTCGAATTTTTCCGCGGTATCGCCAATCCGATCGGAGTGAAGGTGGGCACCGCCATGGACGCGGCGTGGCTACAGGGGCTCGTGACCACCCTCAATCCGCAGAATCAGCCCGGGCGGCTGACTCTCATTCATCGCTTCGGCGCGAAGGATATCGAGACCGCGTTGCCGCGAGCGATTGAAGCGGTGGGCCAGACGGGCCAGACGGTGCTCTGGATCTGCGATCCCATGCACGGGAATACCGAGGCAGCCGCGGGTGGGTTGAAGACCCGACGGTTTGAAAACATTCTCAAAGAGCTGGACGTTGCGTTCCGGATTCACGCCGAAATGGGCTCATACCTCGGCGGCGTCCACATCGAGCTCACTGGAGACGATGTCACCGAGTGCACCGGCGGCGCACGCGGCCTCACGGATGCCGACCTCCAGCGGGCGTACCGCTCCTCCGTCGACCCCCGTTTGAACCATGAGCAGGCGCTCGAGTTGGCCATGCTCATTGCCGAGCGCAGTCAGAGCCGCCGCGCCCCGGGGGGCGAGAACGCTCGACCTGGGCAGGTCGACCGCGGGCCCACCGTTCTGCGAGCCAGCGGCGCGCAGCACACTTAGGCGGCGCGTCTTGCTGTCCGCCCGATCGTCTCTCTATCGAGTTATCACCTGATGCAATACGAGCACATCGTAGTCCCGACCGACGGCAAGAAGATCACCGTCAATCCCAACACCACGCTGAACGTCCCTGACAATCCGATCATTCCTTTCGTCGAGGGCGATGGCATCGGAATTGACGTCACGCCCGCCATGCTGCGCGTGGTCAACGCGGCCGTCGAGAAGGCGTACGGGAACCGACGGCGTATCGCGTGGATGGAAGTCTACTCGGGCGAGAAAGCCAACAAGCGCTACGGCCAATGGTTTCCCGATGAGACGCTGCACGCGCTTCGGGAGTACGTGGTCTCGATCAAAGGACCGCTGGGTACGCCGATCGGTGGCGGCATCCGCTCGCTCAACGTCGCCATGCGACAGAGCCTCGATCTGTACGCGTGCGTGCGACCCATTCGCTATTTCCCTGGCGTGTCTTCGCCCATGCAGGACGCCAGCCTGACCGACATGGTGATCTTCCGCGAGAACACGGAGGACATCTATGCCGGGATCGAATGGCCGGCGGGCTCGGCTGAGGTACACCGGCTCATCGCGTTCCTACAGAACGAATTGAAGGCCACGGGCATCCGATTTCCGGCTAGCTCCGGTATCGGCATCAAGCCCGTGTCGAAAGAGGGTAGCCAACGCCTCATTCGCAAGGCGATCCAGTACGCAATCGATACGGATCGCACCTCCGTGACCCTGGTCCACAAGGGCAACATCATGAAGTTCACGGAGGGGGCCTTCCGCAACTGGGGCTACCAGCTCGCGAAGGAGGAGTTCGGGGCCACGGAGCTCGATGGCGGGCCCTGGCTGTCTTTCCCGAATCCCCTCACCGGCAAGCCCATCGTCGTGAAGGATGTGATCGCCGACAACTTCCTCCAACAGGTGCTGTTGCGCCCGGAGGAGTACGACGTGATTGCAACACTCAACCTCAACGGCGACTACGTTTCGGACGCGCTCGCCGCGCAGGTGGGCGGTATTGGCATCGCTCCCGGAGGCAACATCGGGGACGGTCTGGCCGTGTTCGAAGCCACTCACGGCACGGCTCCCGGATTCGCGGGCAAGGACCGTGTCAATCCTGGATCTTTGATCCTGTCCGCCGAGATGATGCTGCGGTACCTGAAGTGGACCGAGGCAGCCGATCTCATCATCAAGGGCGTGACGAACACGATCGCCAACAAGGAGCTGACCTACGACCTGGCGCGCCTGCGTGAGGCGATCAAGGCGCCCAAGCGCGAGCTTGCCGCGCGCAAGAATGTCGAAGAGGATCTGCAACGCCTCATCCCGGGAGCGAAGCTCATGAGCTGCTCGGGATTCGCCTCTGCGATCATTCAGCACATGAATGACTGAGCGTCGTCCGAAGCGCGCGGGTGCTCCTGGCGTCCGTCCGCCGCCAGGGAAGCGGAGCGAAGCCTATGATCCGGGCTGCACGCGTTGCCCTCGGCTAGCGGAGTTTCTGGCCGAGACGCATGAGCGCTATGGGGACTACTTCGCGCGCCCGGTGCCGTCCTTTGGGCCACCCGACGCTCGACTGTTGTTTGTGGGTTTGGCGCCAGGTATGCACGGGGCCAACCGTACGGGACGCCCGTTCACTGGCGATTACGCCGGCATTCTCCTGTACGAGACTCTTTACGAGCTCGGGCTCTCGACCTGCCCCGAGTCGGTTTCGGCGGACGACGGGCTGAAGCTGCAGGGGGCGCGGATTGCCAATGCCGTCAAATGCGTCCCGCCGGAGAACAAGCCGCTGCCGGAAGAGATCCGGACCTGCAACGCCTACCTCCAGGTTGAGCTACGTGAGCTGAGTCGGGTCAAGGTGATCCTGGCCCTGGGTCGAGTGGCTCACGATGCCGTGCTGCTGGCCCTCGGACTGAAGCGCAGTCAATTTCCCTTTGGCCACGGGAACGAGCACTCCATCAGTGAGGCGAAATTCCTGGTCGACTCGTATCATTGCAGTCGCTACAACACGTCGACCAAGGTGTTGACGGAGCCGATGTTCAAGAAGGTGGTCGCGCGCGCCTGCCAGCTCGCCGGATTGTGACCTGGATTCCTCCGCGAAGATGAACGCCAACGTATTCGATCACAAGGAATACACCGCGGCGCTGCCGAAGCGTCCCGGCGTGTATCGCATGTTTGGCGCCGATGGCGAATTGCTCTACGTCGGCAAGGCGAAGAGCCTCAAGGACCGCGTGACGACGTACTTCAACCCGAGCAACGTCGTCCCCAAGATCCAGGCGCTGGTGGGGCAGATCGCGAAAATCGAGGTCACGGTCACCAATTCCGAGGCCGAGGCGCTGCTGCTCGAATACAACCTGATCAAGGCCCACAAGCCGCGTTTCAACATCGTCCTGCGGGACGACAAGAGCTTTCCCTACATTCACTTGGAAGTCGGTCACGATTATCCGCGGCTCGCGTTCTACCGGGGCTCGCGCAGCGAGCCTGGCCGTTACTTTGGGCCTTTTCCGAACGCGGGCGCCGTGCGCGACAGTCTCAACCAGATCCAGAAGCTGTTCCGGATCCGCAATTGTCGCGACAGCTTCTTCGCCAACCGCAGCCGTCCCTGTCTACAGCACCAGATCGGCCGCTGCTCGGCGCCTTGTGTCGGGTTGGTTGGCCGCGAAGCGTACGCCCAGGACATTGAAGCGGCCGTGAAGGTGCTCGAAGGGCGCAGCGATGAAGTGAA